>Ga0163108_10000193_pt1 | contig 46239 bp, 33 predicted proteins | sample Fk1155metaG_FD_109644 | JGI IMG/M metagenome (GOLD analysis project Ga0163108, IMG submission 109644) | Marine microbial communities from the Central Pacific Ocean - Fk160115 155m metaG | ecosystem: Environmental > Aquatic > Marine > Oceanic > Photic zone | place: The Central Pacific Ocean...
ATGGACCAGAAAAAACGGGAGGCCTCGTAGGGATCGGGCGAGGCCCGCACCAACCTCAAGAGGTCCTCGATTCCATCACAGCGGGAGTTGATACCGAGAACGATGAATCCCCCCGGGATCCAGTTGGTAGGAGTCAGGGCGAAATTAAAGATCTCTCCGGTCCCATCGCGAACCGAGCTCGGACCGAAGTAGGGAAGGTTCAGAAAGATGCTCGAATCCCACCCCCAGGCGGCCAGGGCAAGCCCAATATCTTCAGGAGCCGGCCTCTCTATTCCCAGGTCAGCGGCCGGATCAAAGATGCCCGCCAATCCAATGGTTCCATTGACCAGGAACCGGGAGGTCTCTATCCCCGCGGTCAGAAAATCACCCTTCATGGCATTCGCCACAAAGCGCTTGGGATAGGCCATCGTGTAGGTGAAATTGCTGATTCGTCTTCGAACCCGGGCAGGGAAGAGAAAACGATGGGCCGTACTCATGGGAGCCACGAAGTAGTTCAGAAAAACAAAATTCGCGGCTCCTACAGCGCGGTTGAAAGGCTCGAGGGGATCACCCAGGACCTCGATGGGCCGGGGCTCCTCCAATTGGAAATAGACATAGCCCGGCCCCCTGTAGTCACTCCAGTCCCGTCTCTCGGTCTCGATCGTGCTGCATGCGCTCATGCAGACAAGAAGAAACAGGCAAGTCGATATGTTGAAGATTCTATCCATCGTCGAGACGCGCTACCTCAAGGGGAACAGAACATGCTCTCAAACACGATCCCCGGTCAACCCTGCCGGGCGATCAGACCTGTCCGAACTCATCGGACAGCAACCTGAATTATAAAAGACGAAACGGGTCCTACCAAGCCGTCACTCAAGAAAGCCGTAAACCGTGACCGCAGAGGCATTCGAGAGCCTGTGGAAAAAGAAAAATGGCGGAGAGACTGGGATTCGAACCCAGGGACCCCTTGCGAGGTCAATGGTTTTCAAAACCATCCCGTTCGGCCGCTCCGGCATCTCTCCGCTGAGTACTTTCCGACGGCTTGTTCAATGCGGATTGTGCGAAACTGCCCGTCTCATTGCAAGCTCGGCTGGCAAAGAGAGAAAAAATGACCGGCCGGGAAGCCGGACACTCACCTGCCGGAAATCAACCGCAGGCCCCGTTGGACGAGCCCGGATCGCCTTTCTTCCCTTCCCCCCCCCGCCTCTCCCTGAAGAAGCTCCGCAGCAGCTCGGCGCTCTCATCCGCCAGAATACCACCCTGGACCCGGGGGAAATGATTGTTGGCGCTATTGGCCAGGACCTCGAACACCGAGCAATGGGCGCCGGCCTTCGGGTCAACCGCGCCGTAGACAACCTCGGGAATCCTCGCCTGGACAATCGCCCCCGCGCACATGAGGCAGGGCTCGAGAGTTACGTAGAGAACGCAGCCCGTCAAGCGCCAGGACTTGTAATAATCCGCCGCCTGTGTAATCGCGAGGATCTCCGCGTGAGCGGTCGGATCCCTCAAAAGCTCGCGCTGGTTGTGAGCCCGGGCAACCAGCCGGCCGGTAGCCGCATCCAGGATCACCGCCCCAACGGGAACCTCTTCAACCTCGTAGGCCCGGCGGGCCTCCTTGAGAGCCTCGCCCATAAAATGTTCGGGACTCAGGTCTTCCATGAAGGCGGAACTCTCATCGCTCATGCGGTATTCTCCGTTGCGGGTGTCCGGGAGTATATCAGCCAGGCTGACACCGGCGCAATCGGCCCTCTGAGATCCTGGCCAATGCCGTAGGACCCAATTAAATATCTTGATAGACTTCTACTCCGTTCCTAATATCCTACAACTTGAAGCGAGACGATAGGTGCGCCCATAGCTCAATTGGATAGAGTACCGGTCTACGAAACCGGGGGTTCCAGGTTCGAGCCCTGGTGGGCGCGCCATTTATTCCGCAGGGGCCTCGTGGTGAAAGTCATGAGACCCCTGTTTTTTTGCCTGAGCAGGCGAATCGGAAATGACCTAGAGGACGAGCGTATGCAACTTACCCGAAAACCTGACACCGGCACCCCTGAGCTGAACTTCATCCCTGCCGACTTCGATCCCGCCGGCCTCGACAGCCTGAGGGAGCGGGTCGACGCGCTCCTGGCCAGGCCGGTTGAAACCGCCGAAGAGCTCGAGAGCTTCATTCGGGACTGGAGCGAGCTCACCTCTACAGTCGAGGCTGAAAATGCCCGGCGCTATATCGCAAAGACCTGCGACACGGTCGACGAGGCGATCAAGGACAGCTTCCTCTCCTACCAGCGCGAGGTGGTACCCCTCTACAGCGAGCTCAATGACAACCTCGACCGCAAGTACCTCGCCAGCCCCGCCCGCCCGAGCCTTCCCGCCCGCTACGAACTCTTTGACCGGCGGCGCAAGACGAGGGCTGAGCTCTTCAGGAAAGAAAACACGAGCCTGGAAACGAAGGACACTGAGCTCTACTCGAAATACATGGAGATCCAGGGAGCCATCACGGTCGAGATCGATGGAGAGACCCTGACCGCCCAGCAATGTTCCGCGCTGCTGGAGAAGCCCGACCGGGAGCTTCGCGAGAGAGCCTTCAGAAAACTGGCGGAACGCCGGCTGCAGGACAGGGAGCGCATCGAGGAGCTCTTTGACCAGCAGCTCGCCACACGCCACCAGATCGCCCTCAACGCCGGCTACGACAACTACCGGGACTACAGGTTCCAGGAGCTCTGTCGTTTTGACTACGGGCCCGAAGATTGCGCGGCCTTCCATACCGCCGTTGAGGAGAGCATCGTTCCCGCGGTAGGCGAGCTCATCCGCAAGAGAATCGAGAAGCTCGGTATCGATTCCCTGCGACCCTGGGACCGTGTGGTCAGCCCTTTCGGTCGCCCACCCCGCGCGCCGTTCAAAACGGAACGCGAGTACATCGAAAAAACACAAACTCTCTTCCGAGCGGTGGATCCCATCTTCGAAAAAGAATTCGATATCCTCGACCGCAACGGACTGCTTGACCTCATGAGCCGGCCCGGGAAGGCGCCCGGCGGCTACATGTATTCCATCGAGGACATGAGGCTCCCCTTCATCTTCTTCAACGCGGTTGGAACCCACTCCGATATCCAGACCCTGCTCCACGAGGGAGGCCACGCCTTCCACACCCTCGCGACCAGGGAGGAGCCGATTGGCGACTACCGTTCGGCGCCTATGGAATTCTGCGAGGTCGCCAGCATGAGCATGGAGCTCTTCGGTCTCGAACGAATCGATGAGATCTATGACCCTGAAGACTCACGCGAGCACAAGTACCTGCAGCTCGAAAGTATCGTCGATCTCTTCGGCTGGGTCGCGACCATCGACGCGTTCCAGCACTGGCTCTACACCCATCCCGGCCACTCCCCGCAGGAACGTAGAGAAGAGTGGGTCGAGCTGGCCTCACGCTTCTCGCCACACATCGACTGGAGCGGCATGGAGGACCACTTCGCCTACCTCTGGCACCGCCAGGGACATCTCTTCTCACAGCCCTTCTACTATATCGAATACGCCATCGCCCAGATCGGCGCCCTGCAGGCCTGGCTGGCCGAGAGCAGGGATCACGCCGGAACGGTAAAAAAATACCAGGAAGCTCTCGCCCTCGGAGGCAGCAGGAGCCTGCCTTTCCTTTTCGAGACGGCCGGCCTGCGCTTCGCGATGGGGTCGGACATCCTGAACGAGATTATCCCGGCGGTCATGAAACGTATAGGCGAGCTCGACGCGGGCGAGGACCCGGAAAAGAAGACGGGATAGAACATCGCGTCGCTCAGTTTCAGTTCTCCCCACCCGGACCTCGCCCCTAGGCAGCCAGCTCCGGTAATCCCCCCGGACGCGAAGTCTCGCCTATTTACCTTCGCGAAGCTGTACCACACTGCCATTTTTGAGTGACAGGTAGAGCTTGCCGCCCGCGACGGCAAAACCATCAAAGACCGGGGGTGAGGGAAGCTTCAGCTCGGAGAGCTTCTTTCCATCGCTTCGCCGGGCGCTGTAGAGGATCCCTCCGCCAGCCCCCTTCCAGGCCGCCAGCGCCTGCTCGGCATCCTTGAGAACCAGCGCCTCGTTGCCTGTCTTGCCCGCGGCCTTGAACACATCGGGAGGCCCGGCGAGAAACACCGCGTTCTTCGTCACCGCCAGGGAGGTCGCCAGCAGCGGCACCTCGGAGGTCCACTGGTAGGTCAACGGTTTCAGCGCAGGCGCCTTCTTCCTGGGTTGCTTCCTGGCCTTCCCCTTGCGATCGACTGAAGGTTTGGCGGGCTTCTTCACCCGCGCGGGAGATTTTGGAAGCGGCCTGCTGCGGTCATAAGCGTAGAGCTGGTATTTCTCTCCACTGCGCCACTGGCCGGTATTTCCGCCCGCGTAACGGTCGCGAGCGAAGCCGTAGATCGCCTTGTCGTCGTAGGAGAGAATTCTGCCCGACGGCACCCGGTTCCCGACCTTCCACCAGCCGCTCCAATGAGACTGGAACTCGCTGTGAAGAACCCAGTAGGCGCGATGCCACCAGGTGTCATCAAGAAGCCCAAGGGGAGAGAAGAGGTGAACACCCCCTTCGCTCTCGGAACCCTTGTCAAAATCAAGCTTGCAGTGGCGGATGTAGAAATCCTCACCATCGCCGAGAAGCACATCGTTGAGCAGCCCTCTCACATCGCGGCCCCTCTCAGCAGGCTGCTTGCCATCGGCGCCGGGAGAATAAACGGTGGCCTCAGAGACCAGCTCTCCGGTGGAGGCATCGAGCCGGCAGAGACGAAGTCCCCCATCGAGATACGATGAGCGTCCGGCGGCGAACATCACCTTGCCATCGCTCACCAGCACGCTTCCGTGTACCGGCCAGGCCGACTCGAGCTGGCCGCGCACAAAGATCCTGCGATCATCAGGAGCCCCGAGGAACCGCCAGGCCAGCTCTCCATCCTTCGAGCGCAAGGCGTAGACCCAGCCATCGGCCGAGCCGAAATAGACCCCGCCGCGGTAGATCGTCGGCGGCGTGTCGATCCGCCCGCCGGCAGTGTAGCTCCAGAGCGATTTACCCGTCTCAGCATCGAGGCAATAGACCGTGTGCCGATCCACCGCGGCGACATACACCCTGCCGCCTGCGGCGGAAACGCTCGATAGCTTGCCGCCGATCTCGCTGCTCCAGCCGGACTCGAGCTCCGCTGGAACCTCCGAATCCACCAGCCCGCTGCGGGCAGGGTTCGCTCGATAGGTTGGCCAGTCCGCCGCCCCGGCGGCGTCCTCAGCTCCTCCCTTTGCAAGAAACTCCCAGGCCGGCCCTCTCTCGAGCAGGACTCCGGGTCTCGCTGACCGAGGCTGTCTGACCGAGGCCAGCGCGTAGAGCCCATTGAGCTTGGTCTTCATGTTGCAGGCACAGGAATCCGGGGGAATGTAGAGCATGCCATTGGCGGGCATCACTCCGTACTGGCAGGTGCCGCGGATCCAGTCATTCATCCAGACCTCGCCCTTATCGAAATCAACCATCTGCACACCCATGAGCCCGAGCAACAGAAAGCGCTCGGTCGCCTTGTTTCGATAGCAGCGCGCGTGCATATAGCCGCCCTTGTTCGGCAGCGTCCTGCGAAGCTTGCCGGTACGCGGGTCCAGGGCCCGGCGGCTGACCTTGTCTCCCATCCACAGGAGACCATCGACCAGGAACGCATCGGCCGGCGCGTTATAGCCGTTGGTGCTCTTATCGCTCCAGAGCTCCTTACCGGACTTGGAATCATAGGCCCTGATCTTTTTGAAGTCCGCGCTGAGCACAACATCGTCGCTGACGACCAGGGTCGGAGCCTCCCATTGCATCTCGCCGTTCTTCAGCTTGTTACCTGAGACCGGCAGCTCGGTCTGGAAATCCGCCGACCAATGATCCTTGCCCGACTCCTGTCCCAGGGCCAGCACCCGGGTCGGGGTCTGCACGAGAACCTGGTTGTTCTTGAGGGCCATGCAGGGAAAGACCAGCTCATCGATGTCTCTCTTCCAGACCGTCTTGCCGGTGGAAACATCGACCTTCATCACATGGCAATGATGCTTGATGAACTTGCCGCGGCGGCGGGCGGCATCGATCTTCTCCATCTGGTTGACCTCGTCATCGCTCAGGAGCAGGAGATAGCCCTCACGGTAGATGATCTGCTTGGTCTTCTCGCTACCCTTGATGACCTTCTGCGTTTTTCCACTGAAGGCGTCAAGAACATGTACCGGACCCTCAAAATCAAAGGTCACGAAGACCTGGTCGTCCGCCGCGACCAGGCGAAACGGCAGGCTGGCCGGTCCAGACCGAAAGCGGCGCAGCTGGTTCACCCAGCGCTGCATGGGCCTCTTCCAGAGAACAATACCGTTGAAGGCGTCGCGAGCGACCAGGGACCAGCGCGCCTTGAGACGAATATCCACCGGAGGAGTCTCATCAATGATGTAGAACATCCGGCCCCTGTAGGTCACCGCCGCGCTGAAGCTGGCGGCCTGCTCATGAGCGCGCGAAAACTTGGGATCCCCAACCCACTGGATGTAGCGGGGAGGCCCTACAAGCTTGTCCCGGGAGACCGCGTTGTTGTCCGGTCCGTGCAGGAAATGGGTCCAGTCATCGATCTCTTCGGGCCAGGGCTTCACCGTGCGCTCCCACTTGCCGTCGGATTTGACCAGCAGAACCCCCTGGGGTACCAGCACCCTCATCACCTCGGCCGTGTCAAGCTCCGCTGATTCGCCCGCGACCACCAGGTTGACCAGGTTGTCCGCGTAGGGAAGCCTCTTCCCCGACCAGGACTCTACAGAGACCCGGCCATACCGGCCGAGCGTCTGGATATGCCCGCGAGCCGAAGTGACAAGCTTCCGATCCTTCTCCAGCCCGTGAACGACCCAGGGACCGGATTCGCCAAGCGCCGCCGTCAGGCTTCCATCCCCACAGCCGGCATGGACCACCAGGCCGCCCTTGATCCCGCTCTGGGCGATGATCTCTTCGGCCAGGACTCGCGGAGGCTTGTCCTCGCCCGCGGGCAAGCGAATGGTCAGAAACAGAAGAACGGCGGTTTTAAATATGTAGTTCGTATTCATAATGAAGCAATTATTCACACAATCACGGAGCCTGCGTATCGAATACCGCTAAAAATATCGCACGCAAGATCCGGGGCCTGTCAGGCGCGCGGGCCTGGGGTTATCCTGAGGTGAGATCCCCGAGCTCCGGAAACAAAGAAATGAGCACAGAAACAGACAACCTGAACTGGCCAACGCTTCTGCTCCTGGCGATTCTTTCGCCGGCGACGCTGGGGCCGGGCTGCCGGCAGACCGAATCGGAGCCCGCCGGGACGGCCCGCCAGGAGATCGCCCCAGTCGCCCAGGCGGAGCCTCCGCGGGTAAATCTCGACCCTGCGAAACAATGGGCCAACTGGCGCGGCCCCCTTGGGACCGGCGCCTCGCCCGACAGCGTGCCTCCCATCGAATGGAGCGAAGAGAAAAATATTCGCTGGAAAACAGCCCTTCCCGGCAAGGGGCACTCGACCCCCGTGATCTGGGGCGACCGAATCTTCCTGACCTCGGCGGCGGCCTTTGGCGAGGCGAAGGAGGAGGAGCACGAGCACTCTGATGGAGACCATGACAACCTGAACCCGGAATTTCAGCAGCGCTCGGTGGTGCTGGCGATCAATCGCGATGATGGCTCCATCCTCTGGGAAAAGATTGTCGATGAGGAGCGGCCGCATGAGAGCACCCACGTAACGGGCAGTTGGGCCTCCTGCTCCCCCGTCACCGATGGCGAGTATGTCATCGCCTCGTTTGGTTCACGGGGAATCTACTGTCTCGACATCCGCGGAGAGCTCGCCTGGAAAAAAGACCTCGGCGACATGAAGGTCAAACACGGCCACGGCGAAGGAAGCTCCCCGGCGCTTCACGGCGACACCGTGGTCATCAACTGGGACCATGAGGGTGATTCCTTCGCCGTCGCTCTCGACAAGCACACCGGGAAAGAAATCTGGAGAGCGGCTCGTGACGAGGTCTCATCCTGGTCCACGCCGCTGATCATCGAAGAGGCCGGCCGGCCCCAGGCCGTGATCGCGGCGACGACCCGGGTTCGAAGCTATGATCTTGCAACCGGCAAGGTCATCTGGGAATGCGGCGGTCTGTCGAACAATGTCGTGGCCTCGCCCGTGGCCGCCGATGGCTTTCTCTGCGCCGCCAGCAGCTACGAGTTCCAGTCCATGTTCGCCATCCGGCTCGAGGGCGCCAGCGGCGACCTCACCGGCACGACGGCGGTCACCTGGAAAATTGACCGTCACACCCCCTATGTCCCATCGCCTCTCCTCTACCAGGGAAAACTCTTCTTCATTCGGCACCTGCAGGCCTTCCTCAGCTGCCTGGAAGCCAAGACCGGGACGCCGATCTTCGGTCCCAGGCGTCTCCCCGGCTTCCAGATGATCTACTCATCGCCGGTGGGAGCGGGCGGTAAGGTCTATGTCATGAGCCGCAACGGCGTGATGCTTGTGATCAAAAGTGACGGTGATTACGCGCTGGTAGCGGCCAACCAACTGGAGGATTCTTTTTCCGCATCTCCGGCCATCATCGCGGATGAGCTCTTCCTGCGCGGCGAACGTCATCTCTACTGCGTCTCGGAAAAAAAATCCCGGTAGACCGCGGAGATCGAAGCTCAGCTGTCGAGCTCAGCCTGCTCCTGCTCGATGCCAGGGTCGGTTTCTTCCTCATCCCCGGACGGCGAGTCGCGCTCTGCCGCCTCGAACGGAGCATCCTGCTGCTCGGCCGCATCTTCATCGACCGCCTCCATGGCAGGCTGGGGAGTATCCGCCTCTTCCTCGTTTTCAGCTTCGAGAGCCTCGCGCTCCTCTCTCGAGGGTGGAGTCTCAGGCTCAGGAAGATCCTTGAGGCTCCCGAGACCGAAGCTCTCGAGGAACATCGGCGTCGTATGATAGAGCAGCGGCCGCCCCAGTCCGGGAGCCTTGCCGGCGACCCGGATGAGTTCGCGATCGAGAAGCGTGTTGAGGGTTGGAGCGCATTGCACTCCCCGGATCGACTCGAGCTCAGCCTTCGTAATCGGTCCCTTGTAGGCAACGATCGCCAGGGTCTCGAGAGCGGCCGGCGAGAGCCTGCTGCTGCGCCGCTTCTGATGCAGGGTGCGAAGCCATGGATCGAATTCAGAAAGAGTCAGGAGCTGCACACCGCCGGAAATGTCCTCAACGCGAAACGCTCTGCCGGACTCTATGTATTCCTCCCTGAGGTTCTCGACCGCCGACCTGACGTCGTGTACCCCGAACTCGAACAGCTCCGCGAGCTCACGAATCGTCACCGGCTCACCGGCGCAGAACAGGACGGCCTCGATGGCTCGGGGGAGCTCATCCTCCGTCAGGACGCCGGGGTCCTCAGCCGCCTTGACAGTGGGCTCAGGCTCTGTGGCCTCAGGCTCCCGCTTCCCGGTCTCGCTCACTTCAGCTTCTTCCATGGCCTGCTTCCATCTCTCTCCTGGCCAAGACTCCGGTGCCTGCGGCCTAAAAACCTTCTCTCAGGTGACCGTTTTATCCTTCCACGCCCACCATTTCAATTTTTCAGCATCGGGATTAGGCGTCTTTGCGAAATAAACGGCGCAGCGAAAAACGTAGAGAACGCAGCGATCAATATGGGCCTGGCGCAAATCACCCAGCTCCCGGTAGAGCGTCTCCGGGGATCGTCCAGCCAGGTCATCCAGTCCCTGGACTCCAAGCTCAGCGAGCTTGGCGGCAAGCTTCGGTCCAACCCCCGGAATCCGCTGAAATTCGCTCCACTCGAACCCTGCCGCGACCATCGGCTTCCCTTCATCGTCCGGAAGGCCAGTCGATCCGGGCCTGTTCACGCAACCGATAGAATGCCTCACGAATCTCCTCCATGTCCGGCTCACGCTCGAGATAGTTTTTCTTCACCTCCTCGGCGACCTCATCGTATTTCTTCGAAGGTTCGATTTTCGTGACCTGGAAGATATGGTACCCACCCCGGGGATTCTCAACCGGCTCGCTCACCTGGCCCGGCGCGAGGGAAAAGATCACCTTCTTGAGGGCTTCGGCCATCGGCGTTTCCGCCGTGATCGGACCGAGGCTTCCTCCCAGGGGCCGGGTGACCCGGTCGTCAGACTCAGCCCGCGCCACGGCGACAAAATCGAGCTCGCCGGAAACGATCCTGGCCCTGGCCCCCGTCGCCTTTGCCCTGGCATCCTTCTTCTTCTGCAACTGGGCGGCATCAGGCTGGGCTTCAAAGGAAGGGAAGCTGTAGGCGATGTGGCGGGTATGATACCGCCTGTTCTTCTCGTAGAGCCCGCGAAGATCGACGCCGGCAAGGTCTCGCATAGCCATGGTTACCCTCTTGATGAGAATCTGGGCGACCAGCTTCCTCCTGAGTTCCTCGCGCACGTCATTCAAGGCCAGGCCCTGTTTTTCGTAGAGGTCGGCCAGCTTGATGCGGCCGGCCGCCTCGTCGCCGCGGCCCAGGTCCCTCGACATTCCGTCGAGAACCTGCTCAACCTCGCTCTCCACATCCTTCGGCTCGACGCTCATCTTCCGGCGTTCGGCCTCCTGGAGAAAGAGCTCTTCCTTGATGACCTCGGAGAGAAGCGTCTTCTCCCCGAACTGACGAAATACGGCCTCCAGGAAATCCCCCCGGGTAAGAACCCTGCCATTGATATGGACGAGAGCCGAGTCTCGGCTTGCGAAGAAGCCCTCCACTCCCTCCGCCGCCGGAGACTCTACCGGCTTCTTCCGCGCGGCCGTGTAATCAGCCACCGTCCTGCGCGGTCTCGAACCACAGCCCGCGAGCAGGAGGATCAACAATGTCAGGAACACCCGTTTCTCCATGGCCTGAATATACCGCTTTGCGGCTGGAAAAACTTCCTCTCCGTTGAAAAATGCGTAAGCCGAAGAAACAAATGAAATGCGGAAAAATAATCCGCGCGGGTTTATCCTGTCCCGGACCTAAACCCAGGAGAGAACAGGACAGTCATGGCAAGAGAGAGACCCGCGGACAGCCTGAGAGACATTGAAGTCAACACTCAGTTTCTCGAACAGCATCCGGCCACAGTGCTCTATTCAAGCGGCATGACCCGAGTCCTCTGCGCCGCCACGCTGGAACAGGGAGTCCCCGCCTTCCTCGATGGAACGTCGAAGGGCTGGGCCACCGCGGAATATGACCTGCTGCCCGCCTCGACCGGCTCCAGGCGGCGGCGCGAGCGCGGCGGGAAGCTCTCGGGAAGAACACAGGAAATCCAACGCCTCATCGGACGCTCGCTGCGTGCCGTTCTGGATCTCGAAAAACTCACAGGGTGGACGTTGAAGCTCGACTGCGATGTCCTGCAAGCCGACGGAGGAACCCGTACGGCCTCCGTCAACGGCGCCTACCTGGCCTCCTGCATCGCGCTCCGGCAGGCTCTCGATGACGGCCGTCTGGGTGAACAGCCCCTGGTGGAAGCCATTGGCGCCGTGAGCGTAGGAATCGTTGGAGGCGAGACCCTTCTCGACCTGGACTATTCGGAAGATTCCCGGGCCGGCGTCGACCTGAACGTTGTCCAGACCGAGGGAGGCCGGTTCCTCGAGGTCCAGGGAACGGCCGAGGGAGAGCCCTTCTCCCGGGAGGAGTTGGATGAGCTCCTTGACCTGGCCGCTGCGGGAATCGGCGAGATCATCAGAAAACAGGCAGAACTCATAAACGGCATCGACTGACCCCCGCTGCTTCTTTCGATCCGGAGCCGGAGGGGTTAAACTGGATGGGAGCAAGGCCCATCTGCGCAAACACTTATGAAAACCAACCTTCTCCTTACTGCCATACTGCTCAGCGCTCTCTCCGCAGGATCCCTGCGAGCGGACATCGTCTACCTCCGCGACGGGAAGACCATCGAGGGCAAGATCACCTTGAACGAGGAGGAGAACACCTACCGAATCGAGACGACCCGCGGCGCGGTGATCAAGCCCGTCAGGGATGTACAGAAAATCGTCAAGGCGCCCCTGCCCCAGGAAGTATTCATCAAGAGATTCGCGGCGGTCGATCGCTCGAGCCTCGACGACCTGGCCGGCCTGGCCACCTGGGCCAGAGAGAAGTACCTCGTCTCCCAGAAGCAGAAGATCTGCAAGCTCATGCTGAAAATCGATCCCAACCATGCGATGGCCCGGCGGGAGCTGGGCTACACGGTCTTCGAAAATGAATGGATCCTTGAAAAAGAGCTGCGCAAAAAACAGCTCGACCTGGGCCTTGTTAAATACAGGGGTGAGTGGGTCAGCACGGAAGAGAGAGAGCGCCTCATCTTAAAAGGCGACACCGAGCACTTATCCTCTCTCTTCAAGAGCGTCCAGTCGGACAACCAGATAGTGGTTGATTACGCCGTACGTAAGATCATGGCCTATACCGGCTCACGGCCCTACGAGCTCTTCACCCCCTACCTCGAGTCGCCCCACGAGAGCGTCCGGCTGGTCGCAGTGAGCGCGCTCAGCAAGTTCCCGGTCGAAATACCGAAAGGCAAAACAAGGCCTTCGGCGGGGGCTGTCAAGGCGGCTCACAAGCTCTACGGGCTGGTGCTCGCCGAGCCGAGCCCCAAGGTGATCAAGGTAACCAACATCTGCCTGAGACGATTCTATCCGGAAGAGACCTTTCGACAGGCCCTCAACACCCTGCTGCGGCCGGGAGATGAAGGATCCATCGAACGGGCCGCGGAAATCGCCAACCAGCTCCTGCTGAAAAAACGCGTCCCCCAGGTCTTTGACCTGCTGGTGACGAAAAAAGCCGGCAACGGCGGGGTCGCCGAGGTGAAGGAGAATGGGAAAATTCTCGAGCTGCTGAGCAAATCGCTGGGAGTCGACCACGGCTACGATGCCGCGGCCTGGAAAAAGTGGTGGAAGGAAAACGAGGCGAGATTCCGCGATGTCCCCTGAAAGAACGGATCGGCCGAAGAAGGAGTAGCTGATGTTGCTGGTGGGAACGGGAAACCTGCACAAGCTCGAGGAGATCTCCACCGTGCTCAACGACCTTCCGGTGCGAACGGTGGGCATCGAACACCTCCCTCCCTGCGAGGATGTCGAGGAGACCGGCGTGACCTTCAAAGAGAACGCCCTGATCAAGGCGGCCTACTTCTCCAGGATGGCAGCCGGGCTTGATCCCTCCGAGCGTCCACGCTGGGTTATCGCTGACGATTCAGGCCTCTGTGTCGACGCCCTCGACGGAGCCCCGGGAGTCTACTCCGCGCGCTTCGCTGGAGAGAATTGCACCTTCGCTGACAACAACAGGAAGCTGCTGGACGCTTTAGAAGGAGTCGAGACGGCGAAGCGGGCTGCCCAATTCGTCTGCGTGATCTGCTGCGTACCCGTCCTTGGCGATGCCTCAGTCGAGCCCGAGGCGCTCTTTTACTCCGAAGGAATCTGCCCGGGGCACATCGCCCTAGGCGAAGCGGGAACTGGAGGATTTGGCTACGACCCTGTTTTCATAGAGGCCTCCACCGGCCGGACCTTCGCGGAGCTGGAGGCGGAACAAAAAAACCGTCTGAGCCACAGGGGACGGGCTCTTGAGCACTTCAGGGGAGAATTTGCCTCTCTCACAGGTTCCTGACAACATTGCGGCCCCCTTTTCCCCATCCGCGGCGTTGAACGAAGAAAAGACGTCGTGCTAATATGCCGCCATGAGCAGCAGGCGCAATCAGCCGGAACAGTCTGAGGAGACATCCGGCGAGGAGACCGAACCCAAGACGAAGCGTTCTGGCTTCGACAGCTTCAGAGAAAATATTGAAGCGGTTGTCGTGGCCATCATTCTTGCCGTGTTCGTACGGCACTTCGTCGTTGAAGCCTTTGAGATTCCCACGGGCTCCATGGCCCCTACCCTCTTCGGAATGCATGTCCAGGTGGAGAGCCCCAATACCGGACGCACTTTCGAGGTGGGCGTCCCGAGCAATTCATCGAGCGGCCAGCTGAGGATTTCCCTGAAGAACTACGTGGTCTGCGCTGAAGAATGTCCAGCTGAAGGTTGTGGGCTGAAGCTGCACGCCAAGGCGCCCGGCGGGGCTCTCTTCGGCAGGACGACAGCCGAGTTGCCTGCGCAGGTGCGGGTCAAGTGCCAGTCCTGCAGTAACCAGTGGGAGGCCCCCAGGAGTTCGTTCAAGGTAACCATGGCCACCCTCCGGCTGATGAGATGTCCTCTCACCGGGCATCTCTGGGAGCACGTCATCGAGAACTCGGCCAGGAGCGGCGGAAATAAAATACTCGTCAACAAGTTCGCCTACGACCTGGGCGAGCCGCAGCGCTGGGACGTCATTGTCTTCGCCTTCGACCAGTGGAAGAACTACATCAAGAGACTCGTCGGGCTGCCGGGTGAGAAGATCAACCTGATCAACGGGGATGTTTACGTCAACGGCAAGATTGAACGTAAACCCGAACACCCCTACATCCAGGACATACTCTGGAAGAAGATCTCAGACAGCTCTGTCGTGGAAGGGGGACTCAGCCCTGTCAGGGCCTGGAAAGAGCCCGGGGGCAAGGGCGTTCCCGCCTGGCAGGAGCTCGCGGACGGCAGGTGGAGTCTCAACTCGTCAAAAAGCCCTGAACCCGCCCTGCTTGAATACCAGCGGGCCCTGGACAATTACATTCCCTACAATTCCCTGGCTGGAAGGCCGCACGGCAGCCACAGCGTCGGAGACGTAAAGCTCTCCTTCACCGCGACTCCGACAACAGCCGGGGGCTGGATCGGCGCGGAAATTCGGGACGGAGACTGGACCTTCCAATTGCGTTTACCAACTGGCAAGCCCGCCCCTGGACGCCCGGCGGTGATCGAACGCGTGGTCAATGAGCCTCGCGCCGATGTAAAGAACCCGCGCAAGCTGCGTCATCCCGGCGCGCCCGTATTCCAGGAGAAGGAAGGCATCTCCCTGGAGCTGAACACCGGAAGCCGAATCGAGATCGTCAACTGCGACGACTGCCTGGTCGTTCGCCTGGACTCGGAAGAGATCTTCAGCATCAAGGAGGCCGAGGGCTATATTTCCGTCCCGGATGTCGACAATCCGCCGCCCAAGGCCGATGACTCGCAATATTATCTGCGGCTGCTCGGCAGCCGCGTGGATGCGAACGTGGAAGCGATCGAGCTCCACCAGGACAACTACTACACCAACGATGGAGCCGGCTATTCACATTCGATCCAATTGGAGCAGGACAGGTTTTTCGCGCTTGGAGACAACAGCCCTTCATCTTCTGATGGTAGAGTCTGGGGGTCGGTACCGGCGAATAATATGCTGGGCAAGGCTCTCCTGGTCTTCTGGCCGGGCCTGCCGGGAAATTTCCAGCTGCGGTTCATACGCTGATTGATGAGGAGAGGATCATGACAGCAGATAATCAGAATCCCGACAACGGAGCCGAGGCCGCGGAGGAGACCGCCTCCGAGACTACCGTCTCGACGATCGAGCCCTCCGGAGAACAGGAGCCCCTGCTCAAGGTAGAGGGCCTGACCAAGAGCTACGCAGGAAGGCTCGTGGTCCACGGAGTCAACTTCAGCGTAGAGCAGGGCAAGATCATTGGATTGCTCGGTAAAAACGGAGCGGGAAAGACCACCACCTTCCGAATGACCATCGGCATGGTGAATCCGGACGAGGGCAAGATCTCCTTCATGGGAAAGGACGTAACCCGCTTCCCTATGTACAGGCGCGCCCGCCTTGGAATGGGCTACCTCTCGCAGGAGCCCAGCGTCTTCAGGGGATTGACCGTCGAGCAGAATCTCAACGCCATCCTCGAGCTCTCTCCCATGCCAACCGCTGACCGCATCCGGAAAAGGGACGAGCTGGTTGAAGAGTTCGGTCTTGCCAAGCTGCTCAATTCAAAGGCCGCGGTGCTCTCCGGCGGCGAGAAGAGGCGTCTCGAGATCGCCCGGGCGCTCATCATGGAACCTCGTCTCATTCTCCTGGACGAACCTTTCAGCGGAGTCGACCCGATCGCCGTCAGCGAGATCCAGCAGATCATCATGAAGCTCACCGAGAGAGGAATCGGCATCCTGCTGACGGACCACAATGTGCGGGAGACCCTGAATACGACCGACAGGTCCTATATCATCCTGGATGGAAGGATCATCGCCCACGGCGACCGCGAGCAGCTGCTTGCGGATCCGAATGCCCGTAAATATTACCTCGGCGAACGCTTCGAGATGTAACTCCACTGGAGCCAGGACACATGCCTTCACACCTATTGGACAATCAGATCACGCTGCTTGAACACTCTACCTTCGACAGGATTCTCGCGGCCGCGGTCTCCTGGCTGGTCCCGGGGGCGGGCTACTGGCTGCTGGGGTACAGAACGCGGGCGGTCCTCTTCGCCATCCTCCTGCTCGGGCTGTTCTGGACTGGAGAGCTCCTCCTCGCGGGCAACGGCGAGGGCCAGTTCATGGCCGTCACCTACCAGGTACATCCCATCTTTTTTGTACTCGAATCGGGCAACGGCCTGAGCGCCCTCCTGGCCAACTTTATCTGGGGCGCCGCCGCCCATGCCGATGGACTGCGCGACATCCAGGACATGCCAAGGCATCTGAACCTGGGGATTCTCCTCTGCGTTATCAGTGGAATGCTGAATGTCCTCCTCGTGCTGAATGTCCTCGACAGGAGAACCTGGCTCCTGGCGGCGGAAAAGGCCTCGGCCTCACAGGGAAACGAAGGAGAGGCTGAATAATGCTCGGAGTCGAGATCCTGGCCCTCCTGGCCCTGGGCTTTATTATTCCACTGGTCAGCATCATGAGCGACCTTGATGAGCCGCGGCGTGTCCTGCACCTGAGCCTGCATTATTTTTTCCTGCTCACAGGGATAACCCTGATCCTCTGCGCAGTAATTGGCGGCCTGGAGTGGATATTCATTCGTCCGCTGCTATAATCGCCGGGTCAGTAGAGGTCGAGGCCGCGGCCCGCAGTTGACGGCCTTCGGGCCGGCTCATTGAATCAGGGCCGAGGAAAGTCCGGACTCCGCAGGGCGGTGTGGTGGATAACTCCACCGGGAGCGATCCCAGGGAAAGTGCCACAGAAAATATACCGCCGACCTCGAGAGAGAATCGGTAAGGGTGAAATGGTGAGGTAAGAGCTCACCGCGAGAGTGGTGACACTTCTCGGCAAGGTAAACCCCACACGGAGCAAGACCGAATAGGGGAGCAGAGGCTGCTCGTTTCGCGCGGACTCGTCCGCATAACTCCCGGGTAGGTCGCAAAGATGAATGGTCTCGGGCTGGACCCAGGTCCAGTCAACAGAATCCGGCTTACAACCTGCTGACCGGCCGGCCTTCGGGCCGGCCGTTTTTTTTGAGACGTTCCCCCCTCAGCTGGAATCCCCACATTCAAAGGGATCAGCGCTGGTGTCGAGGCCGGGGGCCGGATAAGGAGGCTGGGGCTGAACGCCGCGGCGGAAGAGGAAATCAAGCAGGAAGACCGCGTCCGTCAGCTCGAGCCTGCCGTTGTCATCCGCGTCTCCATGATCCTCGCAATCGAGAACCGAAGCTCCCCTGAAAAGATGGAAGAGCAAGGTGACGGGATCGGATATGTCGACAATGCCATCCCGGTTAGCATCTCCCCTGACGAACGCCGGACGGCCCTCGATCCCGGCGCTGAAAGAATGGATGGTTCCCTTGTCGGTGCTGACAAAGAGCCTTCCTCCCGCAACCGCAAGGCCGTAGGCGCGCCCCTCTACCGGGGCGGTCCAGAGGGTCTCCCCGGTAGAGCTGTCGAAGGCGGCGACCTCATCCCGCCCGCCGGCGAAGAGCGTAGCTCCGGAGCGAATCAGCTCGTAGGGATAGCTCACCTCCCGGCGCCAGATCACCCGCCGGGTGCCGCGATTCAGAGCTGTCAGGTAATCATCAGCGAGGAGATAGGATACCGTCGAGGTGACAACCATGGAGTTGCCTCCCTCAAAAACAGCGATGCTGTCGCGGCTGCTGGCGTTGAACTCCTCCAGGCTGGCTCCCTCCCGGGAGCTTGGACCGTTGATGAGGGAATTGCCGGCCAGCAACGCGAAGGTGCCCATGACATCTCCCCCAAAACGCCCCTGCAGGCTTCCCGAAGAGCGGCTGAAGATATAGGGAGAGCTTCTTCCCGCCGGGAAATAAAGATTGCTGCCGGACAGAAGAGCGTAGCCCTGCAGGGATACGTCATTCCGGCGCAGCCGGCGCCAGTGATTAGCGCCTCGATCGGAGCCTGTGAGCGCGTCAACCGCGCAAACATAGACTCCCTCCCCGGGAAAAATACCGGCGCTGAAATAGGCCACGCCGCCGTTGACGAGGACACCGCTGCGAACCGGCCAGACCGATACATAACGCCCGTTGCTGGGCACCAGGCGGTTCTGCTCCGAGCCAGAGGCCGTGTAGCTCCACCGAAGCGCGCCGTTGTCCTGACCAAGACAGTAGACCGTCCCATCCTCGGAGCCGAAATACACGTTTTCACCCTCGAGCGTCGGCGCGAAGCGCACAGGACCATCGGTGGTAAAAGCCCATTGCTGCCTTCCATTGGCCGTGTTCAGTCGGTAGACCGTATCATCGACAGATGAACCGAAATAGAGCCCGTTCCCCGCGACCGCCACATGGAAAGCTCGGTCAAAAGCGAGCCGCGGCTTCAGGAGTACCTGGTTGGTGGCGTAATAGTTCTTCTTCGCGGGACCGGTCCAGGCGGGAGCGGGCGGGTTCGCCGAGCGATAGACCCAGGTCTGGGTCAGGGGGAGCTCCAACTGCTCCGGAGAGACACCGCTGCGCTGAAGGTCACGGCGATGAGTAGGCCAGTCATCCGCAGGCAACACCCCCGGCGCGAAAGCCGGAAGGAGCCCAAAGACAAAAAGAATCCGCCACAGTGTTCCCTCTTGCCGCCTACCCGGCACCGCGTAGTTTTTCCGGGTTTGGAATATCACCATGATGAATAGCCTATCGAAGTCTGTAGCGGGTAACGGCATACGCAACCTGAGCTGGAGGTAGGACTGAAGACCATACCGCCGCCCGAGATCAGGCCCAGCCAGCAGCTGCCCCGCGAACCGGCCTTCTGGACCCGCGCCCCGCTGTCCACATCCCAGAAGCCGAAGGAGCCGTTATCGTAGTCCCAGTCGACGTAAACGACGGTTCGCGCCGCGGCGCTCATCGTGCTGCAGCCGCCGCGCGAGGGCAGCGAATTGAACACCGAGCCGCCGCTGAAGAGATCGTAACCGCGGGGCTCCACGATGACCGTGTCGCCCACCACCACAGGATGATACATGTGGCCTCCATGATGGTTGCGATTCCAGGAATGGTCCTGCGACCACTGCCGGCTGCCATTGGCCGCCGAATAACAGGTGACGTGATACCTGCTGTTGGCGATGGAGGTGATCAGCCTCTCCTCTGAATAGAGCAGGAAGGCAACCACCGGAGCCGGAGAAGAGGGAAGCGTAACCGGCTGGCGCCAGAGCACATCGCCGCTGTCGACATCCAGGGCCACGAGAAAATTATTCCGCCATAGATCGGAGGAGCCTGTTCGACCCGTTCCCGCGTTCAATACCGAGTTCGAACGCGACTCGATGTAATACAACCGCCCACCGCCAATCGTTATCGTTGAGTTGAGGATCGCGCCCGCAGCGCGATCCCAGCGAGCGAGCCCATCCTCCCTGGCGACAGAAAACAGGGAGCGGCTGATGATCTGTGAAGTACCGAAGCCTCCCGAGGTCTCGTCGTACCATTTGTCGGGTCCGCTGAATGAGCTGTAGCTCGAATCGGGCGCTACCCTGGTGCCCACCAGCTGGTCACCCAGCACCGCGGCATAGCCCCAATGCGCCGTCTTGTCGGCGATCCCGTCGCCGGCGGGATAGACCATCTCGAGCTGCCCTGTCCGGCCGCCGAGACGCCAGCAGGCGTTCTTGACCGTGATAAACAGGGCATCTGCATCGGCGCACATATTGCCGGTGTCCCTGGGTATATTGACACGCCTCATGCCAGGTACATCGAGGGACCAGAGCACCGTTCCGTTGTAGGCATCAAGGGCGTAGACCCTGTCGTTACCCTGGCTGTAGAGCCGGCCATTCACATAGAGAGGCGACTGCTGCCGGGGCTGGCGGTCAATCATTCCTCTCGGACCGGGACGGCCATACCATTGGATTCTCATGCTGGCGGGCACAATCAGCTCATCGCGGCTGGTGGCGGAATTGTCCGGCGAGCCGTACATATGGCTCCACTCACCGGCGCCCTCGAGGGCGCCCCGTACCACTGCGGCCCAGGCGCCAGGCGCTTCGAGCTCCTCGGAAGCCACAGGCAGATCAGCCAGCCAGCCTCGGAGAGTTTCCGGGGTTACATCGTTGCGCGCGCCCGGGGGCTGACCAAAGACCGCGACCCCGCCTGAAGGCTTCAGCAGCCGGAACATCTCACCCGCCTCGGCGCGCGGGAGGGAGCCCCGGACAAGCCGGTCGGAGACGATCAGGTTAAACGATTTTTCAGCATAGGGAATATCCTGAAGCAGCCGCAGATGGAGCGTGATCCGTGAACCGTAGAGCCCCGACTCCCGCAGGAGCGTCCGCCCAGCCGAGACCGCCTCCCGGTCCGGGCTCACTCCAATGATTCTCAGCTTTGAACGCTTCGCCAGCTCTACGGCAAGTCTCCCCCGGCCACAGTCGAGGTCGAGACAATAGCCCCTCTCGATGCCGGTGAGAGCAAGGATCCTCTCGGCCGCTTGGGCGTAGACGGCTGAATCCGCATCCTCGCCAAACGGCGACTCGATCCGCTCAGCGGACGGCACAGAAAAATTAAACTCGGTCGAAAATTCATAGACCTGGGTTCTCGATTCCTGGCCTCCTGCCTGGCTCCTGACCTGGTAGAAATAGGGCGTACCGGGCTCGAGGCCCTCCAGGTAGACCGCGTGATCCACAGCCAGGTTTTCATCGCGAGCCGTCCTGCCAAGCGCCCTGCTTGTGCCGAAGTCGACGACCGACCGCGAGGGAGCCGTTGTCTTCCAGGAGACCAGGGCCGTATCAACCGAGGTAAACCTCACCGTTGGCCCCATGAGAACGGGTTCGAGTACAGGAAACCGCTCGCGTCCTGACTCATATTTTTCCCTGAGCCTAGCCTCGCTCAAGGCCTCATCGTAGAGTCTGAGCTCATGCAGCGCTCCATCTAGAGGATAGAATTCGTTGTCATCTTCGTACGCCCCCGCGACGAAGGTAGAGTCCGCGTAGGCGATATCTCCGGATTGAGCAGACGAGCTGGCATCAAGCCGGCCGTTCACGTAGAGCCGCAAGGTCTCTCCGTCATAGGTTCCCGCGACGTGGTACCAGGTACCCTGCTGGAACTCCGTATCGCCGGCAAGGTAGGTCAACTGCCCGGATGACAACGCCATGCTGAAATGCGAGTCATCGTAGCCCAGGACCCAGCCCCTCTCAAAATTCCCGTTGTCCTGCATATAACCGAAGATCCCTCCCCAGGTGGTTCCCTCGTTGATCTGGACCCACGCCTCGGCGGTCAGTTCCCTGCGCGGCAGAGCCGCGGAGCCCCCCGGGAGTCCCATCCGAACGAAGGTGGATGAACCATCAAACGCAAGGGCCGCCGGACTGGAAAGCAGCTCATACTCGCCCTGGATCGTTCCATCGAAGCTCCCGACACGGTCGCTCACAAGGCGGCCGTTTACGTGCTCATTGTCAAAGGTCCATTGAGCGACGATTCCCGTCTCCCCCGCAGGGTCCGGCCCTGGGACCAGGTCCCCGTCAAAGAGTCCACGCTTGGCAAGATAGCGCTCGCGCGCGTCCGCCTGGCTCAGGACGGTGTTATAAATCTGCGCCTCGTGAACCTGTCCTTCAAGAGGCCAGAGCTCGTTATCATCGACATAGGCTCCCACGACCAGGCTCGCATCTGCGTAATCGATATCTCCCGATCGTGACCGCGAGGAGCCCTCGAGCTGACCGTTCACGTAGATCTTGAGCTCAGACCCATTGTAGGTACCAACAACGTGATACCAGCTTCCCAGCTCAAAGCTGTCGGAGGCTTCCAGGTAGGTGAGGGTATTGGAGGTGGCCAGAGCCACGCTGAAGGAAGAGTCGTTGTAGCCCAGCAACCAGCCCCGCTCAAAGCTGCCGTTATCCTGGATATAGCCGCAGATGCCGCCCCACCTCGTGGAGGAATCCAGTCGCACCCAGGACTCGACGGAAAGCTGCCGGACAGGAAGATCTGATGAACCGGCCGCTTCGATGACCACCCGGTCGTCGTTTCCATCGAACACCAGGGCAGGAGGAGAGGACTCGACGCGCGCCCCCCCGAAGATCCTCCCATCAAGGTCGCCGAAAGATGCCCTCACCGAATCGCCGACAAGATTGTCAGGAGTGAAGATCCAGCCGTTCAGAGGCTCCACAACTCCCGCCCAAAGAACACAGGGGACGAGTAGCCCCGCGCAGAATAAGAGAATGCATCGGCCTGAAACGACCAGTTGCCTTTTAACCGGCATAGAAAAACCTCGAAGCGCCCCTGTCTGTCATCAGCAAGCTTAAAGCATAAAAAACCCAAAAGATAGGTTTTCAATCTTCGAGGTAGAGCAGGCGCGAACAGCTTCTACAGGTGAGAAGCTCCTGCGCGAGAGCGAGCTGGGTGAGTTCCTGCTTAGTGACCCGCATATAGCAGCCCTGGCAGAAGAAAACACCCTCTCCTTCATCTTTTTTTTGTACAGGAACAACGCTGTCGGCATCGACCTTGCTCCTGACCCGTTCGTAGATATCCAGGTGATCCTGGTCGATATCCACTGACAGTACTCCACGTTCTTCTTTGAGTCCGCCGATCCTGGATTCGAGACCTGACACCAGGCCATTGACCTCGGATTCTTTCCGCTGATAGGCCTTCTCGATATCGGCGAGTTCCCGCTCAGCTTCCTCTTTCTTGCCCTGAAGCGTATCGAGATGACTCATCAGCTCGAGAACATTCTCCTCGATAGTCCCCTGGCTCTCCTCGTGCTTCTCGATCTGGCCTTTGCAGATGGAGAACTCCTCATTGGTCTTGGAGCCATTCATCGCGATCTTCGACTTTTCGATCTCGCCATCCAACTCCTTGACCTGGAGCTCGCCCTTATCGATATCCATCCTGCAGGATTTGATGACCTCCTCAACAGCGCTAACGGATGCCTTGCCGGCGTTCACCTTGCGAAGATCATCGCTGAGCTCCATCGGGCGACGGATCTTGGCCTCTTCAAGAAGACTGATCTCTCGATCGAACTTCTGAACACCTAACAGTTTTTCTATCGAATGATGCATTCGTGTCTCTCGGCCTCTATTGAGCAGAACAACTTCTCTTTATTCGCCTCGATTGGCAATAAAAAAAGCCGGTCACTTTCGTGACCGGCCCAAATATTATCCCGCGGCGACAGGCAGGAGCGGTTGTTGCCGCGTAAAGGATCGCCCGGCAAGCGTGACAACCTCCCGGCAGACACCGGCTCGCGCCGGTCCCGCCGCGGCTGGAACCCGCTTAAGCCTCATCTCGATCCTGATCGGTATTGTCATTAATTACTTCTTCGAACGTTATCAGACCTGCGCTGGCGCGCCTTCCTCAGACGGAAATCGTCTCAACAAAACCCTCCAGCAGCCTGGAACGAATCGGGTGCTGCAGCTTGCGGATGGCCTTTGCCTCGATTTGACGAACCCGCTCACGGGTTACCTTGAAGATCTTGCCCACCTCCTCGAGAGTATAGGTATACCCATCTCCAAGGCCGTAGCGGAGCTTGATAATCTCACGTTCCCTGTAGGTCAACGTACCAAGGACATCTCCAAGCTTTTCCTTCAACATCTCATGGGTCGCGGCGTTGACGGGAGAGACGGTTCCCTTGTCCTCGATGAAATCACCGAAGAACCCATCATCGGAATCCCCGATCGGCCTGTCTAACGAGATCGGATGCTTCGAGATCTTGATGACCTTGCGGGTATCCTCCTCGGTGATATCAAGCTTCTGCGAGATCTCCTTGATCGTCGGTTCACGTCCATTCTTCTGAATGAGTTCCTTTGTCGCGTTGCGAACCTTGCTCATCGTCTCAATCATATGTACAGGGATCCTGATGGTACGCGCCTGGTCGGCAATCGAGCGAGTGATCGCCTGGCGAATCCACCAGGTGGCGTAGGTGGAGAACTTATAACCCCGCCTGTACTCGTATTTCTCAACCGCCTTCATGAGACCCGTGTTCCCTTCCTGGATCAGGTCGAGGAAGGTGAGTCCCCTGTTTCGATAGCGCTTGGCGATACTCACCACGAGCCGCAGGTTGCCGCCTGAGAGCTTTCTCTTGGCAATCTCGTACTCTGTGTGCCACTTATCGATCTTCACCATACGCTTTTCCAGCTCAGTCATTGGCTCGAGAGCGTGGAGTTCGTATTCCTGGAGTCGTGCATCCAACTCGGCCATTCGATTCTTTTCACAGCTCCGGAGCTTCCGCTTGCCCCTCCTGCGGGCCTGCTCAATCTTCGCCTTTTCATTCTCGATGCTGTTCATCTTTCGATGGAGCGTCTTCAATTCATGACGAAGCTGATTCACCACGGGCTTCTTGAGAATAAGTTCATTCAGCAGAACCGAGCCCTTTCCATTGCGGCTGCGAACCCTGGAACTAATCTTCTCGCTGACCTTTGCCGAAAGCTCTTCTCCGAGCAACTTTGCAAAGTCCCTGGATGTCTCGATGTGGATCAGTCTCAGGGTCGCCTGGTTCGTCTTGACGAGACGGAAAACATCTTCCTTGGTGATCTCTTCATTGTTGGAAGGCGTCACCTTGACAACCTTATCGAGGGCCATCTCGCCACGCATGACATCGTCGATGACCTTCACCGTGACCCCCAGGGCAAGACCGCTGCCGAAGACATACTTCTGGTAGCGATGCCGTGAGATCTCAATCTTCTTGGCAAGGAGAAGCTCCTCGGCACGCTTCAGAAGAGGAATCTCTCCCATCTGGGTGAGATACATTCGAACCGGGTCATCAATCTTTTCCGGTAACTCACTGGTGCCGGAACCCGAATTCTCAGAAGGATCGGCGACCTTGTTGTCACGCATCTCGATGTCATGGGCATCGAGAATCGCGAAGATCTCGTCAATCCTCTGGGGCGAATTGCAATCATCCGGAAAGATCTCGTTAAAACGCTGGTAGGTGATACCGCCCTCGCGTTTACCTTCCTCGATTAGCAGCTTGAGCTTGTCTTCCATTTCTATACTCCGAAAATTACCCCCCTGGAAAACCTGGCTGTAAACACAAGAGCCTGGTCCCGGGCGGAAAAACTAATGTTTGTGGTGATCAATATATAAGTGGTTTATCTGCCGGGAGATTGATTACCCGGCCCCTGGCTATTCGTCCGTTTCCTTGAGCAATTGAGTCAACTCCCGCCGCAAAGCAATAATTTCCATACGCAGGGCCATAGCCCGTTCGGTATCACCCGAGTTCCTGGCTACGGCGCGATCCGCCTTCAAAGTGGCAATCTTGTCCTGGATGGTCCAGCGACGGAGGTCCCGTCTGCATTTTTCCAACTGCTCGGCCTGGTCGTCCCCAGGCAATTCAGAATTCTCGTCTATCTGGTTGAGGATTTTAAATACGAGCCTCTCAACCATCCCGTTCAGGCCCTCGTGTAAAAGTCTCCCGTCATTCGAAAATCCTCCCCTTGCGAACTGGTCCTTCACATAGGACTCGACAGCCTGTCCGGCTGCATCAGCCACCAAGCCCTGGGGAACCTCCTGCCAGAGAGCCTCCGCCTGGATGGGAGCTGAAATCATGACAAATAAAATCGACTCGAGAAGCTTGATGCGCCCTTCATTTAAAACGGGCTCCTGGCTCGGAACCTCTTCCCTCTCCCGCTCTGGCGAGAAAAGACCCATCTCTTCCAGCGGGAGATCCTCCATAGCGATACCGAGGATTTCAAACCTCTCGACATATTTATTCAAAACTACCCGGCGAGCTACCTTGTCCGATATCCTGGCGACCAGGGAGAGGAAATCCTTGACCCCCTTGGAAAGCATCTGTGGACTGGCAGCCGCCTCGCCGGTCTCGATGGTCCGATTCCATTTGAAATCGAAAATGTCGACCGAATCCGCCTGCACACTTTTCCAGAAAGCGTCGCCTCCCAACTCGGCAATCGCATCGCAGGGATCTTTTCCGTCTGAGAGCGGGTAAATCAGCACATCCAGGTTTTCGCCGACCAGCAATTCAATGGATCTCTCGGCGGCCTTGAGCCCGGCGCTATCTCCATCAAAGATCATATAGACCCTGTCGGCATAGCGCTTGAGCGCCTGGGTGTTTTCCTGCGTGAAGGCCGTCCCCAGGCTGGCGACGAAGAAATCCAGGCCGGCCTGGTGGGCCATGATGGCATCGGTATAACCCTCAACAACCACGATGGCCTTTTCCCGGCGAATTCCCTGCTTCGACTGGGGCAGGGCGTAGAGAACCTTGGATTTATTGAACAGGTTCGTATCCCGCGTATTGCGGTACTTGGCCGGGTCGTCATCGCCAGCCAATCGCCGGGCACCGAAACCGATCGTCCTCCCCTGGGCATCGCTGATCGGAAAGATCAATTTGCCGCGGAATTCGTCGAAAAACCCGCTGCCCTTGCCTGTCTTGTTCTGTCGAATGAGACCTGCCCTGTCGAGAACTTCGACCGAGTGCCCCGCCGCGGACGCCTTCTTAAGCAGCTCATCCCAGCCGGGGGGCGAGCAGCCAAGGCGGAAGGTCCGCTGCATCTCCTCGTTCATCCCGCGCGCGGCGAGATATTCCCGCGCGCCTTGGGCGCCGGCATCTTCCAGGAGATAGGTGTGATAAAAACCTGCGGCGTAGTCAAGCGCATCGTAGACCTCAAGGGTCTTGTGGTACTGATCATCCCGCTTCGCTGTACGCTGCAGGACGACCCCAGCTTTACGCGCAAGCATCTCCGCAGCCTCAGGGAAGCCAACCCGTTCGTATTCCTGGACGAAGGTGAAGATGTTGCCGCCGGCCTGGCAGCCAAAACAATAATAGAATTGCTTATCTAAATTTACGGAGAAGGAGGGAGTCTTCTCGTTGTGGAAAGGACATAACGCCTTGAGCCTTCCGCCCCCGGCCTCGACAAGCTGCAGGTCGTAATCCCTGAGAAGCTCATCGATGGAGACCTTGCTGCGAATCAGCGCAAGATCAGCCTCTGGTATCAGTCCTCTGGTAGATTCAGCAGTAACCAAATCTTCCCCCTTTAAAACAAGCTGGATGAGTCTCTGTACAAAGGCCCGAAGCCCGACAGAATTTCCAGCCCTCCACGTTCATTACAATCAGCAGATCTACCGTTCAGACCCTGCTGCTCAAAAAGGCCCTGAATACAAGGCTTTCCAGAGAATCAGCACATAAGGACAGCGGTCGACATGCACCAGGATCTTCAATCTGAAAAGTCAGATCCCTGCAGCTATCTACGCCTCGCCCGAACCACGAAACGCGTGCGAGTACAATTCTCCGGCCTGTAACGGCCTTTGGCGACTCCCGGGTATTTGCGCCACCGGCTAGGGCGCTAGTCCAAATCACACTAGGGTGATTCGGGCTGCCATCCCCTCTTTTTTCCGGGATACCAATGCGATTACTTCTTCAATGACTTGATTTTAGGGGTGCTTTTGCAAAGCTTCAACCATTATTGAAAGGAAAAGCCCTAGCAAAAAACTGAAAATCTTCCAGATGAAGGTTTTCAGGCCTCAGGGTAGCATCCAGGCTTCTTTCTGTAAGTGCTTTGTTCGCTTCATCTTGACCCAGAATACCCCGCAAAGATCCGCCCAGCTGTTTTCGCCTCTGTTGGAAAAGAACCTGGACCCATTTTGAAAAAGATCTGTAATCCTTTTCTATTTGGCTTGTTACGACTTTGTAACGCGGTTCCAACAAAATAACGGCTGAATCCACCTTTGGAGGCGGCCAGAACGATCCCGGGCTGATTTTTTTCAAGTACCGGGCCCGGGCCCAATAGCCGACCAGCAGAGAAGCCGGCCCATATCCTATACTTTTCTGCGCCTTTGCACGAACCCGCTTCCCCTTTCCCTGGACGACGGGAGGCGAACAAATCCGCTCAGCGACCTCATTCTGTACGGTAAGAACAGCCCTCTGCCAACCGACTCCTGCCTCCAGCAAAGCGATGATGACCGTTGTCGCGATCTGGTAGGGAAGATTGGAGACCCAGGTAAAATCGCCCAGCTTGACGAGCCTGTCGAAAAGGAGCGGGTTAAGCCGCCTCTTGCCGTCTAAAGCATCGAGCTGAAGTATCTCAACATTATCAAATTCAGCCAACTCCGCGGCCGCAAAGGAGCCCATCCTCTCATCGATCTCGACGGTAAGAACGCTGGCGCTGCGACCGGCCAGTTCCCTGGTCAAGGTCGCTGGACCGGTTCCAATCTCGAGAACGTTGGAGTCACCATTTACTTCGGAAGACTCCGCCAGCGAAGCAAGGATCCTGGGGTCGTGAAGAAAATGCTGCCCGAGAGATTTGCGGGGGACAAATCCTGCCGATTTAAGGCGGCCGAGGACTCCCTTTTGTCCTCCGGAGATTCCTTCATGATCCTTGCTGGAGTTCATCGCGCCCCTTGAAGCCTCTGATCGTGACTCGACTGAAATTACCGCAACCACGGCATTCTATAGAAAAAAGGACGTTCGCTTTCCCGGTTTCCAGGAAAGCGAACGTCCAGACGCCGAAACCGCTGAAGATCATCAATAGTGATGCGCGCTGAGACGAAAGACTACACGACGATTCTTTTTACGTCCTTCCGGCGTATGCCCAGTCTCAGGATTGAGTGGTTTGCTCATCCCGTAGCTGAAAATCGCGACCCGGTCCTGAGGTATCCCATGTTTCAGATTGAGGTATTTAAAAACGTTCCTCGCCCTGTCAAAACCAAGCTTCAAATTGTACTGACGATCCTCGTTAGTCTCTTTTCCAGGCTCGTTGTCGGTATGTCCTTCAACGATGATTTTCTGCCCGGAATACTTGGTTTTCAACATCCTGGCGACTTCATCAAGAACAGGTACCTCCTCGCTCTTGAGCTTAGAATCGCCTGAATTAAACAGGAACTCGGCGCCGAGACTGAGACCGCCATCTTCAACCTCGGCACCATCGATTCCAGCGATATCACCCTGGGAGATGGCGACCACCGATCTCTGGGCATTCCTGTTCTGCTGCAACCTGTTGTACTGATCAATCAGCTGCTCATTCGCCCTCTCGGCCTGGTTCAGCTGCACCTTGAGCTTCTCGTAGGAGACACAGCCAGCCAGGAGGGGAAGAAACAGGGCAGCAGCCATCAAACGCAGCACGGAACTGCTCATGACTCCATTCCCTCTTCGACAAAAACTCAGCCCGGGGAACTTACTGAATCCTCTGAGCAAGACGGAAGACGACACGCCGGTTATCCCGTCGCCCCTCCTTCGTGCTTGCCGTATCAGGATTGAGCGGCTTGCTCATTCCATAGCTGAAAATGGTGACCCGTCCCTCGGGAATACCATGTTTCAGGTTGAGGTATTTGAAGACATTCGTAGCCCTCTCAAAACCAAGCTTGAGATTGTACTCGTAAAGCTTCTTGGTCTGCTTGAGAGGCTCGTTGTCTGTGTGACCCTCGATGATGATGTTGTAATCGGAGTACTTGCCCTTGAGGCTCCCAGCGAGTTGATCCAGGGCGGGAAAATGCGTTGCCTTCTTCAGGCTGGCCATTCCTGAGTTGAACAGCAGGCCCGAACCCAGGCTGATGCCGCCCTCCTCGATCTTCGCTCCATCGGGGAGATCCTCTTTGGCAAAGCTGGCGCCTTCCTGGTTTTTAAGCTGCTCACGCAAAGCGGCAAGCTGGGCCAGGGCGGCCTTATGCTCTTCCTCTGAGATAGTCCCATCAGCGGCCTGTCGATTCGTTTTAACCAGCAACCTGTTGTACTGATCGATCAACTGCCGATTCGCCTGCTCAGCAAGCTCAAGCTCCCCTTTGAGCCTGTTGTATTCGCCGTAAGAAACGCAACCGACCAACAACGGCAACACACAGACCACAACCAACCCGCGTACCACGAGTCTCCTCATGACATCACTTCCCTTCTGTTCTCTTCACCTTCTTAACGCTTGAACGCCGTCCTGTACGGTGGATCCACCCCGCAGGAAAGCCGGGTGAGTCCCAAGGTTCACTCTTGTTGAGAAATATATAACAGGTTGCCGATAACAAGCAAAGAGCTTTTATCGGTACTTATTCGCCTGCTGGAGTGAGCATAAAAGAAGGGCTGCTTCGCATTTATGCTCAGCAGCCCTTCTTGGCAGTCTTTTTGAGGCCCTGGCTGCTTTTTTTGCCGCCACAGGCCGCTCAATATCGTTCGAATACGGAAATTACTTCCTGAACATCTCTGCGATGCCGTGAACCATCTCCGTGAAATAGCCGCCATACTCGTCAATCCAGTCCTGGGAATGACGACGCTGGGCTTCCACAAAATCTCCACGTCCGACCGTCAGGCCTTCGTTGTGCACGGTGCCCAGAAGAACAGCCAGGGGGATCAGCAGAGCGAGACCGGCAAAGGACAGCAGAACGGTCCAGGGCGCATGACTCTTGCGCCGCTTCATCTGCATGACGCGAGCTCCACCGCCGCGAAGAAGGGAACCTTCCTCGGTCGGATCGAGAAGCGTATCCTCCGTCGTATCAAGCTCGAAGGTGTCGGCATCATCGTCGCCAAGGTCCAGGATGTCGGTGTCGAGAAGCGTCTCGTCTCCGAGACTCTCCTCTCCTGAATCATCCGAACCGGGGATCGGCGTGGTACCTTCGCTGTCATCGTCGCTGAGAAGACTCTCGACATCGAGAACGGTCTCATCTCCGACAGATGCGTCATCATCCAGCGAAAGCTCCAGATCGCCGCCATCCTCGGCCGCGATATCAGGAAGATCGGCTGCATCGCCTTCATCGGCTGACGCATCGTCACCGCCGGAGAGATCTATACCGAAATCGATCTCGTCATCGTCATCATCAAGGAGATTGAGATCATCATCGGAAAGAATGATCTCGGCCTCACCCTGATTCTTGTAATTGTCAATCGCCTCTTTCTTAAAGAGTAGATTGTCTCCATCCTTCGTGCTGGCGATCTCGCCGGAAGCGACCAGTTTCTCGAGCTCCTCCGCGGAGATACCGAGAGCGCTGGCAGCCTCTTCAAAGCTCATTTCACTCACTTTACAGAACCTCGCTCATTTCCTCGTTTATTTCAGACTCAGACACTTCACTTACTTTAAGTACGTTATTTCTTTCCACCACCCTGCTGCTTCATAACCGCATCCTTGACCGCCTTGACGGACAGCTTCCCACTTCTAGGAGTCAGTTCCTCAGGCTTCATGTCCCAGGTAATCTCACGGACACCCATGAACTCTACTCCCCTGGTCTTGACGGTATAAGCCGCCAGTCTCCTCGTAGGAACCTCCAGGACAAAAAGCATGTTGGCATTGCCGCTCTGCGACATGCCGGTCGCCAGGACGTAATTACCCTGGGTATTTCCTACCGCCTGGCCAAAGGCCGGCATAAAGGCAGGACGATTCATCTGCTGAACGACATTCACAGTCAAAAGAGTTGCGCAAATAGCCAACATTGCCACGGTGATGTTTTGACGCATCTATAAACCCCCAATTTCCTTTCCTAATTGGAATTACCAAGCTTATCCCGGCAATTCCTACCAATCATAACTCCCGAGCGAAACCAGCCTCGGGACCCCGTCCTCCACGATTGGCAACTCCTTATAAACTCTATTCGGCAATACCGAAAGCGAGGCACACTCTTTACTTGAGCATGCTGAGTCGTTACCGGAAGAAAGCGGGGGGAAAACCTCTATAAACCCTTCAAAAGGGCTATTCAGTTCTGACATTTCATCTTAGCACACCGATTATTGACCAACCAAGCGAAAGTTAACTATCGGGATACTCATATAGAAGAATAACACCTAACAGCAAACCAACCACCCCATTGAGGGCTCTTTTTTGCTTAATCCAGGCCCATAATCGCTTCTTCGGGCGATTCTTCGAGTCCCATCATTTTTCCCCAGCGCCCCATAAAAGCAGCGCTTTCCGGACGTTCCCAGAAGTCATCAGCCAGTGCTCGGACCTTCATAAATGCATCGATGTCCCGAAGGGGATTACCCAGGCCTCCCAGCGGAATTCCCGACTGGCGAATTCCCAGGTAATCCCCGGGACCTCGCAGGCGAAGATCCTCCTCGGCCAGCTCAAAACCATCGTCGGTACTGGAGAAGATCTCGAGCCGTTTCAGAGCCTCCTCGGCGCAACCTTCAAGACTCACGAGGCAATAGCCGCGGCAGCTTCCGCGGCCAACCCTGCCGCGCAGTTGATGCAACTGGGCCAACCCGAAACGCCCGGCATTTTCTATATAGAGGATTGTCGCGTTCGGAACATCGATTCCAACCTCGATAACCGAGGTTGCTACCAGGATCTGCGTCTGGCCTTTGCGGAAATCTCCAAGAGCCTCGTCCTTCTCCTCGCTGCTCAGCCTTCCGTGCACAAGACCGACCTGGTATTCGGGAAAGACCTCCGCGGCCAGGCGCTCGCGCCCCGCCACCGCCGCGGGCAGATCAAGCTTCTCCGACTCCTCAACAAGCGGATAAACAAAAAAAGCCTGCCGGCCCGCCTGCAGTTCCTTGCGGACGAATTCTAGTGAGTCCGCTTTTTTTTCCAGCCTGACGAGGTGGGTCTGGACCGGCTGGCGGCCCGGCGGGCGCTCCTTGATGGTTGACAACTCCAGGTCTCCGTAAACAGTCATGCTGAGAGACCTGGGGATCGGGGTGGCCGTCATGACGAGGATGTGAGGCTCCCGCCCCTTATCGCGCAGCTTCGACCGCTCCGCGACTCCAAAACGGTGCTGCTCATCGATGACGGCCAGCCCGAGGTCTTTCATGACAACCGGCTTCTGGACCAGCGCATGGGTCCCCACCACGATGTGTATTTTTCCTTCTGCAAGATCATCGAGAAGCTCACGTCGCTGAACAGCCTTGACCGCTCCCGTCAGCAGTTCGACCCTGACCGCTGGATGGTCAGCCAGGTATTTTCGAATCGTCGAATAGTGCTGCTGCGCCAGCACCTCGGTTGGAGCCATGATCGCGCCCTGGCGGCCATTTCGAACAGCGACCAGCAGAGCGTAAAGCGCCACCGCGGTTTTTCCTGTCCCCACATCTCCCTGCAGCAGCCGATACATCGGCCGCCCTGATTCCAGGTCTTCACGGATTTCTGAAACGACCTCGTCCTGATCCCCGGTAAATCTAAACGGAAAGATGGACCTGATCTTCTCATCGAGAGAGTCGCTGGTTTCAAGGGGCTCGGTCTCGCATTCGCGAAACTGCTGCCCCCTGAGCCAGAGCCTGGTCGCGAAAGCGAATCTCTCCTCGAAGGCAAGGCGGGCGCGGGCGCTGTCCCGACAGATCTCCCAATACTCACGGGCGTCAAGCTCCAACGCCCCATCCTCATCCGCCGCGCCAGCCGGGGAATCCGGCGGAAAATGAATCCACTGGCAGGCCTCCGCCAATCCGGGCCCCAGGTCACTGTCGGACAGGATGCCTTTCTCTCTCAGGCTTCCTTCATCCAGGAAAAAATCAAAAGGCGTCTCATCGACTCCTGGAAAGCCATCCCCGGTCCGGCCTGCGTGGAGATCTTCGAGGGCGCCAGCCACCAGGCGGCGAAGATGCCGCTGAGAAAGCCCCTTCTTGAGGGGGTAGACCGGCACCACCCTGTTCAGATCGATACTGTCCTCGATACTTTCGTCATCTACCCCGCTGGCCACCACCTCGAATTCGGGAGAGACGATCTGCAGGCGTTTCGAATGTTCACCCACCTTCCCGAACACACAGAGAAAATCGCCCGGGTGGAGACTCTTTTCAAGATAGGGCTGGTTGAACCAGACCAGGTCCAGGTCTCCACTGTCATCGCGAAGAGTCGCCGTGAGCATATGTCTCCTCGGCCCCAGCCGGCGGCCGCGGCATCTCTCCAACTGGCCGGTCAGGACCACTTGCTCTCCTACCAGGGAAGATTCGATGGTCTTCGCGTTCCTGCGATCCTGGTACCGCCGGGGATAATGGCGGAGCAGGTCGCCGGGAGAAAAAATCCCCAGGCGATTCAGCGCGTCAGCTCTCGCCCTGCTGACACCCGGCAAGGCGAGGAGAGATTCCTGCGCCGCCGCCTCCAGTTCGTTATTCCGCTTTGCCATGAGTATGGGCCCAATCGTTAGCCGGACGGGCGAAGATACTCAGCCTTCAAGCCGATCGATGATCGCGTACACAGGCGTGCAGGCCATCGGATCACCATCTTCAAGCAAACCGGCGATCTTCCCTACAGCACATCTTACTGTCGTATGGTTGCGATTGCCGAAATTCCTGCCGATCTCGGAAAAGGACATCCGGGTAAACTTACGGGCAAGGTAGATCGCCACCTGGCGGGCAAAAGCGACTGGACGCAGACGGTTGGAGGAGGAGAACTCCGCCGTGGGCAGGTTGAAATAATCAGCGACCTCCTGCTTGATCCTGTCGAGAGTCGGCCCGGGCGCGCCGGCGCCCATCCGGTCAGCCAGCACCCGGCGCGCCTCAGCTGAATCCAGTGGGCGACCGAGAACCCGCGCATGGACATCCAGCTGGAGCACCGCTCCAAGCAACTCATGAATCCCGCCTCGAATACCATGGGCCAGCATATCGAGAACCTGGGAATCAAGCTCCCCCCTGGAGCCGAATCCTCCCTGTCCTCCCCTGAGCTCAAGCTTTGCCCAGTGCTGGCGAATGATCTTGCGTTTCATCTGGTGGTCCACCGGCCGGATCCTCGCGACCAGGCCGCCCAGGAATCTTCCCCGAAGCGCTGGAGAAAGCTCATCCAGTTCCCTGGGTCCCCTGCTGGATGTGATCACCACCTGGCGCCCGGAGCTGACGAGATAGTCCATCGTATGCAATAGCTCAACCTGCGTCTTCTTCTTCGTTGAAAGATCCTGGACATCATCGATCAGCAACAGGTCCAGGCTGCGATAGAGACGGCGGAATTTATCGATGGATCCGTCCTGGATACTGGCGGCGAAGTGATTGAAGAAACGCTCTGAGTTGACGTAGCGGGTCTTCAGGTTCGCTCCCGCCTCTCGCTCCATTCCGCGAAGAAGATGAGTTTTTCCAATCCCCGAGCCTCCCCAGATAAAGAGCGGATTGTAAAAAACTCCGGGCGAACGGGCTGCTTCGAGAACGGCCCTGTAGGCCAGGCGATTGGATTCTCCCTGGACAAAATTCGCCAGCTCGTAGCTCTCACCCCGTTCGGAACGCGTCGATCCGGCGTTGCCGCGGACTCGCCCTCCCCTCCAGGCTGGAGCCCCCGCTTTCCCGGCCGGCTGTACAGCGGCGCCCCCATCCGGGGCGAAAACTTTTTCCTGCTCTTTGCGATGCTTCCTGAACAACACCGGATCGATGGCGAGTTCGAGGTCCAGCTCTCTGCCTGCCTGCCCCTCCAGCACTTCCCGGATGCCATCCAGGTAACGGGTCTCGATCCACTCCTGGAGAAAGCGATTGGCTACCCCAAGCCGTACATGTCCCTCATCGGAGGAGATGACGGTGATGTCGGCCAGCCAGCGCTGAAAGCACTCCTGGCCGAATCTGACCTGGAGCCCTTCCCTGGCATCCGTCCAGCTATGTTCAAGAAGTTCACTTCCCATGAGGCTATTCCACTTTCCCTTCGGTCCATCCGCCAGGATCAGAAAGGCCCGACACGGTTTCAGAAATCTCCGGACACTGCCGGAGCCTCCTCTGACGCCGGCCGCGCGGCTCTTTCCTGCCGCATGCGACCGGTACGTCGCTTCTCAAACCATTACCGTTCTGACCAGGCTTCGATGGTCGATTGGGATTCCATCACCAGGCCCACCTGGCCAGGCAAAAAAGGAAACCCGCCTCTTCACTTCCCGTTTCTCTCCAGACACTCCCTCATTAAAATAAAAGTTCCCGGGGGGGAGACCAGCCGACGAATCCTGCCGGCGAATCCGAGACCACCCTGGCCGCGGAGACAAAAACAACTTCGGAGAGCTCGCTGCTCAATCCCTGTCCTGCTCATCCCTGAACCCTCCGGAGCTCAAGCTCACCTTGCGGTTTCGGGTACCACCAACCATAGCAGGACGAAAGACCTTGCCGACTCAACGCAAGCTGAATGCTGTCCAACCCGTCTCTCCTGGGACTTGCCCGGGAAGGCGGGTCTCTCTTCCCCTGCGGGAGTTCCCGCCGGCCGGCCTTCACGTCAAGGCCGACTCCGACGCTGAACACCCCGCCTCGCCGCGATGTATCACCACCGGCGCAGGGAACAGTTCACCTTCGCTACGTCCACTTATTCGTAAGACGATGAAGGTCAACCGCAATCAGCAGTTAAAGAGTCATCGATACCAGTTCTCCCACCCGAGAAAAAATAAACCACCTTATGTCACTTAATGGAAAATTAAGTCGAACCCGCGAACCCTACCGACCGCTGAGTACTCCACCGGAACCCAGGAGTCAGCCGCCGGACTCGTCCTCCACGAAGGGAGACCCTCAAACCCGGCGAACATGCCGGCTGCGCCAGCCCTTAAAGTCCGCTTCCTCTTCCTTATTCCAACCGTCCCGCCGTTTAAAGCGGGAGCGGATATTAGCAAAGCCCCCCCAGTGAGTCAACGCCGAAAACCGCGGCTCCCGCCTGAAAGACAAAAGCTTCCGAGCAAGCTGGAACAAGTCTCCTGCATTCCCCTCCTCAGACTGAAAACCTGAACTCAACAATATCCCCATCGGCCATGACATAGGTCTTGCCCTCGAGCCGGAACTGTCCCTTCTCCTTGGCGCCCTTGATGCCATCGTTTTCAATGTAGTCTTCGTAGCTGACTACCTCGGCCCGGATGAAGCCGCGCGCGATATCGGTATGGATCTCACCCGCCGCATCCACAGCAACGGTGCCATCACGGATCGTCCAGGCACGCACCTCTTTCTCCCCGGCGGTAAAGAAGCTGATCCGCCCGGCCGTCTGATAGGCCGCCGCGATAATCGGCTCGCGGCTGAAGCTCTGAATCCCGTATTCCTCGAGAAAGATCGCCTGATCCTCCGGCGACAGTTGGAGAATCTCAAGCTCGTTGAGCGCCTTGCAGGACAACACCTCCGTGCCTGCCACCGAGCTGAGCTCTGCCTCCACGGCATTGCCGCCGCCCTCGCCAGAGTTGATCACGGCCAGGTAGGGCTTCAGGCTGAGAAAACCAAAGCCGCTGATCGCCTTTCTCTGGATGTCATCGAGCGGAAAACTCGAAACCGGCTTCTCCGACTCGAGGTGTCCACTGATCTCGCCCAGAAGCGCCTGCTCCCTCCTGTCATCGTCATCGAAGTTCGGCTTCCTGCTTCTCTCCTCGAGCTTTTCAAGGCGTTTCTCTACGACAACCAGGTCAGCGATAATGAACTCTCCGAGAACCTCGGCAAGGTCGCTCTGCGGATCGGATTCAGCCCCTCCAGGAGAATCAAAATCTCTCAGAACGACGATCAGGGTCTCCAGCTCCCTGGCGGGAGCCAGCAGATCCTCAAGACCTCCCCTGGAGCTCTCACTCGACATGGCGGGAAAGTCGAGAAACTGCAGTGAGGCGGGAGTGTATTTCTGCGGCTCGTAGTCATCCCGCAGCCTCTCCAGGCGCGGGTCAACCACCTTGACCGAGCGCATGACGGGCTTGTTGCCGCCATGAGCATGGTCGGGCTCGTCATAAAACTCAGTAAGGAGGTTGAACAGAGTTGTCTTTCCGCTTGTCGGCAACCCCAGGATACCTATTTTCAATCTTCGTCCTCCTTGCTTTTTCCGATATTCAACAGTCGGCAGACTATGATACCGATCTCGTAGAGCAGCACCAGAGGGCAGGCCATCAGAAGCAGGCTGAAGGGATCCGGCGGGGTAAGAAAAGCCGAAACGATAAAGCCTATCAGGACCGCCATTCGACGAGCCTTACGGAAGCCGTCGACGGGCACGATACCCGTCCTGTTCAGAAAGACCATGACCAGCGGCGTCTGGAAGACAAGGCCGAGCACCAGCGTCAGCGTGAAGAACAGGCTGATGTAATTCCCCAGGGTGAAGGCGAGATCGATATCGGCTCCCCCCCAGGTCGCCAGGAATTTAAGCGCGGTCGGTATCAGGATCAGATAGCCGAAGGTGGCTCCGATGGCGAAGAGGATAATCGAGAACGGGAGGAAGGTCAGCACATAGCGCTGCTCGTTCTTATAGAGTCCCGCGCCCACAAACTTCCACCCCTGGTAAAGAACCAGGGGGAAGGTCAACAGCAGGCCGAAGATGATGGCGACCTTGAGATGCGTATAGAACTGCTCGAGGTAGGAGATCACCATGATGCGAGCCTCCTCGGTAGCCTGCATGCCCTCGACAATCTCGTCAAATCCTCGCAGCGCCTCGAGAAAATCCGCTTTGATGGTGGAGTCGCGGCTGCTCTGTTCGAGAGCCTCTACCGTAGCGGTGCTGGCGCGGACCTCCTCCTTGCGCTGTGTGAGAATTCCATTAAAGGCCGCCAGGCGGGTGATCGGACCATCAAGATCATCGCCCCAGCCGCCGAGAAGCCAATCATCAGTTTCCGACTCCCCCCCTTTCAGGGTATTCAACTTCTCCTCCAGGGCCCTGAAACGCCTGGGAATTTCCGAAACCGGCTCGAGCTCTCCCAGGGTCGCAAAACGCTCCGCGACCTTTCCGGCGAGGAGTTCACCCTGCCTGCGATAGGACTCCTCGAACCTCAGGCGCTCCGCCTCGGGCAGAGATGGCAGGAGCTGTTCGAGCTCGCCAGCAAAATTGCTGAAGGGCTCCGAGAGCTCCCTGATAATGGCCTGACGCCTGACCTCGCCCCTGAACAGGATCTGCCAATCGGTAAGACTGAAGCCGGGGGCAGCCTCGCCCGGAGCCCCTGGAGAAGCCTCAAGGGCCTGGAGCTCCTTGAGCTGCGTATCGAGACGCTCGAGCAGCTTGCTCTTCTGGGCGTTCCTGAAGGCACGCTGATGCGGCTGGAGCGTAATCTCCATCAGCGTCTTCTCGAAAAAAACGGCCACGACCACGCCAACGACAACATAGAGAAGAGCGATGAGGATCCTTTTGCGAAGTTCCTCTAAATGCTCCCCGAAAGTCATGCGGACTTCGCGCATAACACCGCCTCAGTCACCTGGGTTGCCAGGATAAGCTTGTAAACCTGGGTTATCCTGCCTTGAGGAACGAATCCGGCCGCTCCAGGAAACAACTCCCGGATGACCGATACCCCGTTGGTGACGAAGCTCAAGCCGGAAAAGCGGTGTCAACTCCGCTCATCCCGGCCCTCCGCCGCCGCGTCCTGCCAGCTGCAGCCGCGATCCGGCCCTTTCCCCCTTGGAAAAAGCCTCCGCCCCCGCTGAGTCGGCCTCACGGCCGTTCAATAGGAGCGAATACGCGACAGGGCAGATCTGTCCAGACGCCACAAAGGCTTGCCTATCAAAGAGAGCAGATTCTACCCCACATCGAGGCGGGCTGCAAAGAACCGGCTTCGCTCTGATCAGTAACCGATAAACTCCATGAGCTCCTTCTCGCGAAGGATCGGAACTCCAAGACGTTCCGCCACCTTGAACTCGGTGGTCTTCTCGTAGTCCTCGAGAGCCACGAGATAGCTCGTGTTGATATCCACGTTACCCTTCACCTGCACACCGTAGCCGCTGAGCTTGGCCCTGAGGAAGTCCTCGGTCATCTCCTGGCTGGTAAGCTTGGTGCCGGCAAAGACGAAGATCGGCTCTTCCTTCTGATCGTAGAAGGGGCTCGTGATCAGGTCGCCGGCGACGATCGGATTTCTCTCGGCATCGACCTGCTCAATGACCCTGACCTCGGCGGAAATCTCGTCGACCTGGCGTACTTCCACCCGGCCCTTGAACATCTTCTTGCCACCCTTAATCGGACGATAGACCCTGAAGATAAGGCCATTCTTGAGATGGTTCCTGCGGCCGATATCCACCCAGCCCTTGCCCAACTCATTGGACACATGGACAAGTTTCCCATCAGGCTTGGCATCGGCGAGGGTCAGGAGTTGACGGTCTTTCGACTGCAGCTTCTTCACAAGAATGTGAAGCGTGCTGATCTCCGAATCCTTGCGCTGCAACTGGCGGTTGGCGCCCAGTTCTTTCTCGGTCCACTCTTCCTCTTTATCCTCGAACTCCTGCTTCAGGCGTTCGACAACCGTGAGGTGATTACTTGCGCAGTCCTCAGAGACCTGCTGTGCCTCGGCCACCTGGGATCTCTGCTCCTGCAGATCCTGGGTGAGTGTCTTGATCGTTCCTTCACGACTCGCGATAGCGGCCGTAAAGGTTTTGTCCGCCTTGTCGCGCTCCTGGACAGCCACATCACGAATACCCTGGTATTCCTTGAAGGTACCCGGATAAAGAGCGTAGGGCTCAAGCAGGTTGGTGAATACGGGATGGGGCTTCCGGTTGAGATCCTTGTTGGCCTGGTTGATCGCGGCGAGAACGCTCGTGAGCTGATTGGTCTTCAGGTTCTCGATCATGTCGTTGGTGTCGTCGTAATTATCGACGAGATTCACGCCAACGATGAGTCCCTTGACCGCCCTCAGTTCGTTGGCAAGCATCTTGTTGGCATCGTTGGCCTCAGCCACAGATTTTTTCGCCTTCACGAGCTTGCCGCCCATCTCTTCGTGTTCCTGGTTCTTCATGACAAAGAGAACCGTAACGAGCACAAACAGCATCATCGCAACAACAAACAGCCATAAATAAACAGAGCCTTCTCTTTGGGCCATGGAGGTTCCTCCTGCATGCAAACAATCCGAAACTGCTCCCATAAAAGGAGCGAGCAGGCTGTTCGCTCAACTTGCTTGGTAATCTTCTATTAAAACGGGTCTAAAAATTCCTGAGACCTAGCCTACGATTTTATGGGTACATGAATAGCTGTCAAGGACGGAACAGTAGATGGCTCAAAAGGTTTCGTAAACGGAGCCGGCCGCCATGTTCCGAGAAAAAACACCTATACCCCTTGACACGAGGATGTACGACAGGTAAGGATACCCTAACAGAGAAGAATATGCAGAGGCGCCTTTCTACTCTGGCCTCGGAAACCGGCCAATCCGGCAAATAGAGTCCGCAGAACACCTTCTACGGGTTTTTAAACCGGCTAACCAGGGGCGGGAGTAAGGAGCGATAATCCTGTTCGGGACTGTCCTGGTTGGGTTATTTTCGGGTGCCGAAGCGGTCTGAGCGGCGGATCCGAACAGATATAGCGGTCTTCGAGCGAAAGCGAAAAGGCTGCTGAAAAGAGAAGCTGAAGAGAAAACCGAGTTGTTGATGGATCAAGTATTCCAACCGGCCTCACCCGGCCGGGGCAGAATACGCCTGGTCCCCCGCCTGGAAACGGGTGGAAGGATCTCTCTGCAGGCGATCGATTCGCGGCTCGGAACACTTTCCAAGTCTTTATTTCCATACCTACAATTTGATCCTGCCAGCCGGCAACTGTTCCTGAACTGCGGGAAGAGTGGCTCGATTGGCGAATGCCCGGACCGCCCCGGCAGCTTTATGCATGAAGCCCGGGGGAAGGGTAGATTGCAGAGTTCCACATGATACTGGGCATTCTCGGCGGTATAGGTTCCGGCAAAAGCACCGTGACCCGCATGTTCGCTGACCTTGGAGCAAAAACCCTGGATGCTGACACGATCGCGCACGAGCTCATCGAGCGGGAAGATACGAAGTCTACTCTGCGACAGTGGTGGGGAGATGAGATCCTCTCGGAGGATGGGACTGTCGACCGAACGAAGATTGCCGAGCGGGTCTTTTCCGATGCAGAGGAGCTTGTCCGCCTGGAAAAGCTCCTCCACCCCGAGGTCAGGGCGCGTATTGAAGAGAAGATCAGTGAATTCAAAGACAACAACGGAAAGTTCCTGGTACTGGATGTGCCGCTGCTGGCCTCCTCGACCCTCCGCGATTTCTGCGACGAGATTCTCTTCGTGAACTCAACCGAGGCGCTTCGAGAAACCCGGGTCAAGGTAAGAGGCTGGTCTCCTGATGAACTGAAACGCAGAGAGGCAAACCAGGCCCCCGAAGACAATAAGAAGATTCTGGCTAATTCCGTCATTAACAATTCAGGCAGTCTGGATGAAACACGTCAGCAGGTTGAAGATCTCTATGAGAGCCTGCTGGCTATCGATTTTACAGAGAGAGAGTGAGTAGGACGTGGCTAAGGCAAAACCAACCAAGAAGAAAACCGGCAAAACAAGCAAGACCCCCAAGGGCAAAGGCAAAGGCAAGGGCAGGGGCAAGGGCAAGGGCGACGAAGCCACCTACGGTCTTCCAAGTGACGAGGAACTTGAGAAAGAAGCCCAGGCCATTGATGAGCAGAAGAAAGAAGCTTCCGGGGAAGACCTGCACATCGGTCAGCTCCAGAAAATGTCCATCCCCCAGCTTCATGAGCTGGCCCAGGAGGAGGGCGTTCTGGAATATTCCGGACTCAAGAAGCAGGATCTCATCTTCAAGATCCTCAAGGAACGTACCGACAAGAGCGGGCTCATGTTTGGCGAAGGCGTCCTGGAGACCTTGCAGGACGGTTTCGGATTCCTCCGCTCGCCGCGCTACAGCTACTACCCCTGCCCCGATGACATCTACGTATCACCATCGCAGATCAGACGATTCGGCATGCGCACAGGTACAGTGATCTCGGGCCAGATCAGGCCTCCAAAGGAGAACGAGCGGTATTTCGCCCTGCTCCGGGTAGAGGCCATCAACTACGAGGAGCCCGAGAATCTCATCAACAAGGCTAACTTCGATGACCTGACTCCCCTCTACCCGGAGGAACGCCTGGTCATGGAACTCGAACCGGATGGCCTGGAGATGCGAACCGTAGACCTCGTCACGCCGATCGGCAAGGGGCAGCGAGGGCTGATCGTAGCTCCTCCCCGCACAGGAAAAACCATCCTGCTGCAGAAAATGGCCAACAGCATCACCAAGAACAATCCGGAGATCGATCTCATCGTGCTGCTGATCGATGAACGCCCCGAGGAAGTAACCGACATGGAAAGATCGGTCAAGGGCGAGGTCATCAGCTCTACCTTTGACGAGCCCGCATCAAGACACGTGCAGGTAGCCGAGATGGTGATCGAGAAGACCAAGCGAATGGTAGAGTACGGCCGGGATGTCGTGATTCTGCTCGATTCGATCACTCGCCTGGGCCGCGCCTACAACACCGAGGTCCCCCACTCCGGTCGAATCATGTCCGGAGGCGTCGATGCCAGCGCCCTGCAGAAGCCAAAGCGATTCTTTGGCGCCGCGCGCAATATCGAAGAGGGCGGCAGCCTGACGATCATCGCCACCGCCCTGGTTGAGACAGGCAGCCGGATGGACGAGGTCATCTTTGAAGAGTTCAAGGGTACCGGAAACATGGAGTTGCATCTTGACCGGCGCCTGGCCGACAAGCGGATCTGGCCGGCGATCGATATCACTCGTTCCGGGACACGCAAGGAGGAGCTCCTCCTTGACCCGGAAGAGCAGCGCAGAATATGGGTCCTCAGAAAGATACTCAACGACATGAATCCCGCGGAGGGCCTCGAACTCCTCACGAGCAAGCTCAAGGCCAATAAGGCCAACGCCGAGTTCCTGATGTCAATGAACCCTGACAAGGTTTAATGCTGGAAGGCCGGCTCAGCGTGACTTTCTGCGAAGCCAGACGACCTGCTGCATAGTCTTGGGATTCATACCCTCGTCATCGACCATTCGTATGGTCAACCTGAGAGCGGCTGGCATGTAGGCAGCCTTGTAGCGCACACCGGGCTGATCTTTCCCCCCCCACAGGGTGCTGTCGATATCCTCGACGAATTCAAGCATGCCGTTGATGTTGGTCTTGACCGTATAGTCGCCGGCGGGGAAGGCCGCCAGGCGCCCTGCTATATTACCGCCCGCTTTCTGTCCTCCACGCTCGGCCTCGGTGAAGATGTACACCCTGTCACCCGGAACCAGCTCGGCAAAGCTGATGTTGGGGTTGCCGGTAAAACCGACCCTGACAGACTGCGGCCGGCGGCCGGCGTTGCGGGCAACGTTGGAGTCGCCCCAGACGGCCGTCTGGGCGATCGCCAGAGGGAATTTTTCGGCAATCTTGACGCTGCCGTAGCCGAATTTCTTGGTGTAGATGTAGCCCTTGCCGATCTTCGTTCTCTTGGGACGCGTGGCGAGCTCTACGGGATCCTTGTAGTCCTCTTCAGGCGTACGGAACTTAGGGGCTCCCTTCCTGCGGCTTCGCTGGAAAGGGTTGTCGCTCATATACTCAACCCGGAAATCGGTAACGTTGGTCGCCACCTCGATGATTCTCCGAGTGATGGGATACTTGTTGAAGTTGGTGACCAGCTTGCTGTCGATACGGAAGAAACGAACGATTTTATAGAGCACAAGGTCACGAACTTTGTCCATCTCGACGCTGTCGGGCGGCTGGGGGATTCCGTTCTTCCAGGGCTTGGCGGGGTCTGCAAGCATATACTCGATGTTCGCCTCTCGAACCTGGCCTTCTATATAGGTCATCCCCCGAAAATAGACCTGGTAGGCATCATGGACCTTGGCCGACCTGTCTCCATCCATAAACTGCTGCTTTTCCCGGCTCTCGTAGTGGCGCTGAATGATGTGGGCAAACTCGTCGTATTCTTTAATCACCCCGCCATCGACGACACCGAAACCATACTCATCCCTGGTGTCGGCAATTTCCTCACCCATCTCAAAGTGGAAATTCCGCCGGCCGGCTCCTCCTCTCCCATCGGAATAGAACTCCAGCTCCTGGGTCGGGATCCAGGCCGCGAAATCGTTCTTGACCGTATTGAGGGCCAGCCGGAAACGATTGTAGACCTCGACCTTCTGCAGCGTGCTGGTGTAGGTCTCCTGGGCGCTCGTCGACACCATCATGATCATGATGGAGAGAATAGCCGAGAGGGCGAGGGCGACCATCAGCTCGATGAGAGTAAAGCCCTGCTCCAGCCCGCCTCTTCGACTGGGATCCGGCATCGGCCGGGAACTCATATTTTCACCTGACTCTTCACGCATCATATCGCAGCCTCAAAATACACCTTCATAATCGGTTCGATCGTTTCATCCGCTCTCAGCGGGCGCTCGGGGAACCCCCGGTAGATCAACACCGTGAAATGATAAAGCTTATTGGCCGGTTGATAGGAGCGGTCCTCGGAAGCATCCGCATCGTAGTAGCTGTTTCGGACCTTGATGGCGAAAGAGTACTGACGAAGCGTCTCGATGGTCATGTCCTTGAGAACGCGCTTTTCCAGGAGGAAATCCTCAGAAAAATTCGCATCCCTGGGATCGCCGCCGGGAATGAGCTTCTGGCCCAGCCTGTAGACCTTCTCGACACGGAAGGTTCGCTGAACATCTCCGTCAGAGTCCTCCTTCTGAAAATCATCTCCATCATCATCCGCCGCCAGCGCGTTGCCTCCCCCATTGGCCCTCCTGTCGGTCTCCGGATAGAGGAAGAGCTTTCCACGCCTGAGAGAATCGGCCCGTCTCTTGGCCCCCGGGAACTTCCGTCCGTTCTTGAATCGCGGCATAAGAATGTAATAGTCGTCCTTGACGTCATGAAGCTTGGGATCCGAGGGGACCGCATCCGTAACTCCATCGTGGCGCAGGATGAAATAGGCATGGCCCTGCTGCTTCGAAAGTCCCTTGCTGTTTCGAATTCCACTTCGAATCGCATCGACAACCGACTGGGCGATCACCACCGAATTCGAAGCCTCCACCACCGTCCTGCCTGCCTTGATGGCCACGGGAAACAGGGCCAGGATCCCCACCAGGCCAAGAGTCAGGATCGAGGTGGCGATGAGAATTTCGATCAGGGTGAAACCATCCGCCCGCTCAGGCTGGCGAGCTTCGCGGAAGCCGTCTCCGTAAGAGCCGAATCTGTCTGCAGTCGATTTATTGAACATCACTTTTTCGACTTCCTCCGGCCTGAACGACTCGAGGATTTGGCCTTGGCCTCGAACGTGTTCACAGTGCTCACATCTCCGCGTTTTCTCGGAAAATCGGCCAGCGGAACAACCTTGCTCCTAATCTGGCCCGTTGGCCTCACATCGATAAAACAGGCTGGGGTCGCATCCAATTGGAGGATGACCACATCGGAAGTCCTGGGCCTGCCGTCCTTATCCCCATTGTAGACCGAGGTGGGGACGTCGCTGCAGCCATCGCTGAAAACCAGGGTGCCGTTACGATTGAACGTAATCTTGAACAGGCCGGTGGTCCTGTACTTGCGGCGGCTCCTGGTGGTCGTCCCGCTGCTTGTTCTCCTGGCGCGGGAACCCCGGCGGGCGCGCCCCTTGGGCTTTGGAGCGGTTGTCTTCTCTTTGGAGACCCACTTCTCAAACGGCGGAATGGTCAATCCATCGCC
>Ga0163108_10000195_pt1 | contig 46091 bp, 29 predicted proteins | sample Fk1155metaG_FD_109644 | JGI IMG/M metagenome (GOLD analysis project Ga0163108, IMG submission 109644) | Marine microbial communities from the Central Pacific Ocean - Fk160115 155m metaG | ecosystem: Environmental > Aquatic > Marine > Oceanic > Photic zone | place: The Central Pacific Ocean...
ATTGAATTAGAGGCCGTCCCGGTCCCTGGAAGCGGTGGTGGCTCCGTTGATTTGGGTGAGGCGATTGAAGCCTTGGCAACCAGTGGTACCAGCATGTCGGCGAACACCAGCCTGGAGGGCCTCAGTGGAAAGGGGAGTGGCGCCAGCGGCGTTGCGGGTACCGGCGCAGGTGATGCGTTTGAGGCCAAGCTTAGGGCGGCAGGAGCAAAATCGGGAGACGTTCAAATTTCACTAGAGTGGTCCAACGGAAACGATTTGGACCTGTGGGTTATTTGTCCGTCGGGTGAGAAAATATTTTTTCGACATCGCCGTTCGGCGTGTCAAGGTAATTTGGACGTGGACATGAATGCGGGGGGTGTGGACTCGATGACCCCGGTAGAGAATGTATTTTGGCCACCGCGCCGCGCTCCGCGGGGCCGTTACCAGGTCTACGTACATCATTATAATTCGCACGGATTTCCTGATCCCAGCAGTTTTCGGGTGCGCATCAAGAATGGCGGTAGATCGAAGGATTTTACGGGTACTGTTTCCCGAGGGCAGCCGGCTGCCGTTGTCCATACGTTTCAGTTTCGGGGGCGACGTTGAAGCCCCTGCGGGGTCGTTTCTGCGGATGCGACCTCGAGTCGGGGAATTCTTTCCGTTCTGGGGGTGGTGATTATATCTCTATTTTTTGTCTAACTTGAGTTTCTTTTAAGGGGGCGATAGGATGATGGGGCGTTAAGAGCCGTTATCGATCCACGTAGGGGGTAGCTGGTCATGCAGGTTGCGTGTTCGTTTTGCGATGGTTTGGTCGAGGTGCCTGCGGCCAATCTAGGTCAGCATATCAATTGTCCGCACTGCATGCTTGATTTCGAGCTGACAGGTTCCTCGTTGCTGGGCGAGGAGGAAAACGAGTCCGCGGCCAGGCGCTCATGGTTCGGTAATAGTCTGTCGATGATCGTCTCCACAGGGTTTCATACGGCGCTGCTGGTCTGTTGTGCGCTGGTCACCTGTAATCGGCAGGTAATACAGCCTCCCGGTGATGAGATCTTTCTGGGTGAACTTCCAGTTCAGCAAACGCTGACATCCACGCCAGAAGAAGAACAGCTGGAGACCGAGTCTACAGACGCTGAAGTGGCGAGTGAGAGTGTTTCGGAGTTGGAGGTGGAGATCGTCAGCACACCAGAGTCCGGTGGGGGAGCTGAGGGGATTTCGCAGGCGGTTGAAGCCTTGGCCTCGGGCGCTTCGAGTGGTTCGGGGGCAGCGGGACTGGGCGGTCTTACCAGTGGTAGTGGATCGGGGGGAGGTCGGGGCGCCGCGGGCAGTGGTGTCTCGTTCATGGGTTCGCGGGCCACGGGGCAAAGGTTCTGTATCATCGCGGATTCTTCAGGAAGCATGGCGGGTCCTAAGTTAGAACACGTCAAACGCGAGATACTAGAGACGGTATCTTCTCTCAAGGGGCGTCAAGAGTTTTACGTCGTTTTCTTTCAGTCGTCTGCGATTCCGTTCCCCCCCATGAAGTGGTGTCGCAAGAAGACTCATTACAGCACGCTGGTGCAGTGGCTGTCAGCTCTTAATGCCGGTGGTGGCACCGAACCAACGGCAGCGTTTCGACAGGCGTTTAATCTCTCACCCCCTCCGGATGCCATTTTTTTCATGACGGATGGGTTGTTCGGCGCTAACGTGCCGGGGCAGGTTGCGAGTCTGAACGTGGGGAGGAAAAAGGTCAAGATCCATCCAATTTCGTTCGTGGATCAGAGTTCCGCAGCGCTGATGCAGCAGATCGCTGAGCAATCCGGTGGTACGTATCGCCATGTGGCTGGATTTTAGGCTTCGGTCGTAAAGCGAGGAAAACAGGATAATGATGGAAAGAGAGTGTCGGTCGCACAGAATCAGGAGATGGAAGATAGCGAGTATTTTCCTGACGCTTGTGTGCGGCCCAGCATGGGTTGGCCTGGCTGATGAAATCGTGTTGCGCAATGGGAATGCTATTACGGATCTTGTAATAAAGATGAATGTGGATGGCGTGCACTTTAAGGGACGTGTAGTCGGCTGGGATGAAGTAGATACGGGTCGAGTCACGGGCGGCAAACAGGCGGAGTTTGATAAGTTCCGGGAATCCCTGGGTTTGAAGTTGTTCCGCATCCGGAGCCGCCTGGAGACGGGAGATTACATAGATCTCTTGCGTCATGTTGAGGACATTTATCCGACCTACGTTAATCGCCGGAGCAAGACCGCATACATGGTTTTCCAGGGGCTCATGTGGGCCAGGTTGGCCAAGGGGTTACGAGCAGAGGCGTTAGAACCGTATTTCCAATGTTATATCTATCTGCGAAGTCTTGGTCAGAGTCCGGTTCAGTTGCCCGGTGACCGGCGACTTAACTGGGATCCGGAGACAGGGATGACTGCCGATATTCCCCCGGTTTGGTTCGACGCGAAAACAGCCAGGTCGACTTTGCCAAAGGTGCAGGCTGTGGTTCGGGCGCTTCCCGGGACACCGCCAGCCGCGGCTTTTATCTATTATGGGACATTAGCGATGGCTGCTGGAGATCGGCCGGTGGCAGAAGAGTTCCTGAGGCACGAACTATTGGTTCAAATGGCTAGTCGCAACAAGGGCGTGGCCCAATTGCAGCAAGTTGTGTTGTCGCAGTTGGATATTCTGGACGGAAAGCATGCCGCCGTGATCAGTCGTCTCAAGGGAAGTTGGCGCTCGTATAGCAAATCTAACCAGGCAATCGCTTTGTATTGGTTGGGCCAGGCGGGTGTTGGCTCCGTAGTTCCTGGCCAACGGGAAGAGGGGATGCTGAGGTTGTTGTATCTTCCTGCCTTGTATGGCACGGAAAGCCCGGAATTGGCGGGGGCAGGCTTATACCACAGCATGAAAACGATGAACGAGCTGAAACAGACGAAGGCCGTTCAGTCGTTACGAAAAGAACTGATGACAGATTTTGGCCACACTTACTTTGGACGCCAAGTCCTTAAGGAAATTAACCAGGCAACGGATGAGAAGCCCTGACGCTCGTCTGCCGTGTCCGGGTTGGGCGCGGAAAACAGCACCGGGTCATTTTGTCCAGACTAATGAGGAGTAGACATGCGGATACAGCAGCGACATTCGACAGGTTCTTCCTGGATATTGGGAAGGCAACGTTCCTTGATGCGATGGATAGCCTTGTTGGTCTGCCTGAGTGGTGTTTGCTGGATGCCCTCGTCTCCGGTGCAGAAGCTCCTTGCGCAGGATGAACAACCGGTAGCAGATCCGGCAGATGAAAACAACGCTGTCGAGGAGGAGACGAGTGGCAGCCAGAGCGAGGACACGCCGATCGAAGAAACGGTGCCGCCCAAAACAGCGCTTGACACGTTGATGGATGGTGGAGCTGTAGGATTGTTGATCTTAATTTTGTCGTTTGCGGCTGTGGGCATGATGGTCGAACACTCCTTGACGATCCGTAAAGATAAGATCATGCCAGAGATGATCATGCAGGAAATCGAACAATTGATTCACCAGGGTCAGATCGATCATGCGATTGCGACCTGTACGGAACCGTCGAATGAATGCCTGGCGTCGAATGTTATGTTGGCGGGCCTGGAGAGATACCGTGGCAGCGAATTTGGTTTCGCGGAATACAAGGCGGCCGTCGAAGAAGCAGGAGAAGACCAAACGGCCAAGCTGTACCGAAAGACGGAGGTTTTGGGTGTCATCGGTGCTATCGCCCCGATGATGGGCCTGAGCGGCACGGTCCTTGGAATGATTAAGGCATTTAATAAGATTGCCGAAACCCAGGGTGCTGCCGACCCGGCGGCGCTCGCTGCCCCGATTGGGCAAGCGCTGGTGACGACGTTGCTGGGACTGTTTGTGGCCATACCAACGATGGTGGCTTACAGTTTCTTTCGGAATCGCGTGGACTCACTGGTTTCCGAAGCGGGTAATCGGATTGAACGAATCATGATGCCGCTTAGTCGTCGCCAACAAGCCTGAGGCAGGGCCGGAGAATTACCATGAAGTTGACCAAGCGTAACCGACACGGTGGGCTGAATATCGACATGACACCGATGATCGATGTCGTGTTCCTGTTGTTGATTTTCTTTATGACGATTTCGCAGATCTCCGAGGTCAAGAAAGAGAAGATCGATCTTCCGGAGTTGGCGGGGTCTGAGGAACAGCTTCCCTCGACTGTGACAGTGAACGTTAATGAGAAGGGTGATATCCTGGTAGACCAGGCGCGGCTGACGGTTAGCCAGTTAGCTGGGCTGATGCAGCAAGAGACGCAAAAGGTCCAGGATCCTGGCCTCGTACGGGTTGTCTTGAGAGCGGATCAGCGGGCCACCTGTCAAACGGTGAACCAGATCGTGAAACAATTGGCGCAATTACAGATCAGGAAGGTTCGGATAGCCGTGCGCGTCCCTTGAGCGTGGGCGCAGGTGAGACGGATTAACATAACTAAGGGTCGTGAACAGGTAGTGCAATCGTGAAGTTATCTAGCGTCAAAGTCAACCAAAAGTCCAGCGTTGATCTGGAGATCACGCCGATGATCGACGTGGTGTTCTTGCTGCTTATTTTCTTTATGGTCAATCTGAGTGTCAATAAGACGGAAAAAGAACTGGATCCAGCTATCAGGCAGAATCAGGCCGGGGGTGCTTCGCAAATGGATTTCGAACCGGTCATTGTAGAGATTGTACAGGGCCCGGGTGGCCGGTATGTGTACCGGCTGGGAGCCAGCGACTATGTCGCAGCCGAGTTGAAACTTAAACTCGAACAGTTTCCTAATAAATTTGATGGTGCCTTTGTTAAAGTCAGCGATGGCGCGCCGTTTGGCATGGCCGCTACCGCGATTCAACATTGTAAATCAACCGGTTTTAATAAGGTGTCCTATGTGCCTGGAAATGGGAAAGAATGATGGACAGTCGACGAGATCGGGAGTACCGGAGCCGAAGGGGTGTTTGCACTGCAACATGGGCCGCAAACCCGTGGCTGAGCGTAATCACGATTATGATGGTTTGGTGGGGAGCAAGCTGCCAGTTGATGGCGCAGGGTACGCCTGATGATGTAGTGGAGCGATATCTGGCTGGCCTCGGTCTTGTCGATCTGCAGATTCGCCAACTTAACGAGATCATTGATAGTACTCCCACTAAACGTACGGAATGTGCAAAACGGTTGGTTAATCTTTATGTCGATGAATTGGTCACCGATACGGACGACGACGAACGACGTGCCCGTATGCTCAGGGAAATTGATTTGCTGCTTAAGAAAGCGCCGGCTGCCAGGACACCTGACCTGGAGGTCATGTTGTGCGTGGCGGAACAGCAGAAAGCAGAAACCAATGCCGAACGTTGGTTGAATGACCCCAAGGATGAGGAATCGCTACAGGCTGCCAAGCAGATCTTGCGATCGGTGATACCGCGGTTGCAGCAACACCGCCGAACTCTCCAGGCCGAACTGAAGCAGCTTGATGCGCAAATGGAAAACCTTGAGGACGGCAAGTTGTTTCGGCAGAAAGAAAAAGAGTATCTTCGTAAGGAGGCGGTTTTTAAACGCGCAGATTTCTTTCTTGGCTTCAGCAACTATTATTTGGGAATCACGTCGAGCGGAGGTCAACAAGCGATAAGTTTCCGGAAGGCCCGTGGTATTTTTCGTGAGTTTCTCCTGTTAGAAGAGGATGATTCACTCAATGAGTTTAGTGCCGAGGATCTTGAGTTGGGAAACAAAATCTATGCACTGGCCCTCATGGGGCTTGGGCAGTGTGAGATCTTGATGAATAACCTTGATGAGGGGAAGCGGTGTTTTGCATTCTTTAACGATGAGGCCGTTGTTGGGAATGGTCTTCGCCGGGAGGCGAACGTACGTCATGGCCGTACGCTGATCGTGGCTAAGCAGTTCGCGCGCGCCGTGATGTATTTGCAGGAGGTGTTCGCCCGGAAGGTGTTGGGGCAGGAGCAGCACCTGGGATTGTGTATTAAAATGGTCATGGCGGGGATGGCCCATCGAGAAACCGCCGGGTCCGAAAAGCTGATTCATACCGGACTGCGAGAAATTGCTGGCTTGGGACGGTATGACATGGTGCAATTCCTGGTTGAGAAACATGGCATCGACCTTGATCAACTTGGCGGTTTCTACTTTTCCTGGATCAAGGGCCGTATGTTGTTGGCCGAGGCCGAAAAGACAAAGACGCAGGCGGCCTACCAGTTAGCGGCCGAAAAGTTGGCTCTTGCTTTGCGGGATCCTGCTGCCAAGCAGGACGTGGCTGCGGCGAACACAGTTCGGTACCAGTTGGCATTCTGTAAGTTTTCCCTTGAACAGTATGAGGAAGCGGCCCGACTGTTTGAACTGGCGGGGGTTGGCCTCAGGGAGGTAAAAGACAAGAAAGGTGGGGATGCAACGTGGATGGCGATTGCTTCCTACCAAAAGCTGTTGAAAACCAAACCGAGGTATATCGCTAAAATCATTTCCTTGCTGAAAGAGTTTAAGCGTGAGTATCCGAAGCATCCGCAGGCAGAAAAGGTTGATTTCCTTGTTAGTAAGATTCAGCGAGACTCACTTTCACGTATGGATGCAGTGGCCAAGCTGGAGAAGATCGCGCCCGGAGAGAAGGAGTACGCTGCCGCGAGATATGACATCTGCTTACTGTTGTACGAACAATGGGGGCGGGATCGCTCGAAAAATGACGTCGCAGCAGCAGTCGGAAAGCAACTTGCAGTCGCCGTGGATACGTATCTTAAAGTGGGTGGCAACCAGGCGTCGGAACAACAGTTTAAGTGCTGCCTGTGGGTTGTTGAAGTTTCTTTGAACGCAGGGAACGAAAACTTGGTGGCAGCACGCCGTTACTTGGACCTGGCTCGGGGAATTGCCAAGAGTCTGCCGCCGGATAATACCTCGTCTAAGCTGATCGCAGCTATGTACTATCATGGGTTGCGAGTTGCTCAGAAAACGAAAGAAACGTTGAAGGCGGATTCCAATGCGCGTTGGCTGGTTAACAATGCGAAGGGGAGTAGTTACGAGGTGTCTGCATTGGTTCACCTGTGCCAGTCATTGGAAAAAGAACCTAATAAAAACTTGGAACAGCGACGCCAGGGCTATCAGATGTATGGCCGTTTGGCGACGCATTATGGAAAAACCGAAGAGTCGCTGCGGAATAGCAAGAATGCGAAAATCGTGAACTCCAAGTTGGCACAGTATGCTTACGAAACGGGTGCCTTTGTGGAAGCAGCAGATATCCTGACCATCTTTCTTCGTATGGATGCGAAGAACAGAGATTACCTGGAGCGACTGGGTTTGGCAAACTTTCAGGCGGGTCGCTTCGACAAGAGCCTCGAACAGTGGCGAACGCTTCTGAGCGGTCTCAAGAAAGGATCGCAGGACTGGCATCAGGCTAAGTACTATCAGATTGCGTCACTCGCCAAGATCGACCGTTCAAAAGCAAGCAAGGTATATAGCCAGTTTGAGGTGTTTTACCCCTCGCCCCCGTCTCCTTGGAAGCGAAAGTATTTTGAACTTGGATTGTAATCACGAGTGGGCTGGCCGCGGTTCCTACGCAGTATTTGGACGACGAAATAGAGTGGACTAATGGCATACGATCCGAAAGCTATGCAGGAACTTCGTGAGGCAGCCGCGCTGGCAGTACACCAATTTGGCAGCTTCGATGGACAGGCGCTGGCGTACCTGACCACAATTGGTCACGAATTGGGGCTTGATGACAGCGCTGTAATGGATGTTATTTCAGGAGCAGGGGAGGTTGCTGCCTCGCCTCCAACGCTCGCACCGGTGAGACGCAATCCTGGTCCTGTTGACAGTAATCAGCCCCCGCTGTTGAGACCACGCGACCAGGACGCTAACAGCCCACCGGTATTATCTCCCGCCCATGCGGACGACATCCCACCACCATTGGTGTCCCAGCGAGTTGCCGAAAAGCCGGCAGAGGAAATGGCCCCGACTGATGAGTTGTTCCAAGAGTATGCCCGGACACAACTGGACGCCGGCAAGAGAAGCCGAGAAGAAATGCAGGCAATTCTGATCCATGGGCGCCGGTCGCTCAAACTTTCTACGGTTTATGCGCGTCACCTGCTGGAAGATGTCGCTGCAGAATCATCGCTGGAGACCGTGATACCCGGGAGTCGGCTCGTGGCGAAAGCGTCCACGGTAGTTGAACCTCAAGTAAGGGACTTTGTTGAACGGGCGCGGGGGCACATCGGTGTCGAGGGTGGTATCAACGTGAAGAGCCGGATGTTGATTGATCGGGAGGCTGAGGACCTCGGTTTGTCTGTTAGCGAGCGTGAAACGGGGATGGGGATTCTGACCAGTTCCTTGCAAACCAGTACGGATCGCGATAGTGAGCGAGCGGCAGAGTTTCAGTCGGATCTTGAAATCCAGTTTCAGGATCTTTCGGGAGTTGTTGCGGTGGCTCGCCATGAATCGCTTCATCGTAGTGCCCTGGAGTGTTATGGCCTAACTGCGGAAACGGCCAAGAGTGTGATCAAGGACCAGGCGGAAAGGTATGGACTGAAAGTCTTCTCTCGCGAGCATGTTACTGGGTTGCTGGCCCAGATGTGTGAGACACTGGTGGGTGACTCCGCTACAGTTGACCGTGACGGGATTGTTTACCTGCGAGAACAGGCCCAGAAGCTCGGACTCTCGTCCACCGATTGCGATTCAGTCCTTACCGGTCGCCTGCACGAACAGGATCGCATTATTAGTAAGGAGAATGCCCTCTCCCAGCGATTGGTGAGCGTTACGATTGCTTTGTCCGTGACAGTCGCGATTAGCGTGGCGGGCATATTTCTGATGAATCGGGGTGGGCCGGCGGTTGAGAAACAGGATGCGAATGCCACGGTGAATGAGCAGCCGGGAAATGTGGACACCCCGCTGGCTGTGCCAGAGTGGTGGAGCCAGGAAGTCGTAATCGGGGCTGCCCGTATCCGGGCAAAGGTGCCGGAACTGGTTTCAGCGATGGAACAAATTCAAGTTGGTGACGCGAGTGAGCGAGTGACTGCGTATGCGGAAATTGTGGACGTGATTGGAAGGTATTACCGAGGTCAGGTTAGCGGCGTGAGTGTTCACTTCGACAGGTTGCCCCGGGAACTCCGGTCAGTCGAGGGATCCTTGCTAAGCGATTATCAGCCCTATCACCTGGTGAATTATCAGCCACCATTGATCGCTGAGAAATGGTTGACTGTTTCGGACCGGTCCCGTGAAGTTGGAGAATTGGTCGGCCAGATACTTGCAGGGTGCTACGCACTGGATCCGGAAGAACAAGCAGCCGAACAAATCCGCAAAAGTCTGCTGGAATTCATGTCCGTAGAAACTCCTCTCAATGCATACGATTACCACCTGGCTATCTGGGCCGCTCAGACAGCATTAAAGGCCCATGGTACCAACGCTGCGCCGGAATTGCGTAAGAAAGAATTGCGACAGGAAATGGGCGCTGTTTTAGGCGAACCGATTTACGCGACGCAACAGCCCGATGTAGAGATCGAAACCTGGCGACGGGTTACAGCCCATTTACTTAATAACGTGGCAGCCACCGAGGCAATGAGCGTCGTTAATGTCGCTGCCTCGTATCAGTTCGTGGTTCGCAGCGGATCCGCTATGACGGATAGTGGCAAGCTTGACGAACTTAAGTTAACTACTATTTGTGCCGTGTTGCCGACTGCTGGGGAGATGGCTGATGTTTACCTGGAAGATTTGGAGCAAATCGTAAAAGGTGCGGATATCGTTGCTGTGAATCAAATACTCGAACTGTTTGAGCGGGTTCGTAATGAAGAGGTGCGCAGGCGGATCGCTAATCTCCTGTTGGCGCGAATCGGTGAGCCGTCGGACTCCGTTGCGGACGGTGCTGAGCTGGCCGAGATGGTCCGCAAAAAAATGGCTGCTGCTGCTCGCGCAAATCCACGGCAAGATAAGTGGGCCCAGCAAAGCGAGGAGTTGGTTGCGTTGGTTCCAAGTGAAGAAGACAGTGATGAGGCAATGCTTGAAGAGATCCTGGAATTGGCACATCGCGGAGTACAGGGCTGCGCGTTGTATAAGAAAGCCCAAGGTATCAGCCGATTTGATCAACTGGAAAATGATGGGCCACCGGTTCCGAAAACAACCCCAACGGCATCGACAGGAAGTTCCGCGCCTTCCGGGGTTGGTTCAGGAGGCCTGATTCGGGTAGGCGGGCGCACCTTTTCTGTCGACGAGTTGGTCGAGTGGCTGAATGATGGACAAAAGAAAACGCAACACTTTGATATTTACACAAAGCTGGCTCAGGGTATGAAGGCACGAGATATTTCAGCTCAACAGGCGGCGATCTTAGCAAAATATATAACCGCCGCCAAGAAAACGGATGAACGTGACTCGGTTAATGGAACCCTTGGCGACCTGGGGGAGGCGGGCTACCTGGTCGTTGCAGTGGCTGATCGCTTGGCTACTGCGAGGTCGCGTGAATTGAAATCGGAATATATGCTGGAAGTCGTGTCCGCTTTGGTGGGCCGAGAGGTGAAGAGTGAGGGGGTTAACTGGCGACTAAAAGCAAGAATCGAGCTGATCCGTTTTGCCTTGCCAAACTTTAACGTTGCTGCCGAGGAAGATGCCGGTGAGTTGATTGACTCTGCCGCACAGTTCCTTAGCCAGCTGTACCTGCACCACGCTGAGTTGCATGGAGTTTCGGGAACGGACGGAGCAGAGGGATTGTTGCCAGGAGACGTCCTGCTTTCCGTCGTGCGGTATTTAGCTCAGGAACTGAAGACAAAGGAGCTTTCGGAATTGCTTCAAAAGAAACTGGAGCGGGCAAGCCGGGAGTTGGAAGTGGTCGAATTTGTCGCGGTTTCAGATTTACAGAAGGTCGTTTTGTTGCAACGTACGTATTTGAAGTTGTTAGCGATCCTGGTCGAACAGGGTACTCCTGACTTAGGAGCGCAGATGGAAGAGCTTCTAGACGAGTTGTACCGTAAGGATCGTATCAGTAATCATGTCCTGGGCCAAATAAGGAATGGCGAGGCAGCGTTAATTAGTATGTGGAACCAGGTATTGTTCGAGGGAAACACTCCACCGGGCGCCGGCCTTTTAGAAGAACAAAACTTGGGAAGAAATGTTGAGACGGGTTCCAACGTATCGGAGGCAACGCTTTTGACGCTGAAAGCAGACGAGCCCTTGGCGTATCGTGACTATGCGGAAGAGTTGGCAGAAAAACGAGAGGACCCCCTCGCCATTGCGATGAGTATTCGCCTTTACCTGATCGCCGCTTACCTGGACCAGCAAGGTGAGGCCACGGTCAATCAGGGGAACTTGGCGAGGAGTTGTTTCCTGGGAATGAGGCCCCTTGCAAGAAATGTCCAGGAAGAAAAAAGTTTCGTCAGCATGGCGCGTCTGATGGGAGATAGACGACCCTTGAAGCTTGGTTCGGTTCAATCGAGAAATGTTGAAACGCCTGTCCAGAGAAAACTTGTCGCTGACCTTCGCAAGGCACTGAAATCACTTCGGACGGGATACGATTACAAGTTGTCGAGGACGCAGAAGAATTCCCTCAAGACCTACCTGAAACCGTATGCGAACATTTTGTCACACGACGATCTGCTGGTGGCGATTGATAACGTCGAGAACGGTTCAGGGGAGCAGCCTGTCGAAATGGTGCATAAGATCCTGAAAATGGAATTGTCCTTGATGGAACGGGAATTACTGGGAAGCGGGCAACCAGCGCGAAAAACCGCCGAGGCAACGAGCGTAAAGAAAGCACCCTGGTCTAAGCCTCTCTTGCGCAAGGAAACTGACCCTGTGACGCCCCTGTCGATTCGATACGTCACCGAGTTCGATGCCGCAAGGTGCGTCTTCCAGGGCGACCGCTGGGTAACACCGTAATACTTCAGCGTTTTCTCGTGAGAAGGGTGGTGTTCAATGTTGCGTTCTGTTTCCCATTCGCTGTTTTCTTTCAGGTGGAAGGTAAAACGTAGCACAGACAGTAGCGGTGAAATTATCTATAAAAACTGGCTGGGGGGACGGAAACTCAAGATCTGTCCGCACACCAAATCATTTAGCTACGTCTGGACTTATCTTTTCGTAATCAAGTGGGCCAAGCAACGCTCTTTGGATCAACTCCAGGTTCTGACCTACGACTACAGGGAGAAACGCTCCCGTGACAGTGACAGCGGGCATGTTACGATCAGCGATCTGTACCTGATCGGATTCCGGATGAAAGATGGTACCGAACGAACTATTTTTCGGTTTCCGGATCAGCAGCATTCGTACGACCTGATCGGACAGTTGAAGCGTGATATGGGCAAGTCGATCGGTCGCAGGAATCATATCTAGGTCGTAATTGCCTGTCATCCATGAAAAAACGGAACGTGCCCCGGCTGGAACACGTTCCGTCATGAGTTGTCATGGCGTTCAGTCGACCGTCACCTTGCCGGTGGCCGCCCATTCCACGCCGCGGCACAGGAGTTTCTGGTATGAAACGTTCTGTTTCGAATCAATGCCGTGCCCCAGGACGTTGTGAACCACGCGGCCTTTGCCGTAGGCTTTGACAAACACGATCGGTTCCACCTTGCCACTCCACTTGGACGCCGCTGTGGCCAGGACGTCGATCTTGGCATCGCCAGAAAGCTTGGCATAAAGCTCGTCTTCGGTTTTGAAATCCGAGATACCCTTGGTGATCGGATGGGCCTTGTCCTTGATCTTGACCGTGAATTGTCCATAAGGGCCATGGCCACCGGTTCCCTTGACCCAGACCCGGCCCAGGAGATCGCGATATTCCTTCCAGTCCTGGAAGGAACTGCAGGCAAAGTGCAGCGCCACAACGTTGCCACCGTTCTTCGTATAGGCCAACAGTCCGGACTTGGCGGCGTCGCTCGGATCGGCTTCCTTCCAGAATCCGTAGCTCAGGACAACTACGTGATAATCAGCCAGTGCCTTGGAGGCAAAAACTTCTTTGTCCTTGCTGACAGTCACATCAAAACGGCCAGTCTTGTTGAGAACCGATTCGATGAGCTTGGTGGATTCCTGCCACTTGTGAGAGCCGACATCAAAACCGGTGACAATCAGCGCCTTGACCTTGTCCGCAGCTTGCAGGTTAGCAGCCAGGGAAAGGATCAGGATAGAAAATAGTGTACGGGTCAGGGTAGTTCGGGAATGCGGCATGGTGGACTCCGGCAGGGTAAGTGAGTGTGGAAAGAGTGACGCGTTGCCCATCAGTATACCTCAATGAAAGGGCGTTAAAAAGGATCTCCAGTGCGCACCCGGGAAAATGCTGATGCCAGGGAGGCTGCTACTAGGAATCAAATCGGACTTTGCTAAAGTAAGTGGCGAAGGTCGTAGTAAATTCATGAGTCAACTGATACGCCGGTGAAGCGACCCGCCTGGCCATGTTTCATTCGAGGAGCGAGAATCCTATGCAACGTGTTAGTCTGCTTGTGTTCACTGTCCTGGTCAGCAGCCTTCTTGGCTGCCAAAAACCGGCACCATCTTCAGGTGAATCAGCCGGGAGTGGGCGTAAAATCGCGGTGATTAGTATCACGAGTGACGCCCAGGCGGATCCACAGAAAGTTAACATGGCTTTGACCTTCGCCAGGTTCTGCGTCGACGAGAAATACGAGGTAGCAGTCTTTTTTAACGTTAAAGGAGTTCTCCTGCCCACCAAAACGTTTGCGGACGACTTCAAGTACCAGGAGTATGATCCGTTGAAAAGTCAGATTGCAGCGCTCTCCAAGGACGGAGCGGAGATTCATGTCTGCCCGGTATGCATGAAGGATCTCGATGTCGCTAAGGAAGACATCATGGAAGGTGCCTTTGTGACAACGAAGCCGAAGCTGTTCGGTAACCTCGGGCCGGATACGATGGTCTTTACGTACTAGTCCTGCGCTGATCTGGGGAATGAACCAAAGAAACCAGCCAGGCCCTGGTCGAGTGTGATATGGGAAAGGTGGTAGGTCATGGTGAGGCGACGTGAATGGTTATGTTTTCTGCTGTTGCTCGGTTCCGGCTGGTCGGGGGCGGGTGAGCTGCAGGCCCGGACGTTTCTCTACGTATCGTTGGCAGCGGAAAACGGGTTGGCTGTTTACCAGGTAAATGACCAGACCGGTAAGCTTGATTACTTGCGACTTCATGACCTGGGTACCGACCCCGGCCCCATCTCCGTTTCACCAGATCACCGAACTGTCTATGTGTCACTTCGTAATGCGGGCAAGCTGGCAGCGTTCAGGGTGCATGCCAAGGATGGCAGCCTGGAGCATCTGTCGACGGTGGTGGCCGAGCCGGACCCTGCTTACCATTGGCCGGATCGAACGAAACGTTTCCTGATTTCCGCCTACTACCAGACAGGTAAGGTTGCCCTCCATCGGCTTGATACACGTGGTGCGATTATCGCGGAAGGAGCTCGCTGGTATACGACGGCGCGGAATGCGCACGGCATCGCCGTCAACCGCGGAAACCAGCGAGTTTACGTTTCCCATACCGGAGGCAATGCCATTTACCAGTTCGATTTTGATGCGAATGCCGGTAAGTTGAAACCATCGGTCACACCAGTGATTCGAACGGGACCGCAGACAGGTCCCAGGCATATTTCCCTGCATCCGAGTAAGCCGTTTGCCTATGCGGACAATGAACAGGGCAATAGTATTACGTTCTTTCGTGTGGTGAAGGGAAACCTTGAGCCTGTCCAGACGTTGTCCACAGTCCCTGCCGATTGGGACAAGGGAGGTGCCTGCGCCCGTTTGGAAATTTCGCCGGACGGTGCGCATGTCTACGTGGCAAACCGGGGTCACCAGAGTATCTCTGCGTTTCGTATTGATCAGCAGACGGGCCGCATGACGGCACTGGGACAGGTTGCCACCGAGGCGAATCCTCGCAGCTTCACGATTCATTCCAACGGGCGGTTCTTGTACGCCGGAGGTCAGGATACGGATCGACTGGCGATTTTTAGTCGCGATCAACAGGGTCGCTTAAAACGGCTGGATACCGTTGCCACCGGTAAACGCCCCTGGTGGCTGACGCTTGTAACGGCCTCCGATGCCAAGTGAAGACTGGTTCGCGGCGGTTGAGGCTGCCATAATGCGTAGGGTCGAAGCAGAACCAGGATCCTGATTGCGTGAAGGAGAGGCAAGTGGATGTAAACCAGGTGTTTCGCGGCAATCAGGGGCCTGCGATTAGGCCGCAGCGTAATCGGTCAATCCTCGTGACACTCGCCTTAATGGTGGGTGTCGTGGGTTGGTTTCGAGGGACCAACGAGCTTCGAGCAGCTCCCAATATCGTTCTGATCATGGCCGACGACATGGGGTACTCGGACCTGGGCTGTTTCGGTGGGGAAATTCGCACACCTCACCTGGACCAGTTAGCGGCAGGTGGACTCCGGTTCACGAATTTCTACAGCGAGAACATGTGCTGGGTATCACGAGCAGCCCTGTTGACCGGAATCGGTCACAAGACGTCGATGGTCGACAGTACGGTCCATCCTCGCTGCGTCACGTTACCTGAGGTGCTGCGACAACAGGACTACCAGACGCGGATGTCTGGTAAGTGGCATCTCGCTGGAAAGAGGTCCTCCGTCTATCCCAACGATCGCGGCTTTGACGAGTTCTATGGTATCCTGGGTGGAGCCGCCAGCTTCTTTGCCCCGTTTAGCCTGAGTCGGAACCGGGTCAATGTGGAACAGGAAGCCAAGGACGATCCGGACTATTACTTTACCGATGCGATCAGTACCGAGGCGGTCCGGATGGTGCAGACGGCAGACCCGGAAAAGCCCCTGTTCCTGTACGTTGCCTACACCGCCGCCCATTGGCCACTGCATGCCAGGGAGCCAGATATCAAGGCCTACAGGGGGAAGTACGCAATGGGCTGGGATAAGATGCGTCAGGAGCGATTAGTACGCATGAAATCGTTGGGGATTCTACCGCAGGGTCTACAGCTGTCACCCCGCAATCCAAACGTTCCTCCCTGGGAGGCCACGGACAACCAAGCCTGGCAGCAACGTCGGATGGAGGTGTACGCTGCGCAGGTCACCGCGATGGATCGTGGTATTGGGAAGCTGGTCGATTCACTGAAAAAGACGGGACGTCTGGAGAACACGCTCTTGTTCTTCACGATCGACAACGGGGGATGTCACGTCGAATATCGGCAGGACCGTAAGGGGACCTATCTACCGGAGAAGACCCGCGATGGGCGGCCGGTACGGCCTGGTAACTTGCCGAGTGTCATGCCGGGACCAGAAGACACCTACCAGAGTTACGGTTACGGATGGGCCAACGCTTCCAATACCCCTTATCGCATGTTCAAGCAGTATGATCACGAGGGGGGGATTCGTACCCCGATGATTGCACATTGGCCGCGAGGCATCAAGAAACGGGGAGCGCTCGTCCAGGGAGTCTCGCACCTGATCGATATCCTTCCCACCGTGACGGAGGTGACTGGCGGGAAGGTACCGGTCAAGTGGCAAGGGAAACCGACGATTGAACGGGACGGACAATCGTTGGCTGGTGCCTTTCGTGATGAAGTGTTGCCGAAGACTCGTACCCTTTTCTTTTCGCATAACAAGGGACGTGCACTTAGGCAAGGCAACTGGAAGATCGTATCTCGCGACAGGAAACCATGGGAGTTGTATGACCTGGCCCGGGATCCGTTGGAGCTGTCAGACCTAAGCGAGCAGGAAACGGAACGACGGGACAGCTTGATCCGTCAGTGGCGAGATGAATCTCGACGGCATGTAGAGCAGGCTAAACTCAAGTGATCCTATTCCGCGTTCTGGCAACTAAGGATCTTGAGCTGGATCTTATTTCGTAAGCCGGCACACTGGTCCAGGAAAATGGAGAAGGATTGGTCTCCGCGTAAACCTTCCTCGGTTAGCTCTCTCAGCGCCTGTAACTTGATCGCGGTCACCTCGTCGAGGAAATCCTGTAATTCCTGAACGTGCTTGGAATGCATTTGCGATTGTTCAATTCTCAGGGTTTGCTGCAGGAACCAGTCAAGTCGATCTTTTTGCTCATTCAATATTGCATCGTCCTCCCGTGCCTTCAGCCGGCGCCAGCGTAGCCACAGCAGGTAGAAGCCGGTTCCCAGTGCCACCAGTAATTCCTTGGTGGCATTGATGGACTCCATGATTTCCTTGATCCAACTCATGTTGTCGGCGGGGTGAAAATAATCATGAGCTGTCGGATGTAAGCGGGTGGAAATCCATTGGTCTGCATCCGTGCGTGAGATCAGCGTGGGTACCTTGAGACGCAGGCTCTCCTCGTGAACGGCCTCCAGGGCAGCCCTGACAAGTTGCCGTGAAGAGTCAGGTCGTGCGACCAGGTAGGCGGTCGTGGCGAGCGTCGGGATTGGGCCTGATGGTATCGGCTGTCGGTTTCCATAAAGACCTTCGGGGACTTCCACGTCGCGTAGAAAAGGTTGAGCCATGGCAATGGCCGGGGCGCTGGGAACCGGCAAAAGGGCGAATTCGTTGGTGGCCAATAAACGCTTGAGATCGGGATTCTCGATTCCGGTGGTAACAATCGCACCGTCGAGCGTGGGGTCGTTGAGGAGGTCCGTGAAATAGCCGGCGTTGTTGTTCAACGCCGAGTCCTTAATGTCAAAATGACCCAGGACCTGGAGAGCGCTTTGGCGCATCCCGGAACCCTTTGGACCGAGTGTGATATTGTGGCCGTTCATGTCGACAATCCTGTCGATGCCACTACCTCGACGTACAATGAAAAACATGTAGTCGGGGAAGAGTGGGGTGACAATGGCCAGGTTCTCCACGGCGACAGAACCTGCCTGGATAACGGCCAACTCAACTTCCGCGTTCACCAGACTCTGGTAATTGGCCTGGGAACCGTCCGTCGGTTTAACAATGACGGTGCGGTTGGTTTTCTGTTCCAGGAGCGGTGACATGTCCTCGCCCAGCTTGTAGTAGAGGCCTCCCTTATCTCCAGTGGCAATGTGAATCGTGCGGGGCAGACGGTCACGGCCGAGGAACCAGGTGCCGAGCGAGAGCATAAACAGGAGAACCACGCCCAGGTAAACCCACCGGCGTATGTTCTTGGTGGTGACCTGGGTATTGATCTGGGTACTGATCGTGCTGGTGATCGTGCTGGTGATCTTGGACATGGTCAGCCGTACGGTAAGGGACGAGTTGCCAGGGCGGTGACAGGGATGCTCCTGATGCCTCTATCTTAGCCGGATGTGGGGATGGGTGCTACTTCCGGACCAAAGACTGAACTGTGAGGCGGTATTTGCTAGAATGGCGGCAGGTGGCGGAAACGGATTTGTGATCCTGGCAGTACTCCGTGGAAAGGAAAAAGATGCGTCTACTAATAAAAGTAAAGCTGAACTCGTGGATCGTCGGTCTTGTTTTTTGTGCACTGGGCAAGCCGGTCGTTTCGGAAGAGCCGGACCACGAGCTGTTTCTCCGATATCAAGATGCCCGGGTTGTCGAGGCGAACTGGCAGATGACTCCCCCGCGGCGGATTTACCAGGGCGCTCCTGCCTCCCACGAAGATCGTTACAAGGTGATTCCCTGTGTTGTGAAATTAAGGGATGGCACCATCGTGGTGGCTGTGGAACCGGGTGGGTCGAAGCCGGTATTTATCCAGTCGCGTGATGGAGCAAAAACGTGGACCAAACCTTACCAGGGTGTACTGGGCGATGGGGTTCGAACGATTAGCAACCTCGGAGTGCGGAGGGATGGGCGCATGATGGCTGTCTCAGAGAAACCACTGCGTCTGGCCTATAGCAAGGACCAGGGAAGAACCTGGACCCGTGGTGAACCCATCCAGGCTGGTCCGCTGGGCAATGCCTGGGTCTGGACGGGTGGGCGACCGCTGGAATTGCGAGACGGTACCCTGGTGGTGCCAGTGGCAGGTTACCTGCAGTCGGGTTGGCTCAGTTCCGGTGTGGTCCGCAGTACCGATAACGGTAAGACCTGGGAGTTTGTCATCCTGGGACATGGTAACCCGAACAACAATATGATTTTCAGTGAGCCAACTGTTGCGGAACTATCAGACGGGTCGTTGGTGGCCCTGTTGCGAACCGAAGATCGGGCGGAACACAGGCCGGGAGAACCTCGCGGTAACCGGACGGGGTTGTGCCGCGTCAATAGTACGGACGGCGGGAAGAGCTGGACGACTCCCATCGAAACACTGACCGGTTCCCACGCCGCCATCGCGGAATTACCAGGCGGGATACTGGTCTGTGGTTACCACCGGGCACCGCGACTTGCTTTTAGTAGTGATGCGGGACGCACCTGGTATGCCAATAAACTATGGAAGAGTGATAAACCACGCAGTGACTGGGGATGGTATACCGTCGTGGAGACGATTAACGAAACCACGGCCCTGGCGCTGATCAAGGAAATGAAGACTTCCAATACGATCCAGGGGTGTTTGCTGCATCGTCAGACCGGGCCATCCAGGTAGGTCACGTTTGGTTGTTTAGATGCGGATTCGCTGGTAGATTCAGGCCAGGTTGATCTTACTCAAGAGGTATCATGCAAAACGACCCGGTTAACCTGGTTCAGGTCCTGCAACACGCAGCCCGCTTTCATGGCGAGGTGGAAATCGTCAGTCGGCAGGTGGAAGATGATGAAATTCATCGCTACACCTACGCGGAGTCCCTGGTGCGGACCGGTAAACTTGCCAACGCTCTGTTGCGGCTGGGGATGGGGTTCGGGGATCGTGTTGCGACGATGGCCTGGAATACCTACCGCCACCTGGAGGCCTGGTATGCCATCTCCGGGCAGGGCGCGATTTGTCACACCGTGAATCCCCGCTTGTTCGGCGAACAGATTCAATACATTATTAACCATGCCGAAGACAAGATCGTGCTGGTGGACCTGTCGTTCGTGTCCTTGCTGGAAGAATTGCAGGACGAGCTTCCTACGGTCGAACACTTCATTGTCATGACCAATGAAAACCATATGCCGGAAACCACGCTCCGCAATGCCGTGGCCTACGAGACGCTGATCGCAGATGAGGCGGACGCGGTCCAGTGGCCTAGCTTTCCGGAAGAGACGCCTTCTTCCCTATGCTATACCTCGGGAACAACGGGAAACCCCAAGGGTGTCCTCTATACACACCGTTCCAATCTCTTGCACGCTTATGCGGTTAATGCGAAAGATGTTTTCGGCGTGGGATGCAGTGACTCGGTGCTGATGGTCGTGCCGATGTTTCATGCTAATAGTTGGGGGCTCGCTTATTCATGCCCGATGGTCGGGGCCAGGATGGTCCTGCCCGGTGCCAAAATGGACGGAGCCAATATTTACCAGTTGCTGGATCAACAGCAGGTGACGTTCTCGGCGGCGGTCCCCACCGTGTGGAGTATGTTACTGGCACACTTGGAAGAGAAACGGTTGCAGTTGCCATACCTGGATGAGGTGATGATTGGTGGCTCTGCCGTACCTCGTCGTATCGTGGAAGCGTTTGGCCGGGATTACGGAGTGAACGTCGTACATGGTTGGGGAATGACCGAACTCAGTCCGATCGGAACCGCCTGCCGACTCAAACCGTTCATGGAATCATTCAGTGATGAGCAGCAGGTCGATGTGCGATTGAAACAGGGTACGCCGTTGTTCGGCGTGGCGATGAAAATCGTTGATGACGAGGGCCAGGAATTGCCACGCGATGGTACCACCTTTGGGCGTCTGCTGGTCAAGGGGCCCTGGATTGTCCAGAGGTATTACCGGGACGAAGTCGATGCGGTGGACGCAGAAGGCTGGTTTGATACCGGGGATGTCGCCACGATTGACGAATATGGTTACATGCAGATCACGGATCGATCGAAGGACTTGATTAAATCAGGTGGCGAGTGGATTAGCTCCGTGGATCTCGAGAACGCTGCCATGGGGCATGTTGACGTAGCCCTGGCAGCAGTCATTGGGATTCATCATCCCAAGTGGGAAGAACGGCCCCTGCTGGTGGTCGTCAAAGCGGCAGGAGCCGTCATTACTACGGAGGACGTGCTAACATTCCTGCAGGATAAGGTGGCCAAGTGGTGGCTGCCTGACGACGTGGTCTTCGTGGACGAGATTCCGCTGACAGCCACCGGGAAAATCAGTAAGCTGAGATTACGAAAACAATTCACGGATTACCAGTTGCCGGGAAGTACGGATTCCTAGCCATGTATCAATTTATGGTAAAGCGAGGCAGAGTGATGAAGCCCACCCTGGAGAAAAGAAGGCTGTTGGTCGTGTTGGCGATAGTGTGTTTCCTGGGATGGATTCCTGTGGTGCAGGGACAGTCGGCGCGGAAGCCAAATATTATTTACATCATGGCCGATGACCTCGGCTATGGAGACCTCGGCTGCTACGGCCAGAAGGTAATAAAAACTCCCCGTATCGACCAGTTGGCGAAGGAAGGGATGCGGTTCACCGATCACTATTCCGGTCACACCGTTTGTCGCCCCTCCCGGTTGGTGTTGTTAACGGGGCGGCATAGTGGCAATACGCAGATTAGTGCAAATGCCCCGTTCGTTCTTAAACCGAATGCACGTACGGTTACGACCCTGTTAAAACAGGCCGGCTACATGACCGGGGGAATCGGGAAATGGGCGCTGGGGCAGGCTGGCTCGACCGGGGAACCAGGCAAGCAGGGGTTTGATTTCTGGCTCGGTTACCTGGACCAGGGGAATGCACATAACTTCTACCCCGAGTATCTCTGGAAGAATGGTAAAAAATTGCCGCTAGACGGTAACGTGATCGGAGATCAGAAGCGAGTCGCCGTTAAACGTACCACCTATTCGCATGACGTGATGACCGATGGGGCCCTGGCATTCATCCGGGAGAATGCTGAACGCCCGTTTTTCCTGCAGGCGCATTATACGATCCCGCATGCGAACAACGAGGGCGGTCGTGCCACGGGGAATGGCCTGGAGGTGCCGAATCATGGGATCTATGCGGACCGTGACTGGCCGGCTACCGAGAAAGGGTTCGCGGCCATGATGGGGCGATTGGATCGGGATGTCGGCCGCATCACGGACCTATTGGCGGAACTCGGTATCGAAGGAAACACGCTGCTGATTTTTACGTCGGATAACGGGCCTCACCAGGAAGGGGGCCACAAGATGGAATATTTTGATTCCAACGGCTCTTTGCGTGGTTACAAGCGCGACCTGTACGAGGGAGGGATACGCGTACCGATGATAGCGCGTTGGCCTGGTCGAATCGAGGCTGGATCCACGTCATCCCATCCCTCGGCTTTTTGGGATTTCCTGCCAACCGCCTGTGAACTAGCTGGCGTGGCGGTTCCCCAGGATATCGACGGTATTTCGTATCACGCGACGTTACTTGGACTCGAGGGCCAGCAGCGTCATGAATACCTATACTGGCAGGCCGGCTCCAAGCAAAATCCGGCCAAGATCGCGATTCGCCAGGGTAACTGGAAAGGCGTCAAGGTAGGAGTAGGTAAGCCGTTTGAACTGTATGACCTGGCGACTGATATCGGAGAGCAGAAAAACCTGGCCAAGATGCATCCGGCGATCGTGGAACAGTTCAAGACATGGGTGAAGGAATTAAAGTAATGTCGGGCCGACTTGGTCATGGCGAGAAGATGGTAGAGGAAAAGCATGATGAATCGTGGTGTCGCTGTGTGCGTGTTTCTCTTGGCTATGTTGGGGATGGTTTCCCCGGGGCTCGGTGAAAAACTTCCGAATATCGTTTTTATCCTGGCGGATGATCTCGGTTATGGGGATGTCGGTTGCTACAACCCGGATTCGAAAATACCGACTCCCAACCTGGATCGCCTGGCCCGTGAGGGGATACGGTTTACGGATGCCCACAGTCCCTCCACGGTCTGCACCCCGACCCGTTACAGTGTCTTGACCGGTCGCATGGCTTTTCGGACCGGGATGCGAGGCGTCTTCACGGGTGCGGGTGGTCCCTGCATGATCGAGAAGGAACGCCTGACATTGCCCCAGGTGCTGCGGAACCGGGGCTACGAAACTGCCATGTTTGGGAAATGGCACGTGGGAATGACTTTCTTTGACCAGGAAGGAAAGGCGATTAATCAGAATGGGCTGCCGGCCGTTCAGCGGATTGATTACAGCCGACGTATTCCAGATGCCCCGATACATCGCGGTTTCGACCATTTTTTTGGAACCGTCTGCTGCCCCACGACCGACTGGCTTTATGCCTACGTGGATGGGGATCGTATCCCAGTGCCACCGACTCGAATCGTGGATCGAAGGCCGTTGCCCAAGCATCCGTACTCCCGTGACAACCGACCGGGCATGATCGCGCCCGATTTTGATCTCGAGGAAGTCGACCTCGTGTTCCTGGAAAAGAGTCAGCGGTTTCTCCAGCAACACGTGCGGGAGAAACCGACCAAGCCATTCTTTCTCTTTCACTCGGCCCAGGCCGTCCATCTTCCTTCTTTCCCCGCCGATCGCTTCAAGGGAAAAACGGATTCCGGACCTCACGGTGATTTTATCTTCGAATTGGATTTCGTGGTGGGGGCTCTCATGAAGACCCTGGAGGAACTGGGAGTCGCTGACAATACGCTGGTCATGTTTTCCAGTGACAACGGTCCCGAGGTTGGCACCACGATTCGCATGCGGGCTGATCATAGGCACGATGGTGCGAGGCCCTGGAGAGGCATGAAACGTGATAACTGGGAAGGCGGTCACCGGGTGCCATTCATCGCGCGGTGGCCAGGGAAGATCAAGGCGGGAAGCGCGAGTGACCAGACGCTTAACTTGACAGATCTAATGGCCACCTGTGCGGCCGTGGTGGAGTCGAAATTGCCGAACGAGTCAGCCGAGGATAGTTATAACCTGCTGCCAGCATTGCTCGGGGAGGTGCCGACCGGGAAGATGATCCGACCGGATACACTTCACCAGACGATTAGCCTGGCATTGGCGATTCGGAGTGGTCCCTGGAAATATCTCGATCACAAGGGTTCCGGAGGGAACGATTACGGACGCGAGCATTTAAAGCCGTTCGTGCTCAAGGAAATGGCCCCAACTGCTGGTGGCCAGCTATATCATCTCGTCGACGATCCCGGTGAAACGACGAACCTGGCATTAAAATATCCAGCGCGAGTTAAGGAAATGAAAACGCGGCTGGAGGAATACAAGAGTAGTGGCCGTAGCGTGCCGAAACGTAAGTAGTCGAAGTGTCTGTCGTTATACCGTTCTCCCAGGGCGAGACGGGTAGGCCAGAGTGGTGTTTGGGGTCGGAGAAGCGCCAGTAAAGGAGGCGAAATGCGCATACCCAAGCGTTGGTATCAAAGGGCGATGGTTCTCGTGAGCCTGGGTGCCACGATCCTTGCGCTGGTCGTAGCCAGTGGAGCGATCGACCGATTGTCCCATGACGGGGCGGCTGATAAATCACTCGCCTGGCGAGCATTGGGGCTTTACTGGGTCCTGTCGGTGTCACTGTGCCTGGTGCTAGGGCATTGGAAAACGCATTGGAAACAACTGTTGCTGTTGCTTGGTTCGACGGTCGTGGCAGTTGGTGTCGCGGAGGTCAGCCTGCAATTGGCGGCACCTCATTTGTGTATGCCGAAGTATCAATCGCAACCGTCGATTGAATTTCATCACGCCATGCCTGCTGACGTAACAATGGACTTCGGCCGGATCGGCGGCAAGCAGATCTTCGTGCAGACCAATGAAGATGGGTTGCGTAGTGAATATGATCGTCAGCGCTTTCAGCAGTCAAAAACCCGTATAGCTTGCCTGGGTGATTCTTTTACGTTTGGATATGGCGTCCAGGGTAGAGACAGTTATCCCGTGCGTCTGCAGCAGGCATTGCGAAGTCAGCTTGGCCAGGAAAGCGTGGCGGTGTTGAACGCGGGAGTGATCAGTTATTCACCCTTGCTCGAGGATCGTTTGCTGCGACGGGTCGTCCGGCATTATGATCCGCAGGTCGTGCTCCTGATGCTTGACGCCACCGATGTGGGGGATGATTACCAGTATGCAGCGGAGTTGAAACGGCCCGAGGCCAGGGGGGGGAACTTTGCTCCCAATTCAGCCGTCAGCAAGGGCGCTGATCTAGGGGCCGTTTGGAGACTGAGCGAAAAATGGCGGGATGCAGAAGCCCTGAAGGTGCCGATTCGACTGCTGGCGCGCTTTGGGAACCGACAACCGGAACCGGTTTATGACTATTACTCGTTTGACGCGCCGGTTGGGAAGGTTGTCGAGCGGAATCGTTTTTTTATTTTCCGCCATCCACTCTCAGATACGCGTTCCTATTTTGATCGTAGTTGGAAATATATCGAACGCGTGGCGGCAACGTGTGAGGAAATCGATGCGCGGCTGGTCGTCGTGATCAGTCCTCGATCACACCATTGGAACCCCAGGGAATGTCCTAATAACTGGGAGGAAACGGAATACCTGCGGAAAGGCCCCTACCAGTACGAGATGTTCCGCTATTTCGAGGAGCGCGCAAGTACGGCGGCGTTCGCACTCCATTCGTTACTGCCAGCGTTCCAGGCTACCCAGCAATTTCCGCTGGTGTTTGATTCCGATCCGCATTGGAACAAGGCTGGTCATGAGTTTGTTGCGCAGGCCTTGGCAAGCCTGTTGATCGACGAACTGCAGATGTTCAACGAGGCAGCAGCGAAATAATGAGGCGGTTTGGCGATTGCCTAGAGGTTCGGCCTGCCTGGCTTAAGGGGCGCCTTCCAGGGGCGAACGCCGGTTGCCTTGAGCGTGCGCTTGTAGACTTCCGTGCCGCACGTTACGTAGAGCGTGTCGAGCTTGGCGCCACCAAAAACAGCATTGGATAACCAACCACGGGAAGGTTTCTCGAGGATCAGGTGGACACGACCGAGCTGGTCCAGTACCTGGACACCCATTCGCGTGGTGCAATAGAGTCGTCCGGCGGTATCCATGGTTACGCCATCGGCCCCCGTGTCATTGTCCGCATTGCCGCGGTGCAGGTGTCCGTAGGGCTGGCGGTTTGCCAGGCGTCCGTCGCCCTGGATCTGGAAACCAATGTTGAAGCGGCCTTTCGTGTTGGTCACCAACAGGAAAGCGTGATCTGTGGTGGTATGGAGCCCGTTGGGAAATCCAATCTTGCTGGCAACCTCGGTTTTCTTGCCGTCGTAAGTGAAATGCCAGATCTTGTCCGCTGTCGGGTCGGTGGCATAACCGCCTGTCGGTGTCAGGATCAGGTCGTTGCTGGTGATATCCTTGACCACTACCTCGGATTGACCGTCCTGTCCGTAGCGTACAATTTGCTGGGCGCCGTTGGCACAGGCGTAGAGCTTGCCATCGGGACCCATCATGAGGCCGTTAGCTCCCTGCGTGTTCTCTGCAAAGAGGGTCACCTTGTCGGCCAGGTCGATCTTGTGAATTCGGTTGTTGGGGATGTCGGTGAAATAGACGTTCCCCTGGTCGTCAACCGCGGGGCCTTCCGTGAACTTGTGACCCTGGCTGACCCGTTGCCAGGTTTGTCCGGGGATGAGGATGTCCGTGCGGCGTTTCTTACCCGCGACGTTGGTAATGGGTGCTGGATAATCGCGCCACAGCCACTTCATGGCATCGGGAAGGATTGCGGTGGCATGCTTGTTGTTGTGCCCACCTGTGCCCCAGATGTTCTTGACATCGTAGCCGGCGAATTTCAGCGAGGCATACATATCCAGGTTGGCTTCCCACCAACCGCCCGCATAGAGGTTGTTGTCGTTGCTGCCGTCTTGCATGCAGATTCGGATGGGCCGTGGTTCGTACTTGCGAACCAGGGTGGGGTATTCGTTGCCGCCTCGAAGTGAGACGAAGGTTCCAACGGATGTAAAGACGCGACGGAACTGGTCCGGTCGTTCCCAGGCTGCGGTGAAAGCGCAGATCGCACCACTGCTGCTGCCAGTGATCATGCGATCGTTCGGATCCTTGCTGAGATTGTATTGTTTGCTCACTTCTGGCAGGATTTCCTCGAGTAGGAATCGGGCGTAACGATCCCCAAGGCCGTCATATTCAAAGCTGCGATTAAATCGCGGCTGGGCATCCTTGTGGGGTGCCGGGATGACACCAGGGGAAATAAAGATGCCGATGGTGACCGGCATTTCTTTCTTGTGGATTAAATTGTCCATGACCGTGGGGATTTTCCATCTGCGGGCGAGTCCAACACCATCCTGGGCAATCAGCACGCAGGCCGGTTTCTTCGGGTCATACTGGCGGGGTACATAGATTGCGTAGTCCCGTACCGTGCCCGGAAAGACTTTGCTTTTCCATCGGTAGGTTTCGCTCACCTTGCCCTGCGGGACACCCTCCTGCACCAGGGAGTCCGGGTGGACCGGATATTGCTCCTGCGACAGGAGTGCTGCAGGCAGGAAGAAAAGCGTGGAAAACAGGAAACTACAGGTGTGCCTGGTGAATCGTTGAAGTGGCATGAGTTGGGTCCCAGGGGGTTGATTGATGTCAACGGTTTTCTGTGTTGTACTATGCGGACGGGCAACTGGCCATGGTCCAGCCCCGCGGAGCGGTCAAGTTAACGAAGGGAATGAGATGTTGCATTGTCGTGTCGCAGTCATGGGTGTGGTTTTTATCCTGTTGAGTCTCAACGGTTGGGAGGCGCAGGCAGCGGAAGGATTTCCATCGATTAAGGTGACGAATCACCGACGCCTTCCCCATGATGGGCAGCATAATGCGTTCACGGACATGACGTGGTTCAAGGGAGAAATCTACCTGGTCTATCGGACTTGTCCTGATGGGCACATGGTTCATCCCACCTCGCGGATCGTGATCCTGCGCAGCAGTGATGGGAAACAGTGGAAGCAGGTTCATTCCTTCAATGTTTCCAAGCGTGATGTGCGGGATCCACACCTGCAGGTTTTCCGTGAGAGGCTATTCGTCTATACGGGAACCTGGTATTGCGGTGATTCTTCTCCCGCGAAATGGGACATGAATCAACACCTGGGCTATGCGGTGTCCAGTATGGACGGCAAGACCTGGAGTAAACCGCGGCTGCTGGAAGGAACCTATGGTCACTATATCTGGCGTACGGCCAGTCATGATGGAAAAATATACATGTGCGGGCGTCGCAAAAGGAATTTTGCAGAAGTCAGTTCGCGTGCCCAGTTAGACCAGGTTGTGCGATCGATGATTCTCGTAAGTGATGACGGCTTTCGATTTACTCCGATCGGTTCCTTTCAAGACGAGTACGGTGATGAAACTGCTCTGTTGTTCGAAGAAAACGGTGACATGTTTGCCGTTTCAAGAAGGCGTGGTGGCCGGACGGCCCAGGTCGTGCGGTTGAAAGCTCCTTACACGGTCAGTTCGCGTGTCGACCTGGATCGATATGTCGGGGGGCCACTCCTGAAGAAGTGGGAAGGAAACTACATCGTTGGCGGTCGGAATCTTCAGAAAAAGACACCCTATGTGTCTCTCTGTTGGCTCAAGGATGACCGGCTAACTGAGTTCGCCGCGCTCCCCAGTGGTGGAGACTGCTCCTACCCCGGGTTCATCCAATTGTGCCCCGGTTGTGCCCTGGTCTCCTACTATTCCAGCCATGAAAAGGATGCCGCAGGGCGTCCGATGACAGCCATTTACCTGGTCGAGTTGGAACGGGAATGAGCTGGATGCCTGAGTCGCGCCAACTGGTCTCGTTACCCACGATGGATTAAGATGGAAGGCATGGCAGGCACCTTCGTGCAGCCGTTTCATCATTCGTCGTTTTCAGGGTTTAGGATTGGGATATTGAGCATGTATTTGATAGGTTCACGTCTTGTGGCGTTCGTGGTGGTATTGACTGGACTCGGTTTCGCAACGGTACAGGCTGCGGAAGTGACCTTGCAGAAGGGTGACCATATTTGCCTGGTGGGTAACGCCCTGGGCGAACGGATGCAGCATCATAACTGGTGGGAAACTAGCTTGCACAAGCGATTCCCGGGGCATGAGCTCGTAGTCCGCAATCTTTGCTTTCCCGGGGACGAACCGTTTGAGCGAATTCGTTCACAGAATTTTGGGACGCCTACCGATCACCTGACACATAGCAAGGCAACGGTGATCCTTTTCTTTTTCGGATTCAATGAATCCTTTGCCGGGCCGAAGGGCGTGGCGGAGTTCCAGGCCGAGATCTCGAAACTGATCGCGGAGACCAGCGAACAAAATTACAGCGGCAAGGGGGCACCGCGGATGGTATTTGTTTCCCCGATTGCTTTCGAAAATACCGGGGACCCGAATCTTCCGGACGGCAAGGAACACAATGTTCGCCTGGAGATGTACACCGCCGCATTGAAGGCAGCTGCGACGGCTGGCAAGGTCGGCTTCGTGGACCTGTTTCATCCAACACAAAAACTGTTTGCTCAATCGAAGGAACGTCTGACTCTCAATGGTGCCCACCTTAACGAAGAGGGGTACCAGCAACTGGCTCCGTTGTTGATGGAGGGTTTGTTTGGTGGCGGTTCAAAAGAGCTCGTGCAGGGCGTCAAGGCCGCCGTTGCGGATAAGAACTTTCACTGGTGGCATCGTTATCGGGCGGTTAACGGTTACTCGATCTACGGGCCGCGCGGTAAGGCGGGTTCGGATGGCACTTACAATAATACGGATGTGATGGAACGGGAACGAGCGATCCTTGACCAGATGACAGCCAACCGCGATCGGCAGGTATGGGCAGTAGCCGCCGGGGGTGACGTCGCAGGTAAGATCGATGACAGTAACACGCTTCCCTTTATTCGGCCCAAGACCAATGTCGGCGGCAAGAATGACCCGAACCGACAGCGAGGCAAGTTGGGGTCACTGAAATACCTCACGGCGGCTGAGCAACAGAAACGATTTAAATTAGCCCCGGGTTACGAGATTCAGCTGGTTGCATCGGAAGAGCAGTTTCCAGAACTGGCGAATCCAGTCTCGCTGAACTTTGACAACAAGGGCCGCTTATGGGTTTCGACAATGCAGTCATATCCGCATTGGAAACCCAAGTCGCCGATGAACGATAAGTTGCTGATTTTCGAAGATCACAACGGCGATGGTCGCTCCGACGAATGCATTGTTTTTGCCGACGGCCTTCATCAGCCCACGGGATTCGAAATTGGCATGGGTGGGGCATTCGTTTCCATGCAGCCAGATATTCTCTTCCTGCAGGACACGGACGGGGACAGCGTGGCGGATACGCGCATCCGGAAACTCGTGGGATTCGATTCGGCGGATTCCCATCATGGTATCGCAGCCTTTGAGTGGGGACCCGGCGGGGCGCTCTACTTCCAGGAGGGTACGTTTAAATTTTCGCAGGTAGAAAGTCCTTACGGACTGACACGCCTTCATGAAGCAGGGATCTGGCGTTACGAACCACGGACTGAAAAATTCGGCGTCCATGTGTCACTGGCCTTTGCGAATCCATGGGGACATGTATTTGATCCCTGGGGACAGGACTTCGTGGCGGACGCGTCGCCCGGACGTAGTTACTGGGTTGCACCGATCTCGGGTCGCATGGATTACCCGTTGAAGCATCCCGGTGGTTCCCAGCATCGGCGTATCGCGAAACAGACCGGTGGTGATCCGAAGTACAATTTTCCAACCTTCTATCCGAAGCGAACAAGACCGTCTGCTGGCTGCGAGTTGATTTCCAGTCGGCATTTCCCGCCAGGCGTCCAGGGTAATTTCCTGCTCGCTAACTGCATCGGTGACCGTGCCATTCTCAATCACAAGGTGAGCGAGAAAGGATCTGGTTTCGAGGGCAAGGAAGTGACGCCGCTGGTGTCATGTTCCGATGGGAACTTTCGTCCGATCGATATGCAGTTCGCGCTCGATGGATCGCTCTATATCGTGGACTGGCACAATGCCCTGATCGGCCACTTGCAGCACAATCTGCGTGATCCCAATCGTGATCATAGTCACGGACGCATCTGGCGAGTGACTTACAAGGGGCGTGCCCTGGTGAAACCACCGAAAATTCACGGGCAACCTGTCAAGGCGCTTCTGCCACTTCTCAAGGCACCCGAAGATCGAACTCGCTATGCTGTTCGGCGGGAACTCGCCCAGCATGAATCAAAGGAAGTCGTGGCGGCCCTCGATACATGGATTGCCTCGATGGATGCCTCAGCGGCGGGCTATGAGCACCAGTTGCTGGAGGCACTCTGGATGTACCAAACGCATAACACCGTGCAGACGAAACTGCTTGACAAACTCTTGAATGCGAAGGATCACCGGGCGCGCGCTGCTGCCACCCGAGTGCTCTCCTTCTGGCTGGATCGAGTGGAAGCTCCCCTGGAATTGCTTAAGGCACGTATCGCTGACAAGCATCCCCGGGTGCGACTGGAGGCTGTCAGGGCACTGAGTTACCTGGGTGGCGAGGAATCCATCGAAGCGGCATTGGATGTCTTGAACGACGATGTCGACGATTACCTGCAATACACGCTGGATGAAGCCATTCGGCACCTGGAACGGTAGGGAACGATCGTGACCATCAGAATGACCCGAGGAGTGGTTGGCGGCGCAATGCTGCTGTGCGCCGTGATTGCATCGATGTTGCTGGCCCAGGAACATCAGCATGACCATGGGGATAAGGCGGACGCACCCAAGATTGCTCCCCCGAAGATCTTTCTTGACAAGAGCTTGCGGATCGTCCAGTACCAGTTGAAACGACTCGACAATCAGCGACTATTGATGGTCGAACGGAAGACGGATGATTCTAAATATGCACCGGTTTATGCTGCGATTCTTACCCGTGCTGGTATGTCGCGGCAATACCGTGATGAAGCCTTGCAAGGGCTCGTAGCGCTGGGAAACAGTGATGCCGTCACCGAGTTGCTCAAGGCGCTCGAGACCATGGATGCCGAGGATTTGCAGCAACAGCGTACCGGGCGTCAACTTGCGGCCATGCTGCTTGGTTTACCGGAGGGGGAGCTGGAAAAAAAACATGGCGCCCTTACTAAAAGTACAGGATCAGAAAATCAATTGGTCAGAACCGCGGGGTACGCGGGATTGATTGGTGCCGGGATGTCGCTGATATCGAAGCAACTTTCGAATCAAAGTCCACAGGCGACCCGCGACTGGCTAACGGCGATTACCTGGTTGCCAAAACCAGGGCAGCGAGCGGCCCTTCGCTTGGACGTCGTCGGGTTGGTGACCCGGGACATTCAACCCCAGGCGGTTCGCAAGCAGGCGATTCAGACGCTGGCAGTGGTTCCGTCCGAACCGCAGCAAACATTCGAGTTGTTGGGTCCCTACGTGTCAGATCCCAGGTACCGGACCGAGGCAGTTCGGACGCTGCTGGGTGTACCGGACAAGTTCCGCGACCCGACCCTGTCCGGTAACGTGGTAGATGTCCTGGTCAAACACGCTGAGGCAACCCCGGCGGCAAAACGGACGACGGATCCGTTCCTGGACGCGATGCAACTGGCGGACCAGTTGCTGGGGCGTATTCCCGGGGACGAGTCGCGTGCCTACCGCAAACGTTTGCGAGAGATTACCGTGCGGGTCGTCCGTATTCATACCGTTGAGGAAGAGATGCGGTATGACATTCCTTATTTTGCTGTAGAAGCGGGTCGGCCAGTCCAGGTGGTATTGAAGAACGAAGACTTGATGCCCCATAACCTGGTCATTACAGCTCCGGGTGGATTACAGAAAGTTGCGCAGGAGGGGGCCGTCCTGGGCCCGAAACCCGGCTTTGAAAAGAAACCCTACGTCCCTGAAATGCCGGAGGTGTTGTTTGCAACTGGCATGGTCCAGTCGCGTCAACAGGAACGGCTGACCTTTACCGCTCCGGCGGAAGCCGGTGAGTATCCGTTTGTCTGTACGTTTCCTCGCCACTGGATGCGAATGTATGGGGTAATGGTCGTGGTCAAGGACCTGGATGCCTGGACCAAGAACCCCGTGGCCCCCAAGGATCCGCTGGGCAACAATCGAGCATTCGTACAATCGTGGAAGGTTGAGGACTTCAAGGAAGACCTGGTCAGTGGTTTGCGTGGCCGGTCGTTGCAGATTGGAGAAAAGATCTTCAAGGCGGCGACCTGTGCCCAGTGTCACAAGGTGCGCGGCGTGGGTGGCTCGGTCGGCCCCGAACTTACGGATATCCTGAAGCGATGGAAGGGTGACCAATATGGAATTCTGCGTGAAGTGCTCGATCCGTCACATCGGATCGACCCAAAATATGCGGTCCAGATGATTGCCACGGATGATGGGAAAGTGTTTACCGGGATTGTTAAGGCCGAGGATAAACAGACTATCTCGTTGCTGGTCAACCCGGAATCACCGAAGCCGACGGTCATCAAAAGGTCAGACATCGACGAGATGTTCAAGACCAGTAAATCCATGATGCCCAAAGCCCTGCTGGATCGTTTTACGAAGGATGAGATTTTCGAACTACTGGCGTTTCTCGTGGCGTTGAAGCCGGCGGCTCCCTGACGGGTGCCAGGAGTATCGCGTCGTGATTTGGTGTTGATGATTTGTAGGGAGTGCCCTGATGAATAATAAGTTCCGTTTCTCACTGCTGATCCTGTTGCTCGTGACGATGATGCCTGGCCCGGAAGCGTCCAGCGCCACTCGGTACAACGTGCTGTTCATTATTTCTGACGACCTCACTTCGACGGCACTCTCGTGTTACGGCAACAAGGTGTGCCAGACTCCGAACATTGATCGCCTGGCAGCCCGGGGCACGCGGTTTACGCGAACTTATTGCCAGGGTACCTACTGTGGTCCGTCCCGAGCCTCGTTCATGTCCGGCTACTATCCCCATGCCACCGGCGTGCTGGGTTACAAGAGCCCGCGTCCCAATATCGGTAACCGGGCCACCTGGTCACAGCATTTTAAGAACAACGGCTACTACACGGCACGTGTCAGTAAGATCTATCACATGGGGGTTCCAGGTGGGATCGAGGCGGGCACAGATGGTGCCGATGACGCCCTGTCGTGGACGGAACGTTTCAATAGCAAGGGGCCTGAGTGGAAAGCTCCGGGGACAGGAGAAACCCTTGAGAATAATCCGGATGGCAAGAAGCCGGCGGTCGGTGGAAACACGTTCGTGGTCGTGGAGGCCGATGGGGATGACTTGGTTCATTCGGATGGCAGGACCGCTGCCAAGGCCGTGGAGCTTCTCGGAAAACATAAGGACAAGCCGTTTTGGCTGGGAGTTGGATTTGTCAGGCCACACGTTCCCTTCGTGGCACCTCGTTCCTACTATCCTCCCTTCCTGCCTTACAGCAAGATGGTTCTGCCGGAAAAGGTCGTTGGTGACTGGGATGATATTCCCAAGCTGGGGATCAATTACAAGACCAGTCTTAACATGAAGATGGATGTCCGACGTCAGAAAAAAGCGGTCGGCGGCTATTATGCCTCGGTCGCTTACATGGATGCCCAGGTTGGCAAGGTGCTCGACGCGCTTGAAAAGTCAGGTGTGGCGGACAAGACCATCGTGATTTTCACGAGTGATCATGGCTATCACCTGGGGGAACACGATTTCTGGGCCAAGGTGAGCTTGCGGGATGAATCGTCCCAGGTCCCCTTGATTATCAGTGTGCCTGGTAAGAAGCCGGCAGTGTGTCATTCGCTTACCGAGTTGCTGGATCTTTATCCGACGATCGCCAGCCTCTGTGGCCTGGACGTTCCTCGGCGCATCCAGGGAAAGAATATCGCGCACTTGCTTGACGATCCCGCCGCGAAGGTGCGCGAGGCTGCCTTTAGTGTCGCACCGGCTCGCCAGGGATTTCTGCTCCGTGAGGACAAGTGGGCTTTTATTCAGTACCGCGAGGATGGCTCCGGTGGCATGGAGCTCTTTGACATGGAAAAGGATCCACTGCAATACACCAACCTGGCAAAGAAACCGTCTGCCCAGGCCATGGTCAAGCAATTTCAGACAAAGCTGGCCGCCAAGCTAACCGCCGTCCGTGAGAATGACCTTCCCCCCCGACCCGCCAAGCGTAAATAGCGGTGCTGGAGCCTGGCGAGTGGTTTCACCGACGTGTGTTGTTTTCGACGTCGATGAACACACGCAGGAATTCGGTACCCGCCATGGCGGATATGTAGCCCAGCCAAATGATTCCCATGTACAAAGCCACCCCAATCGCGCCTCCAAAAATCAATCCCAGGCCGAGTAAGGGATCACCCGTAACAATGGTGTAAGCCCCCATGAGCAGGGCAGCCACACCGTAAAGGATTCCCAGCACAACGGCGATCCAGAAAAAGACTTTTTGCAGGACTTCGATAATACCGATGTAACGCAATAAATTCGGATATCGACCCGCTGAGGTTGCTGCCGTTGGATCATATTCTAGCGGCAGGTACCAGGCGCGGTTATTTTTCGGACGACGGGGAGCGTAGACGCTAGTTGCTGACGTTGGCGTGGCAGGGCCTGTAGTCTGAATGGCTGGTGACAAATCGGACGACACCGTGAAAGACTGATTGCAGGAAGGACACTTGACGTTTTTCCCGAGTAAGGGTTCCAAAGAAGGAACATTAGCTTCGTGTCGGCAGTGGGGGCATTGGATGGATGCCATGGAATTACTCCCTGCAGTGAAAGTGGCAGAAGAATACCCCAGTATAATGGGTTTACGATCGAATTGCACGCGGAAAACACGAAGGAGACCATGTCGTTGCAGTTATGGGTACTGGTGTTAGGATAGTGTGAAAGATCCCCGAAAAACTAGCGGTTCCCAGGAGTGTTTCAACGATGCGTTTGTCCATTCTTGGCCTGGTGGTGGTGCTGATCGGTTCCGCTGGGGGCGGCCTTTCCGTTCCGCTGGCTGAGGCGGCAGTTGCAGGGAAACCTGAGTACGCAGGACGCTTTCGACAGCATCATCGTGGCTCCCAAAAGATTGGCCAGGGGTCCGTCGTGCTCGTGGCTCCCAGTTGGGCACTGACGGCAGGTCACGTGGTTAGCTTTAAGCTCAAGAATCCCAATGGTGGTAAGTCGGAAGTGTTGTTCCAGGGCGGCAAGCTGGTACGTACCGTCAAGGAAATTCACAAGGCACGTGGTGTGGATGTGGCATTATTGAAGTTAGATCGGCCTGTCGGGAAGAAAAGTGTCCCGCCGGCAGCCTGCATGGCACCAGGTTTTACAAAACAGGATGGTCGTGTGAAATTTACCAGTGTCGCTCGGTCGGGAGTTCATCGTAATCGTTTCGGAAAAGGGAGTGGTGCGAGTTTTTCACACACTGCAGACAAGGGAGGGAAACGGCCCGGTAAAGCAGGAGACAGTGGCGGGGCCTGGGTGATTGAGCGACAGGGAAAGCAAGATGTGCTTTTTGCGATTATTCACGGAGGAGGTAAGGGGCCTCAGGTGGCGCCTTTGAGGGGATGGATGGATAAGAAGATTAAGGCAAGTAGCCAACAGGTGACCTGGATTGCCAAGGCACAGGTAAAATAGATAACGACCATCCGAGGGCAGGTGTTTCGTGATTGAATTGAAGAATTGCAGTAATGGTGAATGGGTCACCGTAAAAAGTTCCAGCCTGGATGTTATTAATCCGGCAACTTCTGAAGTCCTGGCCCAGGTCCCCATTTCCTCGGAGGACCATGTGGAGAGCGTGGTGCAACACGCTCGCGAGGCATTTGTCCAATGGCGTCGTACGCCGGTTACTGACCGGATCCAGTACCTGTTTCGATACAAGCAGTTGCTGGAAGAGAATCTCGAGGAGTTGGCCAATACCATCTCGCTGGAGAGTGGTAAGACGCTCGCTGAAGCGAGTGGGGAGATCCGACGTGGCATCGAAAACGTCGAGGTGGCCTGTGGGATGCCGATCTTGATGCAGGGTTACAATAATGAAGATATTGCACCGGGGATCGACGAGCATCTTTTTCGACAGCCCCTGGGCGTCGTGGCAGCCATCACGCCCTTTAACTTTCCAGCCATGATTCCGTTGTGGTTTCTGCCCTACGCGATTGCCTGCGGAAATTGTTTTATTCTCAAGCCGAGCGAAAAAACACCCTTGACGGGTGCCCGGCTTATCGAGTTGCTGCTGGAAACCGGCATCCCCGAGGGTGTCGTGGGCCTGGTCCACGGGGCTGCTGATACCGTGAAATGCATGATTCAGCATCCTGGTGTGCGGGCCATTTCCTTTGTCGGATCGACGCCCGTTGCGCGTGCTGTTTATGCCGAAGCCAGCAGGTACGGGAAACGTGTGCAATGCCAGGGTGGAGCCAAGAATCCACTGGTGATACTTCCGGATGCCGACCTGGAAATGACCACCCAAATCGTGGCAGACAGTGCTTTCGGCTGTGCGGGCCAGCGTTGCCTGGCGGCCTCACTGGCGATTACCGTTGGCGATGCAACGGGCCCCTTTCGGGAAGCGATCAGCGATGCAGCCCAGTCACGGAACGTTGGTTGTGGCCAGCAGACCGGTGTCGAAATGGGCCCTGTCATTAATAACGCGAGCCGCGAGCGCTTGTCCTCAGCGATCGAAGCCGGAGTGGTGTCGGGAGCGAACTGTGTTGTGGATGGACGAGATCGGCAGGTCGCAGAGTATGAAGCGGGGAGTTTCCTGTTTCCGACGGTACTGGACCAGGTTCCCCCTGGCAGTGACCTGCTGAAAACCGAGCTGTTCGGCCCGGTGCTTGGAATGATGGAAGTTCCGGACGTGGATGCTGCGATCCAGCTGGTCAATAGTGGCCAGTTCGGCAATATGGCTTGCCTGTTTACTACCGATGGGGCAGCCGCACGAAAGTTCCGTTACGATGCGAACGTTGGTAATATTGGTATTAACCTGGGCGTGGCGGCCCCGATGGCATTTTTCCCCTTTAGCGGCTGGCGTGACAGTTTCTTCGGAGATCTTCACGCCCAGGGACGCCACGGAGTAGAGTTTTACACGGAAACGAAAGTGGTCGTCGAACGATGGCCAGACAACTGGTCCCGAAAATTCTGACGCAGGAACGATTTTATGAATCACCGATGTTTAAAACTTGCTGTGCTGCTCTTGCTGGGTGTCGTCTCTGCCTGGTGCGTTCGTCAGCAAGGGAATACCCAGGAAAAGAAACCAGCGGGTTTGAGTGGGGATTTCAGCAAGGAGTTGCCACGTCTTCCGGCATCGACCCCTGAAGAATCCCGGCAGAAGATGCAGCTGCACGCCGACTTTCGAGTTGAACTTGTGGCCAGCGAACCACTCGTGCATGATCCGGTGGCGATTGCTTTCGACGCCTTTGGGAAAATCTATGTGGTCCAGTTGCCAGGTTATAACGCGTATGCCCAGGAGGATACGATCCAGGGTGGTTCGGTCGCCCTGCTGGAGGATCGGGACAAGGATGGACGTTATGAGACCAGTACGCTGTTTGCCGAGAACCTCAAGTATCCCACGGCGGTATGCTGTTGGGATGGTGGCGTGTTTGTGGGTGATGCTCCTGATCTTCTTTACCTCAAGGACCAGGATGGTGACGGGAAAGCGGATGAGAGAAAGGTGGTCTTCCGGGGATTCGGTTCAGATAAGGCCGGCGAAGCACATCTCAACTCGTTTCGCTGGGGACTCGATAATCGGTTGCATATTTCGACGAACCTCGCTGGTGGTGATGTCCAGGTCGGCGTGGGTGAGAAAGAAACGACCGTTTCTGTTCGAGGACGTGGGTTCATGTTTGACCCCCGCGATCTGGGCCGGTTTGAGTTGACATCCGGGGGAGGTCAGCATGGTATGAGCATGGATGACTGGGGGCGAAAGTTCGTTTGCCAGAATAGCGTGCCGGCCCAGACGCTGATGTACGATGATCGCTACGCAGCACGGAATCCGCAACTCAAGGCAGTTGCTCCAGCCGTCAGTATCGCTCCGGATGGTAAGTACACCAAGTTGTATCGGGTCAGTCCGCCGGAACCGTGGCGTGTGTTGCGGACGCGGCTAAGGAAAGAAGGTAAGTTTCGTGGTTCCGATGAGGGAGGGAAACCATTTGGATTCTTTACCGGTGCCACGGGGATCACGATTTTTCGAGGCGATTCCTGGCCTGAAAAGTATCACGGCAACATGATCGTCGGTGACGTGGCTAATAACCTTGTTTATCGGGCAAATCTCGAACAGCAAGGCCTGGGGCTCGTGGCTCGTCGGGCGGATGAAAATGCGGAGTTCCTGGCATCCACGGATATCTGGTTTCGGCCCGTGCAGTTCGCGAATGCCCCGGATGGTAACCTCTACATGTTGGATATGTGTCGAGAACTGATCGAGGGAGCCGCATTTCTGCCGCCAGAGTTTTTCAAATACCTGGACGCCGCCAGTGGGAATGATCGGGGGCGTATTTACCGAATCGTTTCGCGGGAATCACACCGGAAAGACGACACGCCAGTACGGTTGGGGGAACTATCGTCGCCGGACCTGGTGCCGTTGATCGCCCACCCAAACGGCTGGCACCGGGACGTGGCCAGTAGGCTGCTTTATCAGCGACAGGATCGTCGCGTGGTTCCTGCGTTGGAAAAGCTGGCCAAGGAAGCTACCTTTCCCCAGGGACGCATGACGGCATTACACGTCCTCCAGGGAATGGCGAGCCTGAGGGAGGAGATAGTCTTGAAGGGATTAGCGGATGCCTCACCTCAAGTTCGCATACAAGCACTGCGTTTGGCGGAACAGCATGTCGCGGGATCACCAGCGATCCGGGCGGCGCTGGTAGCAATGCACACGCATGATGACCTGGGTATTCTTTACCAACTGGCTTTTAGCCTGGGGGCGTTCCGCAATAACGCATCCAGCAAGGCATTGGTAAGCATGGCCAAGCAACACGTGACTAATCCATGGATGCGATTAGCTATCCTCAGTTCACTGGAACGACGGTCCGACGTGGTCTTTCAGGCGCTGGTGCGTGATGAGGAATTTCGGAAAACAGCCGCTGGTCGACAATTCCTGGTTACGTTGGCGACCCAGGTGTCCGCCGCCGGGAGGGGCAGCGGGATCGCGGTGGTAGTCAATACGTTGCAGTCGTTGCCGGAGGGAGAAAAATCTCTTGGCGAGGCCCTGGTGCAGGCGCTCATTACGAAGCAAAAAGGGGTCACGCGTGAACGGATCCTGGCCGCTGCCGGAGGTAAAGCGTCGATGATCCTGGCAGAATTACTCGCGGAAGCTCGCGAACGGGCTGTTGACGAGAAGACAGGCATTGCCGAGCGGGCGGACGCCATCCGGAGCCTGCAACTGGGCACGTTCCAGGAACAGGCGAGCCTGCTGGAGAACCTGCTGCAACTAAAACAGCCCCAGCCGATTCAAGCTGCAGCCCTGGAAGTGGTCGGGGAATACTCGGACGTTGCCGCTGCGGGACTCGTGCTGGAAGTATGGCCAGGTTTAAGCCCAGGATTGCGTACCCGCGCGGCTGAGACGCTGTTGTCGCGACCAGCCTGGGTCAGTCTTTTCCTGGATGCCATCGAGGAAGGGAAGGTCGCCCGCAGTGATATTGATCCTTCCCGCGTACAGCTGCTGTTGAAACATCCCCAGCCGGAGGTTGTCCAGCGAGTACAGAAGCTGTTCGATGGAACCGGCCTGGCGGGACGAGCCGATGTCGTTAAGTCCTACCAGCGAGCCCTTGATCTCGAGGGAGATGCGCAACGTGGAAAAATGGTGTTCAAGAAGAATTGTTCAGCCTGCCACCGACTGGAAGATGTGGGTAACGCGATTGGTGCCGAGCTGCGTGGTGTTCGGCAGCGGGGCTTGGCCTCGGTCATGTTGAACGTGCTTGACCCGAACCGAGAGGTGAAACCGAAATACCTGACGTATGTACTTGAAACCACCGCTGGGAAAGTGCTTACAGGAATGATTGCCATGGAATCGGCAAACAGCGTCACGATTCGGCGCGTGGACGGGACCTCGGAAAGTGTTCAACGCGTGGAGATTGATCGTTTGCGTAGCACCGGGCTCTCGTTCATGCCAGAGGGCCTGGAAAAACAGATCAGTGTCGAGTCGATGGCAGACCTGTTGAGCTACCTGGATTCGATTGATTAGCGTGGCGATTAATTACGGGCGTTCCCAGACGGCTTTCAGTCGCTTGGCATCCTCGCCGCAAACGGCGGACATCTCCAGGCCACTGGCCTGGGAGATGTAGAAAATGCGGCCATTGGAGACGGCTGATCCCAGGCACTCGCGGGAATCAACGGCAGGTCCGGTCGCAACGAGCTTATGTCCGTTGGTCAGGTCCAGCATGTCCATGTTGGGGCCCATGAGGAAGGGCTCGGAAAAGGTGAATCGTGCACAGTTGTAATCCAGGTCGAAGCGGTAGGTGATTTTACCCGTGTCCTTGTCGAAGACGTGGCATTGGGCCCGGATCGCATTTGAAAAGATGAACTTTTCTCCCACGGTCACGACGTTGACCGCAGAGGGAACCGGGTCGGATCGCCAGACAACGGAAGCATCCTTGGCGTTAAGACACATGATGTAGCGGTCCTTGGTGGTTTCATTGGCCGGGTTGTAACCGCCAAGGTAAATCCGGCCGTCCTTGGCCGTGACGGTGCAACCGGCGGTGACGTGGTACTTGGTGGTTAGCCAGTCGACTTTTCCAGTAGCTGGGTCCATGGCGGCTGTGATTCCATTGACACCACCCTCGATGCCGCGACGACGGCGCTTGTCTGCCTGGTAACCAAAGAAGGTCGAGTAGTAGAGCTTGCCGTCCATCATGGCTAATCCACAGTCATTGCCACCGGACCCGTACTTGGAAAAATCCTTTTTCCAGGCGAGCTTGCCAGTATCCAGGTCCCAGGCCCAGATGAGGGGATGTTGGTCCTTGGGATAGTAGGGGTTGTTGTGGCTGTAAATAAAGCTCATCACCTCCTGGTTGTTCATTGTCTTAGTGAGATTGCGCCAGGCAAACGCTTTTTCAGAACCGCTCGGAGCGTGCTTGCCGGAACCTGACGCGTAGATAGCAAGGTTTCCATGCAGGACGGGCGGGAACTGCCGACTCCAGCTTGGTGATCCGGTGAAGGGAGTCTCCCACAGGAGTTTGCCAGTAGCTGCATCCAGGCAACGCAGGCGGGATTTGAGTAACCCTGCCTGGGGTACAAGCAGTTTTCCCTTGTAGTAAAGTGGGGACGTGAAGGAAAGGTAGACATCTGGCCAATAACGCCGCCACAGAAGGCGTCCAGTTTCCTGCTCCACCGCGATAATCTGGCCCTCGGCCGTGTGGGTATACATGCGGCCACCGCCACAGACGGGGATGTGTTTGACGGAGCCCTCGACGCGACGCACCCAGCGCATCCGTAGTGGAGGTTTGAGTCCCTGGTTGTTGGCGTTGGTGCATCCCATGTCACCGTAATTGGTGTACCAATCAAACTTGGGGTCGGTGAAAGCACCCGTGAGCGGACTGCGGATCTTGTGGATTCCGAGGTCCTGGTCGGGCAGTTCGGCCGTTCCGTCGGGGGAAAGCACGTAAAGATAACCATCCTCGCACCCAAAGTAGATACGCCCGTCCGAGACGGCAACTGGAGAAGTGATCGGGCTGTCAAAAGGCGTGGCAAAAGACCAGGGCTTCTTCTCGCCGTCCAGCGAGACCACGTACAGTTTTCCATCGAGGCCACCATAAATAGCCTTGTCCTTCAGTAACACGGGAGAACAAATGGAAGGGTAACCGCCCAGCGAGCGAGGTTCTTCTTGTCCCGAGCGATGAAGACAGAGACCGTAGCCGCGTTCAGGACGGACGCGATAGATGTCCTCTCCACGGATACTCACCGAGCTGAAACTCATCAGTCCCGGGGTATCGATGTAGGTTTCAGTGCCGGGTACCGGTTCGGCTTTGACCTGGTCACCTTGGAGCGTGAATTTTTCCACCCGTCCAGCGTTGTCACGCCGATGCCACTGGACATAGACGGAACCATCGGGACCCATGCTTTGCCCAAAACAGGCAGGGTACTCACTGCCGTGGAAGCTGGGTGTCTCGTTGACAATCCTCAGTTTCGGTTCTGCGCCCAGGTCCTCCAGGAACACCGTGCGTCCGCCGGCCGGGATGACAATCATCTTACCGTGAGCGGAAAGATTACGTGAACTGACGAAATGGTCTTTCCAGGTGACACGCCCCTTTTTATGGGCATGCCACTGCTCGCCGCTCCAACGGTTGCCGTCGAAGCCAAGTACTTTCTTGACGAAATCCCATTTCCAGGCCAGTTTGCCATTGGGCTCCAGGGCATAAACCTGGGATCCGAGTGTCACCATATAAACCCGCCCATTGGTAACAACCGGAGCACTGAATATCGGATCCTGGCAGTCGATCTCGCGGACCACGGCTCCGGTGTGTCGGTTCAGGACGTAGTAAAAGCCGGCCATGGTTCCGAAGTGCAGGTAATCTCCACACAAGGCGGGAGAACTGACGTTATTGCAGTTGTCCTTGCCGCCATGAGATTCTTTCTGCCAGACAACCTGGAAGGTTCGCGTGTCGATGCAAGTAGCCTGACCGCCACCATCAACCACGTAAACGTGATGGTCGGCAACGACGGGTGAGGTGTAGATGCCATCGGCAAGAGGGATAGCGGCAGCTAAGCGAAGGGGCGTCTCAACGTTTCGTTTTGGGGCATCGCCGGAATGACGGGAGTCAAACTTGTATTGCAACCAGGGTTCAGCCGCGGAACTGTCCCCAATGATCAGCAGGACTGAAAACACGAAGGTGGCCAGGCATGAGAAAAGTCGGTTATAAGGCATTGCGTGGAGCTCCGGTCCTGGTGAGTTTCGGTAGGGTAGTTGTTCTTGGAAGGTTCAATTTAGCGAACCTTTGGCGGCTCCGCAAATCTAGCCCATGCCAGGAGGGTAGCAAAAGAAGAATCTCCGATGTCAGACACAGGGTGAAATTAGTGATTTCTTTGATATCATATTAGAAATGGTGTGCGGTGACGTTCAGACGCCTCGAAAAAGTCCACGTCGTGTAAAAGTGTCGCGGAGAGGAAGGTTTCTTATTGCTGCCCGGTTGCTTTAACAGATCCTGACAGTCGCGGCTCTTGTCGTGATGGTGACGCCCTCGAAGGCCGCGCCCGTGGATTACCTGGAATCGGTCAAGCCGCTATGACAGGTACGCTGCTATACCTGTCATGGGGCTGTAAATCAGGAGAGTGGTTTGCGACTAACCAAAAGCACTCCTCACCTGCCCTATAACTGGGGGAATCGTGACAACTGGATGGACTTTGAAGCTTATTTGTCCCTCGGCGTAGCCCCTGTTCGATAGCGGGTGAAAAAATGGCCCGCCTGTCCTATGATGGACCGCTGGACAGGTACCTAGGGTTTAATGATCAAGCTGCCCTGACTGTGATCCCGCCAAATTTCGAAAAGAGGCTCTTGGAAGTGACACGGACTGCCTACGTTCTGATTGCTGCTGGTACGCTGGCGGCCCTGCTGATGGCAATCCTCGTGGGATCGGGTGTGATTGACCGACTCTCGAATGATGGCAACGTGGATCGGGCAGTTGCCTTACAGGCACTGGTCCTTTACTGGCTGCTGGGTGTGCTGGTGGTGCTGGCCATGACCTTTCGGGATCGCTACTGGAAACATTACTTGTTGGCTGTCGGCGCGGCCGTATTTGCTTGTGGAGTCCTGGAAGGGGGCTTGCGGTTGCTCTCCCCGGCACTGTCCCTTCCCAAATTTCGTCACTTGCGATCGGCCCATCAACATCATGTGGCCGAAGCTAATCGAGATTTTCATCTCGGGTATTTCGAGGGTGAACATGTTTTCGTGCATACCAACGAGGATGGTCTGCGAAGCCATTACGACCGCGCAGGTTTCAAATCCCTGGGGACACGTATTGCGTGCCTGGGTGATTCGTTTACGTTTGGCGCGTGGGTTCAGGATGACGAAACCTTTTCCATGCAACTCGAGAAACGTTTGCGAAAAAAACTCGGTCATGAGGACGTCGGTGTACTGAATGCAGGTGTCTTGAGTTATTCGCCCCTGCTGCAAGAGAAAATGTTGGATCGCGTGGTTCAGTACTACGATCCACAGGTCGTTTTGCTCATGCTGGACTGTACGGACATCGGAGATGATTACGACTATGGACTGGAGTATGATCCTGGTCGAACATATCCGGGGCCGTTTGAGGGGCCAGAGCTCTCCAGGCCCTACCCGTACTATGGAGCGCTCTGGCGACTATTGAACCCTTACCATGATGCGATCTTGGCGCCGATGAGACTCCTTGGTCGACTGGGGGCCAGCTATCAGCCGTTCGATCCGCATGCCTACAATAAATTCCACCTGGAGATTAACGGGACCGTTGAAACGGAGCGGTTTTTCATCTACCGACACCCGTTGGAGGTGACGCGTCCGTACTTTGATGCGAGCTGGGAGAATATCCGCCGTATCGAGGAAAAATGTCGTGAAATCGACGCCCAGTTTGTCCTGGTCGTATCACCGCGTTTTCACCACTGGAATACCAAGGAATGCCCGCAGAACTGGGAGGCCTTCGCTTACTCACTGGACGAACCTCACCAGGATGTAATTTTTCATTATTTCGATGAGCAGGCCCGCACGTCCTCGTTTCCGGTGTACACGATGTTAAAGGATTTTCAGGCCACTAGTGAGTTCCCGCTCGTTTTTGAGACAGATCCTCACTGGAACCCGCAGGGACATCGGTTCGTAGCAGATCGATTGCTCGAGCTTTTAAACCGCGAGACGCCGGGAGTGGTGGGGGAGGGACCGTAGCGTATGAGTGTCTTAAAAAATACCGTCGGGCTTCCCGGGCAGGACTCCGAACTGAACCTGATCGCCACCACGGCCTTTGGCCTGGAGGCAATCACAAAGCGTGAACTGATGAACCTCGGCTATCCCGCTGAAATCATCGCGCCGGGATGGATACGGTTCGTCGGAGATCAATCAGCTATTTGTAGAGCGAATCTCTGGTTGCGCAGCGCTGATCGGGTCTTGATCCAGGTAGCATCGTTCGAGGCGAAGGACTTTGATACGCTTTTCGAAACCAGTAAGGCGCTCCCGTGGGAACAATGGATTACGGCCGATGGCCGTTTCCCCGTGGATGGTCGGTCTATTAAATCGCAGCTGTCGAGTGTGCCTGCCTTGCAGAGGTCGGTCAAGAAATCGATCGTGGAGAGTTTGCTGACGAGTTACCAGGTGCCCACGTTGCCAGAAACGGGTCCAGAGTATCGTTGCCAGGTGGCCCTGTTGAAAGACCATGTCACGCTGACCATTGATACGACCGGGCCGAGCCTGCATAAGCGCGGGTACCGTCAATATTCCACGGTGGCACCCTTGAAAGAGACGATGGCGGCAGCGCTCGTGCAGCTTAGTTTCTGGAACCGCGATCGCCCGTTGCTCGACCCTTTTTGTGGAAGTGGAACGATCCCGATCGAGGCAGCACTGATCGGTAGGAATATTGCGCCGGGATCGAAACGGGAATTTTCGGCAGAGAAATGGCCCCAGATTCCCGCCAGTTGCTGGGAAGAAGC
>Ga0163108_10000196_pt1 | contig 45685 bp, 39 predicted proteins | sample Fk1155metaG_FD_109644 | JGI IMG/M metagenome (GOLD analysis project Ga0163108, IMG submission 109644) | Marine microbial communities from the Central Pacific Ocean - Fk160115 155m metaG | ecosystem: Environmental > Aquatic > Marine > Oceanic > Photic zone | place: The Central Pacific Ocean...
CGATCCTTCAGTCATGGTTCTACTTAACGAATCTTGGATGGCAAGTCGTGCCCAGTTCGCCGAACCGGTGCGGTTGGTTGGTCTCGACGAGCCAGGAGAACTGGTGGTCACCGACCTAACACCCGGCATTCCTGTTCTCACTGATCGTAAATCTTCAACGGAACAACATGGATTTGTCGGAACCGGAGAAGTACTTGTCGCTGAAGCCTTTGATCCAGGGTGGCGGTTACTTGTAGGGGAGCGAATCGTCGCACCCGAGATGTCATTCGGATGGGCCATGCGCTTCGACAGCCCTTTAGAGGGACCAGCGGCCCTTTGGCACGTCCGACCCGACTGGGTTGCGGATCGAGTTGTTGTGCAAATTGTCTTATGGTTGGTCATAGCGAGGATCGCCGTGTCGGAGCGCCGCAAACCAACCCAAATTGGGCCCCCAACATGACATTCGTGCTCTGGGTCACTCGACTCGCATTGCCGGCGTTGTTGATTGTTGGCCTCATTGCGGACGAAGGCATCAGCCGCCCTCGCTCGCAGAGCAATGATGCCGCGTTAGTGGAAACAGAAGTGCGAGTACCGAGCAACACATCCTTGACTTCTACCTGGTACTGCCCAACCGTGCACAGTCGACAAGTCGCGGGCTTTGGAGTTGATGCGGAAGTCGACCTTTTTGTGACAAACACAGCTGCAGAGCCGACCAGGGCCAGTGTCTATTTGCTGAGTCCCACCAGCCCCCGTCAGTTGTTACACCTTCAGGTACCGGGGCTTTCCACCCGATCGCTTAAGGTCGCAGCCCACACCGACGATGAACTTGTATCAGCGCTAGTTGAAGCACCAATCTCGGGCGTTGTAGTAAGCCGCCACCTTCGATCAGGCGTAGGTTCAGATATAGCTACATGCTCTTCAGTCGTCGCGGATGAGTGGTACGTAGTTTCTGCTGACACTCAAGCAGATGCCGCAGATCAACTGGTGATTTACAACCCCCTGCCTACTGACGCGGTTGTCGATTTACGATTTGCCAGCGAGGCTGAGGTTGGCGCTTATCTGTCACCTGAGTTAGTGGGATTGGTTGTGCCGGCAGCTAGTTCAATTTTGGTGGGGATCGGCGAATACGTTCGTCGACGGGACGTAGTTGCCGCGACGGTGCAGGCTCGCTTGGGTCGAGTTGTGGTAGATCATCTCCAAACCTTCGATGGGTCCTCAGGGCGTTTAGGATTTTCGGCGCATCTGGCTACTGCTACGAACTCGACACTTTGGTATCACCCCGTCATTCAACTAGACGAAGATCAACGCGTATCAGTCATGGTGGCTAACTCGACTGATGTGGTGGCCGCAGTAGATGTAACTGTGGTCACGCAAGAAGGAAAGACCGAATCTGTTGCGATCAGTGTTGGCCCTTACGACGTGACCAGGGTGGATGTTCGATCGAATTTCGAAGAAGCCATGCCGACCGGAACGCTGTTTGGCGTCCCCGAACTCTTCGGAGTCATTGTCGAATCTTCTGATGGAGTTCCCATCGTGTCGGGAGTAGAGGTTGCCTCAGGCCCTGACGGCTCTCCCGGCCGTGAAAGCCCAGAGGAAGACCTCCTTTTGACCGATGAACAAGGTCACCGGTCTGAGCTGCCAGTTGGTCGAGTCAGCGGACTCTCCATCACTTCGGGGTTACCGAACGGTTCAAATAAATGGCTGTTAACCGTGCCAGAACTAGCAGGAGAAGTGATTGTCGGAATTCAAAATGGCGGCGCCACCACGGCCACTGTCACCCTTTTCCGTTATGGGCGACGAGACCGCTACGAAATTTCATTGGGTGCCCACGCGAGCCAGCAGATTCGCGTAGGCGCTGGCATCACCATGGAAATTGACGCTGATGCACCCATTGCGGTGGCAGCGGTTCATCAAGAACCAAATGGGGCGGGCAAGAGTTCAATGCTGGGGATCAAATTTTTTGAAGGAAGCCAGTGACCCGGTTGTTGATTGCGGCTGTTTTGGCTGCCGTAGTGAGTTTCGTTGCTTGGTTTGTCGACCGGCGTCGTACTTCGCATCCCCTCGCTGTTCGCCGAGGCGTTCTTCCCACGCAGATACCGGCTGCCGAAGTTGGGTTAGATAGCGGCCCAGCCATCATCGTCTTTACCGAACTGACTTGTGTCAGTTGTCGGGACTCAATCCGAGTGGTTCGGGGCTCCGCAGGCGCGGGTCTCCCTGTCGCGGATGTTGAGTACGGTGCGCAGCCTCAGTTGCACAAGCGTTTTGGTATCGACACGGTCCCGACCACGGTTGTTGTTGACAAGGAAGGAAGTGTTGTCGCCGGGTGGACAGGCCGAATTGACCTCAGTGAACTTACCGTGGCGTTGGCTCAGGTAGTTCAGTCTGACCCTGACTGATCTAGTGACGCAGAGTTTGGTGGAACATCCGCTGATTCCGGGTTGTCGTCTATTTCAGTTGGCTCGGGGATCAACTTTGCGACTTCTTCGCCAGCAATAGTCTCCCTCTCTAGTAACGCCGCAGCGACTCGATCGAGCGCTCCTCGGTGTTCTATCAACGCTTGCCGGGCGCGAGTCTCCTGAGTTCGCAAGATCCGCTCAACTTCTTCGTCGATTACTCGTGCTGTCTCGTCGCTGTAGTCGCGTCCGCTGACGAGGTCTTCGCCTAAGAAGACTTGGTTGTTGGTACCCCACGCCATCGGTCCAACCCTGTCGCTCATACCCCACTCGGCGACCATTCTTCGGGCTAGTTCCGTTCCTTGGACGAGGTCGTTGGCTGCCCCAGTAGAGGTCACGCCAAACACTGTGTCTTCAGCCATGCGGCCACCGAACAGAACAGCGAGTCGGTCCTCTATGTAGTCCTGGCTGTAGGTGTGCCGCTCCTCCGGCAGCTGCATTGTGACACCCAACGCTTGACCTGTGGGAAGGATCGTAACTTTGTGGACAGGGTCGGCATGAGCGAACAACGTTGCAATTAATGCATGGCCGCCTTCGTGGTATGCAGTCACCTCTCGCTCGCGATCGGTCATCGCCACCGATTCTCTGCGTTGTCCCATAAGGACTCGGTCACGCGCTGCTTCGAAATCAGCTTGAGAAATGGATTCTCGATCGGATCTCACTGCGTGCAGGGCGGCCTCATTCACGAGGTTCGCGAGATCGGCGCCGCTCATTCCAGGGGTGCCCTTGGCGAGAGTGTCAAGATCAATGCTTTCGTCAACTTCTTTATCTTGAACGTGGACCCGCAGTATCGCCGCCCGTTCTTCAAATTCCGGTAGGGGTACCACCACTTGTCGATCGAACCTACCTGGGCGTAGAAGTGCCGGGTCGAGAATGTCCGGTCGGTTGGTCGCGGCCATCATCACAATTCCCTCAGTTGCCTCAAACCCGTCCATTTCCGCAAGCATCTGGTTGAGAGTTTGTTCTCGTTCGTCGTGCCCTCCACCTAAACCGGCGCCTCGCTTACGTCCGATTGAATCTATTTCGTCGATGAAAATAATTGCTCGACCCAGCTTTCTAGCTGTCTGAAATAGATCGCGGACACGGCTGGCCCCAACCCCCACGAACATCTCCATAAAATCGGATCCAGTTACTGACAAGAACGGGACCCCTGCTTCGCCGGCCACAGCGCGAGCGATGAGCGTTTTGCCCGTGCCTGGCGGCCCGACTAGCAATACGCCTTTGGGAATTCGGGCGCCCACCGCGGCGAATCGCTCCGGAGCTTTAAGAAAGTCGACCACCTCAGTGATTTCTTGTTTTACGCCCTTATAGCCAGCAACGTCATCGAAGCCGGCATCGGGACGTTCAGTCGTATACGTTCGAGCTTTGCTTCGACCGATTGACATGATCCCACTCATCTGACCTTGGGCCCGGCGCTGCATCCACCAGAACAAGCCGATGATCAAGACAAAGGGCAACAAAATCGGGAGCAAGTTAAGAAACGGGTTAGAACTCTCAGCTCGAAACTGCACATCGATATTGCGATCACGAATCAGCTGTAGATCAGTTTCAGGCAACTCGACGGGACCCTTGCTGGAGTAAGTCGTACCGTCAATCGCTTCGGCCTCAATAGAACCAGTTCCATTGGTAACAACTATTGAATTGATTCTGCCGTCCGTTACTTGATCTATCAGACCGCTGTAATCAATTTCGGTGCTGTCATCTCGATTAAGTAGCCCCGGAACCGCAACCGACGCCAATACCAAGGCAACTAGAACCCACACGGACCATCGCGACCAACCCGTGCCGCGCCGCCGTTCGTTGGATTGTGGTTCGGGTCCTTGAGCCTCGGAAGCCATATGTTCATGCTAGGGGCACCCCCGCATCAATCATCTGCGAGTAGTGAACTGAAACCATCCCAGGTCCCTAGACAGCGGCTGTGCGTTCGGTATCTTCAGCTAAGTGACCACGTCTAAGTCCCGCCAGTGCAGCCGGCCCTTGTGCGCAAATGATGCCCAGGTACTGTTGCTTTTCGACTATCAAGCTCGACTGGTTGAGCTTCAAAGTCCTTCCAGGGTGAGCGATTCGAACCTTTTAGAGTTGTGCGGCTACCACGCCGATCGATTCCGCCCGCCCCACGGATGGTCGTGTGAAGATATCCGTCAAAACCCAACGGCGTCCGACTCACAGGAAAGCCAACACGTCACCCGGAATTAGCCCAATACGGGCAGGGCAGCCAGGTCGAATCTGACCTCACCATCTGACAGGTGTAAAGCACCGAATTTGACCGACGTTGCCCTCCGGCGATTCCTCTATCCCTCTCGGGGATGCCAACATAGTGCTCTATGTCGGCATTAGAGAGCTACCGGTTAGAGGCCTCTGCGTACCGCCGACGCCTTGTCACTTGGGGTCGAACTGTTCCCGTTGAGCACTGGCTTTCTTTTCTTGTTGCTCTTGCCGCATGCGGAGTGGTTTTTTGGCGGTTAGGTCCAGTTGAGGTGTTCACCATCAGCACGCCGACCGGTGGAGACATGGGAGCCCACGTTTGGGGTCCCGCATTTCTCCGAGACCACCTTTTGCCCTCTTTCCAACTTCGCGGGTGGAGCCCGGATTGGTACGCGGGCTTTCCGGCGATGCAGTTCTACATGGTATTGCCGTATCTGCTCATTGTTCTGGTGGATCTGGTCCTGCCGTATGGGGTCGCTTTCAAGTTGGTTGCCATTTCGGGAGTAGTTCTAATGCCTTTAGCTGCCTGGGCTATGGGTCGACTGTCGACATGGCGAGAGCCGTTACCGGCGTTGATGGCGGTGGCGGCCCTACTTTTTGTATTTGATTTCAACTTCACGATTTATGGCGGGAACATCGCGTCGACGCTTGCCGGAGAGTTCGCGTTTTCGATTGGGCTCGCAGCATCCCTCATTTATCTGGGCTTGAGCTACCGCGTGTTGGAACACGGCACTCATCGAGCGCCGGCGGCAATCGTGTTAGCGGTCGTAGCCCTATGTCATCCGATCACTCTTCTGTTCGCGGTTACGGCCACCGCGGTTCAGGTAGCGGTTCGATCTCTCCACGCGCTTCCAAGGCGTATCGGTACGAAACCGGCAGCGGCAACGCTTCTAGTGGCAACTCTCGTTTTAGTTGGGGTGTTCGCTGGCACGTCCCGACTCTTCCCGAAGTTGTTGGCCGCCGCGCTCGTACTTATATGTCTGTTGCTGCTCGAATTTCGCAGGTCGATTCGTGTGCTTGCCGTGGGTGTAATTGGAGGAGCTCTCTCAGCTTTTTGGACGATACCTTTCCTGCTCCGTCGCTCTTATCTCAATGACATGGGATGGGAGAAACTTGACGCCGTTCGAGAGAACCTCTTCTTTCCTGATCGGCTAGGTGGTGATAGCGCCAAACTGACCATCGTCTGGTTATTGGCTTTGGCGGCCGTTGGCGGTCTCGCCGGTCTGATGCGATGGTTCCAACCGGCTCTCCTATTCACAGGAATTGGTCTTGTAGCCGCATTGGGTTTCGTCTACTGGCCTCAGCATCGGCTGTGGAACGCTCGACTACTACCGTTCTGGTATCTATCGATCTATTTCTTGGTTGCTGTAGGAGTGCTATTTCTTTCGGAGTCACTCAAGTCTTCAGACGTGTTAAGCGGTGGGGGATGGGCTCGAAAGACTCCCCGAAGATGGATCTCCCTCGCGACTCCGGTTGTTGCCTTGTTTGCAGCGGCAGCCTTCATTTCGGTGTACCTCGGAGTAGCGCCAGGCGGACACTACGAAGAAGATGGCGACTTTCGGTGGGGCCCAATCACCCTTGCTTCAGAGGACCGAAACTTTGTCGGAGGGTGGGCGGCATGGAACTTCGGCGGCTATGAGTCTCGTCCCGCGTTTCCGACTTTGAACAGCCTGATCGAAACAATGACATCCGTTGGTCAAGAATACGGTTGCGGACGAGCACTTTGGGAGTACGACAGGGACGAATTGGGGTCCTACGGAACGCCAATGGCTCCGATGTTGCTTCCCTACTGGACCGACGGGTGCATCGGGTCAATGGAGGGACTGTACTTTGAGTCCTCGGCCACCGTTCCGTTCCATTTCTTGATGCAATCAGAACTTTCGGCTCACCCCTCCCGACCAATGCGAGGATTGAACTACCGAGGCCTCGACCTCGATAGCGGTACTCGACATCTCCAGATGTCAGGGGTCAGCTACTACATGGCATTTAGCGAACAGGCCGTGGAAGAAGCCCGACGTTTCCCAGATCGCCTAGAACTGATCGCCCGATCCGATCCATGGCACATCTACCAGGTCCTCAACGCCGATCTGGTTGAAGGTTTGGCCTACGAACCCAACGTCTCCAAGGACCAATTGAGAGGAGGGCGATCCTGGACCGACCCAGCTGCGGAATGGTTTAACAATTCAGCCAGGTGGGAAGTGCTAATTGCCGGCGACGGTCCAGCTCATTGGAACCGCGTAGAAGTCGCCGAAGAGACGTCAAGTGCTCGAGCGAGCTTCGCCGCCTCACGCAAACGACCGTTGGCTGCTGTCTTGGTGACAGAGATCAATGAGGAAGGCCAGAGAATTAGTTTCACCGTCGATCAGGTGGGGATACCAGTCGTAGTGAAGACCTCATACTTCCCCAATTGGTCCGCTAGAGGTGCACTTGGCCCGTATCAAGCGACCCCCAATTGGATGATTGTGGTTCCGACCGAACACGAGGTCGTATTGGAGTACGGAGCCACTTGGGTGGAGTACCTCGGATGGCTTATCACCATCATCGCAGTAGTAGCTCTTATACGAGGAAGACGCCGAGAGGCATCGACGTGAAATCGCAGACCGTTTCGGTAATTTTGCCCTCCTATCGAGCGACGTCAATCGTGGCAGCGACCGTGACTCGCGTTCGCAACGCTCTGCCAGACTCCGAATTGGAAATCATTGTCGTCGATGATGGATCCGGAGACGAGACATCATTACTGGCGCGTCGCGCCGGTGCAGACCAAGTGATCGAACTTCCAGAGAACCGCGGTAAGGGAGCTGCGGTTCGGGCCGGCATGATGGCTGCGTCGGGCGCCTACCTCGTCTTTACCGACGTTGACCTTGCCTATCACCCGACTCAAATAGCGGCACTGTTGGACGCGCTGCAGGCCGGCGCTGATGTGGCCCTAGGCAGCCGACGGCATCCATCCAGCAGCGAAATCACGCCCGCGTCCAGCCTTCGAAAACGAGGCAGCCGGATCTTCAACATGTTTACCCGACTCGTTGTCGCAAGCTCCTACCTCGACACGCAGTGCGGTTTGAAAGGATTTACTGCCGAAGCTGCGACAGAAATATTCACGCGCAGCAAAGTCGACGGGTTTGCTTTCGACGTGGAAGTTGTGCACCTCGCAGAAAAACTCGGACTCAAGACCACAGTGGTGCCAGTGGTCTTAGACCATGTCGAGCAGACGACCGTTCGGTTTATTCCCCAGGCGATAAGAATGTTGTGGGACGTACTCAAGATTCGGATGTGGTCCGCCCTAGGTAGATATCCGAATCCCACTGCGAAGGGTCATTAGCCTCCGAGGTCACATGAAACCAGCAGCCGTCATCCCCCCGATTACCGAAGACCGATTAGCAGCAGTGTTCAAGGCATATGACGTCCGAGGGTTGAGTCCCGAAGAACTTGACGAACCGATGGCCAGGGCGCTGGGTGCAGCGTTCGCGAGGTACACCAACGCGGCTTCCATCGCGATGGGACGTGATATGAGGACTTCAGGCGAAGCACTTACGGCGGCATTCGCTGAGGGGGTGACATCTCAAAACGTTAATGTCGTCGACATAGGCCTTGCCTCCACCGATCTTCTCTATTTCGCCTCCGGGCATCTAGACATTCCAGCAGTCATGCTGACGGCCTCCCATAATCCCGCCGACTATAACGGCATGAAATTCTGTAACTCCGGGGCTCAAGCCATCGGAGTAGAAACAGGGCTCAATGAAATACGTCAGCTTGCAGCTCGGTCAGCGACCTCAAGCGAGTCGCGTGGACAAGTCAGCCATATCGATCTACTTGAGCGTTTCGTCGAACATGTCCACTCCTTCGTAAATCTAGACAACCTGCAACCCCTGCGGGTTGTTGCCGATACAGCGAACGGCATGGGAGGCCATGTTCTGCCCGCGACTTTCGCCAAACTGCCATTCCAGCTTGAAATTCTCTATGCGGAACTGGATGGCACCTTCCCTAACCACCCCGCGGATCCGATCCAGCCGGAAAACCTGGTAGATCTGCAAAACAAAGTCGTGGACGTCAGAGCTGATGTTGGGTTGGCGTTCGACGGAGACGCAGATCGCGTTTTCTTAGTCGATGAACACGCGAACCCTGTCAGCGGTTCCCTCACCACCGCTCTCGTAGCGTCAGCCATCCTCGAACGTGAAGGTCCGGGGCCAATTCTGCACAACCTAATTTGCTCTCGGGCAACGGTCGAAAGCATCCAAGAAGCGGGGGGCAGCCCGATCAGGACCAGAGTCGGTCACAGCTACATCAAGGCGCTCATGGCCGAAACAGGGGCCGCATTTGGTGGCGAGCACAGCGGCCACTATTACTTTGCACGAAATTTCGGAGCTGACTCGGGTCTCATAGCAGCCCTCATCGTGTTAGAGCGCTTGTCGACTTCTGATGCCTCGTTGTCTTCGCTACTGGCTCCGATAGACCGTTACGCCAACTCTGGAGAAGTGAACACCGAAGTTCGAAACCCTTCAGGGGTGATCGAAAAAGTTTCGGATCACTTCGTCGGCCAGCCACAAGATCGCCTCGACGGTTTGACTGTTGATTGTGGTGATTGGTGGTTCAACCTCAGGCCATCGAACACCGAGCCGCTTTTGCGTCTCAATGTTGAAGCGCCTGATGGTGAGCAGGTAGCCGAACGCGTAGCGGAAATCTTGACGCTGTTTCGATGATCGCTGCCGTACCCTGACGGGTGTTAGTCCTATGGTGCTGACAGCGAATTATTGACAAGGGCTCAAGGAGAACGTCATGGCTCTCGACCCCGAACTACTCGAAATTCTCGCGTGTCCCGACGACAAAGGGACGCTTCTGTATCTCCCTGACCAAGACATCCTCTACAACCCGAGACTAGGTCGTTCTTATCCAATACGGGACGGCATTCCCGTACTGCTCATATCCGAGTCGACCGACCTTGACGAGAGTGAACGAGATCGACTCAATCAGCTAACAGGTGACGATTCCCAGACTTCAGATCCCGAGGACTGAAGTGACGCATCGGATCGATTCCCTTGGCATGCAGGAGGCGACATTTGCTCTGCCAAACCAAATCGAACAATCGATGGTTGACTCAATTGAAATTGACGGGCTGCCCAACAGTAAGGACGTCGACCAGGTGCTCGTCCTCGGCATGGGTGGCTCGGGTATCGCAGGCGACATTGTTGAAGCGATTGCCGCACCGCGCATGTCGGTCCCCGTCATTGTTTCCAAGGGATACGACTGCCCCAGTTTTGTTAGTCGGCGAACCCTAGTCATGGCGGTTTCGTTTAGCGGTGAAACCGAAGAAACGCTTCATGCTGCATCGATCGCTCACGACCTAGGTGCGCGAATCGTCGCGGTGACATGTGGCGGCTCCCTCGCTGAAATGGCACGACAATGGAAGGCCTCGCTGCATCTAGTCGATTCGACTATTCCGATGCCACGTTGCGCAGTGGGAGCCATATCGGTGCCGTTGCTTATGGCTTTGGAATCGATCGGTCTGCTCTCGGGCATCGAAACGGACATATGGGCGTGCGTTGAGACGCTGCAGAATCGGTGCCAATCAATAAGAACTGGACAGAACACTCCCCGTGAAGCTGCGCAGAAGATTGGCGATGACATTCCGCTGATATACGGCGGCGGACGACTGGGCGTCGTAGCGGCGGTTCGACTCAAGAACCAGATAAACGAAAACGCGAAGACCCCGGCATTTTTCAACGCGATGCCCGAAATCTGTCACAACGAAATAGCAGGCTGGGGCGCGACAGGTGACGCCTCACACCAAAACATCTCCACAGTGCACCTTCGCCACGACTTCGAAAATCCTCGACTTGCACCGCGGTTCGAGTTCGACGAAGCGGTCGCCGCCAGCGGTCAACGAAAAGTAACGACCATTCGAGCTCAGGGACAAAATCCTTTAGCTCAACTCTTTGATTTGATCTTGTCTGGCGACCAGATGTCGTTAGAGTTGGCCGACTTACATGGGCAGGACCCCGGCCCTATCGACGTCCTCACCGAATTGAAACATCGTTTAAGTGAATGATCGTCTTAGTTGACAAGGGTTGGGGGCGGTAGGCTCAAATCTGTCGCGTCCCGCCCTATTTCGCGCGCCAAACCGCACAGGAGTGCTGCATGGCCCCCATCCGTTCCCTTGACGGAGACTACAAAGTTGCCGATCTAAGCCTTTCTGAACCTGGGCGCAAACAGATCGAACTGGCCGAGGAAGAGATGCCGGGCCTCATGGCTTTACGAGCTCAAGGACACGACTCACAGCCTCTTCAAGGCGCGAGGATCATGGGTTCGCTTCACATGACAGTTCAGACGGCGGTGCTGATAGAGACCCTCGTAGATCTCGGGGCCGAGGTCCGATGGGTATCTTGCAACATCTTTTCGACGCAAGATGAAGCGGCGGCTGCAGTTGTGGTGGGTCGAAACGGCACTGTCGACGAACCCCGGGGGGTTTCTGTGCACGCCTGGAAAGGCGAAACGCTAGAGGAATACTGGTGGTGCACTGAACAAGCCCTCAATTGGCCAGGACAGACCGGCCCCAATCTGATACTTGACGACGGCGGCGACGCCACTCTGCTTGTTCACCTAGGGGCTCGCTTCGAAGCAGAAGGAGCCGTACCCGCGCTCGAAACAGCCACTTCGCATGATGAAGAAGAAATACTCAAGCTTCTAGCCGACATCAGTGAATCGCGACCGACGTTTTGGACCGAACTGGTCGCTAATGTCAGGGGCGTATCGGAAGAAACCACGACCGGAGTGCACCGGTTATATGAGATGGTCGAACGCAACGAACTGCAGTTCCCCGCTTATAACGTCAACGATTCGGTAACCAAGTCAAAATTCGACAACCTGTACGGCTGCAGACACTCCCTGATTGACGGCATCAACCGCGCAACCGACGTCATGATGGGCGGCAAACTGGCGTTTGTCGCGGGCTACGGAGATGTCGGTAAAGGGTGCGCGCAGTCGCTGCGCGGACAAGGTTGCCGAGTCATCGTGGCTGAAATCGACCCGATCAACGCTCTTCAAGCAGCAATGGAGGGATTCGAGGTTGATCGCCTCGACAATGTGGTCGACCAAGTCGACATTTTCGTTACCACCACAGGCAATCGCGACATCATCTCAGCGGAACACATGGGAGCGATGAAACACAACGCCATTGTGTGCAACATCGGTCATTTTGACAATGAGATCGATATGTCGGGCTTAGAAAAAATGTCTGATGTTCAGCGGCGAAATATCAAACCACAGGTAGACGAGTACATTTTCCCTAATGGCAACAGCGTCATTGTCCTGGCAGAAGGACGGCTAGTCAACCTCGGTTGCGCCACCGGGCACCCCAGTTTCGTGATGTCGATGAGCTTCACGAATCAAGTGTTGGCGCAAATGGAACTTCACGCGAACGCCGACTCCCTCAAGAACGAAGTGCACGTATTGCCCAAGCGTCTCGACGAAGAGGTCGCCCGACTTCATCTCGACAAACTTGGGGTAAAGCTCACGACGCTGACACCCGAACAAGCCGAATATATCGGTGTAACAGTTGAAGGACCATTTAAGCCTGAGCACTACCGGTATTGAAGACTCTCGGGGAGTTCTGACTACTGCTGGCTGTAATGTTTTAGCGACCTTTGAGTCGAGCGGAGCACCGGTAGCCTTACAGCGATGGCCGTGTTCCAAAAACTCTTACGCGCGGGCGAAGGCAAAAAGATTCGCGCACTCGAGTCGCTGGTACCCGAGATCAATGCGGTTGAGCCTGAATATGAAACGCTTTCCGACGAAGCGCTTCGGGCCAAGACTGGTGATTTCAAGCTGCAGATTGAACGAGGAGCGGAGCTCAACGATCTATTAATCGATGCCTTCGCGGTGACCCGCGAAGCTGCCCGCCGGGTGTTAGGACAACGGCACTACGACGTTCAATTGGTCGGCGGCGCAGCCCTTCACTTCGGTTGGGTAGCCGAAATGCGGACCGGCGAGGGGAAGACTCTTGTCTCAACATTGCCGGTGTATCTCAACGCTCTGTCAGGCCAGGGAGTTCACATCGTCACAGTAAACGACTACTTAGCATCCCGTGATGCCGAGTGGATGGGCCGCGTGCATCATTTTCTGGGGCTAGAGGTAGGACTCGTGGTGCCAGGCCAGACCGACTCGGAGTTCAAACGAAACCAATACGCGGCCGATATCACCTATGGGACCAATAATGAATTTGGGTTTGATTATCTACGAGACAACATGGCTCCCTCCCAAGGCGAGCAAGTTCAGCGAGGACATAGCTACTGCATTGTTGACGAAGTCGACTCGATTCTGATCGACGAAGCTCGCACCCCCTTGATCATCAGCGGCCGACTAGGCGACGCGGCAAAGCTGTACGGCCAATTCGCACAAATAGCGCGCACGATGACCCGAGAGCTTGACTACGAAGTTGAAGAGGACAAACGAAATGTAGCGGTCCTTGAACCGGGAATAGAGAAAGTCGAACGAGCTCTGGATGTTGACAACCTTTACGACCAAGTGTCGTCGAACTTTGTGCATCAGATGAGTGCCGCTCTGAAAGCTAAGGAGCTTTACCGACGCGACCGCGATTACGTCGTTCAAAACGGCGAAGTAAAAATTGTCGACGAATTCACCGGCCGGATACTCGAAGGGCGCCGATGGAGTGAGGGACTTCACCAGGCGGTAGAAGCTAAAGAAGGCGTAAACATCAAAGCCGAAAATCAAACCCTCGCAACAATCACCCTCCAAAACTATTTTCGTTTGTACGACAAGTTGGCGGGAATGACCGGCACCGCGACTACGGAAGCAGCGGAGTTTGGTAACACATACGGCTTAGATGTAGTGCCCGTACCAACTCACCGCCCGGTTCAACGCGCCGACCATGCTGATCTCATATATAAAACTGAGAACGCGAAGATCGAAGCCGTTGTAGACGATATTGAGACTAGAAGGGTGACCGGTCAACCAATTCTTGTTGGCACCGTCAGTGTAGAAAACAGCGAAAAGATCTCGTTAGCACTAGATCAACGAGGCATCACCCACAACGTTCTCAATGCCAAAGAACACCAACGAGAGGCGGAGATAGTCACCCAAGCGGGTCGGTTGGGCGCGGTAACGGTGGCAACCAACATGGCAGGGCGAGGGGTCGACATTCTTCTGGGAGGTAACCCCGAAGGTCTAGCTCGACATGACCTGTATCGTGAGGCTCTAGATCCTGACGATCCCGCGCAAGTTGAGCAATTCGCTTCCCGTGTAGCCCACCATGAACCGCAGTGCGCCGCAGAAGCTACCAAGGTTCGCGAGGTCGGGGGACTCTACGTACTGGGAACGGAACGTCACGAGTCACGTCGAATCGATAATCAGCTGCGCGGAAGATCCGGACGACAAGGTGACCCAGGAGAAAGTCGCTTCTATCTGTCTCTCGAAGATGACCTCATGCGCCTTTTCGCTACCGGAGCGATGAACTGGGTCATGGATCGGGCTCTGCCCGACGACACCCCGATCGAGGCGAACATGGTCACTAAAGCAATCGAACGTGCCCAAAACACCGTCGAACAAAAGAATGCGGAAGTACGGAAAAACGTTCTGAAATACGACGAAGTGATGAACGAACAACGCAAGGTGATCTACGGTCGCCGCGCACAAATTCTAGGCGGGGAAGATCTGCGCGAAGAGTCACTGGAATATGTGGAATCAGCGGTAGGACACATAGTCGACCAGTTCTGCGAGGACGAATCGGCCTCGGAATGGGACCTCGAAGCGTTGCATGCTGAAACCACAGGGTATTGGCCCACCGAACTTCAACTAGACGACTTGGTATCAGTCAGTGACGCAGCGACGCTCGAGCAAGTAATGGTTGATGACGCGATTCGATACTTCGAACTTCGGGAAACTCAACTAGGTGCGTCAACGATGCGAGAGGTCGAACGTCAGGTTCTTCTTCGAATCATCGACCAACGGTGGCGTGAGCACCTGTACGAAATGGATTATTTGCGCGAAGGAATCCATCTCAGAGGTATAGGACAAAAAGACCCCGTGTCTGAATGGCAACGCGAGGGGTTTGACATGTTTTCTTCGATGCTGGAATCGGTATACAGAGATTTCGTCAAGTACGCAATGCATGCCGAGGTAGTAACGGCCGAAGGACAGAACAATCGTCCGGAGCGAGTCAACTACTCATCTTCGGAAACCCCCGCGGAGCTGGCGCCGGCAGCGGCGCCACCTAAGCCTTCGCCTGCCGCGCCAACTGTGAAGCAAACTCAAGTAGTAAAGACTGAAGACGAAAAGATTGGACGTAACGCCCCTTGCCATTGCGAATCTGGCAAGAAATTCAAACACTGTCACGGTCGATGATTATCGGGGCCCCTAATGCGTGACAATTCGGAGACTTTCGAAGAACTTGAACGGCGCGTAGCCGAAGCGCACACATATCTCAGGATCGAACAGGCTCGCGAAGAAATAACCCAATTGGAGTCGCGCGCAGCAAGCCCCGACCTTTGGGACAATCAAGATGAAGCCCGCAAAATCACTGGTCGCCTAGCCAACGTGCGTGACGATATCGAACGTTGGGAAAAAGTGAGAAGCGAAGTTGACGACGCCACAACTCTCGATTTGTTGGCTCGAGAGGAAGGAGATGAATCGTTGGCTGAGGAAATCGAGCTGGCAATTTCCTCCATCTCAAATCAGCTCGACGACATCGAACTGCTCGCTTTGTTCAGCGGTGAACACGACGAAAATGATGCTGTCTGCGAAGTTCATTCCGGGGCAGGCGGCACCGATGCTTGTGATTGGGCCGAAATGGTGCTTCGCATGTACCTCAGATGGGCTGAAAGCAAAGGTTTCGAAGTAGAAATACAAGAAGCGACCGACGGTGGAGAGGCGGGAATTAGTTCAGCCACATTCATCGTCAAGGGACGTTTCGCATTCGGATTCTTACAGGCAGAGCGAGGAGTCCATCGACTTGTCAGAATCTCACCGTTTGACGCTCAAGCTCGCCGTCACACAGCCTTTTGCTCTCTTTCGGCAGTGCCATTCTTCGATGATGTCTCAAGTGAAGTCACGATTGATGAGAAGGACCTTCGAATTGACACCTATCGATCCTCAGGTGCAGGTGGGCAGCATGTGAACGTCACGGACTCTGCGGTTCGCATCACTCACCTCCCCACCGGCACAGTCGTCGCTTGCCAAAACGAACGAAGCCAACACCAAAATAAGGATCGGGCAATGCAGATGCTCGCTGCCAAACTCGCGGACTTGCAGCGCCGAGAACGCGAAGCCGAGCTCAACGCGCTCGCCGGAGAGCAACGCGACGTCGCCTGGGGTAGTCAAATTCGCTCGTATGTGCTCCACCCCTACCAGCAAGTCAAAGACCTCAGATCGAATCTCGAACTCGGCAACGTCGACGCGGTGTTGGACGGCGACCTCGATGCACTTATGGAAGCCTTCCTTCAATGGCAACGAAGCCAACGCGAAGTGGACTCATAGATAGTTAGGCCATAGCGCAACTGCCGCTACCAAGGCACGATCCTGTCGTACGCTGGGGATGTCCCACCCGAGCCAAAGAACTGGCCTCAACGACCCTGGTTCCGATGATCCGCCTCGACAACGTCACCAAGATCTACAAAGGCGAAACTCGAGCTGTTGACGGAGTCAGCGTCGACATCAAAAAAGGCGAATTCGTCTTCCTCGTCGGGGAATCAGGATCCGGAAAATCGACGATGCTTCGGCTACTCACGGCCGAAGAGCCCGCCACTGCCGGTCAAGTACACGTGGCCGGGAAAGATTTGGCGAGAATTAGCTCTTGGCGCGTGCCGTACCTTCGTCGCAACATTGGTTCGGTTTTCCAAGACTTCAAATTACTTCCCCAAAAAACCGTCTACGAGAACGTTGCGTTCGCGCTCGAAGTAATTGGACGCCCAAAAAATATCATCACGACCCAGGTTCCCGCGATTCTTGATCTCGTCGGACTGTCCCATAAGCAGAAAAGTTTTCCTGACGAACTTTCCGGAGGCGAACAACAACGGGTGTCGATCGCTCGAGCATTTGTGAACCGACCTTTGATCCTTCTCGCGGACGAGCCCACAGGGAACCTTGACCCCAACACTGCTCAAGAAATCATGCGCCTCCTCGATCGAATTAATAGGACAGGAACCACAGTGGTGATGGCGACCCACGATCAAACCATCGTCGATCAGATGCGGCGGAGAGTGATAGCGCTTCACGCGGGTCAAGTGGTGCGAGACGAACAACAGGGAGTGTACGGATAACCGTGGCCAGGTTGTTGAGCCGAACTGGCTACTTCGTTCGAGAGACTTGGATCAATGTTCGTCGCAATCTCACCCTAACTGTCGCAGCGATCTTGACCGTAGCGGTCGGAGTGATGCTCGTTGGTTTGGGTCTAATGGCCAGATACGCAAGCACGAACGCCCTCGGCCGTTGGCAAGGAGGGGTCCAATTCGAAATTTTTCTCGAACCAAATATTGCCGGCGGCCAAATTGACGCACTAGGCGAAGAACTGCGAAATCATCCCGACATTGAACGAATCCAGTACATCACCCAAGAACAGGCGTTCGAGTTACTCGAAGAGATGCTCATCGATGAACCCGAACTCCTAGCTGAAGTATCAGTCGAAAGCCTGCCATCTTCCTATCGGGTTGTTCCACGGGTGGCAGAGGGAGAACTCATTGAGTCTTTAGCTGCTCAATTTCGACAACGCCCAGGGGTGTACTCGGTAGAAACTGGTCGTCAGCAGGTCGACGCGATTCGAGAATGGTTCAACTCGTTTCGCTGGATCGTCTTACTTATGTCAATTGTCCTCGCAGCCGCGAGCGCGCTGCTCATCTTCAACATGATTCGGGTCGCGATGTTCGCCCGTCGCCGCGAAATCGAGGTAATGAAACTCGTCGGCGCTACCAACAGCTTTATCCGTCTCCCTTTCATTTTGGAAGGAATGTTGCACGGGCTATTGGGCGGAATCGTCGGTGCCGTCGCCGCAGGCGTCCTCCGCAATCACGTCGAAGAACTCTTTGGCCGTTCAGAGATCCTGGCGTTCTTTCGTTCCTTCACTGTTACCTCCAGCCAATTCAACACTGCAACCCTTGCCACAGTCATCATGGGAGTGGTGGTAGGCGCCTTAGGGTCCGCCTTTGCCGCAGGCCGCTTCCTAGATGTTTGAACCCAGTTGTGTTACCAAGGAGGTTTTTTGCTACGGCACACTTCTTCCGGGTGAAGAACGATGGCCCTTTCTTGCACCGTATGTTCTCGGGCACGAACCTGATCAGGTAAGCGGGCGTCTCTATGACACCGGCTTGGGATACCCAGCGGCCTTGTTCGATCGCGTTGGGGTTGTTCATGGCGTTCGTTTTCGCTTGGATCCACAACGATGCTCTCAGGCCTTGTCGTTACTTGACGAAATAGAAGGCGCGGTCGACGGTTTGTATCACCGAATCTCCCTAGTCACCGCGATGGGGGTTCACGCCCACGCCTATCAATACGGGGGCCGTTTGGAAGGGCTCGTCGACTTACCGGACGGAAACTGGCTTGGACGATAAGTAAGGCAGTTGCGGCGCTTCGCGCGATCGGTAACTCTCTGTTGACGAGTTCAAAGGAAACCCATGCCCGAATTTGAAACGCTCCGCTATGAGATTGAGGACCAGGTTCTCACTTTGACCATGAATCGGCCGGAACGATTAAACGCGTTCAACAGCCGAATGCAGGGCGAATTTCTGGAAGCGCTCGACCAAGCCGACGCGGACGATCAAATTCGAGCGGTAATTGTCACCGGAGAAGGCCGCGGTTTCTGCGCGGGCGCGGACCTTGGAAAAGGTGCCGAGACCTTCGATTACGACAACCAAACCGAAGAAGCTAAGGCCGACCGGGCCTCCAACGAAGGTCGCCAAGGAAACTCAAATGCGTGGCTTAGAGATGGAGGAGGGCTCCTTTCGTTGAGGATCTATGAATTCAACAAGCCAATAATTGCGGCGATAAATGGCCCCGCTGTAGGTGTTGGAGTCACGATGACCCTCCCGATGGACATCCGGATCGCTTCGACTAAAGCGCGAATCGGTTTCGTATTCAGCCGCCGAGGGATAGTTCCTGAAGCTTGCTCTTCCTATTTTTTGCCGCGGATAGTTGGGGTGAGCAAAGCCCTCGAATGGGCGTACAGCGGAAGGGTGTTTGACGCCGACGAAGCACTACAAGGTGGTCTTGTTCGAAGCCTTCACGAACCAGAAGATTTGCTCCCCTCGGCGCGATCAATTGCATCAGAAATAGCTGAGAACACCTCAGCTATTTCTGTGACGATGATTCGCCACATGATGTGGAGAATGCTTGGTGCCGACCACCCAATGGAAGCTCACAAGGTTGATAGTCGAGGAATCTTTCATCTGGGACGAGAAGCAGACGCTCGTGAAGGCGTCGTCTCGTTCTTAGAGAAACGGCCTCCCAACTTCACCTTAAAACTCAGCGAGGACCTACCCGAGTTTTTTCCTTGGTGGGAGGAACGACACTTCGAGTGACCGGATCGATGGCGTCGTCATCTACGGTGGCTCAATGGCTGAACATGTACTAGATCTCTCTGCCCGGTTCATTGATAGCGGTCGAGTTGATAGCCCACCCAATCGAGTGACCCATGAGCTAAGCGAAATAGCAGATGGGGTGGCGCTCGTTGAGGCGTTCAGTCACGTAGTCGTAGTCTCAACCGATGATGGACTCGTCGCCTTCGATTCCAGCGGTCCCGCTAGCGGAAGCCGGGTCCTTGAGAGTTTGCGGCAGTGGAACAGGGAACCATTTCATACGTTGGTGTACACCCATGGGCATATAGACCACGTTGGCGGAAGCAGCGCCTTCGCACGGGACGCAGAAAGTTTTGGATGTCCTGTTCCTCGCGTCATTGGTCACGAGAACTTAAGCCCGAGGTTGCGACGCTATCGAGCCACTAACGGGTACAACAAAGTCATCAACGCTCGCCAGTTTGGCGGTTTGCCCACCTCAACTCTCAGTGGAGCCAACAGCGATAGACCCTTTGTCCCTGATGGAACTTTGGAGCCAGTGGTTGACTACAGCGACACCATGACGGACGAGATTGGGGGAATCGAATTTCAGTTTCACCACGCCTTGGGTGAAACCGACGACCATACGTGGACCTGGATACCGCAGCACCGGATGATTTCTGCCGGGGACCAGTTCATATGGAACTTCCCCAATTGCGGCAACCCTCAGAAGGTACAGCGATACCCACTGGAGTGGGCAGCGTCGTTACGCGAAATGGCGTCCACAGACGTGGAACTCTTCGTTCCCGCCCACGGTCTGCCCATCTCTGGCCATGAACGAATTATTTCGTGTTTGGACACCGTCGCGTCAACTCTCGAACAGCTCGTCGATGATGTTGTATCTGCAATGAATTCGGGGGCGACGCTTAACGACATCGTGTTAACGGTGGGAGTCGCCCCCGAAATACTTGAGTTGCCGTACCTGCGTCCGCTGTATGACGAACCGGAGTTCGTGATCCGAAATATCTGGCGCCTCTACGGTGGATGGTGGGACGGTAAACCATCGCGATTAAAACCAGCGTCCGACGTTGCGCTAGCAGTCGAACTGGTTGAACTTGCCGGTGGCGTTTCGATACTTGCCGAACGAGCGCAGGCCTTAGCAGAAGACGGCCAACTGCGAATGGCCTGCCATTTGATCGACATGGCCGCGGACGCGGCACCCAACTCGGTTGAAGTCCACGAAATTCGGACACGGATATATCTCACTCGCCGATCAGCTGAGTCGTCACTGATGGCGAAAGGAATATTTGAGTCAGCTGCGAACGAATCTCGAGAGGCTGCAGGACAAGAATTCGAACCTCGCAAGCCGAAACTTTCCCTAGAGGAATGACAGGACAAGTCGTCGTTGCCGCTGACGAGTGTTCGCTAGCTGACGTTGAAGAAATGTTCGGAGCAGCGGGGGAGTGGCAGCTGCTCCGCTTAGATCGCTGGGTTGCGCGCTATGAGGTTCGCGATGAGGCCCTAGCTAGAAAGCTCACTGCCGAATTGAGAAACGCTGGCCATCCGGCTGTCGTTGGTCCACCAGACGAAGCAAGGGCAGTTGCCTGGGAGAAGCGAAATCGACCAACGCCGGTTGGAAGACGGGCCGAAGTTTGCTTTCCCTGGATTGGCTCCAGAGCGGAGATTGTCATTGAAATTGACCCTGGAGTGGGATTCGGAACCGGAGACCATCCTTCTACCCGACTTCTCCTTGAAGAACTTTCCTCCAACATCACGGGCAACGAATCGGTGCTTGACGTCGGATGCGGATCAGGAGTCCTTACCGTTGCTTCAGTCTGCTTTGGGGCCGAGCGGGCAATCGGCATCGACATCAACACGGCGGGACTTCAGGCAGCGGAAACTAATGCACGTCGAAATCGAGTTTCGGACCGCACAGAATTCTTCGCCATGCCGCTCAACGAGATCTGTGGCAACTACGACGTGGTGATCGCCAACATCCACGACAATGTCCTTCGCGAGATGGCGAATGACCTCGTCGCTCGTCTCGCTCCAAATGGATGGATCGGTCTCAGCGGAGTGTCACCTGGCCAACTATCACGACTTCGCGGAGCCTTTCCGCAGATCGTCTTTGAAGAACCACGAATGATGGAAGATTGGAGTGCCCTGATAGGTAGGCGGCAGATCGAATAACCTGAGAATGTTCGAATCTATAAATCTTTGAGTGTTGGAGAACGCGATGCACGTAGGTATGAGCGTCATATTTCAGAATCCCGGAGAGCGAATTCCTGACCAGCAGGTCTACCAACAGGATTTGGCCTTGGCGTTGCAGGCTGAACCGCTTGGGTTCGATTCAGTGTGGAGCGTTGAACATCACTTCACCAACTACACCATGTGTCCGGACGTTCTTCAGTTTCTGACATATATGGCTGGAGCCACCGAATCGATCCAATTGGGTTCGATGGTGTGCGTTCTTCCATGGCACGACCCCCTGAGAGTCATTGAGCAAATTTCAATGCTCGACAACCTTTCTGGTGGCCGCCTCATCCTGGGTTTGGGCAGAGGTACAGGCAAAATCGAATTTGATGGCTTCCGAACCGACATGGCGTCCGCGAGATTGCGCTTTAAAGAGTCCACCGAAATGGTGCTCAACGCCATGGAAAACGGCTACGCCGAATATCATGGCGAACTTCTTGAGCAGCCCCGTGTCGATATTCGGCCACGCCCTGTGAATTCGATGCGGGGGCGAGCGTACGCTGCGGCAGTTTCGCCGGACTCGGCTCGGATAATGGCCGAAATGGGTGTCGGTATTCTGATTGTTCCACAGAAACCCTGGAAAGCAGTGCGCCAAGAACTCCAGGACTACAGAGACGTGTACCGGAACGCCAACGGAGAAGAACCTCCCCCGCCGATGGTCGCTGGTTGGACTTTCGTTGACGAAAACGCCGATCGAGCAGAAGAGAAGGCCCGAGAGTTCATTGGGGGCTATTGGGACTCCATTATCGACCACTACCAATTTGACAAGCCCCACCTAAAAGACACTCCTGGTTACGAGCACCATGGAATGATGTATGACCGTCTGAAGGCTCCCGGAGGGTTGGAGATGATGACCGATTTCTTCATAGATCTCCAACTGTGGGGGACGCCCGAACAGGTCTATGACAAGATTTGCAACCTTCAAGAACAGACGTTTATGGACGGATACATGGGGGTATTCAGTTTCGCCGGTATGGACCACGTAGAGGCCGATAGAAACATGAATCTTTTTGCCCGTGAAGTGATGCCGGAATTGCAGGCTCTGGCGCCCGTCCACGAACGTTTAGGTATGCCTGCTTAGACCCTGAGACACTTCCTGACTTCGGTCCAACATTGTCAACACGAAGCCCACAGCCGCGCATACAACCGCGAGCAGTAGGGCAGGTCGAAACGACCCTGACGAATCCGCTATGGCGCCGCCGAGTTGTGGTCCAACGGCAAGACCGGCACCGAAAACAATTGTTACAACCGCGTACGCGGCGCCGAACGCTTCGGCGTCCAAGTGATTGCTCACCTTCGCGGTGACTGAAATTGTGACTCCCGTGAACGCAATTCCGAAAACCATCGTCGCAATCGCCGTCCCCAGGAGGTGACCAGTAGCGATCGTTGCGCAACTTGCAGCCATAGCGGCTAGGGATAACAACTGAGCGGAGTCCCTCCCAATCCGGTCGGTTAGCGGTCCCATCAGAGAGCCTCCTACGACCATTCCAACCCCTATCAACGAATAAATGAGCGACGCCGAGTGAGCTTCGTAACCAGCGTTTTCTTCGAGAAATGCGACCGTGAAGGTCATAGCGAGGGAGGCGCCAACGGCGAAAATCCCATAAGTCGCGCAAAGATTCAGCCAGCCCGGAATCTGCCGCAGCGTTTTGGGACTTAAACCCTTTGTTGACGCGCTTGACTCAGAATCCCTGACGGTGAAGCAAAGTAAGCCGAGGCACGCAACACCAATCAAGAGCTCGATGCGATAAACCGACCGCCAACTCCGCATCGCAACATCAAGAATGCAAGCCAAAATAAAACCCGCGCCTACCCCAGTGGTAACCCAGCCCGCGGCTACGCCTCTTCGATTTGGCCCCAAAACGGCTGTCGCTAGACCCGGAGCCGCAACCCAAACTCCGGCCGCTGTAACGCCCGTTACAAAGAGAGCGAGGACAGTTACAGCAGACCTCGGTGCCCAACTCAACAGTGTCAGACCAACGATGACCCCTGCCAAGCCGTACTTTGCTGTGCGGGCCAGCCCGAGACGACCGACTCCGAAGGCGACAACGAGTGACCCCAGTAGATATCCGACTAGGTTGAGTGACCCAATCCCCCCGGCCGCAGTGTTCGAGAGCTGAAAATCGTCTCGAATTTCGGTGTAGAGAACCGAATAAGTGAAGCGTCCGAACGACTGGGAGACAGCGGTTGCGACTGCCAATGCAAATAGGGTAGGAAACCGATTCACTCCTGGGGTCACGTCACTCGCGCAGTTGGCGGACGTTGCCCGTAAATCGTTTCAGTTGCTACGACGCGTCGCGGTGACTCGGGATCAGCGAAACTCGCAACGTCGGCGTAAATGATCTGTCGGTCGTTGTCGTCACCGAAAAATTGTTCCTTCATCGACGTCAACGACTCGAAAGCTACAAGTGCAAATCCGTCAATGGGCGGCCCATCTAAGGCGTGCACCACGCTCAGTTGCGTGTAATCCCACATTCCCGGGTGATGGCGGAGAGCGAGAGGCGCATGCACGTCCCGCCAATGGGCATCGGTTTGTTCATGGGTGAGGTCGGGATGGTGCAACAAGGGGAAGACAGCGGTGATTCCAGGAGACGGCGTTCCCGCCTGAACTGAAACGGGTCGTTCGCGAACCACGCGGCTGAACACGACGTAGGTTCCTACTCCCGCTGCGGCAGCAAGTTGTTCAAGGTTGTCGGTCACCACGCGGACCATTGTTCTAAAGGGCAGAGAGCGTGCTTCATCGGGATCGCTGAGGTAGCAGACGCCTTCGAGGTTGTTAGCGATCTCGACAGCGGCCCCGGAATCGTTTCCTAGGACAACCAATTCATGCATTTAGAAAGTCTCCCATGTCCTCGAAAAGTACGCTCCGGAGCGACGCTTGGCCACTGGCTATAGCAACCAGGCAAAGTTTGATCATCGGCCTTCAAATTTGGGATCGCGTTTGTCCAGGAATGCCGCTACGGCCTCTTTAGTGTCCGAGGTGTAGAAGTTAACGGTCTGTGCCATTCCCTCTGCTTCCAACGCTGACTTAAAGTCGTTGCTGGCGTTTAGGGTGAGCATTCGCTTCGTCATGGCCAAGGCTAATGGTGGTCCCGCTGCCAGACGATCCGCCCAATCTTGAGTTTCGCCGTCGAGCTGCTCGTGGGGAACGACCTTATTTACGATTCCGAATTCTGCGGCTTGCTCAGCGGAAATAACATCGGCGAAGAAGGCGAGTTCTTTGGCTTTGTGTAAGCCGATGAGTCTGGGCAATACCCATGTGCCACCGAAGTCGACGCTTAAGCCGCGCCGAGCGAAAATTTCGCTGAATCGAGCTTGGTCGCTAGCCACTATCAAATCGCATGCCAACGCCATATTCATCCCGGCGCCGGCAGCGACACCGTTTACCTTCGCGATGACGGGCACCATGATCGAATACAGGGCCTCCACTGTTTGATGAATAAGGTTCATCGAAACGAGCTGATGACGCTCTCGTTGTTGCCCCGCAAGGTCTGCTCCGCTACAGAAGGCATCACCAGCGCCGGTCATTATTACTGCCCGCACCTGTGGATCGACAGCGAGAGCGTTCCAGGTATCGCGCAATTCGTCCCACATCACCGAGTTCGCAGCGTTCTTTTTTTCGGGGCGGTTCATCGTTACGGTCACAACTCCGTTGTCGGACGCGTCAATGATTAACGTTTCGAGCTCGTGAGATTCCATTGGGTCACCCTACGCCCTTAGTCGACTCCTGTGCATTGGTGTCAAAAGAGTGTTGAGCCCAATGACACCGGACTCTGCGTGAGTATCAAATAGTTTGCGCCCGATCCCCGATTCATATGTCGGCTCTGGGTGCTCAGTCGTTCAAAAACGGTACTAGTGCTTGGAGAAACCCAACCGTATTTTGGCCGTGCACGTTATGGCCACTATCGGGAACGGTGACTAATTGGCCGTTGGGTAAGGCATCGGCAAATCGTTGAGCGGCGTCGGCTGTCAGTACATTCGAATCTGCGCCTCGGATCAGCAAAGTTGGTTGCGTGATCGAGGCAGCATCTTGAAGCGAGAAGAGGTCGCTTCGTTCGCGTTGGGTTTGGGTGGTCGCTAAGCGAGGACCGTGGTCTCTTTTGCTTACATATTTGCCGTCGGCGCGTTGAAGTAAGTTGTACTTAACAGTTCTTTCAATGTGTTCGCGGGAGCGATAGGGATCGTATTTCTGAACGGATTGGACGAAGTGTTCGACGTCGTCAAATTCACGGTTCTCAGTCACAAAATTTCGGATGCTTTTCGTCCCTTGGTCCGATAGCTCCGGCCCGATGTCAACAAGAACGATGCGGTCGGACCGGTGAGGTTCTTCGACCGCGAGTCGCATCGTGTTCATTCCTCCCATCGAATGACCAATGACGGTGACCGATGCGATGTTGAGTTCTTCCAATACAGCGCTGGCATCAGAGGCCATAGCGTTTGATGAGTAGTCAGCGTCACGAGCCCACTCGCTGTCGCCATGGCCGCGCTGGTCTAGTGCCAAAATGTGGAAGCGGTCCGCCAGATGCAGGCTCACCAAATCCCACGAGTGGGCTGACTGGTTACCTCCATGTAGCAGCAACAAGGTTGGCAGGGTTGGATCGCCCCATTCAAGAAGATGGAATCGTTGGTGCCGAGCGATGACATTGGTCGAGACATAGCGAATCGCGTCGGAATGCTGTATTCCGAGATCGTTAGCGCTTTCGCAAAGGCTCGAGAATTCAGCGCTACCTGTCATATCGAGAGGCGTACTCGATGGGGAGAACTCGTTGAGGTATGGCATGTGCTCTCAGATCCGACCTAGGTGCAGGTCAAGGTAGCCGCGTGCGATGTTTGCGTGTAGAACGTCGGTTGGGCCCTCGGCTAGCCGGGTGGCGCGTGCGCGGCGAAACAGAGACGCCAACGGGTGCGAGTCAACTAAGGCTTCACCGCCGATTATTTGAATTGCTACGTCTACGAGAAGGTTCAGAGTTTCGGTAGCCAAGACTTTTGATGCCATTACTTCGTTTACAGCGTTTTCTTCGGCGTCAACGAGTCGAGCGGTGCGATACACGGCACTCCTAACGGCGTACGACTGAGACCGCATCCTCCCGAACTGAACCCTCCCTGCCTGATCGCTCCCAGTATCGGTCTCAGATGATCGACCTTGCTCAAGATGCTCAGCGACGACGTCGCACACGAAACTGCACTGTCCCAAGGAATCAGCGGCGATCGCCATGCGGACAGCGCTCACCTGATCAAGAGCTCTCTTCATGCCCGCTCCCGCCTCACCAATCAGATGTTCTCGGGGTACATGCACATCGGTGAAAGAGAAACTTGCGTGGTGAGTTCCATCAAGGGAGCCGAAGCGTCGAATTATTTGTACTCCGGGGCTGTTTGTCTCGATCACAACCATTGCAGGTCCAACATTTTCGAGTTCGACCAAAGTGTTTATGAAATCAGCGTGCGATCCTCCCGTCACATATGACTTGTGACCATTCACGACCAGATGGTCACCCTCGTCCCGTGCCCACGTGTGCCTCTCAGCATCGGGCGGTTCTGTGAACCCGAACCCGCCTTTGGCCTCGCCAGCCAAGTAAGGCCCTAGAAATTTATTTCGGACATGGTCCGATGCCTGAGCGAGCAGCCCTGGCATAGGTCCAAAAAGTCCAGGTAGATGACTAACGCCACAGGCCCCGAGGGCTTCGCGAGCGATAGTCAGATCAAGAGACGTTCCCGCGGTTCCTCCGAATTCGGCTGGCTGGGTCAGGAGATAGATGCCCGCCTGCTTCGATAGAGCTCGGGTTTCGCTTTCAATCTGATGGGCTTCGAGGCTGTCGGTGTCGAGTGAAGCGACCTGACGGCCAAGTGAGTGAGCTCGCTGTTGAATGTCGCGTTGAGCGTCGTTGAGAAAATCTGGCACCCCCGAACGGTAGTCCGAGAAACACCAGCCGAACTCTTCGGTCTAATCTCCGACCATGGACAAACTCGAAGAAAAGACCGCCGTGGTAACCGGAGCAGCGTCGGGCATGGGCCTGGCGATGGCGCACCGCTTCGCTCGCGCCGGAATGAAGGTCGTACTTTCCGACGTTGACGAAGCCAAGCTCAACGTGGAGGTGGAAGCCATCCGTGGGCTTGGAGCGGAGGCCATTGGAGTAGTCACTGATGTTTCCGATGAAGGTCAGAACCACGCTCTCCTTGATGCAACAATCGACGCCTTTGGATCTGCCAATGTGGTGTGCTTAAACGCTGGGGTTCAGGGATCGATCGGTCGTTCCTGGTCTCTTTCACAAGACGACTACGACTGGACACTCGGAATACTGCTTGGCGGAGTAATCCACGGTGTCCGGGTTTTCGTTCCTCACCTCGTCGAACACGACGATGGGCATGTGGTGCTAACGGCTTCGATAGCAGGCCATATTTCTTCGCCGTTTGGTGCCCCGTACAACATTGCCAAACATGGTGTAGCGACTCTCGCTGAAACTCTTTTCCACGAACTGAAAACCGAACGTTCAAATGTCGGTGTCACTTGTCTCTGCCCTGGTTTCGTAAATACCAACATTGTCAACGCGACCATTGCTCGCGCCGCAGGTTCAGTTGGGTCCGCGAGAGACGACAGAGGCGACCAGATGCTTGAACTCACACACCGGGCTCTTCAAGGAGGTCTTGATCCGGAGATTGTGGGAGACCAAGTCCATGATGCAATCCTTAACCAACAATTTTGGCTCTTCACCGACCAGGATTGGGATGCCGCGATATCGGCTCGCGCCCAAGAAATACGAGACAGAAATCAGCCAAAATTCCACGGACCTAGCCAAGGCTGGAAAGAAACATAGAGACATCGAGTCCGCGAGAAAGAAGCTTTGGTTTTCGCAACTGCTTGACCGCGTCGACAAACACGCCAACTTCGGGCTGGCCTGTAGGCCGTGTCGCTAAGTTTGGTGCCATGAAAGAAGACGAAAGTTCCGAAATTCCCTCGTATGGAGTCGTCATCATCGGAGCGGGAGTCTCAGGTTTGTACCAGCTATACAAATCGCGTGAAATCGGCGTGAGCGCTCTAGTCCTCGAGTCGGGGACCGATGTGGGGGGTACCTGGTATTGGAATCGGTACCCAGGTGCCCGGTTTGATTCGGAGAGTTACTCTTACGGCTATTCATTCAGCCAGGAGTTACTTGACGAGTGGGATTGGAAGGAACGTTTCTCTGCTCAGCCAGAGAACCTTAGCTACCTCCAACACGTGTCGGACCGCTTCAGCCTGAGCGAAGACATCAGATTTGAAAGCAACGTCACCGACTGCAGTTTCGATGAGACCTGCGACGAATGGGAAGTGCACGTAGAAGACGGATTTCGGGTCCGGTGCCGGTTTCTGATCACAGCCATCGGCATCTTGTCAAAACCGTTAATCCCAGACTTTGAAGGAATGGATGACTTTAAAGGGCCATCGTTCCATACGGCCCGCTGGCCCCACGACGAAGTGACCTTTGAGGGAAAGCGCGTCGGTGTAATCGGCACAGGAGCTACGGCGGTACAACTGATACAAGAAGTAGCTAAGACCTCAAAGCAGCTAACGATATTTCAGAGAACTCCCAATTGGTGCGCCCCGCTCCACAACAGCCCAATCGAGTCGACCGAGATGGCCGACATCCGTGCCCGTTACGAAGACATTTTCGAACGGTGCAGGAACTCTTTCTCAGGGTTCATCCATGACTCCGACCGTCGAAGGGCGCTCGAAGTCAGTCCCGAGGAACGAGAGGCATTGTACGAAGAACTTTATGCGTCGCCTGGTTTCGGTATTTGGATCGGAAATTTTCGGGACGTATTAGTTGACGAAGAAGCGAACGCCACCCTCACCGACTTCATCGCACAGAAAATTCGCGAACGAGTGGCCGATCCAAAACTCGCCGAGAAACTAATCCCCACGGACCACGGCTTTGGCACGCGCCGAGTACCGATGGAATCCGGATACTACGAGGTATACAACCAAGAGAACGTGCTTCTTGTTGATCTGAATGAGACACCAATTGAAAAAATCACCACAGATGGGATCCAATGTTCAGACCGAGAACATCCCTTCGATTTGATTGTCTACGCGACCGGCTTCGATGCAGTTATGGGACCCTACAACTCGATCAACTTCAGGGGCCTAAACGGCCGTACCCTCGCTGAGAAATGGGAAGCTGGACCTCGCACCTACCTTGGTTTGGCAACCGCTGGCTTCCCCAACATGTTCACCCTAGTTGGACCCCACAATGCGTCAACATTTTGCAATATGCCCAGGTGCATCGAACAGAACGTGGAATGGGTTTCGACATTCATAGAACAGCTTTTCAGTTCAGACATCAGACGTGTAGAGGTCGAATTTGAAGCTGAAGACGACTGGACCGAGCACGTGTACGAGTCAGCAGAGCGAATGCTGTTCAGCAAAGTGGATTCATGGTTTATGGGGGTGAACAAGAATATTGCAGGCCGCGATGTCCGAACCTTCATGCTCTACGTTGGAGGACTTCCCAGGTATACCGAACTATGCGACGAGGTAGCCAGAGACAGTTACCGAGGCTTCGTAATGAGTTGAAATACGATCAGTATGCGTATTGGTCAACTCGACATTGAGCTTGGGTTAGCCCCTTCCCGCGGATGATTTTGTCATCAGACCACAGGTCGAACGCTTCGGTTTCCCAGCCACCAAAGAGGTCTGGTTTAGCCGACTCAAGACGCTGCCGCCCCATCCATTCGGCGTCCTTGTACCCAACTGGAAAACCCATTCCATTCAAGGTGTAAGCGTATACACGACATAAATGGTCACCCTCTGGGAAATCACCAACGTAAGACACCCAAGGGGTTTCGATCTTCACTGATTCGCGAACCGCCGCTTGTAGCGCAGCAATGTAGTTACCGGCATCCCAATCCGGGATTGACTTCTCAACCAATGCTGGACCCCCTGGCAGAGCCAGTCGGCCGTTCTCCCCCTTAACAAAAAGAACCTCCTGATCGTCACCCTCTCTGAGCAGCAACAAGCGCGTCGACTTGATCTTTTTGCTGCTATGAGCGGCGAGAATCGAACGACCATCGGGAGTAAGTGCTTCATACACCTCGTCGTCATACAGGAACCACCCGGTCGCTGGCGGAGCGTCCGCAGCGGCGTATTTGTTGAACGCCCCGATCCGGTGAGATTCGGAGCTGTTGCCGTTGGCTCGATGCCACAAATGCATGTTCATCAAAAGAAGGTCGCCGCGACACAACTCGGGGTCGACGTAGCTGTCTTCTGAAGGCCGGAGCGGTGCTCCAACTTCTAGAGGGCGTTCAGACCCCGGTCGCACCCGATCAAGACGATGGGAGCCCGGCGCGACCAGCAGCTGTCCCGTCTGCTCATCAAAATCGCAGAAAGGAACGATCGCAAAGACCCAGTTCATCGATGAACCCACAGGTCTCCATCGTTTGTAGTCATTGTGGCTTGGTACTCCCGACCCCCCGGGTGTCCGGTCATAAATTACATAAGCCGACAGTTTGGGCTCAGCTCCTAGCACTTGACCCGCTGCGGGCGTAATTCGATGGTGGTCGGCCAAGAAAGAAAGATCGGGGTCCTTTAGACAGTTATTGGCGAGCGTGTACCTCCCGGGTTCGGGATATTTCAACTCGCGAACGTCGTACAAGGTGCCGTCGAGCGGTGGGTTCCGCTCGAACCCTTCTTCTAATCGGCAAATGTCGGCGTCACATACTTGGCCTTTCAGAACTAAGAATCCGTCTCGGTGATAATCAGCTAGTTGTTGATCCGTGAGCACTCGGCTTCTCCCCGACACCTCTAGCCTGCCATGTGTCAAGGTGATGAGAACATTCCTTGCTAATTGGAGGCGCAAGTGCGTATAGGTATTTTCAGTGGACCCGCAGGAAAACTCTTCAACGTTGAGGAAGCAATTGCTGACGCTCAAGCCGCTCATGAAGCGGGTTTCCCGTCCTACTGGCTTCCACAAATGCCCATGGGTGTTGACGCCTTAACATCAATTAGCCATATCGGCGCGGCTGTGCCCGAAATAGAACTTGGTACTGCGGTCATTCCCACCTACCCCCGACATCCGATGGTGATGGCGCAGCAAGCTCTCTCGGTAACTTCCGTCATCGGCGATCGGCTCGCGCTTGGCATAGGTCTGTCACACAAGCCGGTTATAGAAAAGCAGTACGGCTACGACTTCGACAAACCCGTCCGCCATTTACGCGAGTACCTCGAAGTTCTGAATCCCCAGTTGCGAGACGAACCTGTCCGCTTTGAGGGCGAAACTTTGTCCGGTCGAAATCCGGCTCTGGGACTAGGAGCTCCCGTCCCACAAGTGCTTGTAGCTGCTCTAGGACCTCAAATGCTTCGTTTAACTGGACGTCTGGCTGACGGAACCATCACCTGGATGACCGGTAATAAAACCCTCGCCGAGCTCACCGTGCCCGAAATCTGTGGAGCGGCTTCCGAGGCCGGAAGGCCTAAACCGCGTGTTCTTGCCGGTTTACCGGTGCTGTGCACCGACGATATGGATGCGGGCATGGAAAGGGCGGCCAAAGTCTGGCAAATGTACGGCACGTTGCCCAGTTATAGAGCGATGTTGGACCGGGAAGGTCTCGCCGGTCCTGAGGAAATAGCAATCGTCGGTAATGAATCGGAGATAGCGGATCGTCTTCAGGCAGCAATTGATGCTGGTGCCGACGACGTCATTGTTGCCGAATTTGGGGGGAACCCTGAGGAGAGAAGTAGGACTCGCGCTGCTCTAGCTGCTCTTTTGTAGTCCGGCGGAACGTCGACTGTTCAACGCTCAAGCGAAGGTAAAACCTTCATAGTAATTTTCCGCAACGGTGACCAAATGTTCCCTATACCTGGGTGCCCCACCCCAGTAGAGCAGGTGGCGTGCTTTGTATTCACCTGTGAGATTGGAGTTGTAACCGGTGAACCATGATTTGGCTTCGCGTAGTAGTAGTAGGCCGTACATATCTCTGACGTGGTCCCCCCATTGAGTTTCGGCTTCGATGGAACACTCAACCCGGGTGATGCCATGGTCGAGGATATGTTGCACCAAGTCGACAGCCCAGTCGACGCCAGTTTCGATTCCCCTTGGGAAGTTTGTGGATACAGAACCAGCGGTCGGGCCGGCGAGTGTGAAGAGGTTCGGAAAGCCGTGGGTTTGGACACCGAGGTATGTGATCGGGTCGTTGATCCATTTGTCTCGAAGGGTTTGGCCGTCGGTGCCAACAAACTCGATTCGGTCAAAGGATCCAGTTATGGCATCGAATCCGGTCGCGTAAACCAAAATATCAACTTCGAATTCCTCAGCAGTTGTCTGGATTCCTTTCGGGGTAATCTTCTCAATCGGAGTATCGCGAAGACAGACCAGATGAACATTGTCGCGGTTATAGGCTTCGTAGTAATTGGTCTCCATCGGCACGCGCCTCGTTCCGAATCCGTGGTCCGTGGGAATTAGTTTCTCCGCAGTCCATGGATCGTCTACGCGATCACGTATTTTTTGGCCGATCCACTCTGAAAATTCGTCGTTGGCTTCGTGCTCCGTTAACACATCACGGTAATTGCCAAGCCATATTCCGAAACCTGGTGAGTTGTAGAGCTCCTGCCAAAAGGCGTGGCGGTCTTCGGTGGAGACATCTTCGAGAGCAGTTCGTCTGGGGCCATGAATAAACCCTCCTGGTGTTTGGCTGCACCTGTCAAAGATGTCGTCGTACCGTGCTTTGATGTCGTCCATTTCTTCAGGAGTGATCTTGGTGTTGTTTAGGGGAGCGCACCAATTAGGTCGCCGCTGAAAGACCGTTAGCTCTTTGACTTTGTTTGCGAGTTCTCCGATTACTTGCACTCCAGTTGCACCCGTACCGATTACTCCGACACGTTTGCCAGTGAACTCAACTTTTTTTCCGGGCCAGTAGTAGGTGTGCCATGCTTCTCCTTCAAAATCTTCTAAGCCATCGATCGTTGGCATCGTTGGAGCTGACAGAAGACCAATAGCTGTCATTAAGAAGCGAGTCGTTAGTCTTCGACTGTCCTCCAAGAGGACTTCCCAACTTCGAGTATTTTCGTCCCAGGTACAACGTTTGACTTTGCAATCGAATTGCATGTGCGGTTTGAGGTTGAGCTTGTCGACGACGAATTCGAGATATTTCAGTGTTTCTGGCTGCGACGCAAAGTGTTCTGTCCAGTTCCATTCGTTAAGAATTTCGTTGGAAAACGAATAACCGTAGGACCAACTTTCGGAATCGAACCGACAACCGGGATATCGATTCCAATACCAGGTTCCACCTGGCCCGCTTCCGGCCTCTAGCACGGTGATATTGAGGTTCTTTTGTAACAGGCAATGCAAGGCGTAAATTCCGCAAACCCCGGCACCAATGACGATGATGTCGTGGTCGAGTTCGGAATCTATAGCCATGGCCGAAGATTAAAGCGATGCTGCAAGCTGAATTAAGGACGAAAGTCCTTGCGCGGAGAGTTAGCCTAAAATATCGCTGCGCCAACGACGGGGCGTGATGGTTACCTTTGCCTCGTCGTGTCCGGGGAACGCATCCGCATATTGGTTTCCGAGTTCGTCACCGAGATACCTAATTGCGATGTCGCGAAGAACGTCATCTCGTTGTTCAGATGTCATCAACTCGACGGTGGCTGTTCCTTCAGCGGTCACGTAACGGTAGGGGAGTTGCTCATCTTGAACACAAATCGTGGCGGCGCCGTGACGACGAAGAAGAATGGATTTAGGCGAGTCGTAGGCCATAGCAATTTCGAAGCCGAGATCGGACGAGTAGCGATACCAGATTGGTGCGCACAATGGTCCTTTGCCGTCTCTTTCTATTGCCAGTACCCCCACTCGTGTTTCGTTTAAGAAATTGTCGCGTTCGCCGTCGCTCATCTCGGCCATGAATGCTCCTCAGTCACATCAACGTCTCTCACGCTAGGCGAGTATGGATATATTCCACAGAAAGTACGTGAGAGGTGTTCCAGTGGCCATAGAGATACAACCCCTTGAGTCGCAAGATGCGCGGGAGTTGAGCCTCGTGCTGGCACACGCCTTTGAGGAAGATCCGTTGATGTCGTGGATCTTTAAGGAAGCCAAGTTTCGAGTGACACTTGTTCAGGCATGGATGCGGTTCGAACTTCAAAGCGCGATGGCGATGAGTACGAGTTGGGTTTCCGTTGACGACGACGAAATAGTCGCTGGGACTATCTGGGCGCCGCCGGGCCGGGATCTTCATGAAGGAGGCAGTTTCCGTCAACTTTGGTATCTCGTGTTGGGAGCGAACCCAGAGCGTGCCGGGGAACTAGGCGAAGGGTTATCACTGCTTGGTGAGATGCATCCCGACGAGCCTCACTTCTATCTCAACACTGTCGGAGTGAAACCCGACCTCACTGGACGCGGCTATGGCGCGGCAATCGTCCAGCACACGCTGGACATAGCCGATCGAGATGGCCACCCCTGCTATCTGGAGAGTACAAGTCGCCGAAATCTTCCACTTTATGAGCGTCTTGGGTTTGAGGTTGTCAACGAAATAGCTATGCCTAACGGTCCAACAATGTGGGGCATGTGGCGTTCAGAGCGTTGACCCATCAGTCTCAAGGCGCATGGCGAAGGGCAGAGCCGCGATTGCAGAGACGACTGTCCAAGCTAAGGCCAAGCGAATGTCGCCCAAGGCTTCGGCCAGAGCCCCGACGGCTGGGCGTGCAGCAGCACCTAACAAACCTGTAACTCCGAAGAGGACTCCAACGGAGAAGCCAGTCCGTTTTTCGCCCCCGATTTTGCTTGCTATAGCCATCGACACCGGGAACAACCCGAACCCGAACATGGCCACTGTGCCAACGGCGATTAGGGAGATAGCTCCCGAGGTTTGAGAAAAGACCAGTACCGCAGTGATGATCCCGAGGTTGGCACCGACGAAGAGCCGCCGCCCACCAAAGCGGTCGTAAATACGTCCGCCGACCGGTTGAGCGACTGCTCCGATGAGAAGCATGGCGGTAAGAGTGGCTCCCGCAGTTGTTTCTGCCCAGCCTTCATCTACCAGCATCTTTACTACGAAAGTGACGAAGCTGTATAGGACGATGTTTGAGAGACCAAAGGCTAACGATGCGACAATTAGTGGTCGCCCGATAGCGCCGCGTAGGGTGGCTTGAGGGTTGGGAGTGCTCTCAGGTAGGAAGAAGTGAAGGCCGAGACCGGTGGCGGTCAACGGGATCGCGATGATGACCATCGCCCATCGCCAGTCCAGAACGGCGATGGCTATAGTCGCTACAGCTGGGGCAAGAAAATGTCCGATTGAACCACCCCAGCCATGAATGCCGAGCATGCGGCCCCGGTCGTCGGGGTACTCGTTCACGATAAACGCAGTTGCTTGAGGGTGATAGGTGGCGGTGCCGAGACCACAGAGAAGACTTACGACAGTAATTACCCAGAATGATGGGGCGACTGCCATGCATAGAAATCCAATGCTGCCTACGAAAAAGCCTACGCTTACGATGAACCTTCTTTTCCCTTCTCGATCTGCTGCGTGACCCAGCAAGGGTTGAAGGATTCCTGTGAGAAGGGTGAAGGCAAAAGATAAGAGTCCCAGTTCCGCGTAGTCGAGATCCCATTCTCTTGCCAAAGCAGGTAGGAAAGCTGGGAGAACGGTGGCGTAAAAGTCATTAAAGACATGTGCTGCGACGAATGCTCCGAGGATCGCTCGCGAGGACCGCATCAACCAGACTCGTTTGAACATCGAGTTGGAGAGCTATAGCTAGTCATCAAATCCGACAAAGCTCGCAACCTCGTCGACGGTACGTCGAGTTGATTTCACGTCATTCGCCACGAAGCTATCGTCGGGGTACCCCATCGCTACACAGGTCATGATCACTTGATCTTCTGGGATGTTTGCATGCTCTCGGACAACGTCGGACTGCATGATGCCTTGACCGTTGATCACGCAGCCGAGCCCTTTAGTCCAAGCTGATAACACCAGACCATAAGTCACCGCCCCGCAATCGAAGTGGCCAACTGCGTCGTGTTCGAGTGTGCGGTCGCAGGTGACCACAATCGATACCGGCGCATCGAACTGACGAAAGCCGCGCATCGCCCAGTCGCGACGTCGTTCCTTGTCTTCCCAAGCGATCCCCATCGCTTCAAACAACTGCACCGCAATTTCGATTTGGCGTTCGCGATGTACCCCTTCGTAACCGTGGTTGAGTGAGATTTCCCTTTGAGGGGCAGCCCCGCTCACCATTCGGTCGGTGTTGCCCTGTCGAATCAAATCGAGAGGTTCACCTGTCAAAACATGGAAATGCCATGGCTGAGTGTTCATAGAAGATGGGGCACCTCCGGCGACATCGATGATCTCCTCGATCACTTCCCGCGGGACCGGATCGCTTCGATAGCCCCGCACACTGCGACGCTCTTGGACCATTTGTTTGAACGAGTCAGTGTTCATCCCGAGTTCTCATTTCCTATCGACCGAGTGCTTAACTTAACGAATTCCGAAGGCATTCAACCAACTTGTCACCGATCGACGCTGTCTAAGGTCATCGACATGGGGCTTCACGCTATGGGCGTAACTATCGATCCCCCTAAATCTGTACCCAGGATCTTGGGTCCATTTTCGCTCGCCTCGGGTGCTCTCAGTTTCAACTTCGAAATGACAAGATCGCTTCCTACCGCGAATGGGCTTATGGAATAGCGGGACTATCTCAACTCAACACTCCTGCTGAGTTGATTATGCGCCAGGCTCAACGTGAGTCTGAGAGAATTGTTTCCCGGGCGAACTCGGATACCCACCGCCTGTAGGTAAGTGCGCACAGCTAGATGGCGGCCTGATTGCTTCCCATCTGGGCTTTATAGCAGTGGTGTTAACTGACCCTGAAGGCGGCGAGTTTGGGTGGTGGGCCGTGCCGAATTTCATACGGCTAACAACCCTTCAACGCACTCCTGAACCGACAAGGCTTCCGCGAATGTAGCGATGGTGTGTTTCTCGCCCCTCATCATTCGGTCTAGCTGGTCTAACTGAGAGGTATACGCGTCGACGCCGAGTACCTCGCGCTCGGAACTAAAGACGTCCACCCAATCATCGCCGTCGATTTGTTGAAGCCGATACCAGTCCCAGATTCTTGCCGACCCATGGGTGCCTCTGACTGTGAGATCAACGACGTCGGGTCCCGCTCCCTGGCTTGTGCCAGCCAAGGTGAGAGGTGCCGAACTTGACGCGAAGCGGGCGAGGCCGATCGTTTCGCAGAGGACGCCGTTTGGGCCGTCTTCGAAATAAACATCCCCGCTTTCCATGGTGATGGAACCAAGTAAGCGCGAAGCCAAGAAAATGAAATGAGAGGCGACTTCACGGATCCATCCTCCTTGATCGCGTAGACGCAGCCACTGCGCCTTCTCATGCCAAACACGTGGCCATCTTGAAAAATGCAATCGAAGATCCACTCGAGTCAGATCTCCAAATTCTGCGTTCTCTATCTTGCGTTGAAGTTCATGGGCTGAAGGCGCTGCACTAAACACAAAATTCACTCCGGCCGGTAAGGCGCTGCTGGTTACGGCATCCACCAACTCTCGACTTGAAACTAGGTCGATCCCAAGAGGTTTCTCACAAAAAATTGCCGTGTTGGCAGCAATGCAACTCATCACATAACCGCGATGGTGGCGTGGGGGAACTGCGATGTACACCAGATCCGAGTTGGCGATTACCTCATCGGCACCCGAACAAAGATTGACAGAGTCTTCATGAAATGAACACGCTGCCGGGTCGACATCCCATGCAGCCACTAGGTCGAATTCGCGGTGATTGTTGAACTGCTCGACGAAACGAGAGCCGACCGTCCCAAGACCAATGATGCCTACTCGATGAACCATAAGAAGAGTCTGTCAGGACAGGAGAAGGGCAGCCTAAGGCAAGTCACCAATCTACGAGAATTGACGTCTCGGTTAGATAGCTCGAGTTCAGTTTTCGGCAAGTAAGGGGAGTCGGTATGCCCGAGCAGCCGCGTCGTGGAATAGGTCGGTTTTCTCATCGGCTGAATAACCAGCGGAGATGCGTTTGAAGCTGTTCCACAAGGGCACATAACCGGCGCCCCGTTTATCAACTGGAAAATTGGATTCAAACATGCATCGCTCTGACCCAAATAGTTCGATAGCGAATTGAATTGGGTCGCTCCAAGCATCGGCTAGCTCAACAGAATTTGCTGGCCTGTCACGCTTATCCCACCTGAATCCCATCATCGGCATCCCAATACCGCCGAGCTTTAAGAAAACATTGCTGCAAGCAGCAATCTTGGTCATTTGCGCTTTCCACTCCTCAAGAATTTGCCCTCGCTGATCCTTGTAGGGACCTGTCCCCAATATTCCACCTAGATGATCAAGAACGATGGGCGTCTGAGGACAGGCTCGAGCTACGTCAACAAATTCAGCTAATTGTGGGTGATAGACCATCGCATCGTAGGTGTAACCGAGGTCACCCACTCGACGAACCCCATCTAGGTACGCCGAGTCGTTCATTACGGCACTCGAAGGCATCGCTAAGGGAGGATGATCATCTTGAGCGGTGATATATCGAACCCCACGGAAGCGACCTCTTCCAGCTATTTCGTGGGCCTGGAGCACCTCCTCGACCGCTGCACCTAACGACACATCAGCATGGGCTTGGATCGCCTTAATTTCTGCTCCGTTTGAGGAAGCGCTCTTTTCGGCGAGCTTGATAACAAACTCGGTTTCCCCCACGGGTCGAAGATGATTCGGGCCACCAGTTCGGTACTGGGCACGGCACTCAAGAAACACAGTTCCAACGACGTTGTGGCCGCTACCGGTGTCATTGTGTAAATCATCGAGAGTGTATGGCCACCCAGTGTGGCCCTGATCGAGCCAGAGGTGATGATGAGGATCCAAGATTGGAAGTTCAGGTTCTAAGACTTCTTCTACCACCGTCGAGATCCAGGCGGCGTGGGCTTCAGCGGATCCGTTCTCAGTCATTGCGGTCCTCTCCGGTTCTAGCTGTCGACCATTCTTTCAGCCCGTTGCACATCTTGCCGTGGGTAGAACACCCACAGGCAGCGTTCGAGGCGGTGTAGTTTCGTGATGTCGCACAAGAGGGGGGACATCTCATGCACACCGGTTACACCGTCGTCTTTCAGAACCCATTCAACGGGCTACCCGACCAGGAGGTTTACACCGAGGAACTTCGATTATGTGATCTCGCGGTAGAACTCGGTTTTAAGTCTTTGTGGACCGTTGAACATCACTTTGATGACTACACGATGTGTCCTGAGCCCGTGCAGTTTCTTTCGTACATGGCAGGCAAACACCCTGATGTGCTTCTAGGTACAGGTGTGATCGTGTTGCCGTGGCATGATCCGCTCAGAATTACTGAGGACATAGCTTTGCTTGACACCATGTCGAATGGTCGCATGATTCTCGGAATTGGTAGAGGCCTCGCCCGCATTGAGTATGAAGGTTTCGGAGTTGACATGAATACGTCGCGGGAACGACTCGTGTCATATGCCGAACTGGTCATGGACGCACTCGAGTCGGGAAAGATGGAGTACGACACCGAGTTTGGATCACAACCACTTCGAGAGATCCGACCGCGTCCCCAACACTCGTTTAAGGGAAGAGCCTACGCAGCGGCTGTGTCCCCGGAATCGATGCCTCTCATGGCAGAGTTGGGTTATGGCGTACTCGTCATTCCACAAAAGCCGTGGGCGGTTGTGCAGGAGGACCTCGCCGAGTACAACCGAGTGTTCGAACAAGTCAACGGAGAGCCCGGCCCTCCGCCGTTTTGTGGAGGATCGGTTTTCGTCGACGAAAGCGCGGATAGGGCAGAGGAAATGGCTCGGAAATACATCGGGGCCAACTACGAGAGCGTGATGAGGCACTATGAGTTCCAGAAGGCTCCCCATGAAGGAGTTAAGGGTTACGAGTTCTACACCGGCATCACGGGGTATATCGAAAAACAGGGTGCTGACCGCGCAGCCCAAGATTTCGCTGATTTGATGCCGTGGGGAACCCCCGAACAAGTTCTGGAAAAGTTCGATCACATGAGCAAAATGATCGGTATGAACGCAATAATGCCCGGGTTTAGTTATGGCGGTATGCCCTTCGAAGACGCAGAAAAATCGTTGCGACTCTTCGCTGAACAATGCCTCCCCGAACTGTTGAGTTGGGAATGCCCCCCGCTCGCGGTACCTGGAGCCAAGCCCGAATATCGATAGAACACTTCAACTACGAAGGACCATTGTGAGCAAACATGACTGCGCCATGGTGGTCGCTGCCCAACCCGAAGCGGTTGAAGCCGGAGCGGCCGTATTGCGCGCAGGAGGCAACGCCGTTGATGCCGCCATCGCCTGCGGTCTTGTCGCCGGGGTCGTGGACCCTCAAATGTGCGGTATCGCCGGTTTCGGAAACCTGCAGGTCTATTTGCCCGACAAGGACATCCATCGGTGCATTGACTTCCATGCGAAGTCTCCCCTTGCCACTCGCGCCGACCAATGGGCCGACATTGTTGTAGGGGAAACCCGCGATGGTTTTGGTTTCGTTCTAGAGGGCCAAGTCAATGACCTCGGCTACCAGGCGGTTGCGACACCTGGTTCACTCAAGGCCTATTTCGAAGCCCAAACGACATGGGGAGAAAAAGATTGGGATGAAATTGTGGCTCCCGCAATTAAGTGGGCGGAAAAAGGATTCGTCGTTCGCCCTCACGTTGCTGGTTGGTGGGTCGAAGGGGCCTCGATGGGGCGAACCGACAACCTAGAACGACTTCGCTATTCCGCCACAGGCCGAGAGATCTATTTCCGATCGGATGGGTCCGTCAAGCGAGTTGGAGACGTGGTCGCCAATAAGGATCTGGCGGAGACCTTACGACTCGTCGCCTCCGGCGGTGCCGACGTGTTTTACACCGGTCAACTTGCCGAACGGATCGCAGAAGATATTGCTGCACACGGCGGACTAATGAACGACACGGACCTTGCTAACTATAGGACGACCCACAATGACCCGATTCGCAGCATCTACCGCGGTCTCGAAGTCGCAACAAACCATCCCCCTGGGGGTGGGGTGATGGTGCTCGAAATGCTCAACGTACTCGAACAATTTGACCTCACAGCTATGGGTCACAACAGCATCGAATATGTCCGGACTGTCACGGAAGCAATGAAAAGGGCTACTTCCGACAAAGACGCCTATGTCGGTGACCCGGCCCACTTCGATGTACCACTTGAGAAATTGATCTCGAAAGCTCATGCCGCAGAACACGCTGCCTCCATCCAAGCTGGCGAACGGGCGTCCGTGGAGCGGTTGACATACGAGCCTCGCGATACAACCCACGTTTGCGTAGTTGATGAAAACGGCAACGCTGCGTCTATGACCCACTCGCTGGGAATGCCATCAGGCGTCATCACCGATGGGCTGGGATTCATGTTCAACGGATGTATGGCCGTGTTTGATCCCCGACCTGGAAATGCCGATTCCTTGGCACCAGGGAAAAGCCGATTCAGTTCGCTTTGTCCCACGATGGTGTTTCGCGATGACGGTGAATTGAGCCATGTCCTGGGTGCTCCTGGCGGAACTCAAATCGCTATGGGTGTCACTCAAGTGCTTCTGAACAGCATCGACTTCGAAATGAATATGTTGGAAGCTGTGTCGGCACCGAGAGTTTCGGGAACCAGTAGCGCTATCGATGTCTCGAACGGAATTCCGTGGGCCGTCACAGATGCCTTGGAAGGCGACGGCTATGAAGTTATTAGGAGCCCACGCACACATGACTTCGCGTGGGTGCATGGCATTCGAGTAAACGATGGGCGCCTAGACGGAGGAGCAGATCCCGCCGCGGATGGAGTAGTGCAGGCCGTCTAGGTTGCCACTAACTGGCCCGAACAACGGTCCCAGGAATTAGAGCGCCGTCAGCCCCAAGTAACTGGAAGCCGTAAAGGTCCTCGAAACGCCCAACCCCCAAATTCGACTGGGGCGCTTCCAAGATCGATTTCGAGATTGTCGAGACGCTCAAATATCTTCGGCAACGCAACGTCTCCGACCAGACTCCGAGAGGCAGCGGCGCCAGCGCAGAAATGCGGTCCAGCCCCAAAGTGAAGTGACGCGGTGGTGTCACGCGTCACATCGAAGCGGTCGGGTTCATGAAAATATTGTTCATCTCGATTACCGGAACCAAACATGAAAAATACCCGCTCCTCCGGCTCGAAGACCACACCCCCGTAGGTATGTTCGACCGCTACCCGGCGAGGCGACATGCCGATAGGGGCAATCCAGCGGCAGTATTCCTCGAAAACTTGTAACCATGACACTTCACGTGAGAGAGCTAGATCCAGTTGGTCGGGGTGGGTTAAGAGCGCCCATATCGCCCCGGCGATAGCATCGCGAGGTTCATTTTGGCCGCCAGAAATCGTCAACTTGATATTGGCTCGGACCATTTCTTCGGGCAGCCCAGCATCTGTCATTACAGACAGCAAGCTGTAATCGGGGTGTTGTTTTATCTCAGGGAGACGTTCGCTTATGGCTGCATCTATCGCTGCTGTGGCGTCATGACACCGTGATTCGAGTTCAGGATTGCCCGTGTAGTTGGCGACCCCGTCAATCATGGCCTGACTCCAGGCGTTGAGATCTTGGAAGCGAACTTGAGTAAGACCAGTGACGGCCTTCAGTGCTTCACCGCTCACCGCGGTCGCATAGTCGGGAACGAGATCAACCGAGCCCGATTTTTCAAAGCCATCCAAAACGGCATCGGCGAGTTGTTCGAACAACGCCGACCACACTTGCTCCACTTTTCTCGGAGAAATAGTGGGGTAGTACACGAACCGCTCTCGACGATGCTCGTCGCCGTCCTTACGCATCATGTTGTGGCCCATCAAAACATTCATCAAGCCGCCCGGCTGGTCCGAAGAAAACACGGCCACGTTCTTTTCGCAAAGATGAATGTCGTCCCGGCGAGTAATTAACGTGGCACCGAGTTCTGGCACAAAACAAATGGGTGCGGTCGCCCGCATTTCGGCGAGCAGGGGATAGGGATCAGCCCAAAAAGCTGCAGGATCGACATTGACGGTTGGCGCTGACGACATCCCGTTAGCTTTGCATGAATCAAAACATTATTGGGACGCGACTGACAGTTTGAGAAGACGGAGACGACGATGGTGACTTCGGTAAGTGAATTAATTAAGTGTTACGGGGATGGGACGCTCACCCCTCGTGATGCGATTGAAGAATGCCTTAACGCCATTGAAGCACTCGATCCCGCTGTTGGAGCGTGGCAGGCGGTGTATGAAGAAGAGGCTCGAGCGGCAGCTGACCTAGCTTCGATTGCCATTGTTGAAGGCACTCCGAAAGGACCATTTCACGGCGTGCCTTTCGCTCTGAAAGACATCGTCGATGTCGAAGGAAAGATCACCACGGCGGGTTGTTATGAATGGAAAGATCGTCAATCACCGGCGACCGCGTCGATAGCACAACGGCTGTTAGACGCTGGCGGGATCCTTGTAGGGAAAACGAAGACAGTTGAGTTCGCCATGGGAGGCTGGGGAACAAATCAGCGACTGGGCACGCCCCATAACCCATGGGATGAAAAAATCGCCCGGACCCCAGGCGGCTCATCAAGTGGCTCAGGAACAGCGGTGGCATCGGGCATGGTTCAATGCGCGATTGGCACCGACACGGGTGGTTCGGTCCGGCTTCCTGCGGCTTTTTGTGGAATTGTCGGCCTCAAGACGACTGAGGGAATGCTCCCTACAGATGGGATTGTGCCCCTTTCGCACACCTTGGATACCCCAGGACCTATGGCTCGGAGTGTCGCTGACGTCGCGGTCATGTACGACGCGATGTCGTCCAAACCGTCCGGAACTGACCTCACCGCAGGTATAGGAGGACTACGAATCGGGTGTCTGCCCGATACGGAACGACAGGGAATCGATGCGGATCAACTCCAAGCGTACGACGACGCACTCAACTTGCTAGAAGAACTAGGTGCAGTTATCGCCACCTTCGAGGCACCTAAACCTTTCGAGGAGATGAAGGTCGCAACGTTCGTCATCGTGACCGCCGAAGGATATTTTCACCACGGACACATCATGGACAACCCCAAGGCGCAGGTGGACGAAAATGTTCGCGCCAGGTTTGTGCCCGGCGCAGACATTTCCTCAGCAGAGTATGTAGGTGCGGTAATGCAGCGCGAGAATGACCGCGACAACTTCCTTGATGCGTTACACGACTTTGATGCTCTAGTCACTCCTACAACGCCCATGCTGCCGTTGCCTTTAGACGAAGCCGACGAAGAATCGACGCCGGCGCGGTTTACACGCGCAATCAACTACCTAGGAATGTGCGCGAGTTCGGTTCCATCGGGCGTGTCAAGCGACGGTTTGCCGACATCGGTTCAAATAGCATGCCGCGGCGGCAGCGAACACCTGTGTTTGCAAATTTCGGCGTCCTATGAAACCAGCCGCGGCGCGCTACCAAACCCTCCACTTTTTGCCTAACGAACTTTGCGACCGCTCTAAGGAGCCCAACATGCACCTCGTGTGGATACGAACCCAAGAAGGCGAAACCGTCATAGAAGACCTAGAAGTGCCTTCCACTAAACAAGTGCGGGGATACGAAACTGTGGCACTGCCACTGGGAGGAGCGATATTTCGGACGCGACAGCCGGCCGTCGACATGGACTTTCACAATGCGCCACGTCGGCAGATCGTCGTTCCTTTAGAAGGAGAAGTTGAAATTGAGACCGGTTCCGGTGAAGTTCGGCTCATTTCGCCTGGGATGGCTCTTCTAGCTGATGACCTCACCGGGCAAGGTCACAAATCGAAATTCCGCCCGAAGAACGCGACCATGCTCTTCCTTTTGTTACCCGATGATTTAGATCCCGCGATCTGGCGAAAGTGAAGAGCGACAAGTGCTATCCGTCGTGAACGACGAATCTGACTCGCTTGAAGCCGCGACCCTTTGATTCCGTTTTAGTGATCTCGATTCTGCCCACTTCGCTGGTAGAGGCCACATGCGTCCCTCCGTCGGCTTGCTTGTCTAAGCCGACGATGTCCACCACACGAATATCTGTTACCGAGTCCGGAATCAGATTGACTTTTGTTCGTATCAAATCCCTGTCCAAAACGGCGTCAGAACGAGCTAAGAAGGACACCTCGACTGGGCGGTCAGCTGCGATCTCCGCATTGCAAAGATTTTCTACTTCTTCAATAAATCCTTGAGGGAATTCGTCGAGTTCGAAATCCATGCGACCCGACAACGCATCCATGTTTCCCCCGGTCACGACTCTCTGCCATCTTTGCCACATCACGCCACACAGAATGTGCATGGCGGTGTGAGTTCGCATCATGTGATGACGGCGTTC
>Ga0163108_10000198_pt1 | contig 45466 bp, 40 predicted proteins | sample Fk1155metaG_FD_109644 | JGI IMG/M metagenome (GOLD analysis project Ga0163108, IMG submission 109644) | Marine microbial communities from the Central Pacific Ocean - Fk160115 155m metaG | ecosystem: Environmental > Aquatic > Marine > Oceanic > Photic zone | place: The Central Pacific Ocean...
GGAACGACCACGTCGTCCATGTAGAACTCTCCAGTAACCGAAGCTCGAAGCGACAATTTGTTCTGAATCTTTCGGGCCTCAAATCCGTCGGAGTCGGTGGGTACCAAGAAACCTCGAAAGCCTTCGTCGCTGTTGGCCCACACGATCGCGAGATCAGCAATTCCCGCATTTGTGATCCACCGTTTAGCTCCGTTCAGGATCCACCCGTCACCGTCTCGTGTAGCGCGAGTCGTCATCGCCGATGGGTCAGACCCGTGGTCGGGTTCAGTTAAACCAAAGCACCCGATAGTTTCACCGGCCGCCATTTTCGGCAACCACTGCTCTTTTTGTTCCTCAGAACCGTATTTCCAGATGGGAAACATGCATAACGACCCCTGCACCGACACGAAGCTTCTGAGTCCGCTGTCGCCTGCCTCTAACTCGCGACATGCAACCCCGTATGCCATTGCTGAAGCTCCAGCGCATCCGTAGCCGTCGAGATGCATCCCCAACAAACCCATGTCGGCGATCGCTGGGATCAACTCCATAGGGAAGGTGCCAGCCTCGAAGTGTTCCGCGACCAGTGGTTTGAACTCGTTGTCCACGAACTTCCCAACGGTGTCACGAATCATCTGTTCCTCGTCGCTCAACAGAGCGTCGAGTTCATAGAAGTCAGAAAGGTCTGCCATACAGGCAAGTATGTCCGTATTAGGTCCGCTGCGGCCATTCCAACCGGGGACTTGTGAACTACGACGTCTCCACAGGGCGGTCGTCGTCGTTGCTCCACTGAGACCACGAACCCGGATATAGCAGCGCTCGCCCAAGACCAGCATGCTCAAACGCCAGCAAGTTATGGCATGCACTCACCCCAGAACCGCAATACATCACCGGAACATCACCCTCGACCAGACCCGCTCTTTCGAACCGTGCCCGTAACTCTTCAGGCGCATAGAACCTGCCTTCGTTGGTGAGGTTGTCACCGAAGGGAAGATTGATCGCTCCAGGGATATGACCAGCTCGAGGGTCGACAGGTTCATTGTCGCCGAAATAGCGGTCAGGACTTCGAGAATCGATCAGTACCCGATCGGGATTCAATCCGGCTTCGGCTGCTTCGTCGGTGTCCACTAACAAATGGTTCGGCCATGGTCGTATCGGATGATCGACCGTCTGACGGTCTCGGGGTCCGGTTTCCAACTCACCGGGCCACGCACCTACACCGCCGTCGAGTAGAGCTGCTTGGTGCCCAAGGATACGAAGCATCCATACCAACCGACCCGCTGACATGCCGCCGCTGTCGTCATATGCGACCACCGGGTCGGAATGACTGATGCCGAGTGCACCCATGCTCGCCGCGAACGACGCTGCCGCTGGCATCGGATGCCGTCCCCGGGTTTTTTGAGGCAACGTCGCTAAGTGTTCATCAAGGTCAACGAAGATTGCGCCGGGTATGTGCCCCTCATGGAACTTTCGACGTCCAGGAGTGTGATCGAGATACCAGCGGACGTCACAAAAAATGATGTCATCACGGTGAGCGACGTCGTCGACGGCGACGACGGGAGATAGAACTTGTTCGCTCATTGGCCGAACATCATCATCCATTGTTCTTCTGAGTCTGGTTTGAACACGTAATTCATTTCCCTTGTCATTCCCATAGTCGCTGAGGAATGAAACGAGTAGCGATGTCCGGGAAACAGCACCGTGTCGTCGGGGATGTTGGCCAGTGTGTGGTGAAGGGAGTGATACATCGCTGCCGGGTCACTGCCAGGCAAATCGGTTCGCCCGCACCCTTCGAGAAAAAGGGTGTCGCCGGCCACAAGTGTTCCTTCGACAAGGAAGCATTGACTTCCAGGTGTGTGCCCCGGCGTGTGCAGCAGATCAATGGCGATGTCCCCGACAAGGATCTGGTCACCGGGGGAGTGCACCTGGAGGTCGCCGTCGCTTACCTCGGTGACCTTCTTCACCAGCGCAGCCTCTTCGGCTTGAACATGAATTTTCGTTCCCCTGAGCTCAAGCAGCTCTCGGACACCTTCAATTGTGTGACCCATCATTGAACCGCCGACATGGTCGGAGTGGTAGTGGCTGGCGAGCACCCCACTCAGGTTCATGTCGTCGCGATCGAGGATGTCAAGAATGTCGGCGACTCCGTACGCGGGGTCAACAACTACCGCGTCGCGGGTGTTCCGATCACCGATGAGGTACACGAAGTTAGCCATTTGCGCAGCCATCGAATCTTCAGTGGCGAAGTCACGACCCGAAAGCAATTGACGAAAATAGAACCGGTCACTGGTCATAGCCGTAAGCGTACCGACGTGCAGAAAATCTGGCTGATTCAACGACACGCGAGGCCGGTTTGCTGTCTTAGCACGGCATCATGGAGACAATGACCTTTCACCGGCTTCCCGCGTTATGAGAAACCGGATTTTTCGTTTTACCATCTACGCCGGAGTAGGGGTAGCTACAGGACTGATCGTTGCTGGGGTAGTGGTGCTTGCAGAGAAAGTTCTGCTCGAAGCGGTACTACATCGAAGCTTGCTGCAGCAGGCCTGTGCGCCCGGGTTGGGGCTGTGGATCGCGGTGCTGGTGTTACGTCGCGCAGACGCGGGCGACCCGCTGTCGCCGTCGACATCTGAGGAATACATACGGGGCTATCACGACAAGTCATATGTGCTGAAAGTGCTTCACTTTCCGTTTCGGCTAATCGCAGGTATCGCCACGGTGGGGTTAGGGGGAGCAGCAGGACTTGAAGGCCCCGCAATTTATGCCGGGGCGACGACAGGATCGGCGATCCAACGGCGACTGTCGTGGCTGTTCAGAGACAAGGACGGTCAAGCATTGTTGGTGGCAGGCGCCGCAGCCGGGGTGAGTGCCATTTTCCAGGCACCAGCTACAGGGGTGCTGTTTGCGTTGGAGTCCCCATACAAAGGAGATTTAGGTCGACGCGCCCTATTACCGGCGTTGCTGTCCAGCGCATCAAGCTATGTCACCTATGTGTTGGTGACGGGCCTTGGCGACGACCTGCCCTTTGAGGTGAGAACCGACTTGGTGCGCGTCGGTTTCGGTCAACGAGAACTCCTCGGAGCAGCCATCGTGGGTGCACTGTGCGGGATCGCGGCAATGGCGTTCAGTCGCGCTATCAAAGGAGCAAAACGGCTTCAGCAAAGCCAACCGTGGTGGATGCTCGCGGCGGCAGGCAGCGTGATCGCTGCGGGGTTAGTGGTGTTAAGCGATGCGCTGTTTGACGCGTCGCTGTCGCTGGGGCCAACGGCTGAGGGGCAACTACTCAGATGGGTGCTGAACCCCGACGAAACGCTCCCCATGCTGGGCATGCTGCTTGTGATCAGATTTGTTGCCACCTCAACGCTCATAGCCAGCGGCGGTGTCGGTGGAGTGTTCATCCCCCTGGCAGTGCTTGGTCTCATCATTGGTCGCATCGTGGGCGGCTGGATCGACGTAGGTCTCGAATCAATGGCGTTCTTCCCATTTATTGGTGTCGCAGCGTTCCTTGCTGCTGGATATCGGACACCTCTCGCAGCGGTGATGTTCGTCGCCGAATCCACAGGAGCACCAGCGTTCGTTGTCCCCGGGTTGATAGCGGTCGCGGTGAGCCAAGTGGTCGTTGGTGGGTCGTCGGTGTCGGACTATCAGCGAGACACCCGCGTCGGTCACCTAGAACGCAGATTCCAAATGCCCATCACGTCGGCGATGCGTCGAGAATTTCGGACCGTATCTCCCACCGATTCTCTTTCAGATTTTGTGTGGGGGTTTGCGTTCCCCCGTAAACAACTCGAAGCGGTCGTGGCTGACGAAGAAGGACAATTTAAGGGGATTGTGAGAGTCAGCGACGCTGGAGATGTCGATCAGGACCAATGGTCAGCTACTCCATGTAGCGACATCATGATTCACGATCTCACCCCGGCCCGCCTGTCGTGGACCGTGCGCGAGGTGAGCGAGTTGATGGAGAATGCCAACGTCGACATCATTCCGGTTATTGACACAGCTGGTCGTGTGGTTGGGGTGGTCACTGGGCAAAGCATCGTCAACGTTGTTGAACTGTTAGATGAAACTCAAGGGGGCTCATGATGTCGGATCCAACAGAACTGGGGTTGTTGGAAGGCTTAGCTACCACCCGATCCATTCGCCGGTATCTGCCTGACCCGATCCCAGAAGACGACCTCAACACTATTTTGTGGCACGCCGGTCGCGCCCCGTCAGGTTCGAACCGGCAGAAGTTCAGATTTCTGGTCCTTCGCGACGGCCCCAACGCCCGAGCAGCAAAAGCGTTACTAGGGGAGTCGTTTCGAAAGGCTTGGAACGAAAAGCAATCCAACGACGGCTATGACGCAGGATCAGGTGAGGCGGGGGACTCACCCAAAGCCCGGATGGCTCGAACCATGCAACATTTCGTTGACCATTTTGAAGACACTCCAGTGGTGGTGCTTGCGTGTCTCGTTCGCTACCGGCCCGAAAATTATGCTGAAGGCGCAAGCGTCTACCCGGCGGTACAGAATCTGATGCTCGCAGCGCGAGCGTTGGGATATGGAGGGGTGATCACCGGTTGGCACGTCAACGTTGAACAAGAACTACGTGACGTGCTCAACATTCCAGAAGAAGTTGCCATTCATGCGACGATCCCGATGGGGAAACCCGCTGGTCGACATGGCCCAGTGCGTCGTCGTCCGTTAACAGAAATCGTGTACGACGACGAATGGGGAGCCGACGCGGAATGGGTACATGACCCGGAAGGCACTGAGTTTGCTTCCGCGGGTCCCCCTAAAGGCACCCCTGTCGAACCGAGTATTCGGAAGTAACCGTTTAGGTTTCTTGCGCGAGGGCTTCGGCCCGAGCCGCAACTTCAGTGACGGGCACCCCGAGAGCGTCTGCTGCTTTCAGCGCCTGATCAAACTCGGCTTTGACCCGAAAGTCGCTGACCTTAACGTCAACGTCATGGCCGTCGACCGACACCGTAACGATTCGCCTGGCCGCCACGGTTCGTTGTATTTGGCGGGTCCGTACACCCAATGTGCCCGTCGTAGCCATCATCAACTCGACCAGGCGGGGACTATCAACTGGGGTGGCGAGGACCGACAGGGTGTGCGCTGGTCGTCCCTTTTTCATGACGATCGGCGTCACCCACGCATCAAGAGCACCCGCGTCCATCAACTGTGTGATGGCGTCACCCAACGTCTCTCCGGTGACGTCGTCCAGATTGGTGGAAAGTTCAATAACTGTTTCGATGCCATCTGATGCGGTGTCTGTTGAGGTGCCGATGATGACCTGGGTGACATTTGCCCTGTCAACGAGATCTCGAGTACCGGCCCCATAACCCGAACCACTGATGGTCATGTCGGGCATTGGCCCTACTTGCTCAGCTAAGGCGTTGATGATTGCGGCTCCGGTAGGGGTGGTGAGTTCCATGTCCACATCGACGCTCACTGTCGCAATTCCCTTAAGAAGATTGACGACTGCTGGTGGCGGATTCGGCAAGATTCCGTGAGCGGCTGAAATTGAACCCACACCCACCGCAACTGGTCCACTAGCGATTTCGTCAATGCCAAGGGATTCGAGGGCCGCGCAGGACCCCACGATGTCGACGATCGCGTCGAGGGCGCCAACCTCATGAAAATGCACGTCCTCGGGTGACACTCCGTGGATATCGCCTTCTGCGATGGCGAGCGCTTCAAACACCGCGAGAGCTCTGGCTCGCACTCGGTCGGGGAGCGATGCTTGCTCCAGCATCAAACGGATATCGGACCAATGGCGGTGATGGTGCTGTTCGGGTGCATCCACAACGGCACGTGTCGCCCGAATACCGTTGCGATCTACTTGTTCGGTGGTTAACGACCAGCCGTCGACGTTGAGGCCTTCGAGGGTGGAGATCACGAAACCCAGTTCTGCTCCCGCGTCGAGAAGCGCCCCCAACGTCATGTCCCCCGCTATTCCCGCGAAAGGATGCAGCCAGGCCACAGTGCGCGATGTCACGAGCGGTCCTGGTGGTTGAGGATGCGCATCGCAGCCATCGCCGCTCCGAACCCATTATCGATCCCCACCACGGTGACGCCCGCTGCGCAGGTCGCATGCATAGCCAACAGCGCTGTCACCCCGTCAAGGGCTGCGCCGTAACCGACGCTGGTCGGCACCGCGATCACCGGCGCCGCGGTTAAACCACCTATAGCGGTAGCCAACGCACCTTCCATCCCAGCAATAGTGATGACCACCTCTGCTTCTAGCAACGTGTCCAGTTCAGCCAACAATCGGTGTAGCCCAGCCACACCTATATCAGTGAGCCGGGTCGCGGTGACTCCGTGAGCTCCCAACACTGCGCAGGCTTCGTCCGCGACCGGAAGGTCGGCTGTCCCCGCAGCTGCCACCACAACGTTGGCGTGTGTTGGGGGCGCTGAACGCCACACCACGGTGGACCCGATGATGGTCGCATCAGGATGCGAGCTTTGCACCGCGTCGATTTGTTCGTTGGTTGCGCGGGTGAGGAGCACTGGTCCTGTGCCGTTGTCGAGAAGTTCAGAAACAATAGAAACGCAATGTTCTGGTGATTTGTTTGGGCCGTAAACGGCTTCTGGTGCTCCGGTACGAAGACTGCGGTGATGATCGATTCGTGCGTGCCCTAGGTCGGCAAATGGGAGACGACGCAAGGAATTCAATGCGTCGTCAGGCCCAATGTTTCCGGCTTCTACTTGTTCGAGGAGCTCGCGGAGCTCTTTTTCATTCATGATCCTCGCTTCCGCAGGCGTATCCTGCCACGACGTGACCACTAACGAGCCAACCATGCATGTTGAACTTGTGCCACCCACAACGCGGGTGGGCTTTATGGGACCCCACGGCACCTTCACCGAACAGGCCCTCCTAAGTCAACCAGACCTTGCCGCGGCTGATGTTCAACCTTTCGATTCGATTCCAGACGTCCTCGACGCTTTGGTCACCGAAACCGTTGACATGGCGTTCGTTCCCATCGAAAACGCTATTGAAGGAGCGGTGAACGTCACCCAAGACGCGCTGGCGTTTGACCTTGATTTGGGTATTCAACGCGAAGTGGTCTTAGACGTTCAACTCAACCTGTTAGCGCTCCCCGGCACCCGGCTCGAAGATATTCACACGGTGGTGTCGTTCCCCGTAGCAGTAGCCCAGTGTCGTGCGTTTCTTCGCGATCGCCTTCCCGACGCAGAGATACAAGCCGCAACATCCACCGCCGAAGCAGCCCGACAAGTCGGTGAAAATGGACTGGCTGGGGTGGCGACTATATCCAACCCGTTAGCCGCGGAACTCTACGGTCTCGAAGCAGTCGCCGAAGCCATCGAAGACCACGTAGGTAACCAGACCCGGTTTTTGTTGCTGGCACGAGAGGGGGTACCGGCTGCGACGGGGCACGACAAAACCAGTGTGGTGGTATTCCAAAAGGCAAACGAACCGGGAAGCTTGTTGGCGATCCTGCATGAGTTCGCGGCCCGAAACATCGACCTGACCCGGCTTGAATCACGACCCACCCGTCGAGTGTTAGGTGACTACTGCTTCCTCCTGGACTTCGAAGGACACATCGGCGATGAAGTGGTTTCAGATTGTTTACGTGACCTCAAAATGAAACAAGGAAACGTGAAATTCTTAGGGTCCTATCCCGCAGCGGGTGGGGAAGGCGACCAGGTTCGCCGGGACAGCAGCGCCAACTGGCGTGACGCCGCTGACTGGGTTCAAGAACTCCGCGACCAGATCGGTCGTTGAGAAAGCGCGGAAGGTGTGGGATTCGAACCCACGGTGACCGTGAAGCCACAGCTGCTTTCAAGGCAGCCCGATTCGTCCGCTCTCGCAACCTTCCAAGTATGACGGTATCGGGCTGTTGTGGTCGAAACACCATCATTTCGCTGAGAGAATGTCACTGTGAACATTGAACCCATCACCCCACATCTTGGTGCCGAAATCGACGGATTCGATTTAAGAGACCTTTCAGGTGATCGGGTAGAGCAACTCAAAGAAATGTTTTACACACACCGGGTGCTGGCGTTTCGAAACCAAGATCTTGATCGCGACGCACACAAGCCGTGGGGCGTGTCTTTGGTGAGCTTCACGTCCACCCATCCAAGAAAGCGTTCGGAATAAAAGGCGACCCAGAAATCTTTAAAGTTCGCGCCGAAGCCGACACGGTCAAAGTGAACGGTGGACGCTGGCATATGGATGTCTCCTGTGACGAAAACCCGCCCACCGGTTCGATCCTTCGACTGCTCGAACTACCACCCCACGGTGGTGACACAGTGTTTTGTGACATGAACCGAGCATTTGAAACACTGTCGGCGCCTATTCAGCGAATGCTGGTTGAACTTGACGCGTGCCATGACGGGCTACGTGACTTGCGGTGGTACGGACTCACCCCAGACCCAGGGCAAACCTACCCGTCGTGGGTGCACCCAGTAGTTACAGCCCACCCTGTCTCGGGGCTACCGGTGTTGTTCGTAAACGAAGGATTCACCGAAGAAATCATCGACATGTCCTATGACGAAAGCCGCTCGGTCCTGGGCATGTTGTTCGACCATGTTGCACGAAACCCCGGTCTTCAATGTCGAGCCACCTGGGAACCGGGAACAGTTGTCATGTGGGATAACCGCGCAGTGCAACACTTCGCGGTACACGACTACGCCCCTCACAAACGACTCGGTGAACGAGTCTCTGTTGTTGGGCAAGAACCCCCAGTGGCGTGGGGACGGGACTGATTTGGGGCGTAGGATGTCGCCGGTTGCTTGATCATTCTTGGGGTGGGAAAGTGAACCGGCGGCGGTGCGCCGTCAAGGAGAGGTGACAGAGTCTGGTCGAATGTGCTTCCCTGCTAAGGAAGTGACCGTTTACGCGGTCCGTGGGTTCGAATCCCACCCTCTCCGCCACTTAATAATTTTTGGTTTCAACTGACCGATCGGGCTGCGTACACTGCTGTCCTCGATCAGGGCTGCTGGCGAAATTGGATATCGCGTCTGGCTACGGACCAGAAGGTTGGGGGTTCGAGTCCCTCGCAGCCCGCAAACCAATTCTCCATCGCTGGTTGACCGCAGGCCGCTTCAGAAGGATTTCAGTAACAGTCGTTTCGTTAATTTTTTGGATGACTTTCGAAGTGAAATGGTGGTGAGACGTCAACTATGTCGGCTGCCTCGAAACGTTGAGCTGGGCGGCCTTTCCCTTTTGGTCCTCGGCCTTGGTCTTTCGCAGCTGTCGCGAAACCGGGGGTGTTTTGTACCTTTCGATGGAAGTTCCCTGCTGCGATCTCAGAGTTGAATACGGCTTCGTAGACGCGTTGTAGTTCACTGATTGTGAAATGAGGTGAACATAGCCGTGTGGCCAAGGAGGTGGAGTTCAACGTTTGCTGAAGTGCGGTTACAGCGTTGGTGGCTATCTGTTGGTGATCGAACGCGAACCGGAAATCATCGGATGTGAACTCGTTGACCGGTACGAGGCGGGTTACGGACGCTTCATTTCTTAGTACGTCGCCTGGGTCGGTGTTGTTAACCACTCCCCAATAGACGACAGCGACGGCTCTCTGACGGGGGTCTCTGCCGGGGTCTGCGTAGGCACCGAGTTGTCGTAACTCGAGGGGCAAGTTTGTGTCGAGTAGGGGAGTGCAGGCCCGGGTCGCCGCTGCAGGCAGCCCTTCGTGTGGTTGGGGGGTTGAACCCGGGAGTTCCCATTGAAAACGGAACGGACCCTCGTTCCTTTCCGCTAGCAGCATTAAGAGTTGATTCTCAACGATGCTGAAAATTGCTGCGTGACAGGTGAGACCGACTCGGGCGCTGTCCCCGCCCGCAGGATCGCCTTGCGATGTTGTCTCCGAATCCACGCCCTGAAGAGTACTTAATAATTATCAAGACGAGATAAATATATATACAAGTTATTATGAAATAGAGAAATAAACGAGAGTTGTGAGCATGAATTCGCCTCGGTTGGGAGTATTGCCGTTTAACCCAAGCGTGTCAGATTGGTCGGCAAAGGGTCTAGTCTTGCCCCTACTAACCGCCTTTGTGTGAGGAGAGTTGTGTTTCGACGTACCTGGGGATTAGCAAAATCCTCGATGACCGTAATCAGACTCGACCGAGAACTACTCGTACTACCTGTTCTTAACGCGGCCGCCGCGGTGGTTTTCGGTTTGGTGTTGTGGATTATCGCTTCGGGTCTCGGAGCTGACTTCTCAGACACCTCCGACGGTGGCGGAGGGGGCATGATCGCCCTAGCAGTCTTGGGACTTCTCGGATTAAACGTCATCAACACTTTCTTTAAGGGTGCGTTGGTTTCTGGTGCTCATGAACGCTTCACCGGTGGCGATCCCACCATTGGTTCATCGATATCTGGTGCTGCGAGCCGGCTTCACCGGTTGCTGCCGTGGGCGCTGTTGGCAACGACCGTCGGAATCATCATGTCGATCATCGAACGGCAAGGCGGACAACTCGGACGGATTGCTCGAGGGATGTTCAACATGGCGTGGGGCGTCATCACGTTCCTTATCCTTCCGGTCATCATGTTTGACGACCTCGGACCGATCGCAGGTCTAAAACGCTCCGGCCAGTTACTGCGAACCTCATGGGGCGAAAACCTCACTGCCCAAGTCGGCTTCGGTCTGTTCACCGTGCTCATGGCAGCCCCCGGCATCATCCTCATAGTCCTCGGAGGATCCAGCGGGCTGTGGCCACTGCTGATCATCGGGGTGCTAGCGGTGATGTTCGCAATGGTTGTGGCAGCCGCATTAAACGGCATCTTCCAAACCGCGCTCTACCTGTTCGTCACCACAGGAAGCGCACCAGAAGGCTTCGGGGAACAACAACTGTCCTCGTCGTTCAACGAAAAGCCGTACCGCTAACCCAGCACCTCAGCAATTGCCAGCTCAGCAATTCGATCGGGGTCATAGCCAAGTTCTTCAGTCAATATCTCCCAGTTATGTTCACCCCACGTGGGCCCTCCGTAGGTCACCATCGCAGGGGTGCGCGACATCACAAAGCGAGAATTCTCGACGGTCGTTGTTCCCTGGGTTCCGTGGCCAACTTCGATGAAGTGATTTCGGTGAGCCAGCTGGGGGTCATCGAGGCAGTGGTCGGTGTTTTGAACCCGATGGGCGGGAATGCCAGCACTCTGACATGTGGTCATTGTCTCGGTGCACGAACGCCCTGATGTCCATGCCTCGATGGTTTTTTCGAGTTCATCTTGGCGGTCGCGACGAGCATCAACATCCAGCTCGGCGAGTTCAGGCGCACCAATGAGTTCACATAAGGCCATCCACTGGTGATCGTTGGTAACCGCGACCGCTACCCATTCGTCGTCACCTTTGGAGGGGAACACGGCGTGAGGAGCGTGGACGCGATCGCGGTTGCCCATTCGGTCCCACAGACGACGGTTCACAGTCCAGTCCAAAAGAAGCGGGGTGAGCTGTTGCATGGACGCTTCACCTTGACTGAAGTCGATGTACTGTCCCTGACCTGTGCCCCGATGATGCTCAACGGCAGCCATGACGCAACTGACAAGAAAGCGCGGGGAAACGTAGTCGGTGTAGGCCCCAAATGGGCCGCTTGGTGAACGATCAGGCCATCCGGTCGGCTCAAAAAACCCGGAAATAGCGGCGGCCATTGTTCCGTAACCAGCTAGTCGGGTGTACGGACCGGTTTGACCCATGATGCAACTCGACGCCATCACCAGATCAGGTTTGATTTTTCGCAACGACTCATAATCCAGTCCAAACCCCGCCATGCCTTTGGGTGAGAACGATTCCAACACCACATCAGCCCATCGAACGAGATCGTGTACCACCTCGATGGCTTCAGGTTTGGTGAGGTCGAGCGACAATCCGCGTTTGCCTGCATTCATATTGTTGTAGAGGGCCGAGTTATCAGGTGAACCTTCGTCGTTTCGGAAGGGCTGCAACGTCCGAGCCGTGTCCATTCGTGCTTCGGAATCGATACGGACGATGTTCGCTCCGTAGTCGGCGAGGACTCGACTCCCAGCAGGTCCCGCCATCACCCACATGAAATCCAAAATCTTTAGTCCTTCAAGGGCTTTACCTTGACGGTGAGGTATGGGGGTGATTGCCACGTTGGGTGTTCTGGGCGGTTGTGCCAACACTTGGGTGGTGTGTTCCCCGATCGCTGGTGGTTCTGGGAGTGGCACTTGGGGAGTTTCAGAAAAGATCGCCATCCGCCCAGGAAAACGCACGACACGGTCACCAATTTTGGTGTCCTCCCAAATATCTCTCTCGGTCAGGTGGGGGTTGTTCAGGACATCTTCAGCTGTTGTTACCGGCGCGATGAGTAACCGGCGAACGAAAGCCTCTTCGAAGAGTTCTGCTTTGGTTTTGGTGGCGCAGAACTCTCCGATGACTGTTTTTACGCGGTCGTATTCTGCTACCGGTTCCTGACCCGAAAAAATGAGTTCCGCATAGTTCAACCAATCCTTGTCGCGGGTGGCCTCGTCGCAGAAGCCCTCCTCGAACACCCATTCCATCAGGTTTCTGGTGAACGGTCCGAGGGCGGGACCGAACAACACAGTGAGGGAAATGTGCCCATCGGCGCATGGCCACATCAGCTGAACGTAGATGTCGGAAATGGTGACCCCACCAGCGGAACGGTTCGCTTGGGGAGCGTTAATAGCTGACGCCAACATGTTGGATTGGCTTGCCTGCAGGGTGGAAGCCTGAGCGGAGAGATTTATGTGCTGACCTAACCCCGAATTGTGTTGACGTTCATAGAGAGCGATCAGGGCGGCGCCCACTCCTTCTGAAGATGCATGCATGTACGCCTGAGGGAGCGGGATACGAAGGGGGGCGCGATCTAAATCTCCGGCCAGGCTCATTTGACCCCCCGAAGCCATGATTGTCAGATCCGTCGCCTCCCAGGACGCTTTGGGTCCATCGTCTCCGAACGCTGATATGGACAGATGAATGAGTGCTGGGTTTCTCTCACTCATCACCTCATAACTGAGCCCCAACTCGGTGAGAACATTCGGTCCGAACGCTTCGATGACGATGTCGGCTCCATCGGTGAGACGAAGAAGTTCATCGCGCCCTTCGGGTGTCTCGAGATCAATAACTACCGATTTTTTTCCCCGGTTGTACGACCAGTACCACAGCGAAGTATCGGGTGAGACGACGTCATCGGCGAAGGGCCCAATGGTGCGGGAATGAGACCCGCCCGGCGGTTCGACGGTAATGACTTCAGCCCCTAACGACGCCAAAACGTGACCCGCGAGTTGCCCTCGTTCGTCAGCGAGTTCGATTACCCGGTATTCCCCCAACATGGGCATAGGTTTGCACGCCACGGTCGCAGTGTGAAGAGCCAGCGAATTATTTCTCCAAGCGAGCCCGAGAGTCCATTTCAGAACTACCCACAGTTCACATTTTCTCTATTACCTCGGACGCGAAGCGAGCGTAGATGTCGTATTGCTGATCGACTGGCGGAATGAAGTTGATGCCGTCCAGACCTTGCAGTTCTAGATCTGTCAGTTGTTCGATGATGTCGCCGGGTTGGCCAACGATCGCACATTCGCGAATCAACTCGGGGGTAACGAATCGAGCTTCTTCAGGGTCGAGGTGACCGTAGTGGGAGGAATGAACGTCCGATACAGATCGGTTGGCGTCGCGTTCACGGCGAAACGCCACATATTCCTCCCAGATTGACTCTACGAAACGGGACGGTTCCGCTCCCACTTCCAAGAATCGGTCGTAGAGGTAATGGACGTTAACCATCACCGACGAACCGACCTCTTCGAGAACTCGAGGCGAAGTTAACGTTTCATCCGAGTTGAGGAGCAACATATTCACTAACGCGGTGGTTTCAAAGTTGTCGAGGTTCCGGTTGGTGTGGTCAGCGCCTCGCTGCACGTTGGCTAACGCGTCAGGGATGCTGCCTCCGCGGGGAATCCCAGTGATTAAACCGTCACCCAATTCGCCGGCAAGAGCTTGGGATTTGGGTCCGAATCCGCCGACATGAATGGGAATCGGATGTTCAATGTCGACGTAGTTGAGTTCACGGCTTTGGAAGCTGACCGGATGGGTGCGCCCGTTAGCTGCGTACTCAACGGTTTCGCCGTTGAGGAGTGCTCGGATGACCCGCAAGTGTTCCGCATAGTCGGCGACCCGCATAGGTAACTGCCCCATGCTTCGCATTGCTGTGTTCCCCGTTCCCACACCCAAAAAGGTGCGTCCCGGGGCCAGCCGGTTGATGGTTGCGATCGCGTTGGCTGTCGTTGGGGCGACCCGCAATCCGGGAATCGCCACCCCTGAACCGACTCGGATCCGTTCGGTGCGCTCTGCGACCAGAGCCATCACCACCCACAGATTGGACCGCAGAAGAGGGCTGTCCCACACCCAACAAAAGTCATAGCCGAAGCCCTCGGCTTGCACGGCAAGATCAACGTCGTCGATCCGACCGAGACTGACTCCGAACTTCACCGACTACCAGCCGCAGTCAGTCAGTTGTTCGAACGAAACGAAATACCGGGATCACCCGTGGTGCAGCTTTCTCCGCGTATTTGTTGAAGATGGGAAGCTGTTCAGCTTGAGCGGCGTACAGCCGATCTCGTTCGTCACCTTCGGTGAGCACTGCGGTTGCCTCGAACTGTTCGGTGCCAACCTCCAGGAGGACATCTGGATTGGCGACCAAGTTGTGATACCAGTTCGGGTTGTTGGGGGCACCACCCATAGAAGCAATCACCACCAAGTCGTCACCGTCGGTGGAATAGGCAAGTGGGGAACACAACTCGCGACCAGATTTCGCGCCAACCATCGTCACCAACACGATCGGGGTTCCATCGAACGGGGGACCACAGTTCCCTTCGTTCGCGCGAAACTCGGCGATCGCTTTTGCGTTCATTTCCAGAAAATCTACTGCCATGTCAAGCCCTTCCTGTTGGGGCAAAGCTAGTAGGTGAAACGACTCCGTCGCCCTAACTGGATCTCCCAGACAACCTCATCGAGCGCGATGCGCACAGGCCGATTCGACCACCAAAGCTGAGCAAAGGACCTCGAAGGGCTATGTTCACGCGATGGGTGAGCGATATCTGGTTACTGGGGCCAACGGATGCATTGGCGCATGGACGGTCAAACTTCTCTTAGCTGACGGCTGCGACGTCATCTCGTTTGACCTTGGCACCGATGAACACCGGCACCGCCTCATCAACGCAGGACAACTACCCGACATCGAATGGTGTCAAGGAGACATCACCAACGCAACAGCTGTCGCCGAGGTCGTCGCGGGTGCCGATCGGATCATTCATTTAGCGGCGCTCCAGGTGCCGTTTTGTCGAGATGATCCGCCCCGCGGAGCAGAAGTCAACGTGAAAGGAACCGTCAATGTGTTCGAAGCGGCACTCACTCACGATGTTCCCCACCTGGTTCAAGCGAGCAGCATCGCCGTGTACGGCACCAACAATGATTATCCGACAGCGGTCGTTCCGGTCGATGCGCCGCGTCTGCCACGCACCCTCTACGGGGTGTACAAAACCGCCTGCGAAGATCTCGCCCGCATCTACTGGCGCGACCACGGTCTGTCATCGGTCGCGTTGCGCCCACACACTGTCCACGGCCCCGGCAGAGATCAAGGGATGACCTCCCAACCAACCGTCGCAGTAGAACACGCAGCCCGCGGTCAGAGCTACACCGTTGACTACGGCGGCACACTCGGGTTTCAATACGCACCAGACGTCGCGAGAGCGTTCATTGAAGCCAGCCGCCGACCCGCTGAAGCCGCACCGGCATTCAACCTTCCCGCTGACACCATCCCAGTACGAAGTTTCCTCGATGCCGCCACCAACATCACCGGGATCAAACTGTTCTGCGGTGACACCGGCCTGGATCTTGTAGATGAAGGCGCAGCTGACAGTTGGACAGAATGGGTAACGGAGTGGTCAACCACGCCCCTCACTGACGCCATCCGCGAATCAGCCGATATTTTCTCAAACCACAACTGAGCTACATCTCACCCATCTTGAAGTGGTCAGTTGTCACATCGATCGGATCGTTACTTGCGACAACATCGATAACCCCAGGACCCGCACCCAACAAATGCAACACATGATTGACCGTCGCGTCTCCATCAATGGGGGTGACCGTCCCTTGATGATCAATAGCAGCAGTATGGGCGTAACGTTCCCGCACCCAGGAGAACAGGTCCTGAGGCAACGTGCGCCCGTAACGCCAGAGACAAAACACGTTCACTTCAAACAACAGCAACGGCTGGTCCCGCAACAGAGTGCCCTCGGCACCGCGAAGAACCCCTAACTCGCCACCCTCAACATCGATCTTTATGAAGTCGACATGGTCGAGATGCAGCTCTGCGACTATGTCGTCAACCGTCACTACCGGAACTGAGACCACCCCTAGTTCCTCACTCAAAAACCCCCATCCACTCCCGTTTCCGTCTTCATGAAACCGGAGCATTCCCGGCTCAGCCCCCACCGCGTTTTCTACAACGGTGATCGGGGCGCCGGTCGCCCGACGAACCGTTTCTCGTAACGACCGATGGACCGATGGAGCAGCCTCGAAAGCGACTACCTGTCCGGCAGGGAATCTTTGGGCGAGTGCGGCGGTGACCCCACCGATGGACGCTCCAATGTCGAGGATGACTGGGTCATCTCGAAGCACAAGGTCAGCTATCCGAACCGAGGGTTCGAACAGGTCACCTTGGGTGAGGCATTGCTGAAAGTAGAGGTCGTCGGAAGCGCCCGCGACCTCCACTTCGATGCCTGACACCCGAATCGTGCCGATATGTAGATCATTTTCCACTGCGGTGAGGGTAGCTAACAGCAGTAGCGTGTCGGTTTCGGTGTACCAACGGGAGGTCGCTATGCCGATCGCCCTTGGGCTACTTGGGTCGTTAGTGATTGGGGCCTCTGACTTTTTTGCCCGATACGTCGCTCGCCGAAACCACGCTGCGACCACCGCTGCCACCGGTCTGGTATTCGCGTCTATTGCCGCGATCATTGTTGCCAGCTTTGGGCCGGGGCGACTGCTCGGATCTGATTATTTGCTGGGTTGCATTTCAGGTGTTGCGAGCGCCTGCGCCCTAGGACTTCTCTATCAAGGTCTTGCTGTGTCTTCGGTCGCTGTCGTGTCACCGATCGTGGCGGTCATGCTCGGCGCTGTCCCTATGTTCTGGGAACTCATCACCGGAACAGCGCCCAGTGCCGGAGTGCTCGTCGGGGTAGTGGTAGCCCTTATCGGTTTAGCGATCACCACCTTCGACCCGGCCCTGGGGGACCGAGTCAAAACCGGCGTCATTTTGGGTTTCTCGTCCGGGCTTTCGTTCGGCATCGGGATGCTGTTCATGGCACAGACCAGCACGGCAGGAGGACTTTGGCCTGTCGTTGCTCAACGCAGCACTGCCTGCATCATCTTGGTGCTGTACTGCACCATTCGAGGACTCCCACGATTCGTACGCGGTTACGCGTTACGTTTCTCGGCGGCCGCAGGAGTACTTGGATCAATAGGCGTGCTGTGTTACACCGCCGGTTTCCAACGCGGTTCAGTGACCACTGTCGCGATCGCCGCTTCCTTGTTCCCTATACCAACGGCGTTGCTGGCGGCAACGTTTGACAACGATTCACTGCGCTGGTGGCAAATACTGGGCATCGGAATTGTTGTGGCAGGTATTGGTCTAATTGTTAGAGGCTGACCAGCTTTAGGAAACAACCGTGTTTCTTGAGAGATACGGCATGACTTCACTCCCGAACAGTTCCATCGAACGCATCACCTTGTCATGAGGCATATCTCCGACCTGGAACTGAGCCATTAAGGTCCCCGCGCCGCAAGCAGCAAGGTTCTTTTCGAGTCGTTCCCCTATTTGTTCAGGGGAACCAATCAGGGGCTCTCCAGCGGTGAGGGTCGGACCCCCGCTGGCGGCTAATTCCCTGGCGATTTCAATCCGGGTTTTGTATGACTCAGGGGCGGTGTATCCCGGGGGAAAGAACGTCGGCAGGGGCAGTGTAAAAGCTCGCTCTTTGAAGTATCTGATGTGGGGCTCAATTTCCGCGGCGGCGGCTTCCTCACCGTCGGGGTGCACATACACAATTGACGTGAACCCAAACTGTTCCGGCCCGGCCTCGTAACCAAAATCTTCGCTCGCGTACTGGCGGTACCTGTCATAGAACTGTTTGAGACGTTCCATCGGCACAAACGTGCACACCAGCGGGTATCGATGTTGCGCTCCCCATTTCAACGTCTCGGCCGATCCCTGCGAGGGAACAAGGATAGGCGGGTGTGGTTGCTGAAGAGGCCGGGGCCACACGTTGACGTAACGGAACTGATAGTTCTCACCGTCCCAAGAGAACGGTCCGGGTTCAGTCCAGGCCTTCACGATGAGATCATGAGCCTCAAAAAATCTGCTCCGGCTGCGCGTGGGATCCAAACCCATGGAGTGGTACTCCGCACCGATTCCTCTAACGAAGCCCGACAGCACTCTGCCGCCCGACATCACATCAAGCATCGCCACCTCCTCAGCCACTCTCAGAGGGTTGTCTCGGAGCGCGATTCCGTTACCCAATATCGCAATTTTCGCGTTTTGAGTTCGGTCAATGAGCGCTGCCGCCATGATGTTTGGCGACGGCATGAGACCGTAAGCATTTTGGTGGTGTTCATTCACCACCACAGCGTCGAACCCGATGGTGTCCGCAAACGCGAGCTGATCCAAATACTCTCCATAGAGCTGTTGACCTAACACCGGGTCATATTCACTGTTGGGATACACCACCCAAGCCGACGAATATTTCTCGCGAACTTTGGGGTCAATGTTCGGATAGGGCATTAAATGGAACGCGTATAACTCCATCTCAGTTCTCCAGAGTCAAATAAAAAGAATTCACCAATGCGGCAGCCGCTGCGGGTTGATCAAGGGGAACGAGATGGCCGGCATCATCCACAGTTGTCAACGAGGCACCAAATAATTCCGCGTACTGTTCGACGTAACTCAATGGGGTCAGCCGGTCCTGGCCACCTGCCGCGACCATCATCGGACAATCCACATGGTGGGCTCGCATTGGGAGTCGAGGATCGTACCCTCGTTTCCACATCAACCGCGCTTGCGTTGCTAGATCAGTCCACACAGCGGTGGCAAGCTCAGCATTCCCAGTCATTGGGTCCACCAGGCTGCCGTCAAGGCTGTCAGCCAAATATGAAAACACCTCAGGCAACTGCTTGATGAACAGGTCAGGGAGAGGTTCAGTAGGCCGTAACCCAATCGGCCCAAACACCACCAACCCCTTCAGCAAGGACGAAAAATGGATCGCCAGGTCAGTTGCAATCCAAGCTCCGATGCTGGTTCCGACAACTAACGGACGGTTGAGGCCCAAACTGCTCATCAAATCCTTGTAGTGAAATGCCAGATCACTCACATCAACCAGCCAATTCGGTGTCTCTTCACCACCGAAACCAGGATGGATTGGAGCGAAAACCTCGAAGTCGGTAGCGAGTTGTTCATGAAACTCTGACCACGCGGAAGTGTTCGCTTCGGAATGAAGAAGAAGAAGCGGTGGACCTTCCCCCCCATGCTGCACTCGCACACACTGGGAAGGTAAATCAATGTTGAGTATCTCGAACATGTCAGCCCACACTCACCACGCCGCCCCTGCAGCGCCCTCTCTCGCGCCCACCATAGTGTTGTGGTGCCGGTCGTGGCCTTGTGCGTTCACCGTCCGAGATCAATAATCTGAAGGCGTTCAGTGGATACGGTCAGTAGGGATACCCGGGTTTTATGAGCGACGGCTGGAACTTTTGGATTGACCGGGGCGGTACCTTCACCGACGTCGTCGGACGGCTACCCGATGGCACGGTAGCAACCCACAAGCTTCTGTCTGACAACCCGCGCCGCTATTCCGACGCTGCTGTTCAAGGCATTAGAGATCTTCTCGGACTCTCCCCCGAGGAACTCCTGCCGTTGCACAAAATTGAGTCGGTGAAGATGGGTACCACCGTCGCCACTAACGGCCTCCTAGAACGTCAAGGCGAACCGACGCTGCTGGTCACCACGAAAGGATTCGCTGATGTTCTTCGAATCGGGTACCAAACGCGACCCGACCTTTTCGCCCTCGACATTGTGGTCCCGCAGATGCTGTACGTCGACGTGCTTGAAGTCAACGAACGAGTAAACGCAGAGGGCGAGGTTCTGATCCCACTAGATGAAGAAACGACGCGTAGAGGTCTCCAACAAGCCCGCGATCAGGGGATCACCTCCGTAGCTGTCGTTCTTCTCCACGGCTACCGCCACACAACCCATGAAAGAACCGTCGCGGCCATCGCCCGGGAACTGGGATTCGCTCAGGTGTCAGTCAGCCACGAAGTCAGCGCGTTAATGAAAATTGTCCCTCGGGGTGACACCACCGTTGTCGACGCCTACCTGTCACCCATCTTGAGGCGATACGTCGCTCAGGTGGACCAACACTTACGCAAAGACGACCTAGGCCCCCGTCTGATGTTCATGCAATCGAACGGCGGACTTACCGACGCGTACACATTTCACGGCAAGGACGCTCTCTTGTCGGGTCCAGCTGGTGGCGTTGTCGGAATGGCCCGAACAGCTCAACAAGCCGGCTTCGACAAACTCATCGGGTTCGATATGGGAGGCACCTCCACCGACGTCAGCCACTACGCCGGAGAATTCGAACGCGCCTACGAAACCGAAGTCGCTGGAGTGCGCGTTCGGTCACCCATGATGGACATCCACACCGTCGCGGCGGGAGGTGGATCAATTCTCCACTTCGACGGCAGTCGCCTGCGCGTCGGCCCAGATTCCGCAGGAGCGGATCCCGGCCCAACCTGCTACGGCAATGGAGGACCCCTCGCCATCACGGACTGCAACGTCGTGCTCGGCAAACTACGACCCGAGTTTTTTCCAGCAGTGTTCGGACCACAAGGAGACGAACCCCTCGATGCGCAGATCACTCTTACGGCAGTCAGGTCACTCGCGGACGAAATCACCAAGGCCACCGGCACACATCACACCGAAACCACTGTGGCGCAGGGCTTTTTGGATATCGCTGCGGACAACATGGCCAACGCCATCAAGAAAATCAGCATTGAACGCGGCCACGACGTAACCGACTACACACTGGTGTGCTTCGGTGGAGCAGGAGGACAGCACGCCTGCCTCGTTGCCGACCGCCTAGGTATCGAAAAAATATATGTCCACCCTCAAGCCGGTGTTCTCTCAGCATTAGGTATCGGCCTGGCAGACATTCGCCATGTGCGCGATGAAGCCGTCGAGGAAACCCTAAACAGCCAAACACTGCATCGACTTGAACCTCGATGGAAAGATCTCGAACGTGCGGGGGTCAACCACCTCACCACCGAAGGTGTGACGCCTACAGCCCAAAGGTTCATGCGTCGTCTAGCACTCCGCTACCAAGGGTCAGACACTGCCCTGCTGGTGTCATCAGGAACCATCAACGAAGTAACAACGGTATTTGAAGCACATCACCAAACACGTTTTGGATTCGTCTCCCCAGACACGCCAGTCATCGTCGAATCAATGCAACTTGAATCCGTCGGCTTGGCAGATCAAGTATCGGTAGCCGAACCAATCTCAGAACCGAAAGACCCGCTCTTAGGGATGTTCCCCACGATCATGGCCGGGGTTCAAGCCGACACACCCTTCATCGAAAGAAAACACCTCACACCTGGTACGCCCATCGCGGGGCCGGCAGTTCTGGTGGAACCGAACGCAACCACCGTCATCGAACCCGATTGGCAAGGCCACATCACCGAAAATGGGGACCTCATCATCGAACGGGTCACAGCGCAAACGTCGCGTCGAGCAATCGGAACCGACGTCAACCCGGTCCAACTAGAGATCTTCAACAACCTTTTCATGAACATTGCCGAACAAATGGGCGTCGTCCTTGAAAACACTGCAGTGTCGGTCAATATCAAAGAACGCCTCGATTTCAGTTGCGCGGTCTTTGACCCTTCCGGAGAACTCATCGCCAACGCCCCCCACCTTCCAATCCACCTCGGATCGATGAGCGAAGCCATCAAATCAGTCATCTTTCACAACCCCGGTATGGAACCCGGCGACGCATATGTGCTTAACGCTCCCTACAACGGAGGCACCCACCTGCCAGACATCACTGTGGTGAAACCCGTCTTCGATGACGCCACGGGGAACAGAATCTTTTATGTAGCCGCACGCGGTCACCACTCCGACATCGGTGGAGTAGTACCCGGTTCAGCGCCAGCCGACTCAACCACTATCGAAGAAGAGGGCCTTGTTCTCGACAACGTGCTACTTGTCAAAGGCGGCCGATTCTTAGAACAAGAAATCAACGATCTACTGACCTCGGGGCAGTGGCCGGCACGGAACCCTCAACAAAATGTCGCTGACCTCAAGGCCCAGGTCGCGGCCTGTGAACGAGGCGCAACCGAACTCCACCGGGTGATCAATCACTACGGGCTCGATGTGGTGCATGCCTACATGGGTCACGTGATGGAAAACGCGGAAGAATCAGTTCGGCGAGTAATCGCCGCGCTCACCGATTGTGACTTCGTTGGAAAGATGGATGATGGAAGTCAGATCGCAGTAAACATTCGAGTCAACATTGAAGAACGTTCCGCTGTCATTGATTTTGCTGGGACCAGTGGGCAACATCCAGGAAACTTCAACGCACCCAAGGCCGTATGCCGGTCAGCCGTGTTGTACGTGTTTCGGTGCATGGTTGCCGACGCCATCCCTCTCAACGCCGGATGCCTAGTTCCACTTGACATACGAATCCCCGACCCTTCGATGATTAGCCCCCACCCACCAGCCGCTGTTATCGCAGGCAACGTGGAAACCAGCCAACTCCTCGTCGACACACTTTTTGGTGCCTTAGGGGTGATCGCGGGATCCCAAGGAACAATGAACAACTTCATTTGGGGCAACGATCAACACCAGTACTACGAAACCATTTGCGGTGGAGCTGGAGCGACACCAAACGCTGATGGCGCAAGCGCTGTCCACACCCACATGACCAACACCCGATTAACCGACCCCGAAATCCTTGAGTGGCGCCATCCTGTGAGAGTCGAACACTTCCTGGTGCGCGACAATTCCGGCGGTCAAGGCACTCATAGGGGAGGAGACGGAGTAGTTCGACGCCTCCGATTCTTAGAACCAATGACCGTCAACGTCTTGTCGTCACGGCGGAAAGTCGCCCCGTTTGGAGTCGAAGGTGGAGACAACGGGCTTGTTGGTATCAATCGATGGTTGAAAGCAGATGGCAGCAGTGTCGAACTGCCAGGCAGCACCCGAGTAGAGGTCAACACCAACGACTGTTTCGAAATCGAAACCCCCGGAGGCGGAGGATTCGGCCCCAAAAGCTGAGGATTCGTTCCGTCTGTTCTCCAGTGATCGCTCAATGGAAGCTTTCGAGGGAGATCTGTTGGCTGTCCCAACGCCGACAGTCGCAGTTACTTGACCTGCAAGACGCCGATGGCTTCGCGGGTTGTGAGCACATCGCCGAACACTGACAGGAAGGTGCTGAGCGCTCCCACGTGAGCCTCATCGCTCCGAGCGGCGTTCGCGTCTTCAACCATTACGGCTCGATAGTCGAGCATCATCGCATCTCGAGCGGTGGAGTCACAGCACACGTTTGTCATGGTGCCCGTGACGAAAACGGTGTCGATGCCGCATGCCTTGAGGGTGTCATCCAGGTTCGACGCTCCGGGCGAAAAGGCACTGAACCGATCCTTATCTATGACCAGTTCGTCGCTGCCTATGTCAAGTTCAGCGAAAAACTCGTGACCCCAAGTTCCGGCCATCAATCCAGCGCGGGCATCCCGAGCTTTCTCAGGGGCGATGAAGTTCTCAAAAAACATGGGCCAAGCGCCGCGCCCTTCCATCGACATAGTTGAGCGAATCCACACAATCGTGCCGCCCGAGGCTCGAAATGTTTCGACTAGGGCATTGATGTTGGCCACGATCCCACGTGCGACCGGCACCTCACTCAAACCACCTTCTGCGACAAAATGGTTTTGCATATCGACAATGATCAGAGCACTGCTTACGGGGTCGTAACCTTCGAAAGCGTGGGACCGACCTCTCCTTTCGATCACTGCGGAACGAACCTCATCGGGGACTGATGCCTCATGCATAATCAAGAGCTTCGCGTAAGAGTTGGTTACCAAGAGGACTTCTCACCCTTTGCGATGGCAAGCCCCGCTGGCCCGCAAGGATTGGCAGTCGCCATCTTGACAACCGGTTTTGAAAAACTCGGTACAGAGGCAGACTGGGTGCCGCTTTCTCTAACTGAACAAATTTCGGCGCTGTGCAACGGCGAAGTGGATATGTTGGCCTGCCTCGGCGTCACCACCGAACGCCAAAGCCAAGTCGTTTTTGGAGACCCGATCATCCGAACCGGTGGAGCGCTGTTCACCATCGAGAGACAACCGACTGAGCCAGCACGGATCGTCACACCGTCAGCTGGACCATTGGTTGCCGCCACTCAAGCTGCGTACCCGACATGTTCAGTCGTTGAAGTCGACGACTACCCGCAGGCTCTAAGCCATGTCGTTGACGGTCACGCCGATGCCGCCGCACTGAACTTCCACGTTGGCAGCCAAGTCGCCGAACGAGAGTTCCCGGGAAAATTCGTTCCACCCGGGAGCACCTTCGAAGAGATTTATCTTGCTCCGGCGTGGGCACCAACGCACGACACTGTTTTCCGCAATGCGATCACCAGCGTTCTCGCGGCTATAAATCCATTAGAGAACCCGTGATGGTGTTCGAGATCAGTGATGTTGGAGGCTGACCTTGGGATGCGTAGCCACCCAGACCAACGCAACCAGAATCACCACCCCTCCAATCACCGTATTTCCTGCGGGGGTTTCATCGACGATCAACCACACCCAGATGGGTGCCAAAACGATCTCGCTAAGGAGAAGCAAAGTTGTGCGAGCTGCTGGCACATAGCGCCCAGCGGCGTTGAAGATCGGCAAACCGACACCCAGCAAGACTCCACCACTGGTCAACCCGAGAACAGCGTCACGAAGCGGTAAATCGAATCCACCCGAAGCGAACGCAGCAACGGATCCGATCAACATTCCGATCAATCCGGTGAAAACCACCTGGGCCCGCAGATCTCGCCCGTGAGAATCTCGTAACAACACGGTATACCCGCCAAGCATCAACGGAATACAAGCTGCAGCTGAAATACCGACGACGTTGCCGGCCCCCCAGCTGCTCCCCATTATCACCACCCCCACAACGCCTGTCCCCATAGCCGCCCACGTATGACCGTCAACCCGTTCGCGTAACAACAGCCAACCCAACAGAGCCGCAGAGAACGGAGCCAAACTCTGCAAAAACAATGTCGTGGCCGCGTCGATTCGAGCGATAGACACAATGAACGCGGTAGACATGCCTGCCATCAGAGTCGCCGCAAGCAAATTCTTACCGAAACCAACTCGTAAGGCGTCAACGCGACCCGACTTCGGCCCCACAGCGAAAGCCACCAGAGAAGCAACAAGAATTCCGACCGAACGCCAAAACAGAAACAACCATTCAGAGCTTTCCCCTGAAGTCCAACGAAACAACAGCGGACTAAAGCTAAATAGGGTGCCTGCCAAAAGAACGAACAACGAACCGTTTCTGGCATTGAGACGAAAGCTCACGATAAGAGACTGCCACGATCAGTGGTTCAAACCGACGAGAATGTGAACATGACAGTAGGTAACAAGTTCTCCACACAGTGGCGTGTCATAGACGACGCCCGTGTTCTTGTAGCGTCCGCTGACCGCCCCTATACGCAACTATCTGCAGCCTCCGTCGAAACGTTTCAGCGAGACGGGGTGGTGTTGCTGCGAAACGAATTCTCTTCCTGGGTTGAACCCCTGCGAGATGGACTTGAACGCAACCTGAACAACCCGGAGCGGTACGCGTTCCCTTGCGATAGCACTCGAAGCCCTGAACGGGGAAGGTTTTTCGACAGTTATTGCAACTGGCAACTAATTCCGGAGTATCTACTATTCGTTGTCACTTCCAGTGCGGCATCGATCGCCGCTCAGCTAATGGCAAGTGATACCGCCCAGTTTTTCCACGACCACGCGTTTGCAAAAGAAAAGGGCACCGCAAAAGCGACGCCATGGCATCACGACCTTCCCTACTACTGCATAGACGGCTCCCAAACCCTGTCGATATACATCGCTCTTGATAGGACCCCGGTTTCGACGGGCGTGAGATTTGTTAAGGGTTCCCATCGAAACGGAACGACTTACCGACCACGCAACTTCGCCGCCGGTGATGAATACACCCAACACGACCCGACGCTTGTGCCAATTCCCGACATCGACCCACACGGCGCCAACATTTTCGTTGAGGCACTGGAACCCGGCGACGCCCTGTGCTTCGACTTTCGAACCCTTCATGGAACGACGGCCGAAGAGGTGACTGACCGTCGACGAGCGTTTTCGACACGATGGTTGGGTGACGACGTCCGGTACCTTGAACGCCAAGGTGAGACGTCACCACCCCTTGACGACTTAGGGCTCCAGTCAGGCGAAGTTATGCGCCACGACTGGTTCCCCGTACTCTGGCCGTCGTCCAACGATTGAGGAATCGACGTGGCTGATCCAATCCAAACACCAGAGCGCATGGAGTTGGTTGAACGCATCGCCGCGATCGGGCCCCGATTCGCCGATCGAGCCGCGACCCACGATCGAGAGGCGTCATTCCCAACTGACAACTGGAACGACCTCGCGAACGAAGGTTTCCTTGGATTGTGCGCTCCCGCCGAATTCGGCGGACTTGGCGGCGACTTTGTTACCTACGCCCTGGTGAGCGAAGAATTGGGACGTCATTGCGCGACAACTGCACTTACTTTCAACATGCATACCGCAACAGCGCTCCTCGCCGGTTGGATAGCGGACCAACTGGAAGTGAACGACGAACAACAAGCTCACCTAGACCGGACACGGCCCCGACTGTGGGAAGGAATGTGTCGCAATCATGTCATACACAGTCAGCCTTTCTCCGAAGGACGAACCCCAGGAAGTGGCGCCCCCATCGGTACTTCCGCAAAGGCCGTAGATGGCGGTTATCACGTAACAGGGAGAAAAATCTTCGCTTCGCTCAGTGGGGTCGCCGACATCCACAACGTGGTCGCACTCGTCGAAGGCGACGACCGCACCCGACTGCTAGGAGTACCTGCCGACGCGGAAGGCGTCGAAATTGTCGGAGACTGGGATCCACTTGGGATGCGGGGCACCGATTCACGTGATCTCGTCCTCACCGAAGCCTTTGTACCCGAAGACAACGAGGTGCTCCCTCCGGGAGTGTTCGACGCCATGGCCGAGCGGTTCCCATATTTCTACATGACGTTGAGCTTCACGTATCTGGGGTTAATGCGAGCGATATTGGACCTCACCCGCCAATACCTCCGAGGCGAACTGGGTGTCGAATCCCGGCGTGACAACCATGTCAAACAGTCTGGGTGGGCCGAAATGCAAATGATCTACGACAAAGCCCAATCGCTCACCTACCGGGTGCTGGGCGAAACCGCAGTTGACCCAACCAACACTGCGTTGCGACGCGCCTGGACAGCAACGGTCGCGATCATGGAAGGCGCACCAGAAATGGCCTCATTAGCTATTCGAGTCTGCGGCGGTAGATCGATGCTTCGCCCCAACAAACTCGAACAGCACTATCGCGACGCCCGTTGCGGAGCGACCATGTTGCCCTGGAGTGTTGAAGTCAGTTTGGACCGAATCGGCAAGCACGACCTATACGACAACTAAAACCGAGGTCACTCTCAAGGCCACCGCTACCGGCCATTAGGGTTACGCGGTGCGACGTATCCAACATTTCATTGACGGTGAATTAACGGCTGGAACGAGTGGCCGTTCGAGCGACGTGTACGACCCCGCGACCGGTGAAGTACAGGCCCGAGTTGATTTGGCCTCCGCGACTGAAGTTGATCACGTCGTGGCGTCGGCTTCCAAGGCAGCCGGTGAATGGGCAGAGAGTTCACTGACGCAACGAACCCAAATCATGTTTCGCTTTCGCGAACTGCTTGCCTCTCGCACCGACGAACTGGCTCGAGTCATCAGCAGCGAACACGGCAAGGTGGTCTCAGATGCAGCGGGCGAAGTGGCCCGAGGACTCGAAAACGTCGAATTTGCTTGCGGTATCGCCCACCACCTCAAAGGTGAAATCAGCGAACAAGTATCCGTGGGGATCGAGGTGTATAGCTTGCGACAACCCCTAGGGGTAGTCGCAGGCATCACCCCATTTAATTTCCCTGCGATGGTTCCTGCCTGGATGTTTGCGACAGCGATTGCATGTGGCAACGCGTTCATATGCAAACCCTCCGAACGAGACCCATCGGCGTCGATGCTGATCGCGGAATGGCTGATCGACGCAGGTCTCCCACCCGGGGTTTTCTCCGTAATCAACGGCGACAAAGAGGCCGTTGACGCTCTCATCGATCACGAAAACGTCGCAGCGATCAGCTTTGTCGGTTCGACACCGATAGCAAGCTATGTCTATGAACGCGGCACCGCCCTCGGCAAACGAGTACAGGCTTTGGGTGGCGCAAAAAACCACATGCTGGTGTTGCCCGACGCCGACATCGACATGGCAGCCGACGCGGCGGTCAGTGCCGCTTACGGTTCGGCGGGTGAACGGTGCATGGCAATCAGTGCTCTTGTCGCTGTCGGATCTGTTGCCGATGAACTAGTCGAAGCGATCTCCACGCGAATCCCCGGCATCAAAATAGCTGCAGGTACCGAACCCGATGCAGAGATGGGGCCCCTCATCACCGGCGAACACTGTGCCCGAGTCGCCGGATATGTTCAACGCGCCCAAGTCGACGGAGCGGTCGCTGTAGTTGATGGCAGCGAAGCCGATTTACCCAAGAAGGGCTTCTTCTACGGTCCCACACTGTTGGACCGCGTGACACCGGATATGGAGTGTTACCGCGACGAAATCTTCGGTCCAGTGTTGAGCGTGGTCCGCGTTGAAACATTCAAAGAAGCTATTGATCTCATCAACTCGAATCCGTTCGGAAACGGCACAGCCATTTTCACCCGTGATGGGGGAGCCGCCCGTCAGTTTCAACACGAAGTACAAGTGGGGATGGTGGGAATCAACGTACCTATCCCGGTGCCGGTCGCGTACCACTCTTTCGGTGGTTGGAAGTCATCGCTCTTTGGAGACACCCATATGTACGGACCCGAAGGGGTGCGCTTCTACACCCGAGCGAAGGCGATTACCGCACGTTGGCCAGACCCATCATCCAGCCAGATTGACCTGGGCTTCCCCCGTAACGACTGATCGGAACCTTCAATGCGCACCCAGCTTTACATCAATGGCGAGTGGCGCGACAGCGAAAACGGTGCCGAATTCACCGTGTGGAACCCCGCTTCCGGTTCCGAACTTGCTGACGTAGCGTCAGGCACAGCCGCTGATGCCGTCAGAGCCGTCGACGCGGCCGCGACCGCGCAGGTCGCATGGGCCGCCGAACCTCCTCGCGTCCGATCGGAGATCCTACGGGCCTGTTGGAAACATCTGCTCGACCACACTGACGAGTTAGCGGACCTCATTGTCAGCGAGCACGGTAAACCCCGAATTGACGCTGCAGGTGAAGTGGCCTACGCCGCCGAGTTTTTTAGATGGAACGCTGAAGAGACGGTCCGCATTGACGGAACCATCGGTGTCTCACCGAGCGGAGGAAACAAAATAATCGTCCACCACCCACCTGTCGGGGTTGTGGTGATGGTCACTCCATGGAACTTCCCTGCAGCCATGATCACCCGCAAGGTCGCCCCCGCTTTGGGAGCAGGAAATGGAGTGGTCATCAAACCACCTAAATACGCACCCCTGACCGCTCTTCGTGTCGCCGAGCTCCTATCGGAGGCTGGAGTTCCCGACGGCCTGGTCAATGTCGTACCGTCACAGACCGCGAGCACTGTGTTTGATGCGGCCGTCACTCACAATGCGACCCGCATGGTGTCTTTTACCGGATCGACAGACGTCGGAAAAATTTTGTTGCGCAGCTGCGCTGATCGAGTACTCAAAGTCGCGATGGAGTTGGGCGGAAACGCCCCCTTCGTCGTATTTGGCGACGCCGACATTGACGCTGCAGTCGAAGGAGCAATGATCGCAAAGATGCGGCATAGCGCTGAGACCTGCACTGCAGCCAACCGATTCTTGGTGGAATCGTCCGCTGTTGACACCTTCACCGGCAAGCTTGCCGAAGCGATGTCAGCAGTGAAGGTCGGTGACGGCTTCGACCCTGAAGTGACCTGTGGTCCGATGATCGACGCTTCAGCGGTGGCATCCATCGATCAACTCGTTTCCTCCGCGGTTGACGGCGGCGCTGCAACAGTGATCGGCGGTTCCCCTATTGAAGGGCCCGGCTATTTTTATGAGCCGACCGTGCTAGCCGGGGTGAGCGCTGACGCCGACATTGTCCATCATGAGATCTTCGGGCCGGTCGCTCCGATCGTTCCATTTGATGACCTCGACGCGATGATCGAACAAGCTAATGACACGGAAATGGGGTTGACCGGTTACGTCTACACGTCAGATCTCGCCAAAGGACTGGCAGTGTCTGAACGCATTCAAGCTGGCATGATCGGTCTGAATCGAGGCGCGGTCAGCGACCCGGCGGCGCCGTTTGGTGGAATGAAACAGAGCGGGCTAGGTCGCGAAGGTGCTCAAGAAGGCATCCTCGAGTTCTGTGAAACCCAATACATCGCCACCGACTGGTAGATCACAGACACCGCCGTTAGTTAGTCCTTGCTGAGGAGATGCACAACGCAGACCGCGCCGATCCCAACCATATGGGTCAAGCCAATCTGAGCTCCTTGATGTTGGCGGCTACCAGCCTCACCTCGAAGCTGACGAGTCACTTCGACGACTTGGCCCGTACCCGTTGGTCCGATCGGATGACCCATAGCGAGGAGGCCTCCTGAGGGGCTCAGCGCGCAACGCCCACCGATATCGAACTCGCCGGACTCGATCAGCGACGCGGCTTCACCGGGTGGGCAGAGCCCCAACGCTTCCGCATACAACAGCTCTTCTATCGCGAACGCATCATGAACTTCGAGTACATCTACGTCGGAGGGTTCGATGCCAGCTTGATTGAATGCCGCCTCACCGGTCTCCGCAGTCAGGGCAGCATCGATGCCCACCCCAGCGCCGTACAGTGCTTCGGTCCGCGTCACGGAGGCGTTGATCCGAACCGCTCGAGACCGATCGAGATTTAGGTGTCGGATGCCTTCTTCGGATGCAATCACCGCGGCCGCGGCACCCTCTCCGACCGGGCAGCACTGCAAGCGCGTCATCGCTCCCGAGATGGGTTCGGCGAGAATCTCCTCCATGCTTCGAACTTTTTGTCGTTGCGCATATTGGTTGCTGGCCCCGTTCCGATGATTCTTAAAAGCGACCTTCGCAACCTGCTCCGCAGTTACCCCATGTAAATGCATGTACTCCGAAGCGAGAAGGGCAAAGTGAGTGAAGGGAACGACGGTCCCATTCTCAAGGTTTTCTATTCCCGCCTGACCTGGAGCGGCACCAAGGCCGCCGCGAGGTTTATCCACGCCCAAGGCAAGTACAACGTCGGAGCGACCTGAGGCAACCTCAAGGCATGCTTGAGCGACTGCCGAAGATCCCGAAGCTGAAGCATTTTCAACCTGTGTCATAGGAATGCCGGTCGCTCCCAGCCGACTCAACATGATGCGGCTTGAACCCATACCGAGTAGCGCGGTGCCGGTATAGGCAGCCTGCACATCAGGCCACGTGATCCCAGCATCATGCAACGCGGACCGCACCGCTGTGATGCCAAGCTCAACATAGGTCGTATCGCTTCGACGTTGATACTGATGTAACCCGATGCCAACGACATACACGGGCCGGTCTCTCAACAGGTTGGTTTCACTCATTCAACAACCCGAAACTGCAAGTCCACCAACATGTTGTCGTCGGTGTCTTCAAGGTCTTGAACCAAGACCCCTTCGACCTCAGCCCCGACGCCAACTTCAGAGCCAGCGACGATGGCTTTGATGACAGGTCCTCCCGATAACTCAATGACAGCGACGGTGAATGGGGTAGTTGGGGATGGACGATGATGGCGATGAACGGTCGCGACGGCGTGCACCGTTCCCCGAGCTTCAAGATCTACCTCCTCTAGGTCCTCGGACGAGGACCCGCACTGTTCACATCCATACGGATCGGGTGGGAAGGCAACCCGACTACAGGAACTACATCGGTGCCCCAAAATGACGGGAGGGTCTGTCAACCGTAATAAATGCGGATGCCGTGCCTGAATAGTCATATCGCCCTCAACGACAGAACCGTAGTCACAAGACAGACCGCGAGCTAAACATCTCGCTAGCTTGAGCGACATGTCTGACGTATCAGATATCGCCCAATGGTGTATCAGTCGAAGTCATCGGCAAGTGAAGCTTCACACGCGACGACCAAATCTTGCCCAAGCGCTCCGCGAAGCAGGAATGGAGATCACTGATGGGCCAGCGCGATTAGTGCTGTGGCTGGATGACGCTATAGGCGAATCCCAACCTTGGGAACACGCCGTTGGTGACGGTGAAGTTCTGATAGAGGGATGTCTGCCCGTAGCGCGGGGGGTGCACGCGATCGCGGTCGAAACGGACCGAGCGGTCATTTTGGCTGCCGATAACGACGAATGTCGACGCATCGAATTTCTCGAAGACGGTGTCACCACGGTGCCTGTACACCCCATTGCGTTAGGAACTCTTGACGAGTCGGCAAGAAAAGCGGGGTTCGAGCTTGCTGAACGATGGGTCGACTGGTCACTGGAACTACCAAACCCCACCGACCCCTGCCACTTGTCATTGTTCCGTAACTTGTAAAAGGGAACTCAACTCAGGCGTCCGTCGTTGAGTAAACAACTGACGCCATTTTGGAGGTTGCGGTGCGACAACTCACAGCAGCAATAACTTCGCTTGCGATTTTGTGTGCCTGTAGCGCCGACGGCCGTGACGACACCGTCGCCCCCGACCGAACAGTGCCGTTACACCCCTCACAAGTGCAGCTGACAGCGGCCCTTACCTCCTTTGAGTCCTGTGAACCGTTCCTTCGACATGTCAAAGCCAATGCCCTCGAGATGGTTGGTCCCTGGGGACTTGACGGGGGATATCCCATCGCGTTGATGGAAGGGTCTGAAATGCTGCGCGACGGCTCCCAAGCAGTTGCCGACTCATCGCAATCCGGCCTAACGCCAGGCGTGGACTACAGCACTACCAACGTTCAAGAGGCAGGCGTCGACGAGGCCGACATCTTGAAAACCGATGGGACGCGCATTGTCGCGTTGGTCAACGAAGAACTACGTGTGGTCGATATCACAGGCGATCAACCCAGGTCTGTTGGGACGCTGCGGTTTGAGAAGTTATGGCCCCAAGAAATGTTCCTCGTAGGGGACCGGATTCTTGTATTCGGCCAGAGCCACGGGGGCACGCAGAGCCTGACGCTGAGACATGGCCCGTACAGCCCGATCAGCACCATCGTAGAGATCGATATCAGTGGTCCAAAACCACGGATTACACGCCGGCTACATGTAGACGGCGGATATCTCAGCAGCCGCATGGTTGACGACGTTGTCCGCATCGTCGTTCAAAGCCAGCCAACAGGGCTCGAATGGTCCTACCCGAGCGGAGCAGGGTTGCGCGCTGAACGACGAGCTGAGGAAGACAACCGTCGACTCGTAGAAGAATCAACGATTGACAATTGGATCCCATGGTTCGCTCTTGAAAATGCTCGCGGACGCCTAATCGAAGAAGGCACTCTGACGCCCTGCGACCGCATCTACCATCCGCCATCCAATAGCGGCCTGCAAATGTTGAACATCATCACGGTAGATCTGTCCGGAGAGCAACTAGGAGACAAGCTTCTCAGCACCTCAGTGCTCGCCGATGGGCAAACGGTGTACTCCTCCAAAGACAACCTTTATGTCGCTACCACCGAGTGGTTCGATTGGCGTGAACTAGAAACCGACGAAGATGACACCTCAAATAGACGACCGCCGCTGACGACGCGAATCCACAAGTTTGATATCAGTGAGCCCGACAACACCCTGTATCGAACCTCAGGACAGGTCCTTGGCACAGTCCTCAACCAATACTCGATGTCGGAACACAAGGGCCGGCTCCGCGTTGCCACCACCGACCATCGCTGGTGGGGACCCGCAGATACGGCAGACAGTGAGAGCTACGTGACGGTGCTCAGCGAAGAGGACGGGGAATTGGTTGAGCTTGGCCGCATCGGAAACTTGGGGCGAGGCGAACGCATTTACGCGGTGCGGTTTCTCGGGGATCTCGCAACTGTTGTGACGTTCCGTCAAACCGACCCCCTCTACACGATCGATCTTTCCGACCCTCGATCACCGACCGTCTTAGGGGAACTAAAGATATTGGGGTACTCCGCGTACCTCCATCCAGTCACCGAGACGTTGTTGCTTGGGATTGGCCAAGATGCCGACGACGATGGACGAACCGTAGGCACCCAGGTTTCGTTATTCGATATCAGTGATCTGGCTGACCCGATTCGTATTGATCAATGGCGTCTCCTCGGTGGTCACAGCGAAATTGAATACAACCCCCGAGCTTTTCTTCATTGGCCGGCAGAGAACCTTTTCGTTTTGCCAGTCGCAACGCATCGAGTCGAATCAGCCGAATCCGGACCTTTTTCCGGCGCAGTCGCCCTTGAGTTGAACAACCGCTCTCTAACAGAACGCGGTCGTCTTACACATCTGAAAACACCACCCAAAGTCCGCTGCGATCGATGGGTGGAAGAACGCGAAGATGGTACTGAAATATCTAGACAGCACTGCTGGGCTGACATCGACTGGCGCGCAACCATCCAACGGTCTGTGGTGATCAAGAACAGGATTTATACCCTCTCCTCACTCGGGTTACTTGCCAGCGACCTGCGGACGCTGGAACAACGGGCTTTCTTACTGTTCTGATCAGGTTGGGCCCGACGTTCACCTGATTCTCGAAACAAAACCCGTTCTCAGCGGGACTTAAGTGTTCATGGGACGGCTCTGTCGGCAATAGTGGAGTTATGACCGAAGTCACGTGGGACGAGGCACCCAGTTTGCAGAACCCGCTGTTGGTGGTGGCATTCGAGGGTTGGTTCGACGCAGGGGAGTGCGCAACGGGGGCCATCCAATGGATCGTCGACCAATACGAAGCTCGCCGCATCGCCAAGATCGACCCCGAAGAATTTTTCGATTTCCAAGAAAATCGTCCACACATCGAAATTGCTGACGACGGAGAACGACGAATCAAATGGCCGTCGCTTGATGCGCACGTGATTGAAAACGATTTTCCTCACGATCTGGTGTTGCTGGCGGGTCTAGAGCCGCGGATGCGGTGGAGAACTTTCTGTGATTCGGTCGTAGAGATCGCCCGCGACACGGCATGCGAAATGGTTGTCACCCTCGGGGCGATGGTTGCAGGAGTCCCACATTCGCGCCCTTCGGAGGTAAAAGGCAGCGCCGCAAACCCGGACCTGGCACACAGGCTGGGCTTGGACCGACCTAGTTATCAAGGCCCCACGGGCATCATCGGCACCTTGCATGATGCTCTCGACAGTGCCGAACTTCCGGTTATCTCCCTGCGGGTTGGGGTACCCCACTATGTCGCTGGACCCCCGAACCCCAAAGGCACTCGAGCGTTACTGGCTGAGTTCGAAAAGGTCACTGGTGTCCCAACCGGCTACCGAGACCTTGACCACAGCGTCCTCGAATGGGAACAACGAGTGAGCGACGCAGTCGAACAAGACTCAGAAATCATTGGATATGTGCGCCAGTTAGAAGAGGAAGCGGACCGGGTAGTCCCAGCAGATCTTCCCTCAGGCGACGACTTGGCCGCCGAATTCCAGAAATTCTTGAGGGACCAACGTGACGAGTGAGCGACGGTCCGCGTCAGACGACGTCTACGGCTTGTTGGCGCAACAAATGGTCCGCCAACACTAAACACACCATCGCCTCAACCATTGGAACTGCCCTGGGGAGAACGCACGGGTCATGCCGTCCCTTGGCTTCAAGGGTCGTTGTCTCGTTGTCCTGATTCACCGTTTGTTGAGCCGACCTGATCGTCGCCGTTGGCTTGAACGCAACACGCGTCACTAGATCTTCCCCGTTACTAATCCCGCCTTGGACCCCGCCGCTGTGGTTACTGGTAGTCGATGGCCGACCATTATCGCCAGGCACGAATGGATCATTGTGTTCGCTACCCGTCATCAACGTTCCAGCGAACCCACTTCCTATCTCCACTCCCTTGGCTGCAGGAAGCGACATTAAGGCCCCAGCGAGCTCAGCATCAAGTTTGTCGAACACCGGCTCCCCCAGCCCAGCAGGCATATTGCGAGCTACGCAAGTGACAATCCCCCCCAAAGAATCGCCCCCTTTTCTTGCGGCCTCAATTGCTGCGGTCATTACCTCGGCCGCGGCGCTATCAGGACAGCGAGTGGGGTCGCTCTCGACCTGATCACGAGACACGAGTCCCAAATCAATGTCAGCCTCAATGTCTCGGATCGAACTGACCCAAGCGATCACTTCGATGCCGGCCACGTGTTCAATAACCTTCCGAGCAACTGCGCCACCGGCTACACGTCCAATAGTTTCGCGAGCGGAAGCCCGTCCCCCTCCTTGCCAATTTCTGATGCCGTACTTAGCTTCAGTTGTCCAGTCCGCGTGACTTGGTCGGTACACGTCGCGCATTTCTTCATATGCGCCAGGGTTGGCGTCCTCATTTCGCACAACCATGCCAATCGAAGACCCCAACGTCTTCCCCTCGAAAATTCCGCTAAAGATTTCTACGCGGTCGTCCTCGTTTCGCTGAGTCACAAGTCGGCTTTGCCCAGGGCGCCGTCGATCAAGCTCGATCTGAATGTCAGCCACATCAACTTCTAGCCTCGGCGGACAGCCGTCTACCACGACTCCCACTCCGCCCCCATGCGATTCACCGAACGTCGTAATTCGGAACTGCTCTCCAAAGGTGCTTCCGGCCATAGCATCGAGAGTAGAGGTCGCGACGACGGTCTCACGAAGAGATTCTCGAACTCGGCCGATTTAGAGCGCGTTCACCGGCAATGATGGCAGGGATGGAGTTGATTGACGCACTTCTGGTCGCTGGGGCTGGCGTCGTCGCGGGCGTCGTGAACGCGATGGCGGGTGGGGGGTCATTGTTGACGGTCGCTCTACTCAACGTGTTCGTTGGATTGCCCGGACTGGTCGCTAACGGCACTAACCGGATAGGTGTTTTGGTACAAAACGCCTCCTCAGTTGCTGCCTATCGAAAAGGCGGCATTTCCGGTTTACGTCGCGCCCTTCCGCTCCTGGTTCCAGTCACCGCGGGATCTCTCATCGGGTCACTTGTGGTATCTAGCTTCACCGACGACGCCTTCGAAAAGATCTTCGGGGTATTGATGATCCCCTTGGTGTTCCTCAGTCTCCGCGCCCCTGCCACCACCGGTCGCCAAATCAGTTGGCATCCAGCCCTAACCACCACCGTGTTCTTCGGAGTTGGGCTGTATGGCGGGGCGTTCCAAGCGGGAGTCGGACTACTCATTGTGGTCGCTTTGGCGAGATCAGGTCTTGATTTGGTTAACGCCAACGCAGTCAAAGTGGTTGTGATCTTGGTTCTTACAGCTATTGCGGTGCCGGTCTTTATTATTCGAGGCCAAGTCGATTGGGGTTTCGCCGCGGTCCTGGCGGGCGGATTTGCTCTTGGGGGTTGGCTGGGAGCGCGAATCGCGGTTCGAGGTGGTGACCGGGTGATACGCCCGGTGCTGATTGTCGCGGTTACGGCTCTTGCTGGCCGAATGATTGGGCTTTACTGACCGCGAAGATCTAGCCTCCCGACATGATCTTTGACCTTGACCTCGACCGCGTTCGCAATCGGCCAGGGATCAAATGGGAACGACACGGTAACGACGTCTTGTCCGCTTGGGTTGCAGATATGGATGTCGAAGTTCCCCACTTCATCACTGAGGCCGTCGTCGCACGAATCGAATCTGGAGGCTTGGGCTATGGCTTCTACGACCAACCCATACCGGTTCTCGAGGCCTTCAAGCATCGTATGAAGAACGCGTTCGACTGGGAAATTCAAACAGATGATGTTTTGCGAGTTCACGATGTCATCCAAGGCTTGGAGTGGACGATCCGGACTTTGACCCCCGCCGGATCAGGCATCGTTGTTCAAACCCCTGTCTACCCGCCGTTTTACTCAACCATCGAAGCTTCGGGTCGACATTGGGTAGCCAATCCGCTGACCGCAACCGAAGATGGATGGGTCCTTGATTTCGATCATCTCGAAAGTGTCGCGGCGGACCCTGAGGTGTCAACACTGCTCTTGTGTCACCCGCACAACCCGTGCGGGCTCGTCATGACAGCAGAAGACCTTGCGACGATTGTTGACATTGCCGAACGCCATGACCTTCTGGTGATCTCAGACGAGATTCATTGCGATTTGGTATATGCGCCACACCGGCACGTACCCGTTGCGTCGGTCAGTGAACTGGCGTCGCAACGAACCGTCACGATCACCGCTGCGACCAAAACGTTCAACATGGCGGGCCTGAGAATGGCCTTCGTTCATACCGCGTCGGAACGGTACGGGCCTGCGCTCAACGACATCTCAACTCGAATGATTGGAGGTATCAACGGACTCGGGCAAATAGCAACCGTCGCGGGATGGGAACACGGCGACGAGTGGATATCGGAACTCGTAGCGGGCCTAGACCACAATCGTCACCTCCTCGCAGATCTGCTATCTGAACATCTTCCGGGCGTCATCTACCGACTTCCCCAAGCGACGTATCTTTCGTGGCTGGATTGCCGCAACCTTGAATTGGGAGAGGACCCAGCAGAAATCTTCCTGTCGCGAAGCCAAGTCGCGCTGAACTCCGGACTGGATTTCGGATCCGAGGGGGGTGGCCACGTCCGCCTGAACTTTGCAACATCACCCGAAATGCTGACCATGATCATCGAGCGGATGGCGGCGGCACTCTAATCGTCGACGTGTGCGATGCTCTCGGTAACGCCGCGATGTGCGTGGCGCCGCAGCACCAGCGGATAACCAACTGCTCCGACCACAAAGAACAGAAACCATTGAACGGTGTAACCCAGATGGGGTCCGACATCAGTGGGAGGGGGGTCGACAGGAACCGGCCCATCAACCTGGGGGGTGCTGTCCATCAGCTCGACGTAAACCGGCGCAAGAGTGAGTGCCACCTGCTGGTCGACCCTAGCCACATCGGTTCGAGCAAGGGTACGAAGTACACCAGTTGAACTGTCGCGCGCCCCTATAGAACCCCTCGTCTGACTGAAACGAACGCGACCGGTGAGCGACACAGAACCCTCCGGCGCGGCCTGAACGGCAGTTTGGCATTCGACCTCGTGCGTCCAGCCGACAACCACCAGCACACCTTGGTACTCGTTCGTCGTTAACGGCACAGCCAGATGACATCCTGCCGCTTCTTGATGGCTGCGATTGCGGATCACCACCGCGTCGGTGGGGGACCAGATCCCTTGGAGCTCTGCCACACGAAACTCGGTTTCGTCGTAAGCCCTGAAGAGATCTTGGGCGTTGAGCATGGTGGCCTCAGCTCTGGCCAACACCGCTTCGTTGCGTCGCCCACGCTCCATGTGGCGCCCCAATTGCCAAATACCTGCCGAAATAAACGTGGCCAACAACAAGAACGTGAGCAAATGCGCCACTATCCATTTGGGTTCGCGCGCGAAGCCGTACATCGGGAGCACGCTAGCCGCCCCCGTAGACTCGGCCTCGGTGTTACGACGCTGCATTCTCTCCGGATTCGCGGGACTTACCCTGCTAATTGCGTCTGCATGCGCGGACCCCGAACCAGAAAAAGCGATCTTCGTTGTTCGTGAAACCTCGGTACCCAGTAACGATCAACCGGAGGACCGATCCCCTCCAACTTCAAGCACCACTTCCACCACAGTGGCAACCGTCACCCAACAAGATGATGAGGCGAGCCCCTCTACGACTGAAGCAGCGACATCTACCGTTACCACCGTCGTCAACGAACAAATGTGGACCCTGCTAGCAGGAGGCGATGTGCTGCTCGATCTCACCGAACCAGAAGGCGTCGACCCCTTTACCCAAGTCCAACCTGACCTCAAATCGGCAGACGTGGCCATCGTCAATCTTGAGATGGCCATCACCGAACGCGGCGAACCTTACGACAAAGAATACGTTTTCCGTGCCCCCGGATCGTCTGCACTAACGCTGGCCGGAGCAGGAATCGACGTTGTCTCCCTAGGAAATAATCACGTATTCGACTACGGACGCGAAGGGTTGGAAGACACAATTTCGGTTCTCGACGAAGTAGGGATCCTTCGACCCGGAGCCGGATCCAACAATGCGGAGGCTTATGCTCCCCGAGTCCTGAGCCTCGACAACGGAATCCGCGTCGCGTTCGTCTCAGCAACCGCTGTCGTGCCAGGCGGCTTCGCCGCCGGAGCTGACCGACCCGGAGTTGCGGATGCCAAGTGGGCGATTCCTCGAGTGTTGGCTGCTGTTCGAGCAGCAGCTTCAGGAAACGACGTAGTGGTTGTCAGCTTGCACTGGGGGGTTGAGCGCGAACCTTGCCCAACCGAAGAACAACGCTCTCTTGCACAGCAAGTAATCGACGCTGGCGCTGACTTGATCCTCGGCCACCACCCGCACGTACTGCAACCCATCGAAACGTACGATCGAACCGTCATAGCGTATTCGTTAGGAAACTTCGCCTGGCATCCCCGGTATGGCATTACTGGCGACACGGGAGTACTGGAAGTTATCTTCAAAGGCTCCTCTATACAGGGCTACCAATTTCACCCCCATGTACTGAACTACACAGGCTCCGCCACCCCCATTTCGAGCGGGGATCGCTATGAACGAATCGTCGACATCGTCGAAGGCAGATGCGAAGAATACGCCCCTGAGTCACCGACAACCACAGAAGCCTCAACTGGTACCGAGGGAGTGACGACAACGATCGCCACAGATTGACGTCACTGCAATTCGATCCGTTGAACTGCATCTGCCGGTTCGAAACCCAGAACTTGACCCAGGAACGACAATTCCGCCTCCAGGGCTCTAGCTATAGTCTCAGCTTTTCGAAATCCGTGACTTTCGCCATCGAAAAGCACGTAAGCGTATGGAATGTCAGCCATAGCCAGCGCACCAACGAGCAGATCAGCCTGGGATGGTGGCACCACGGGGTCCTCAGACCCCTGCAACACAATCATGGGAGTCGAAAGTCGTTCTGTGTGATTGATAGGCGAACGTTCTGCATATAGCTCTTTTTCATCTGGCCACAGCCCCACCAACGAATCGAGGTAACGAGCTTCGAACTTATGGGTGTCGCGTGCCAACGACGCCAGATCAGCGACCCCGTAGCGAGATATACCTGCCGCAAAAAGATCGCTGTTGGTCAGCGCGCACAACGTCGTAAAGCCACCCGCAGAACCCCCCTTGATTGCGAGAGATTTGGGGTCAACAGTTCCGGAGTCAGCGAGATACTTGGCAGCACCTATGCAATCCTCGGTATCTACGATGCCCCACTGACCTTTGAGCTTGTCGCGGTACGCCGTCCCAAACCCCGTGCTGCCTCGATAATTCACATCGACTACAGCGATGCCGCGGTTGGTCCAATATTGAATGCCCGCATTGAACGACGAACCTGCTGCCCCCGTTGGACCGCCGTGGCTCAGCACGAGCAGTGGTGGCAAACCAGAAGATGAGAAGTAACTGGAGTTAGTTGGGGGGAAGTGGAACGCATGGGTGGGTTGCCCGTGAGGGTCAGAGACAACAATCGGTTGAGGGACTGAAACATCTTCTGAGGTGATGGGTAGTGAATCCGGATCACTTAGCTGCTCTGATGAACCATCGCTTGCTAACGCGTAGATGGCGGTGCTTCTCTCCCAACTAGCCGCAATGGTTACGACCCGGTCTTCGGCTAGAACACCGAGGCCGTTGAATTCGGTGAAACCAGTGTCCAGTTCTCGTAGGCCTCCATCTACGATTTGACCGACGTGCCCCACCCCTCCGTCGATCCAGGTGCACCAAACTTTTTGTCCGTCCCAAACATAGGTTTTCTGACCGAAAACCCAAGAGGGAACACCGAATTCAAGGGCGGCTTCGACGATTGGTTGTGAACGTCCAGCTGCGGTATCGACTTCGTGAATGTTCCACCACCCCGTAGCGTCACTAATGACATGGAGTCGCCCGTCGGGGGAGAAGCTGGGTTGTTGCAAGGCGGGGCCATCAAGCACCACGCGATGATCTGTCCATTCGTTGTTGCTGCGATGAGCAACGTGCAAACGGACGTGATCCCAAGGCATTGACGGGTGGTCCCAGGACAGATACGCCAGGGTCCCACCATCGGCAGAAGTGGTGGGGGAGGAGAAAAAATCTGCTCCCGACGCGATCTCTGTGACCGATCCGTCAAGGGTGACTGTCGCCAAGAAATTTCGAGGTTCTACACCTCGTTGGTGGTGGCTTTCGACGACCCAAACGGTGTGGTCGCTGCCAGCCACACGGGTTCCGTCGGCGAATCGTTGAGATTTAGGAGAACCGGGTTCGGGCGTTATCGGATGCAGGTCATCGCCAAGCAGCCAAAGCCGTTGATCTTCGAAACGTGAGAGCAAGATTCCGTGGTCGGTGGGAAGCCATCCGCCTCCGCCGTACTCGTGAACGAGTGTCCGTACGTTCAGATCGCCGGGCCCTAATGTTTTGGACTCGTTCCCGTTGAATGACACCAGAGCTGTTCGACCGGATTCTGCGGGGCGGCTCTCCAACCAGAGGACATCGCCGTTGAAAACACGGGGCTCTGATCGTCGAATCGCGCCGTTCGCTAGTTCGCGAGAACTGAGTTGCGAAGGCCAACTGCCGTAGGGTCGATCTTCTTCCAAAACAGGTCTCAATTTCCGTCAATGATGAATGGTTCAACCGTATCCGGGTACTAGGATGCCCGGCGAATGAAGGACGGTTCTGTCCTTCATCGGCCGGATTTATCCGTGCACACAACTCGATATCTGGCTTAGTTCTTTACTGGGCCACATGGCATGCGCTCCGGATTCCCCACCGGTCCGAGAGCGTTCCGTGAGCCGAGGGAGTACCCACCGACTCCCTCGGCTCACACTTTTGAGACGAGATGGCGGGCCCGCCGGTACACAGACGCTGTCTACCGGTCTTCAAGGTCAGTGACTATTCGTTCAACCTCGACTTTTGTTGTTTCCAGTCGGCTGCGGCACCACTCGATTAATTCCGAAGCACGTTGCAAGTCGACAGTCAACGAGTCGATGTTGACTTCCTCACCGTCGAGCTTGCGAAGAATTAGCTCTAGCTCTTCCATTGCAGCTTGAAAGGTGACCTTTTCCTCAGCCATTTGTCTCCTCCATCTGACGAGGGCGTGCGTCGGTAACTGTGCTGACGATTAGCGCAGAGGTAGTTTCGCTCGATATTTCATTTCCAGGTGGAACGATGCCTCGAACGATGTCACCGTTCTTGTCGCGGGTAATTGAAAACCCGCGGGCGAGAACTCGATCAGGGTGAAGCGCTCCGACTAGATCTGCGATCCGATCGATGCGTCGGGCTTCTCGGCTCATCGCTCCCCGCGCTAAACCTTGAAGACGGCTGCTCGTCGCCGATAGTCGTTCTTCGTTCACAGCCAGAGTCCGACGGGTCCGGTCGTTGATGGTTCTGGCGACAGAAGTAACGAGTTCCGCGGCTCGGTCATGGCGACTCATTGCCAGAACGGCAAGCCTTTTCGAACCCTCTGATAGGTGTTGGTTAAAGGCTTGGACTCGTTGCACCAACGCGGCGGCGCAAGCGGTTGGTGTCTTGAACGCCGTATGTGCTACTTCGTCAACCACAGATCTGTCAATCTCATGGCCTATCCCAGAAAAAACTGGCACGGGTGACTCTGCGACCACACGAGCGACACTCTCAAGATCGAACGCCATTAGGTCGGTGCGCGCCCCGCCACCACGTACGACCGCAATCACATCTACATGATGCTTCGACATGGCGGTGATCGCCGCAACCAGGTCCCGTTCGGCGTCTGTGCCCTGCACTGATGAGTGAATGAGTGAAATCGTAAATGGGTACGCGCTTGAAGCTATTTCGTTGACGAAATCGTTGTAAGCGGCGCTCCCATCGGAGGTGATTAACCCAATGCGAAGAGGTACTACAGGCAGAGGGAGCGCTGAGTTCGTTTCGAGCAGTCCAGAATGGGCCAGCTTTTGAAGAACTTTTTCCTTATCCACCGCCAATGTTCCCAACGTGTGATGGGGATCAATGGCAGTCATCAGCAACTGCACTCGACCTTGAGGCGCATAGAACGAGAGTTCGCCTCTTATTCGAACTTTGATCCCGTCGGTAAGTGGACCTGCGTCGGCTCGACTCAGAACGGATTCGACCCCTGAGCGGCGCCCCCTCCACAAGGCGATCGACATTTTGTCGACGGTACTTCTGGCAGCGTCAGGTTCGACGAGATCGAAATAGACGTGCCCAGACGAGTGGTCTTTCAATCCGACGATTTCGCCTTCGAGCCACAATTCCTCGGGGAAAACTGCGGCAAATGTATCTCGTACCGCGGCGCAGAGGTCTGCCACCGACCAAGTGTGTGTGGTGGTCACCGGCCGCCTCGCAGATTGTTTCGTTCGATGAAAATGAGAGGGACAGCACAGTATTGGGGTGTTTGATTCGATGCGCTGCGCAACAAATCACTCGGGAAGCGTGTCCTCATGCAGCGAGACTACGCCCGACGCGTTGCCGGTTAGCCGATGCTGCATTAGAAGCTGAATTTGCGTTCACGTTGGAACGCAGGTCGCTGGATAGGATCAAGAGTGGAAGGTTGCCAGAGCGGACGAATGGGGCGGCCTCGAAAGCCGTTGTGGCCTCCGGGTCACCGTGGGTTCGAATCCCACACCTTCCGCCAATGACAATTCGAATGACACATGGCCCTCACCGTCATCGCCGTTCGGCAAAAAACCGTGTGAGGATTTCGCCGCATTCGTCGGCTAAGACTCCACTTGTGATGTTGGCTTGGTGATTCAGTCTTGGGTCTGCGAGCAGGTTGTAGAGCGTCTCGGCCGATCCAGCCTTCGGGTCGTGGGCCCCAAAGATGACATGTTTGACCCTCGCATTGACCGCGGCCCCAGCACACATGGGGCACGGTTCCAAGGTCGATACGAGGGTTGCCTCGTCCAAACGCCAAGTACCCAACTGTGCGGCGGCGTCTCGCAACGCCAAGATTTCCGCGTGAGCAGTTGGATCCCCGGTTAATTGACGTTCGTTGTGACGCGACGACACCACTTCACCACCAACGATTACCAGTGCTCCTACGGGAACATCCTCATGCTCGATGGCTCCCCTTGCCTCTGCGAGGGCTAGGCGCATGGCTTGGTTGTCGTTCATGGCGGAGAGTGTGGGATTCGAACCCACGGAGGCCGGTTAGACCTCACACGCTTTCCAAGCGAGCCCATTCGTCCGCTCTGGCAACTCTCC
>Ga0163108_10000200_pt1 | contig 45380 bp, 22 predicted proteins | sample Fk1155metaG_FD_109644 | JGI IMG/M metagenome (GOLD analysis project Ga0163108, IMG submission 109644) | Marine microbial communities from the Central Pacific Ocean - Fk160115 155m metaG | ecosystem: Environmental > Aquatic > Marine > Oceanic > Photic zone | place: The Central Pacific Ocean...
AACCACCAAGCTATCGGCTCGGTCATAAGAACCGGGCTTGGGATTACCGTGTTTAGTATATTGTATACTAAAGTCTGGTGTGTTGTCAAGTATATTTTTTAAAACAACCTCCTTCGCTTTTTCTCCGCGCGGCACTTTAATTCCGCATAGCTTTCGTGCGCTCGAAGCTCCAACATATTCTGGGATAATCCCCATATCGCTATGACAGATATAAGACACTATACCATTAAACTTTGCCAGTGTCAATAAAGTTTTTGCAGAGGACAACCCTGGTCTAAATGCCTGTAAAGATTGTTCAATATAAATATGCTCAATGCGAAAGTGTATACTCAAATCCAACAAGCGCCCCTTTATAAAGCTAGCTTTGTTGTATAAGTCTGGGAAATGATTCTTGTTCCTCATATCCCAGGCTTCGCAAAATACCATTCCGCCGTTGGCATCAAGAACAGACGCACCAGTTATTGACGTTGATACGTCCAAGCCCAATATCATATATCTATTATACTAGAAATCCAACTTTAATTTAAAGGTAAAATCATCTTCCTCGGTTTTTCTTACCGGGCGAGCCATCTTAGCGACGGCAATCAGATTTTTCTTTTCGTCGTATATACCTATCTTGCTGATGAAAGTTTGCTTTTTAAAGCTCGCAGAGTTCTGTTGGTATTTTGTATTATAACTGCCGGTCAACACTTCCCAACTTGAACTTACAGTGTTTTTAATTGTAACATTGTCCGGTTCAGAATATTGGAAAGAACTGGAAAAGGCGACGTCGGTATAGGTAGATTGACCAAACGTTTTATAGGTTGGGTTGTTGGAATGATTCAATTCCCCTCGCGAGGCGTGAGCCAACATTGTCAAGGTAGGAATATAATTCACGCCCTGAAAAGAAACTTGCCAAGCTGAAGAGGTGACGCTGTTCGCATGACTTTGACCATTCGCCTGTGTAAGCGTTTGTCCGAAACTGACCCACTTTGCTCTTTGCCAGCCACCGCCGCCATAAGTAGAGCCACTGTAATAGTCAACGTGCTCCGGATCTAACATCCAGCTTCCCGTCAAAATCATAAAACCTTCATTATATAATACGACGCCCGCGACGCTGCCGGAACCGAAGCTCGCGTCGCGACTATTCGCCGAGCCTGACACTTGAATCAATTCTCCATTTTTATTTACATCCTGAAGTTCTGCGGCGAGTGTCCCGGTGATATAAAATTTTAGACTCACTGTGCCTTTTTCAATAGAGGAGCCATAAAAAATTGATGGTATGCTAATCAATCTCAAGTCTTGATTTGCCTTGTCACCAAGGGTGCCAGAGAATGCATAATGTGGGCTCAAAGTTTTATAGTGATTTAGCGTATTCCTCAACGCGCCGACGTGCCTGCTTTTTTCTTGATGATGCGCTACACCATCTGCGCGAAAGAATTCAACCCCAAGAGATGCAGACAATGGATACTTACCGGCAATCTCCTCACCATAAAGATATCCAGCGTTGAAGTCTGTCGTGGAAACAGTGCTGAATGCACTAACCCCACTCTCTTTTGTAATGAACGGATAAATCATTTGCCCCGCAGCGTCCTGATTTCTATCGACATTCATTTCATAAAGGGATATGAACCCCGGTTCAACGTGCAATGATTGGCTATGGAACGCCCCTGCGTCTACAGCGCGATTGTTATAATATATCCGTGTATCATAAATCCAAAAGTCCACGCGAGGGCGAGTCTTTATCTGGTTGAAGAATATATCATTGGGGCGAAATGGATATAAAGGCATAGCACTATTAAATAGTTGCTCTTAAGATTAGTAATCCAAACGTACTCTTAATGTCATCTCGGTTGAAGGATCTTTCTTCAGTGGTTCGCTTAGCTTCGCCACAGCCAACAATTCATTGTCTGCGGAATACAAACCAATCGTTGTAAGATAAGACACCGGATTATCAACCGTGCTGTTTTTTACACGTAATTTGCTACCACTAAGGTATGTTGGATTAGAGCTGTAATTAAAGTCGTTGTGGTTGATGCGACAGAAATAAATTGAGGAGTTGAGTTCCGTGCTATTATTAAACGACAGGTTATAAATTCTGTTACGGATGGCGTTGCAGGTTGCCTCAATCGTTGAAGCGGTGATGTGTTGGAAACCACTATGCCCGTGTGTAATGTCCGACGAAAGGGTAACGGTACCGCCTGCGCCCCCTGCAAGATACTTGTAATCTGTCTCGGTTCCCGATGTAAGGTTGGACAACGGGCCGCCAGACCCAGCCTCACCATCTTTGACGCCAATGCTGTTGCCTGCCACTCCAGGCGCGTGCGCGGTAAGAGTGATAGCGTCGCTGCCGCCATCGGCGGCGATGACACCTTTGACACCAGCCATGCCATTGCCCGACGTAGCAGGCGCAATCTTGGCGTCTGTTGTGCCATTGATAGCCTTAATAATTAGCGCCTGAAGGCTCGCCGCGTTCAGTCCATGGGCTCCAATGCCAATTGTGTTGGCTCCGTCCACCGCCGTCCCAACAGTTTGATCTTCGTCAATGTGAATTGTGGTTTCGCCCTCTCCGCCTGCATAAGTGGGAACATTAATAACAAGAGTGTCGTCCGCATCGTTGTCAGACCAGTTTGAGGTATCGATTGCACCGGCAAGGGTAGCATAAGCACCGTCAGCTAAAATCCCGCCGTGGGCGTCCGAGTTAAACACCGAGCCGGAAATGACTGCGATACCTGCTTGGTAAAAAAGTAAACCGGCTGCTGGGTGTGAAGGTGAACTGCCGACAGTTTCATCCTTAATCTGCGCGGTGCTCAAGGTGCCATCACCGTCCTCCGTGGATTGCGCGTATAGAATTCCGTATTCTCCAGCGGGAGAGTTGACAAAGAATCCATCAGAACCACTAGCGTCAGTCAGCTTGATTCGCGTATACATCGTATCATTGATTCTATTGCCATATGCCGGATTTACGCCCAACTCCAATTGGAAAGAGCCCTTCTTGACTTCATCCTTCGCAAGAAGTCTCGCAAAGTTTAAGAAGAATACCTCTCGCAGTTTTGTTCCACCTGCAAGAATATTGCCGTCCTCGTCAAACTCCTGAATGACGCCATTAACATCGTGCCCCATCAAAACTTGAGCCATCTGATTATAGATGTTCGATTTCTTTGCTTGTTGAGTGGTGGTGCTGGAATACATGCTTCCCTGAGAAGAACCACCAATTGAAATGTCAAAAATATGGTTTGCTGACGAACTCAGATACGGATAATCATAAACCGACTGAAACATTCCATGAGAATAATTCTTAATGTGGGGTTCGCTTCCAAGTGCTACAGAAACACCGCCGTAGGTTCCAGAAAGCAGAGAGCCCGTAATCGGAATCGCCTCGTGTAACATCGTCCTAGTCGAAGCAATGTCGTTGTTCAAAAACGTTTTAAATGTGGTTGCCATATTTTTATCCTTTTATCCTTTATACTTTTTTGACGAATCTAACTGGGATATCCAAGCTAAACCCTGTGGTTGCTCCGGTTACCCGGACAATAGTATCGATGAAGTAAGCATCAACGGAAGTACCTTCAAGTACGGGAGCTGTAGATCCGCCAGTAGTCAAATCTCCCAGCTTTTCAAACAAGTAGGTGCTGCTATTCAATTCAATGGAGGATTGAATCTTGAATTCTAGAATCGTCCCACGGGGTCCGGTAACAACTTGTGAACCAGTTGCGGTTTCTCGCTCCGTATTCTCCGATACATATTCTTGGTCCGTACCAAGAGACAAGTAATAAGAAGCAACGTTATCGTCATCAATGAACGAAACTTTTGCCCGGTTGCCCGTTTTGCTTACAAGATTTCCAAACCGATTATCAATTTGAATAATATATTGTGTCTCTACCAAGTCGGAATCCAAATTGAAGCTCGGAGGAATTTCCGTTGTATCAAGCCCTTGGTCCACGCGAATAAAATCTCCCGACTTCGGGTTCTCTCCAAAAAGGGTGCCTGGTTTCTTTACCGAAGAAACGATTGCGGCAACATCTTCTGTCTCCTTGTCAACGCAAACAATGTGAGCACCAGTGTCGGCTCTCTGTGGAGCTTCCTTGTCATTCAGTTTTGTTACAGGGAGATATAACAAGTTCGTGCGGGGGATAGAAATCAAACGATGCTTGAGCATAGAAGTGTTGTTTGTAAACGCCTCGAGGCAGGGGGTCTGCAAAATCTCTAAGTCAAAATATGCACTACCGCTAGCATGGTTTTTATTATAAAGCTCGTAATTGATTTCATCGTCGCCAACGGCAAACTTGGCAATCCTAAAGCTGCCATCGCCTTTGGCGAGTCGGAATCGCCCTGTGTCTGTTAAGACAGCATCAAGAATGATGTCGCCTGAGTTGTCAAGAAATGCCATTAGTTATTCTCCCTTTATACAAGTAAATAGGCTTTTGCAATAAATAGTCTTATTCTCCTAAAAATACATTACTTAAGCGTAGACTTCCGGTCCATTATCGCTTTAAAATCCACATTAAAATCTATTTTCTTTCCTGTCTTTTTAGATACAAGTCTGAATTTAAATTTTCTTCCCCATGGTGATTCTTGTAAAGCCTTGACCGTGTTACCCTGCCCGCCTAGTTTTATATCCTTTACGTCAAATGCTGAATCAACATTAATAAGAAGGTCATCATTAAGAAGTGCTTGTTCCAGTGTGGGTCTAATCAACAATAATCTTCTCATACCTTTCGTGGGGTGCTTTGGCTCCATAGGTGAAAAATCTACAATTCTCTTTGTCATGTAAACGGAACCCTCATCATTTACCAACTCTATTTCATATATGGCAGACGGATTTGAAACATGCCCATGGGAATCAATCGTTCTACATGTATAATAATATTTTTTATTTGGTGAGATATTATCAATGTATTCTGCTGAAGATGCACTCAAAGTTTCCGTCCTGCCGTAGTTTGAATTGTTTGCAACAGAGGCTATCATATTGTTCTCAAAATCTGACCACGCTTGTGGGTGAGTGTCTAGTCTATAAATTTCAAAATGACCAGTTTGCCCGATGGGGTCATCGCTCTTAAATCTTACTGGCTCCCCCGGAGCGACTTTCTGTGAGCGGCGGAGTTCGTCATGATCCGCCACGTCGCTGCGACTTATTGGGATGGGGTCCATCATGTATTCTCCCACCGAATTGTTCAAATTAAATAACAGTTTTCGTGCATTTCCAAAATATGGCACGATTTCTACTTCGGGTGGTATCGGAGGGTCATCTATAATAATATGACTGTCTGCAAATATTTCTTGCTCTATCAACAACACTTCTGGTCTTTGGGTGACAACTAGGGAGGCACCGGTTTCCCAGACAGTTGAATCACTATACGAATATTTTGTATTGACAACAAGTTGATATGCATAAATCCTATATACATATCTTTTTTTATACTTAATTTGTGTATCAACAAATCTCAGCACATCTATTTGATTTGTGTTCGGAAACCAAAAGTTTTGAATTGCGGCTCCAGTCGGGTTTCCCGAACCATCAGCTAAACTTTTTTCCACCCTATACAACACAGACTCACTATGGCAGGGGTGCCCTTCGATAATTTCATTATATGTTTTTGTTCGGCTTTTAAGAAAAGTTTTTAATTTACCAACAAAAATAACTCCAAGCAGGCTCTTGAAAAACCTCTTCTGAGGATTTACTTCGTCATACGCAGAATAAGTACCATCGTCAAGAAAAACAGAGTTTTGCGAAGCTTTAATCCGTCCAGCCTCATCTTCCGTCATTGGTATCGCTCCTCCGTGGTCAAAGCTAACCAACGAACTATTTTTAACCCAATCAAAAACATTCCACACTTTTCGCGCGCGCTTATTGGTTTTAGTTGCCATAGTGACTGTCGAAGTACCATCTGGTTGCATCGCGACACTTGAAGTCTCAACCGATTCCATAAAGTTAATAATTTCGTGACCTTTCGAGTTCACAACGTCTTTTACCATAGCCCACATAAAATCATTAGTCAACATTGTATCTGAAAGCATTTGTGCAAATTCAGTCATCTTGTCGGTTGAAAATTCCATATCAACGAACATCGGGAAAAGTTCTTTTTTATCGGAAATATCTTTTAAGAGGGGAACATTATCAATTGGTATAATAATATTTTTAAACTTTTTAGTGAAGTAATCAAGCCAGTTTCTTGGAGTTTTTGCGAAACTCCTTCCATAGAGATCAAAGTATTGTCCCGAGTGTTTTTTAATATCAAACTTTGAAGCACCGAAAAAGCCGCCTGTTTCTTTGATAGTGTCTGCTAACGAGAGATGTTTTGAAAGAGTGTTGTTGCTAACTTCGTTTATCTTTTCTAACATTAGTGCATATAGATTTGGGAATATTGCTTCAGACTCGTTGATGCCAGCTCCGAATCGCATCATTTCTTCATATTCTTTAATATAAAAATTATACTCCGGCCTGATTTTTGCATATTGAGGACCGGCAAGATTAAGGTTATCCAATTCTGAATAATTAAATGGCAGGTTCATGTCAAACGCTAAGTAATCATAATCAACGTGTTCTGTTATGACCCCACTGTTTCCTGTGGCTTCTTCACCTGTAACGCCTCTAATCAAGGTGTACCAATTATCGGACCTATATTTCCCAGTGGCATCTTTGAACTGGTTTTTGTCAACTGTCAATTTAATAGTCTGCTTAACCTCAAAGAAGGGATTTCTATCTCCAGCAAATTTCTCTGGGCTAGTATCATACAAAGGCTCTCCAACAGATATATTAAATGGTACGTGCCTTGCAACGTTCGCCCAATTGCCTTTTGAAATATAAACCACCGATTGATCTGGTGTGTCGTTTTTGCTGTATCCCCAATATTTGCCTGCAACCTCTCGAAAATTATCGCGCGATGGGCCAGTCTGCGCCCCAACCTCATAATCACCAGAGTAACGCTCTTCTAACGAAGCACCCCAATTGCTTTCCGCCACTACAAATTTCCGCTTGCTTGCGCCACCATAAGAAAATACTTGATTCGCTCTTTTCTGATTGTCCCGCTGTTCTTTCGATAGATTTGCGTCGTCAGCATGCTCGTTCAACGAAGAAGCAATTTTTTGTTCGTGGACAGTTTGTGTATCTTTTATTGCCATCTAATCAAAATTTCCTGGTTGGTTTTAATTTTCTTGCAAGACTGGTATTCTTGTAAACTCTTCGTCTTGTTTCGCGCCTCGGTATAATTCTTCGTGAACTCACCATCGTTGTAGATAAATATTCACCAGACAGGTATCTATGTTGGCGCAATATTCTATTAACTCTTTTGGCAATTCTATCTTTATACAACGCTCTTCCTCGTCGGAGCAAAGAGGCTCCCCTGCCAGGGTTACTAATAATAAAATATTTATTATAAACCGGCAATCGCAATCCGACAGCTTCTTGCGCGCCGAAAATCTTATTCTCATACTTTACCGTTCGGCAAAGAAGATTATCGCCACCGCCACTCTCCAACAAGTCATATGTCAACGGTGCCCATATGGGACGCTTCAAGAGAGGAGCCCCATTCGCATCAACTTCATATCCAATCATCACCTCCGTCTTTCTCAAGGTTTTAAAGTTTAGCATAAATGCAGCCTTCCCTCCGGGCATCTGCAACAGCGGCGCGGAAGAACCCGCCCAGTTGTTTCTAACCGGAGGTTGGCTGGTGTTCATCAGAAACAAACATTTAATTTGATTGGGTAGATTAGTTATTGCCGTTGATAAGCCTGGATTAATATGAGATGTTTCTCCTGCATCTTGCTCGGAACTTTCCTGTATGTTCATATTTCCCACAGACAAAAGCTTTGCCCACTTACTGAGCGCCCCTTGAAGATTTGTGAGGTTAAAATAATTCATGTCAAACGAAGCTTTGCTTGTTGACACTTCCTCTTTGGCGGGTGTATTAATAAGCGTGCTAGTACCGGAAGTAGTAATTCCGCCCATACCCACACCAAAAGTAATCATAGGATATGCCAAGGCTGAAAACAGAGGGATAGGGTTTTTATTTGTCTCTGCCTCGTCAGTTTCATTTGATGCCAGTGCTTCCGCTTGAATCGGATCAACACTCATCCACTCTTCTCCTAAAATATCCCCAACATCTGTATATGGGTCAAAATCCATTTCCAAAAGTTGCGCGACATTATGAAACGGAGAAGAGATTGGCGCAATCAAAGTGCAGTTAAAGTTTGACATTATGTTTGTAAAATTATCTTTCACTTGAAAAGAATTTGGAGACAAGTGCGAAGCTTTGTTGGCGTTTTTAGTAACTGGTGGTTTTGCCATAGGCATGAACGGAGATTTTTTAGCCAGATTTATGTTAGCCACGGTGGACTGTATTCTCAGACATGTTTCCGCGTCGATGGCGTTTCCCAACAAAGAAATATTTCCTCCTCTCCCAATGTTTACATTGGATGGGGAAAGATAAGTCAGCCGAGTATTATTAATGCTGTCTCCCTTTGTATACATAACAGAGCCAACAGCCATATCAATATCAGGAGAAGCAGAATTATAATACTTAAGCGTCTCAAGCTCGGCACGCTTAATATAGTGAGGACCGCTTATTGTTCTCAAGCCATCAATGTTTTCTTCTCTTTCAAGGTTCCCATTAGAGAGATAATCATAACCCATTTGTTTTGGCAAGTTGCTATCAAACGTTTGTGGGAAAAAGTATTCAATTTTAAAAGTTTTCACAGATGGTTTTCCAGGGACCATGACCGATGTTGGTTGAACAAAGTCACCACTAGAATCTGCCCGCAGACCTCTTGCGCGACGCTCAACCAAATTAATTCCAACCGCCGAAGAAAGGCGCTGCATTAGATTTTCAACCAACTTTTGTATCATGGCTATGCCGCGTGGAGTTCCGCTTTTAGGGTCAGTGTATTTCCAAAGAGCTGCTGCAAATTTTTCATCAATCTCATTTTTACTAAAAAAAGATAAAACAGATAGGTAAGTGATAAGTGGGCGAATCCACGGGCTTGAAAGAAAAGAATTTTGTCCTGAGCTACCTTCGTATTGAGAATACTGTTTATCAATAAATTCTTGTGTGAAACGATTGCTCACCGGGTCAAAGTGGTTCGGTAAAGTTGCTGTGTTATAATAATAATCAAGCCAGTATTTTGCCTTTGCCAAAGAATATATTTTACTCCGAATAAGTTTTTTGGTATTATCTTCAACTTCTATTTCTATGCCATATTGATAATGTCCATCAGTAGTTTTCCACATTGTTCGGTCAATACCCATGAAATGTCGCAGTTCTCCAAACTCTGATTCGAGTTCAATTTCCAACTCTCTGATTATACCTCTTTTAGATCTATTAGACACAAATTGTCCTGGTCGTGATTCCCCCGCGTAAGAAATTACTTCGTCGGGCGCATCCGTATCGAATATATCCCTGCGTTCAGTGGGGCTCCCGAGCTTATTTAAGGTTGTAAAGTTTCGTTTCACACGGCGACGCTTCAAGGTGAAGCTCCTAATTTTAACATTACCGAGTAAATGATTCAAATTAGATTTACTGTATAATGCACCGTACTGTGTATGGTCACGAATCATCTTTCCGTAATCTATTGCAAACGCTAGCCTGCAATTACCGCCAGCGTCCCTCGCTAGCGCCACTTCAGAAAAATAGTTTTCTGTTCTGCTAACATCCATACTATCATTAGTAAGTCTTTTATATGGAAGGCTCTCGTTAAACAAACTGTTTTGTACCACGGAAAAATCTAATTGTAATCTTTCTACTGAATCAAAATCGCGAAAATCTTGAATTTTATTATTTTCAACTTGATGTCTGGTTACCGGGCTTTTATTTTCGCTAGCCGCCGCACCTGTTAGCCATGCGCCATCCGACTCGTGAACTGGTCCCGTCCATATATTTCCATCTGCATCCTTAAAAACAAATGATTTTGAAACAAGATTACTGTTTTTGATTATAACATCCGCTGCGACCTTTCCGTTCATAAGCTCAAACAAGTGTGTATCTGCGGCGTCAAGATTGAAATCTTCAATCAGTTGATCAATATCAAGGGTTGATACGGCAAAGTAACTTAAGTGACTAGGTGTTTTTGTCGGTACCTCAAACTTCACTCTAAATGTGAAATCAAATATTCGTGCGCCAGTAGAGCTTGTAGATTCATATTGTTGGGTCAATAGAGATTTATTATTCAATAAATGTTCAGCGACAGAAACATATTTTACTTGTGTGTTGCTGGTAATAAGTTCAATTAATTCTGGTATGTCATCTTCGGAATAAGCCGGAGCCATTCCGCCGATGGAGGCGAACTCTGGCATCTCTTTCAGCTCGCCCATAAGTTCTGCCAAATAAACCGCTGCTTCGTTATCAGAATTTATATTGGCGATCTGAATAGCATTGTTTGAGGAAGATAAAATCTTAGTCGCCAATGGGTCAGTAGATTGTATAACGGTAAATCTCAAATATTTCTGGAAGTCTTGATTGCTAAACCACGTATCAACAAGCCCGCTATCTAGCTGCTCTTTCAGAAGTAAGTCTATTTTAGCTATAAGAAGATTATCCGTTGGAGACTTTTTAACTTTGATTGACTCTCTAGCGTGCTCGATATGAGGATTTGTTTCTCTGATGGGGGTACCAGAGGTTTCCAGGGTAATTGTCTTAATATAAACATCGGGTATTAAAGACCCAATCAGTTGGTCTTGATTAACTGCTGCCATCAGTCGCAATCCTCAAAGTCGTCCAAGTCCTGGCGTTCCGTTTCATACAAGCCTGAAGCCAAGTCTGACAAGCTGCCCTTCGCACTATCGTCTGGGCACCTGAATTCTTTTGCAAGCCTTGCGCTTCGGGCTGCATCGTCCGGCATATGTTCACAAACAATTCCACGGTCAATCTCCCTATCAACACTCACATCAAAAAAGTATTCAACATAATTAGGGTCAACATCAGGAAACATTGTGTTCACGCTTTGTGCAGATCCCTCTGGTGCATTAGTCAAATATACCGAACCGAGGTCTGCATGTTGCCGCGCAAAATAGAGAGGCATTAACTCTTCTTTTTCGCCTTTGCCTTCGCCTGGAAGTTGGCTGCCAGAAGCGGCTGTGGTTTTTATCTCATATACTTCAATGTCAAAGTTTTCGTCCAAATACTCAGTATTTGCTTCTTCAATTTCTAAAAGGATATAATCTTTAAAAACCTGCAAGCGAGAGCCATCTTCAAATTCGTCGTACAACCCGCTTTCAATACCAACGAAATCCATATCACTTTGCTCTTCCGGCGAATCAAATCGTTTCCCTAGCATATCCCCGCCAACCTCTCCTTCGGCAAACGCCCGTACTTTATACGTCACCGCACAATCAAGTTGTGGTATTTTTATATTCTGAGATGATCCGGTTATATAATCAACGGACTCATCTAAGCGCCCTTTCAAAAAATATGTCTGCCATGCCGGGAGTTTGTCTGTACGCATGCTGGAATTGCCCAGCGGCAAGGTTACAGTGTGGTGTTTTGCCGCCATCGGTTGAAGCATATCATCGCCGAGCTTTGCCTTCTTCTGACGTACCAACTCATTGATTTTTTTAATTTCTGTCTCGACACCGTGGTGACAATTTTGTATGCGGGGGCGAGGAGTCTCGTCTTGAATCCTATCTTCGATATCACTCTGGCGCTCCGACAAAGAGCCAGTGACCCATTTTATATCATAGATGATATCATCATCAAAGAAGGCATAATACTTTGGAGTAAATTTGCCCTTTGACAAAAGATGTTTCCCATACTGGGTCATCTTCAAATCTATCACATCTTCTTTTGGGTCAAAAAATTTCATATTTTATATATTCCTAAAGATTACTAAAAACCTAGATCTTCTGGTCCCCCTCCACCGGGTGGTATTCCACCAGCTATAACCGGCTTTGATGCGTCCACACTGCCTATTGAACCTCCCACCTGATTCATCATACTATAACCTTGTCGCGCCGCCCTAACGCCCAAACCGAGTGGGATTGTGCCTCCGCCGCCGTTGCCTCCTCCTCCGCCGCCGTACCACCCAGTCGTCGTCTGGGCAACAAAGGCTGTTTCTCCCGCCGTAGCATCGCCCTCTATGATCGCATCGAGAGTCGCAGTGCCACCCTCCGCCACAGCAACATCAACTGTTGTAGCAAGAGCCCCCTGCTGCACTAGTGGCGATGGGTTCTTTGCAAACATCTGACCAGCGGCTATTGATCTAAACGCTTGTTCGCCAACGATATCTTCCGGTATCGTCCGCGTGGGTAGTGTGGGGAAGGCATCGTTGCCGATGCCAACCTTAACATCCACCTTTGCTAATTCAACAAGACTGAAGAAATCATAAGGCCAGTTATAATTATAATCCGGTACTGCTTTATGATTACCTTCTGCAAATTTAAATTGGAAGAGGTGATTGTCGGTCGTATCTGCTGTGACGTCAAAGTAATTTTTTCTTGCTCTTCTTTTGACTTTAAAAACCATCCAGCGGGTATGTTTCGGAATAGCCATACCTCTAAAAAATTCATTTTCACCCATTCCATGAGTCAGCATCGTCGTTGATTTTTTCGCTGTAACAGAAATGTCAGGCATAAGATTTTGCCAAATGTTTGTCAAATCTTTTTCTGATAACTTTTCCCAAAACTCAAAAATATACATAGCGAAAGGTTCAACACCTTGGTTGATGGAAAAATCTAAATGCGGAGGTATGACGTACCTATTCATTTGTCGCGCCAATCTCGAAATGGAGCGCCCCGGACCATCCCGTCCCTCAATAGCATCTTCCCAGATAGAGCGAGACTGTCCTTGTGTGTCTCCAAGAGCGAAGAATTTTCTTCGTCCCTCAACGTCAACAAATGGAATTGCAACGACTGCTTCAGATATCCATTTTGATTGCGCCATCTCGCCTACACGCCGCTGTTCAGCTCTAAAACCACATGCGCTGATCAGCGAGCCAGAGTTTTGTGTTTCTGGTTCTCCACCCGCGAATAGCTTTTGAGGAAAGCTTTCGCGCATACCCAAGAATATTCCTGTGTCGCCTTTTGGTACTTGACCATAGCCGTTCCACATCGCCAACGGTCTATCAAGCGCGTCTGGGATAGCGTCAGATGCATCCGCATTTGTCGCCCACCCTTCTGGCAGCGCTGGTAGTTGAGTTAAGCCGGAATCATATTTTTCCAATGGAGACAAGCCGCCGCCTGTTCTGGTCGCAAAATTCAGAACCGGACATTCAAATTTAGAATGTATAACCCAGGCAGGGTCAGCGTCGCGCTCATGGGCTCTGATGGGTCGCCTCGTTTCCGCATCATATTCAATCTTTGGGATAGAAGTTTTTCCAAAAAGGTTTACGGATGAACTTATCTGCATCTTAGCTGCGGCAGCTGGGCGGGTTGGATTCTCTTCCAAGATGGCGGTACTACCAGCGACCGGAGCCAAAGTACCAACACCGAATTCTGTAAAATATTTAGTTTGGGAAGCCGGGTCGCCGCCTTCATCAAGAATTACTGGCTTACCGCTTCCCATTCTCGCGTTGGCTAAAATATCGTCAACAGAGAACACCATAGAGGTGCCGTCTGCCATGTCTGCTGCCTCATGAGGTACGAAAGCTAATCGCACGACCGACCTTCCATAGAGATATGGTGGTGCATGAGGAGCCCACGCGGGATCGCTAAACTGCCAAGAATTGCGTAAACTTTCTTGTGTTCTATAACGAGGACCAAAGCCCCAGCCCGACATCATAGAGACATCTTCAGCATAATAATTCCACCCATTGTGCCAGCTCATGTGCATGTCCGGGGATTTATATAATACAACATCCATATAATAGGTTGAACCAGAAAGCATTGGTTTGAACTTAGATTGTGGTGCCGACCTGAACGTTGTAAACGTTTTATTCTTAAGGAAAAAGTTTGGAACCTCCGCAGCAAAATTATTCATCGCCATACTATAATTGGGCTTGCTTGTGCCGTCCCAGTTACAATAGAACGAGGACGAACCAAAGTATGGATTTTGAAGATACATGCGAGCAGCCGATACCGCGCCAGCGGCAGTGCCACCCGCGTCCGTTCCACCGGATTCGTCAGCATCATCGACGCGGTCGGCATCTGAGGTCGCAATACTTGATGAAATTGGAAGGAACGGGTCTGGATTAATCAGCGCCTCGAATGGCATTCGCATGTCAGGGACAGCATCAATGTTACGCAACGACAATGACCAGTCAATCTCTGATTTCTTATAGTAATAAGCACCAGCTTGATATGGAGTGCCCAAAGTAACAAGAGGCGCTGACTGTGTATGAATCGGATAGTCAACCGCTATTCCAGACTTAATTGTATTAAATAAGATACCTGGCGCAAAGAAAGGTTGAACAAGTGATTGGAGTCGTTCAGCAAAATAATTGTCACGACCATTCTGATTTCGTATGGAGGTTGCCGGTACCAGTCCATGGTCCGCCATAGACGAGCCGCTAATGAACGGACCATACGATGCAGAAAATAAGGCTGCTAGCTGCACTGTTCTCTGTACCGGATAAAATCCATTGTATGGTAATAATTTTTTAACCGCCGAGCAGCGCAGGCTTATCATGTTGGTCTGTGCCACATCTTCATGATCTTTCTGGACCGTTCCAAACTGCTTCATAAAGTCACTGTGACAATACTCTTTCCAGAACGATTCATTATAACCACTAGTTTCGGTGTCCGCGCTAGATGTTTGTGCTGCACCCTCCAGTGACAAGAACTTAAAGTTTATATCCTCAAATGTATTATCAATATAATAATCCATGTGGTCCGAGATTTTAAATTCTGGTACGACTGTATATTCTTTACCGATGCGGCGAATATCGTCAGAATATGCTTCGTAAGAATCAAACCATGGATTGCGACCGGCGTAATATGGAGCCGACCAATTGTGCATCTGCATCCCACCGCCAGTCTCATTAGCTCTTGCAATAACGCCCTGAGTTCCATATGAATAAAAATGTACTTTTCTAACGTGCAGTGGTTTTTCATCGATACGAGAGCTGGCGCGACTGCCAGAAGCTAAGGTATTGACGCCATAAGTTCCGCCAGTCGTGGTGTAGCCTTCAAGGTCCAACAAGGAGTAAGGCGCTGTACCGAAATCTTGAAGCATATCTACTTCATCTTCGGTTCCAGCAGCGCTGTAAGCTCTCTGGTATCCGGGTGATTGAACCGTAAAATGATTATAACTAACTGAAGCCGTTCCTCCACATTTAAACTTGGAGTCGTCTAAGAAGTGTTGGTTTGTGAAGTTAGCATCAAAGCCAAAACTGAAATAGCCTCGCCCTGGGCTGCCACTGCCACCGGATATAGAACCCGTAAGTGCAATACCAGCGGGCATTGTGACTTCTCGCCTTCCGGTTTCACCTGCAACATTTTGTTCTAGAGTAAATTCAGTGTCGCCAGCCGTGTAGGTTGTTGGTGTTATAGTCATAGCCAACCCACATCCATCGGAAGCGGTCGCAGTTATCGCTTTCGTCAGCGCAGCGTGTAAAGTTAAACATGCGGTCGTTGCAGTTGTCGCCCCATCCGTATAAAAAGTGACCGTGGTGTCCGAGGGAGTGATGGGGGCTGTGGTGTGAGCTGTGCCAGCAGTAGCCGTAAGTGTCACCGTTCTGCCGCTAGCATCCGTAACCACTACATCACCTGTGGTCGGAAACACGTCAGCGCCATCTTGCCCTTTTGCCGGGAAAGAAAACACCGCTTTTGCTTTTTCATATGAAACTCCATCGTGGATTACTTTTGCCACGGAGCCCAAGGTCGACGGAATGAATGTTACTGAATCTGTTGCTTGTATTGCAGAAGATCCTAATTGTGTAAGGTAAACCGTGTCTTGCAGAAAATCAACCGAGCCAGTAGTTGCCATGATTGTGCCCGCGTGACCATTCGCGTGGTTAATAGCTGTTGCTAATTCGTGAGCAAAATCACCTTGGGTGGAAGGCCAAATCGGACTATCGCTCCACCCATGGTGTATGTTTACAATTACATTACTTTTCTTTTCATGACCGCCAGTTCCAAATTCGCCCGTGGCTTCGTATGAGGCATTATCAGGATCCCCACTCTCAAACTCGTATGTTCGAATCCTGGGACCAACAGTGAGGTCAGTGGCAGCAGCGTCCGTTGACACTGATACCCCGTAACCAGACGCGGTTATCAGCTCAAGCGCTCCGACATCGTGCAGTGGATGACCGCTCACCTCGTGTGTTTCCGTTGCCGTTATGCCCCCAGGAGAAGCAGTACCGTGACCGTTTGTGGAGTTCTCGATTGCGGCTTTTGTTTCAGCGGCAATAAGTCTTGTCGAAGATATACCATTTAGTTGAATCAAAACTTCAGAGGTTCCAGCTTTAAGAGCGCCAGTACTCCCGTCGCCGCCTGCTGTGGTAAAACGATATCTGATTTTTGTGCCCACGCCATTAGTAATGTCTAGATAATCACCGTTGTAGTCGGTGTTGGTGGCATCTAAATGTTTAATCACGCTAGTGTCTGCTGACGTCAAGGTGAAAGTATCTCCCGAAAGATTCGCCTTTGCGGTCGCGCTATAGTTGCTAGCGCTTCCAATGTCAGACTCAAGAAACCGAATTTGTGCGCTAGCGGATAAAGCATTGACATTTGCCAGTGTTGTGTTGTTCATGCTAGCGAAAATGGAAGCGCATGGGTCGCGGTGCAACTCGCCAAAAGTGCCACCATATTCATCACCGAGAGGAACAACAACCTCAGTGTTGGTATGCCCTTTCCACATTTTTTGACCAGGAAGTCCCGACTTCGTTGCGCCGCCTTTTGCGGTTATATCCATCAGGTGTTTACGAGTATTTTCGCCCGTATCTAACGGCCAAACACTTAGAGAGCCGGTACCCAAAACCCACTGTTCTCCGGGTGCTGTCGCCTCATTAGGATTCGTCACAATCGGATAGCCCATACAATTAAGCGCTCCATTCTCTCTCTGGCGATCTGCTAGCTCATCTCTCCAAAAAGTTCTGTAGGAACCGTTGGGCGAAGTAGATATTGTCGTTGCTGACTCGGCATAGTATAAACGCCCTCGCGACTTACTCAAGAAAGTATTTACTTCTTTTGGATAAACTGTTTCCGAATAAGTTAATGAATTGAAAGCCTTTACGGGATTTGATACGGCAGAGTCGTCGCCAGCCAAATACATATCTTTAAAATCGTCATAAAGTTGACGCGGTACATGCTCACTAACAGTCAAGTTTTCCAACCCAGGATTTGAAAATGCGCTAAGGTTGTTTGCATATGAGTGTCGCACTGCCAAGCTTTGCGGGATACCATTTGCCAGCGATGTGATACGATGAATCATCGGAGAGTGTTTTGTTGAAATCGGAGGCTCAACATAGTTTGTATGAGTTGAGGCTTTCATCTCTGTAACATCTTCAACCGAGGCAACATCAGCTCGGTCTGTCCGATAATGATAAATTCTTCGTGTGGTTGGTAAGTCCGAAACAGATATAATATTATGTTTCTTATGATTCCTTACAATCGGATGCTCACCGGTTCTAATTTGTTTCCAGCTTGGGTAACCGTATGGTCCGTTGCGGTGGAGGTTGATGGCGTTAAGAGTTGAGCCCACGCCGCCGTAGTTGATTGTTTGATAGGTTTCTTCGTAGGTGGAGGCGACTGCGGGAACGAAATCTTGATTAGTATAATTGTTATCGTAAGTGGTGCTGCCACCGCCAGCATCAGAATTCGTTGCGATGTGTGATGGGTATCCAAGAATGTTTGTTGATGCCGTAATTGGTTCATATATATTTGCATTTATGCCTGCAAAGTCAGTTGGATGTGCTTGCCCATGAGCGCCGGGTGGAGTTGTTACATCGTAACCAAAATAGCGCATTCCATTTGAACTGTGGGCGAACGATACAAATGAACTCGCCGTCACAAACGATGCTGTCGTCAACACATCACAGCCAGTGTCTCTATCTGCCGAGGCAGTAATCCAAGCGTAACCATATTCGTTGGACGGGATTGGATGCTGAACAAACCAATTGTCCATCACTTCAATACAATCGGTTTCGTGGTAGTTGGCAGGAAGATAGTTGGTGGTGTCTATCGCAGCTTTATTACTGCCGCCGCCATCCTCAAGATTATAGCCATTCCCAATTGGTGCCGAATCAGTTATAACGTCGATACTATCTCCCAGCTTCCACCAAGAAATTAAGGAATTACTATCTTCATCAGATGTAACAAAGTCCAGCCTATTCAAATCACCAGGACCAGCAGAGTCGTAGCCTGGAAGCCTGTAAAGGTGTTTAACCTCAGTTGGGCTTAGTGCTCTATTCCAAAAGGAAATATCTTGAATATTACCTTCCCAACTATTAGAACTATGCCCTATTCGAAATTTATTTATTGGGCTCGCGAGCCAATCAGGTTTAGCGCCAACGCCAACCGCTTCATCGCCAGATACGATTTCGACACCTTGACTTACGCCGTCAATATAAATCTTTGGCAGCTCCGATGCTGAATGTACTGGGTCTTTATCCCAGACAACAACAGCGTGAAACCACTTATTTTGCGGTACTGTCCAGGTGGAGGTCTGGAATCGCGGGTTCTCACCATTATCCATATCTGCCTGTAATTGTAGTTTTTTGGCACCACTTTCTTGATATAAAAGAAATTTCCAATCCGAAGGTTCGTTGCTGAACATAAAGAGATAGTTTGTTTCTCCCAACGCCGACGTATTATACACCCATGCACTAATAGTAAATTTCTTTAAATTTGATATTGATACTGTGGCAGAGTCCGTATAATAATCAGCTTCACTGCTATCGAACGCCAAAGAATTCTCACGATAAAAGGTGGACGGTGCCGTAATTCTAATATCGTAATCTGAGTTTCTATGAATCTTGTGATAAGATCCTGTCAAGGCAGTTGTAGCGTCAGTAGCAGACAAGCTAGTGCCCGAGAGGGCACCGTACATACCCATATGGGCACGCTGCATCGCGTTGAGTGGCGTCCTTACAGTAAGGTTACGCCATGGCAGCGCATTATAAACTGCATATCTATTTGTCTCTTGGTCAATACCAAATCCGCCAAATGCGTCGCCAGCCGTTTCTGGTCCACCCGGAGCCGAAAATCTTTCTATGATTGAATGTTTCGTAAGAAAAGGGTTGAATTGTGAAGTTGCAAATGGGGCCGTTAATTTTGTTGAGGACTCTAAAATAGTTTTCCCGACAGCTCTCAATTTTGTATGATGAAATGTGTCTGAAGCAACCGGACTCAAGGAAGAAGATAACAGGGAATGCAGATAACCAAAATCGTTTAAAGGCGTCTGATGGGGAATAGCATCGGAGGATTCAACAGCGCCCACCACCGTGCCGTCATAACCATTCCCTGAAGAATCCGTCGCACCGTCCGCGCCGAGCTTCCACCATAGTTTGAGATTTGCCACTGCCGAGTGAGTTTTTAGGTTAAAGAGCCTTCTGCTGTTATATAGTTCTGTCACCTCTGCTGCTGAAAGAGTTTTTGTCCAATAGGAAAAGTCGTCGAGCCAACCTTTATAAACGCCAGTGGAGCCAACATAGAGTGGTCCAGAAAAAGTACTTTCATTACTCATAGTGTTGGTGGCTGTCAGCACGCCATCAATGTAAAATTTTGCTGTTGATTTGATACCGCTGCCATCGGTTGGGTCTGAAGTTATGACAAGATGATGCCAATAGCCATCGTCTTTGTTATCGGCGTTAGCGGTGTTGTTCTGTTGGGTTTTGTAGTGCATGAGTCCATTGGCTGCGCTAAGTTTTATCTGCGTTCCGGCTTCGGGGTCATCTCCATGTGTAAGAAGATAATTCCAACTGTACCCCTCCCCATCCAATTTTTTAAACCAGATACTCCAACTTCTTGCATCATTGCCTGTATGATAATCCAAATCGTCATTTGTTATAGTGGCATAATCGCCGCTACCATCAAAATATAGCGAAGTTGGAGCAGTCGCTAAGGCTTTATTTGCTATAAGGTCATCATTCTCATCATGAACCATCGCCAGTTTAGCAAAAAATCGTGATTCATCCACATTGGAAATTGCAACCTGTGAAAGCCGTTCGTAATTCCCGAGAGCGTTTGAAGCTGTCGTTGATTGAATATTTTTAATATTCATCGGGCGTTTTGCAACTTCGTCTCGGTAATAGATTCCGACAGGGGAATGCTCTGACTCGTGGGATGTGTCACGCGACCTTGCGCCATATACGATTTCTCCAGTAGAAGAAATCCTGAAACCTTCGGCACGATTCCAGTCATTATGATCTGTGCTCAAGAAAGAAGAACTTTCTGCGAGATGTCTATATTGCCGTCCTCCTACGTGCGCTTGCGTGAATGGTCCCTGCATGGGGATTTCGTTGAACTCTCCATATGAATCGTCGTGAAGTCCATGATAAGCAGTGTCGTCATCAAGGGAAACAAGCGGGCGTGCAGTGGTTATACCGGATGACTGCGCGAAATATTGAAAAGGTGCAACAAGCATACTCTTGATTGCATCAGATTGTCCAGCCACACCATACGGCTTGGTTTCTGACGAGCGCCTAATCTTTCTCAACTCCACCGGTTTTAAGTTGTCTGCACACCTATCAGCTTTCAAGTTGTAATCTGCGTCGCCGCCTGCAACTGCACCTTCTAGTACAAAGCCAGTATTTTTTGAAGAGAAAGTTGTAATGTCGGGTGGAATAGCATCATGCCCCGCAACAACAAAATCAGCCGCGACGACGCCAGTTGCAGCAGCGGCATGATTGCCGTGTGAATCTCCTATGATAGAGGTAGACCAATTGTGCATCTGCCACCATGAAATCAAATTGCTAACACTGGAATGTTTAGAGAGGTCTGATGGTATGCCAGCATTATATAACTCAGTAACATGTGTGCTTGTCAAAACAGAGTGCCAGTAACTTATGTCATCTAGTTTACCATCAAGTTCAGACCACGTTGACCACCCTCGACCACCAAAATACATGGGTGCGCCATATCCATGATCCATGGCGACGTAGCCGGTTTCTGTGTTGAACGTTACCGCAGGTGATTCTTTTTCAACACCGTTAATATACACCTTCATTCCGCTGTGTGCGCTAGCGCCGCCTCGCCCATCATATGTGATTGTCACATGTTCCCACTCGCCGTATGTAGCACTAAATCCATTGCCAGTTGTCCACGGCAAGACAAGAGTAGATTCCTTACTAGCGCTATAGTCCCAAAGTCGTAATTTTAATTCGTTGCTTACAATGCCAATAAAAAACGCATTTTGTTTATTAACGACAAATTGTAAATCCGCGCTATAGGCATTTCTCTTAATCCAAAAGCTCCAACTCCAATCATGGTCAGTAGAAGCCACGCCGCTATTATTATCAACCAATTTAAAATCATCATGGTTGGTTACCTCCAACCGCGAGTCTCCCGCTCCATCGAAATTTAAACCGTACTGGCTATCGTATTTGGGAGCAGGCTTCATGCCATACGCAAGGTTGCGATGGGTTGCCCAAAGATAATCAATGCCCTTGTGATTTGCCGGAACATTTATTCCCCCGTGCAAATGGAGAGACTTTTTCATATCCATTTTATATGGCTTTGAAAATCTACGAAGCGCGTAAGTTGAGCCTTTGTATTGAGCGCGGGCGTCGAGGGAGTTTCCCTTTTGAGACAAATTAAACTGTGCTGCGTTTGGGAATCCGCTGTTCGGATAATCCACTGGGTCAGTGTATTCGCCTGTGGCTAGGATTTTATTTGTTGAAACATCGGAAGTTAAAATTCTTCGGAGGGTGTTCCGGTCCGCGTCAACCAATGCGTCACCAGAAGTAGAGGGACCATTGTGGGCAGAGCCGCCGACAAATCCCCTAGTTTCTCCGCGTTCTTTCCACCAAAGACAGTTTGTGTCCTCGTTGACGAATTGTGTTGGATTGAGCGGCGCGTGTCCGTGCTCCCAATCGTAGGTTAGTTCGCTAATACCCTTGACAAACGCAGTGGGATCTTCCGCTTTCATTTCAAGGGTGGGGAACTTCGTCCAATATTTATTTCTTTCTAGAATATGACTCTCAATCATAGTCTTTACGCCATCAGAAAAGTTTGCCGTTGCAGGAATCAACTGCATTAGCATTGTCGTTAGAGAGTCATCAATCCATCTATAGTAATCAACAAACTTGTTGAAATCTGGTGTGTTGGTTACTTTTCGGAAGAAGGCTTCTCTCAGCTTACCAAGAGCTTTATATTCTGGACGGTAACGATTGGCGGGCTCTCCAATAATATTATTAAACTCTGTTACTGTCGCAAACATATTAAGCATTTCTTCAGAAATGACTTGATACATACTTTTCTCGATGGCGAAGTAGTGATTGATAGGCTTGCTATCTCGTGTGAAGAAATCATCATCCTGGTCAAGAATACTAACAGTGTCGGGACCACTCATAACTTCCGGTAAGTTTGTCTTTGCGGCATTCAGGAAGTTCAGGTCAGCAACCTTGGTCACACTCGGCAAAAAGTAATCTCCACGCCCGGTGTAGTGATAGCTATACTTGTCTGGGATATTCCATTTGTCATCCGAGCCGGAAGAGGCATCTGTAATCTCAAACGAGCCCTCCCATGATGAACCACCATAATAGTCAATACCAACAACATCGTCGCTCGAACTTGTGATATCTGCAAAATCCCAATTCAAAAGGAGGGTTTCAAATTGTGGAATGAAATCTGAATCAACATTTGGGTCGGTGCTCTGGTTAAACAAGTGAGCGCTTTTATAAGCTCTGTCTCGTCCAAAGTTTGTGGGGTCGACCGCGTGCGTTTTTATTTCACTGTCGGTGAGATAATCAGCCCATACACGAACCGTGCCAACTTTTACATCAGAATATTCAAGCAGACTTCCAGAGAAGTTTTGTCGGTGAGCACCGGCATAGATTCTCTTATTGGCATTCATAAAAGCTGCGCCATTTGCAGCAGTTAGTGTCCCAGATAGAACAAAACTATTTTGGAATTGATCTAGAGAGGGGTTATAACCCTGAAACTCGATGATGTGATTACTACCAATCTGTGTAGCGAGAGAACCACTTACGTGACCCCCCTCCAGTTGGCGCGACTCGGGGTAGACCTTTACAGCAAACAGCCAACGCTCATTATCATACACATCCGTAAATTCGCTAGAAGTTAGCGTGGGTATTCCATCATAGTTTGATGTAAGCATAAACCTCACATCTTTAGAATCTTCTTCCGGTCTTAGCGCGTATACCTGAAAGGATGCTTTATCATCTTCCTCTGAATCTGCGGCGGGCCAATAAAAATCTCCATCCAGTGTTGCCGCCAAATCCTCATGACAACCGAACAGCGAACTAGTCAAGTGTGGATAATGATACCACAAATTAGACGGGTGCGTTCTATCGAACTTGACTGGGAAAACAATATCAGCTTCAAAAGTTATCGCAGAACCAACTGCTTCCGCGCCAAGGTTGGCGGGGCTGTCGCCTGGAATATAACTTCGTCCTGGCATATTGGTTGTGGTGCCATCAGCCGCAAGACTAGCCGACTGATATATTGTTGATTGTTTGCGGTCCACCTCATTGAAGTCTATGTATTTGCTTTTGACGGATGTTGAGCGATAGTTCGCATCATCTAAGCGATAAGTTGTGTTATCAGCGTAAAGATTAATTTTAATCAGTTCGTCGTCAATTCCATAACAACGAATAAGATTTCTAAACGCTTTTTCTGTACCCTTAGATTTATAAATGTAAACAAGGTTATTATAGATGTTCTGATAAATTGTATTTTTAACATCGTATAACTTTTGATTAAACTCTCGGTACTCATCTCTGTTCGCTAGCTGTGCTAATTCGTTTGCTGCTACAAATATTTCTGGGGCGTGCATACCCAAGCCCTCAACCTGATTCTTTGCAAATGGCACAGGACTATTGGAATAAGCGCGCGTTTGAGTCTTACTTTCGATTCTTTCTCTTGGGTTATGAACGGTTAACTCTTCAAATGGGTATTGGTTATCCCCTATGGTTGGAACAGCCTTAATTTGAAGGTAGGTTGTGTCTAAATAACTTGCAACAATCTGTGTAAGTTTTTTGAGCGTTTTGCTCTCATCTTTTTGGTCCTCGGATGTAATCCATTCCGGCATCGTGTGATAGAGAGCAGAGTTGTTATTAAGATCCCACTCTAGACCGGAACCTGACATCTCGATTGAAAGCGACGCAACATCTGGATGTGCAGAATATATAATTGGGTCTTTAAACTCTGTCAACGAAGCAGACGACTCAATCATCGCGGAAGATGTAGGTCCGGCGACGCGAGACGAACCAGAAACAAATCCAACCCAAGTTCCATTTGAAATTCTGCCAGAATAATCTAATACAACGGAATCTGTCGTGTCGTTCCCGGTGTTACCCTCGTTGAATTTATAATAAACCCCCAAGTCAACAGGTTGAGCGGAGCCAGAGAATTTTGCCGCGTCCGTGTTTGTACCGCCCCCAATTTGAGTGAACCAGAAGCGACTGATTTCTTGTGCAGTTCTTGCAGACTTCCAATATCTGAATTCGTCTATTGAACCAGACAGTTTGCCATATCCGTCGTTGGTGCCCGCTGTAATAATAGTTTGGACGTTCGAGGCAGCCGCATGTGCCTGCGAGAACGCAGGAAGCCTTGCTGCTCCGATGTTCGCTATCATTGAACCTGTAATATCCCCAAACGCCGTGGCAGTAGGATCTTCAGTTGTCTTAACAAACTGTCCGTCCAAAAATTCATTCCACTCAATAAAATAATCGCCTTCCGAATCTTGTACTTGTTTAGCAGTTATTGCAAGGTGATGCCACTTCCCATCATAAATTGCACTATTGACGGCAGAATCAAACGTCAAACTCTCATTCAGCGAGCCCGAATGTAATTCCAAAGTTAATGTATTTGATACGCCAATGGTATAAAGGTGGAAGCGTCCATAGCTGTTACCCTCGGTCGTGCCGGTATAACCATTCCAAAGGTCAAAGATTGTTTCGTGTGCCGTAAGACTTCCAGTAACAGTATCAGCCGGTTTTTTAATCCAGAATTCAACGGCAACACCTTTGTTCAAATTTAAGGCTAGGTTGGACTCACGGTTGATTCCGGTTGTATTGTCCCAAACATTAGCTTTGCCGTCCCACGGCTCAGGAAATTGGTGTGACAATTTGAGCGAGCCACTGTTTGGGTCAGAGTGGGGTCCACCCTTGAGCTGGATATATCCCAGCGTGTTTGAAAGACCCATGGAATTAACGGCAGTCCCGGCAGTGCCCCATCCATTTCCCGTATCGTTATTAGGTGAAAACACTGCATACCCACACGTTCGCGGGTACCGATGATTGAAAATATATAAATCATAAAAGTTGGATAAACTAATCCACTCAATCTTTTCAGTCAAAGAGCCATCGTAAGGATAGGTTTTATACACTCTTGATATGGCATCTTCGGCATATTGTTCTGCCGAGCCAAAATGTGCAAAGTTGCTAGCCGTGGCATAATTGACTGGAGGAAGAAAACGCGCTTTTTCCTCTATATATTTTTCAATATAATCTGACGATTCTACAGGAGTTTCACTGCCTGTAATATCGGAAATGCTCGTCTGCGACAATGCTTTGTGATTCTTCCCGAAAAGTTCCTTAATATCGCCCATATTATTTTTCTACTCTAAATTTAAATGTCTCGGGTTGTTCCACATATTTTCCGTTCAGGTAATAAGCAAAATTTAGACCATAAGCAAAATCGTCCTCAAGTAGACTCATATCCAAGTCGAAATAACTCCCACTTTGATCATAAGAAAGTTTAGTATGATTTGTGCTTCCGGTACCATATGGTATAACCTCGAAATCATCAGAAGCTCGGAAAACCTTGTAATAAGCAGATTCAATTATAGCACTATCCAATGTTTCCGTAGCCTTGGTATAAATAGTTGGGGACCAATTTTGTTTTCTAATAAAGAGCCTAAATCTAGCTGTCTCTTTATTAGAATATTTAGCTCTCGCGCTAATCAGAGAAGTTACATACGAGAGGTTCGGATTCTCTGCTAAAGCGGAGAACGATTTAACCGTTATTGCCGAACCAGTATGAAATTCAATTAGGCTGCCACCAGAGCCAGTACACCAGACATCATACACGTTAGTTGCTGTGGTATCCATAGCAACAGACGCAGTATAAATTCCAGTGTCGGCTGTCAAACCAGCGACAACTGTGGTCGGCGAACCGTCCGTCAAAGCATCGCGATATAATTTAATAGTCAGGGTGTTACTAGCATGAAGCCCAGGAATATTTTTAAGCTGACCTCTAACAAAATTATATAAATATAGCGTATTAATGTTATCAGCGCCAGGTGCTAACGAACTACTAGCATAAAAGTTGGCTCTGTCATCTTTTTTGGAAGAGTCCCATCGCGCCTCGATTTGAGGGCGTTTAAAAAAATACTCGCTGCCTTTGGCGAAGAATTTTTTCGTATAGAAAGAACCGCTCAATGTGCCATCTTCGAAATTTCCTGACATGGATAATCCGACACCATAATTAGATTTCGTTCCTGTCAACCATTGTTCAACGAGGGTTGTTATGTCGACTTCTAAATTTTCGTCGCCGTCAGCGAACGAAGCAGTATAAAGTATTGTACTGTTGCTGCTACCCGTGTGATATGTACCACCTGCTGTTCCCCATACCATCGTAGAAGTTCCGCCAGTGATAGCCCCGCCAGCAAACTGATTTGTAATGGTTAAAACGCTGTCTGTAGCAGCGGTTCCTGCCATATCCGCAGCAAAGTTACCAGCCGGTCCTGGCGTGCTCATAGTTAAAGTCACAACGGCAGCGAGAGAGGAGGCTGAAATATTTAAAGTATTGGCTGCGTCTGCTGCGTTGATTGCTGCTGCAATATTCGTAGCAAACTGAGTTGCGTTGCTGTTCGCATTCGCAAATGCTATTTTCGTTGCAGTTGAGGTAGATATACTATTGTCAATTGTAAAACTTACTGATTGCCTCTCAGCATCATGGACTGTTAAAACTCTTGTGTTTGCCTGTCCCGCCGTCTTACTTAGAGCTGTTATTTTTGCGGTTGCTGCTGTGGCAGTTACACTGCCAGATAACCAGTTCGCAGCGCCAGAGTCTTTATATGTTTCCATATCTAAGCCATAGCCCTCACTCCAGCTTTCAGACACAGCCAACACATTCATAGTATAATCAGATGGAAGCGTATTAGGATGTTCCGCATTAAACATTTTCAAATAAAAATTGACGGACCCTGCGGCTGGTATGTCACCGTTCGTTCTATCTGTCGCTATTGAGGTTATAGGAAATTTGATAAGTGCTCTTGATTTTTCCACAGATGGGCCTTCAACACTACCCGACCTTTGCCCCCATATTGAAAACACTTCCAATGAATCAGATGCGCCCATGTTAGCGCTTGTGGCGCGGGTGGATAAATTTGCTTTATAAGCGTTTGTGATCGTAGTGTCAGCATCCGCTGTGTATCTCTTAACCGACATTATTTAACCACCCCCTTGATATCAAGTGAGGGATATTTAACCTCCCATATTACATCTTCGGGAATTTTAAGATAACGCCCATCGGCGGAAATATTTCCGTCTACATCAAACCCCAAGTCAGCGTATGAGCCACCCGACATTTGTTTAATTTCAACATGCAAAACATCGACAACCCCTTGTACGCTTTTCAGAAGTGTGTATATGTCGCTAATATAAAACGGCTCCGCGATATCTGGTATCGCCAAATAATATTTTTTTAAAGCAGAATTGGCTCTGCTTAGAATATCGTATCTATTCATTTCCGTATCTCCAACAACGCTAAACTCTATTCCAAGATTTAAAATTCGAGCGTTGAGAATATCAATTGTATCATTGATCATCTTATTTTTTAATAACCAGACTTTTAGATTTTGTTTTATACTTTCATTTGTTTTTGCCAAAAGTCCACCAGTGTTTTCAGAAATAACATATAAATTAAGATTCCTTTTGAGAGAATTGTGGTCCCGTAATATATTACAACGTTTAATAGCACCGTATTTTGGCGGCATAGAATAAACAACCGATATATAATCTTGTTTTGTTACAGCCCGATTTTGCGTGGCGAATATATCTTTTGCGCGCCTTTTAACCTCTGTAGAATTCGGCAATGGCATATCACCAATTATCGGCTCCTCGTTGGTAACTTCAATATTTTTATATATATAACTAATAGTATCTCTATTCAGTTCTGCAATATTATCAAAATGTAATATTGGTTTGACGACACCTCGGATGGCTCCAGTTGACGCATTGACATTACCAGTGGAATTGACACGATATATAATTGTCAAAGTCGTGCTTGATGGCGCGACTCCAAATTTATCAGTTTCCATCAACTTAGACGGGTCAAACGATTCATCAGTCGTATGTGATTTTCCCCATTGGTTAAGGACAATGGATGATGGGTCAGCAACGCTGTTGGTTGTCAATTCTGAATCTGACCCATATCCAAATTGTAAAAACGTTCTGCCGAGTTCTTGCTCAACAACAAATCGCCTTGGCGTTACGAATGGTTTTAGTAAATGTTGTACGGCACCATCCGCCCCAGAATAGTTTGGATTTTTGACTGGTTTGTATATAACATTTTGAGAAAGGTAATCTACTTCATGATAACTGTGCCCTTCGCTGTCCACGACATCGATAATTTCTGCTACGTCGGTCGCTTCTATTTCTATCCTTCGAAATTTCTGAAAATCTCCGACAGGAATAACAAGTTGAGCCAGCATCCCAGATATAAGTTGCCCGTGTGCTCTCACGGCAAACCAAGTCGGCAAACCGGTTGTTTCGTTCACACGAGCCACGACGATTTCATTATTTTCGTGTCCAACATCAACATCCTCATTCAAAAGATATTGATTCCCATTGGCTGACGAAAAAGTACTTCCTCTCTTTAGCGTTGGCATATAAGCTGTATCTGGTACACCAGTTGTCGTAGCAGGTACCATTACAAAATATGTTCCAACCCCAGTGGAGGTTGGATTTCCTCTAAACTTGTAACCTAGACGTCGGGCATGCCTAACAACATTATTATATTCAATTGAAGTATCTATGAAGGATTCGTTAGCTTGATAATCCATATAAAAAGATAACATATCACCAATGTATGAGACTGTATCAATCATCAAGGAACCGAACGAGGCTTCATTAAAATCCTTGTAAGTCGTCGGATAGTAGCGTTTCGCATATTCCACCAACTCTTTTTTAATAGAGGCAAAATCTCTTGCTGTATATTTAACGGGCACCACTTTTTTATAATTCTTCGGCATTGTAAATTCCTCTACCAATAAATAGGGTGATACCCTTAAACTTTAACGTTCAAACCCAAAGTTGTTTGCTTCCCTAACGGCACAATAGTCAAGAACACTTTCACCTGTAAAACATTTGGATCAGCATATATTTCTTTTGAAGTTTCCAAAAAGCCACTGGTGGCTGAAAACACACCTTCAGGTCCAAAGAAAACCATATCATCAATTACAACAAAAGGCATATAACGCTCGACCTGTTGCAGCACTTTTGCATGTATGTTAGAATAAGTCGCCTCCGAATGCTGCTCAAACAAATATCGATTCATGCCAACTCCAAACAACGGGTCCATCATTCTTTCTCCAGGTACAGTCAACAAAAGATTTTTTAAATTTTGAAGTGTCGATTGAGTATAAGTTTTCGTAAGAGCATAGCCGTCCGATTCATCTCGTTCTATTGGTAATTTTGGTGATATACCGCCCATTTATAATTTCTCCTAATCTTCGCATTCGTCAGCAACATCGTTCAGGGTACCTGACGAAGCTGCCTTATCAAGCTTATCCTCGTTTTCTTTTTGTTTCTTTTTCTTTTTATCGCCTGGTAACTCTGGCATACTATACGCAGCCATCCCTAGCGGTGTTAATGGTGGACCCCATCCAAAGAAGAAGTTTACAGGCCATAGTGGTGGAACTTTACCCCACGTTTTGCCACCTCCCCAACCAGCATCAACCAGACGGCTTACCAAAGCATAGTGTGGATCCATAAAACTTGCCATCCCACGAACAAGAAGTGGTACAGTCGCAGCAGCCATTTTCGCGAGATTTGCAGATGGACCTTTCGCCGTCATACCGGCAGAATCAAGTTGGTGGGCTCCAGCATTACCGCCTTTATCAACCGTATCGGAATCTCGGCGCTCCCACCAATTTTCATTTTCATTTGGAGACAGAGTATAAAACAATGTTCTTAATTCTCCCTTCGTTCTATCAAACGCCGTATCAACTTCTGGTTGAGTCAAAGACAACGAACTACCATTATAAATAGTTATAAGAGACAACATTCTTGGGAGAGGGAATATATATTCAAACAAAAATTTATATTCATCCGAGGCGAGAATTTTCTTTCTTAACTTTTCGAGTGGCGCTCCTGGCGTGGTAGAGTTGCGATGCATTTTATCAGCCCGTTTTATTGTTTTGTAAGTCGTGCCCGAGCTGTTAGCAAATTGGCTTTCAAAGGTTATCAATGGGACAATCATAGTCCGACGTACCGCAGTCAGAACATTGCCCTGCGCGATTGTAACCTGGGCGTCGCCCTCACCCGAAGTGGTAACTTTGCTTGTGGTTTCAATAGCAAACTTTTCTGTTGCAAAGAATGTTTTTTCGCGGGCGGAGATTTCGTTACCAAGGCCGAACTTCCACTCATACCACATGATTTGATCGTCCCAGTATTTAAATCCTGTTGATATTCGCACATCCTCAAGCACTACCTGGCTCGTGGGTTCGTTCTCGCCCACCTTCTCCCAATTTACGCGGCTCGTTTCGTGAGTCACCCCAGGTGTTAGTTTTGGAGCCCAAACTAATCTCAAGCCATATTTCCACGGCTTGAAATAATCGGTAATTTTTGCATCTTCAAAAGCGGGAAGTTCCAAAGACTTAACAAATTCAATATAATCTTTCCACGCCTGAATATTTACAACACCGCTCAAGTGTGGTTCATTAGACGTAGCAGGGCTATCAATAGACTCTGGGCCTCCTTTGCGCTTGCGAAACAAATTTCTTAAGGCAGCGTCGACGCCTGCTGGATAATTATCTCTATCTTCAATGCGAACATACTTCTCTAGGAAAAATGTTCCGCCATCTTTATCCATATCGGGGAACACCAAACCAAGTTTTTGATCACCGACGCCTGTCCCTTTGGCACCTTGCAGATTGTCAAGAGAGAACTTTTTATCTGAATCTTCAAGCCTTTGAAACCTATTGTGTTCTTCAGAATTCTGGGCACCCATGGCATGTATAGTCCGCATCCATCCGCCTTTACCCTTCGGAATTATCATGGACCAGCCATCGGGAGTTGATTCTCCCGAGCGTGTTCCTGGTGCGGGGGTATCAGTAAAGCGTTTGTGGATATTGTGAGTTTTTGTACCAATCTTAGCCTCCAACTTGGACACCAAATCAGATAGCTGCTCCAAAGCAAGATATTTTAGCGCCTCTTCACCCGTTTCATATATTGGGTTTTTTTCATTTAGAAGAGCGTCCATATCAATTACTTCAAACAAATCCTCAACTTGGACGTTGGCATCAACCCTCTTTTTTATCATTCTCTTTGCTTCTAACGCAACATCTTTATAGAATTCAAGGTCAAAGCGTTTAAGATCATTCTTCATTCTATAATTAATAAATTCAACAACCATCGGGTCTGAAAGTAATTTCTCTCCCTTGAATTCAGAAAAGGCAAAAATAGATTTCAGCAGCGTCTCTAACATATATACCCGGACCATCATTTTGACTGTACCGGCGCGGCTAGATTTTTCAAACGAAGACGTCGCATTTTGATCTTGACCAAGGGGTTCACACTCATCTTCAAAATCCTTTTTGACCTCCTGGGTAATTTCATAAACAGCCAACAAATCACTTTCAGCTAAATCGCTTGGCGCACAGACCGTCCCGTCGTCGCCAATTGGCGGTCGGACAAGGACGATGTTATCTAATTTTTCCATATCAAAAAGAGGCGAGCGAGAAACCTGTTTCGCAACTTTTCTAAGCAGTTCTACAAATATATGGCGATGAGTGTTTTTCAAACCCTCCAAAAAAAGCGGAGTCCCAAGTTTGTCGGGCTGCGCCTCGAAACCAGCCGACTGAAATTTCGACAGAACATAGCTTGCGAATGCTTCAGCTTGTGGTGTGCTGTCGTTGTGGGGCCAATTATCAGATGGGGCTACATATGACAGGGAAGGTACATTTTCAGGATATGACAATGGCAAATATTCTGTTGGATATAGAACACCCGTTTTGGCTTCTTCTGAAGATAACATTTTAACCTTATGTCTATCTTCAAACCTGTCGGAAACACTCCCTCGGTTATATAAAAAGTCATAATATATCGGGCGCGGATCCTTCGTCGTTAATTTTGGAAGGGGAGGAGTAGACAGTGGTTTGTCTTTGCTTCCCGTGCTTACACCTGACTCAGCTAGCGCAGCCTTTTCCAGCTCTCCTAAATTTTTCTTTAGTTCAAGAATTGATTCCTTACGTTCTTTGATTTTTGTTTCATAGTGGCTTTTAGAACCGCCATCACGGAGCGCATCTATCAAACCTTCTAATATATTCTCATTTTTTTTGATTTCTTCTTTCTTCTTTGTGATCTCGTCACTTGGCGGAGGCAATGTTATTATTTCAAGAGCATCAGCTTTAAAAGCTATTCGTGTCCGACTCTCTCCGGCGTGACTCCAGAAAGACTTTCCGCGTTGTAAATTTCTCTTTAGATAAGGCGCAATCTTAAATACTGTTTTTGTTTTATCTGCGTTTTCTTTGTCGACGCGGGCAGTCGTCCAACCATAGTTACTGCTTCCTTCGTCGTGGGTGATATAACCAGGGTCGCCCTCTTCTAATGCTCTAACTTCCTTCGTGAAAATGGTACTGAAAAACCCAGTTGCATCCTCAGAAAACGCCATCCTAGTTGGCGTATATATTGCATCAAGAACATCATCTGTCATCTTATCCAATGCAGGTATTTTTGGGATTACACTGTTAGGACAGCCCGGAGAAAATGGAGATGGTCCCGCACCGCCATCAGCAAAATCTTCAAGGTTTTTAAGTGGGTCTGGTAATAGAGAGTTGATATCGTCTGCAAGGTCATCTAGTTTTTTTCTCAAATCACGTTGTCTGTTGCGAGCGCCATCGGCTTGTTCTTGAGCGCGATTATCACTCAGCCTATCAGAAAGAGCACCCGAGTATGAAGCTTCAAATTTCCCATCGTTATCACATAAAAGCCCGCTGATGCTAGGACCGGCTGGAAGGGCATCACCCGTCCTAACCGAATTAATCACGCCCCGTCCGAGGATGCCTCCTAGACCACCAAAAAACTCATCAAGACCACGGTCAGAACCAAAATCGTCTTTAAGTCCTGGGAAGTTCCACCTCAATAGAGCTTTTGCATGCTGTTTTGTGGAGTTGGACCCGTTTCCCTCCAAGAAATCTGCCATATCTCTCCCTGTCGTACCTTTTGCGACAGCAGCAACAAATAGCGCGGCTTCGTCCCTGGCAGCTCCTAAGCCCAACTTGTCAAGCAACGCAGTTAAAGCATCATTTATTAAATCGGTCGCCAGCCCCTTAGCTGCATCAAACGCCTCGGTAACATCGTCACAGTCTATTCCCTTGAGTAAGTCAGTGGTAATACTGCAAAACATATTAATCAACATCTCTTCAAGTATCGCTTCAATCGACGGCATGACAAACCCCATGGGGTCTGGAAGGCTTAAACCATCTGGAAAAGAAATAGTCGGAAGAGATGGCAGGCAGAAATCTGGTAACTGTATCTTCATACAGTCCAGTGCGCCTTTAGGATCCGCTTCAAGTATAAAGTCTAGTATCGCCTTCTTCTCTTCAAATGTTCCTGTACCACTAGCAACGCCCTGCGCGGCATATGCTGCTTCATAAAGCCCTGGTAAGCTTTTTTCTAAACAAGAGAGTTGAGACTCAATTGGGTTGTCAACCGGAAGGCAACCAAGTATAAGTTCTATTAGATTGGCGAGTCCATACTTGTTTAGTACTTCATTAAAGATATTGTCTATATTACAACCCATTCTCACTAGCACATGGTCAACTTCCACATAGATACTATCGCCAACGATCTCAACAGCATCCTTTCTTGCTTCCGCTGCCAAGAGTTTATCAAAAGAGTTATTCAAACACTTGGTTTCTCTTACCAGTTCGGAAGCAGTTTTTGCAATACTCTTGGCAGTATCATCAATAGTGTTGCAGGATTTTACACTCTCCGCCTCTGGTGGGTCACAGTTTAATCCCGGTTCTTCTGCTGGAAATATTTTCGGCATTGGATATGTAAATGAAGTTACAAAATTCTGCCAAGTTAGTTTGTTCGATTCTGTTGCTGTGCTGACTGGAAGTGTATTAGTCTTTACAGCTTTAACCATTTTGTCTAAATACCACAAGTACGCGATTGTGCGAGGACTGTCTATTGGATTTATTTGCTTGAAACCAAAGCCATCTGGGTACATCGCGGAGTACCCGGTGGGGTTGGCTGCGAGTGATTTCAAGACCGGAGGGTGTACTAGTGAAACAGGTAAAGGAAAGGCTTTTTTCTTATCAGTACTCAGCAGAACCCAATCAATTTTAAATCCTCTTGTTATTCCAACTTCCACAAGCCACTCTTCTTCTTTCGTCACCATGTGTCCGTTAACTGATAAGAACGTTTCAAACACTGCTGGTATTTCTCTAAGTCTTTTTGCTTCAGCTTTCAGGTCCAGTGTGACAACCTCTGCGCCAGAAGCCTCAATTTGTTTTGCATACACTTCCATACGATTGGCGACAATTTCAATATTGTCACGAATTGTACTAGTTGAAAAAGTGTAAGAACGTAGGTGCGGGTCAGCGTTATCTACGGTCATTTTAGATAGGTCTGCATGGCGCGTTGGGATGGCGTTGAGATATTTTGCCGAAAAAGCAACCTTAAACTTCATAAAAGAACCGGGGCGGCTATCTAAGAAAAAACCTTCGACTCCGCTTGGAATGTACGCTCCTCTAAAAGCTCCCAATATTTTTTCAATCATTTCTGGACTACTATCCTTGTGATAATAATTCAAAAGCTTTTCGACTCCAATAGCGAGTACATCTTTACGAAGTTGCGTAAACGTAATATTGTCTGCGACCATCTGTGCTTCGCTTTGATATTTTGTTTCTACTACTGTCTCATATTCACCGGTTTTTCTGTTATAAAAACAGGAATATCCGTGTGGGTCTGCGTCGCGCCATCGTGGAGGAAAAGCACTGGAATCTGTCTTATAATCACAACTATAAGGAAGCGATGCTGGCACACCTGGAAGGGGTTTTAAATAATAACTGTGTGACCATAATTCTTGCCCACTAGTGAATTTATTAATTAATTTTTTCTTGTCACTCGCATCTTTTGCGCTTGGGTCTGTTATTTCATATTTATTCCAGTGACATCCGTCACCCTCATATTCTTCAAGCACACGAATCTTTGTGCCCTTCGGCATCTGTCCCAAGCTCTTAGCTTGTAGTGATGGGCCAGAGCGAATGTTCAGTGAACCTTTCTTACCCGGATCTTTTGTCGATACAATATGCGTTTGAGCTGGAGGTGACGGCTCGGGCTCTGGTTCTGGTGGTGGCTCTTCTGGTTCCAACTCCTCTTCCTCTGGCACCGCAGTATCTTCTTTTTCCGTTTCTGTTTCTGGTGCTGGAGTTTCTTCTGGCTCGTGTTCTGGAAGTTCTTCTTCACCTGGCAGAGTGAGTATTCCCTCCTCTATAAGTATCTTTTGTAACACCTTTGCGCGAACGGTAAATTTTACAAACACAGTTGTCTGCGTCGCGCTGGGCTTTCCCGAATATTGCTCGTTACTATAAGCATATCCGTACTCCGCCGTTCTACCTGCGATACCTGAGCCACCTGGCTCTCCGAATTTTGCTGCTAAAACCTTCTGATCAAGAGTACCCCCAAGGTCCGCTACCTTCATTACGGATTTCATGACAGCATTTTTGATACCCTCAATTACAGCAGGACCATCATCAAATGGTTTCTCATAAGGAACAATGCTGGTGCCGGTGATTTCAAAATCTTCGTATTGTGCCATATCTTATTCCTTAGTTAACATTATTATAACGACTACATATGTATTTCTTGCCGCTTTGTTTTAAATAGGTCTGTTTGAACATTGCAAGATTCGCTTTATGAGCAGTTAGGCCCAACATTGTTTTAGTCAATGAGTCAATCAAACATTTTACAGCATCCGGTATCATAGCAAGAGCTGGTGTTGTCGGTGATGCAAAAAATGGCGAATTGTGATAATGAGACATCAGAGATGTATTGTACTTTGACTGAACCGTCAAAAATGTAGTGACCAAACCGTTCAGTTTTTCCACATGGTTTGTCAAGCGTATCAAAGCGGTCGTCAGGTTATTTCCTTTGGGAATCGGCTGCAAGTCCGTTCCCTCTGATGCGTCGTCAGAATTACCCGCAATAATATCCACGCCAACCACGCCCAAGAGGTCACCGCCTTGAGAATTTTTTTTAGATTCTGCTGTGATTAATTTTATTCCTTCTCTAGCCACAAACCGAATCGCGTCCGCTTTCAGTCCGATTCCAGACTTAGCGGAAGAGGTTCCAACTCTTCCGACAGTTATTCCAAAATTTTCATCAAGGTCGGTCTTTTGACTTATATAAATTCTAGCAGCATCTTTTTTAAAATCCGGATCAACCCATAATTTTTCTCCAGTTTTTTCATCAACTGCGCGGACTTCATGTCCCATCCTTCCGCATACAAGGTCAATCGATGCTGCTTGTGTGTCACCCTTCCCGCCGTAACCACTGCCTCTCGTGCTAGGACGGTCCCTTCCTAACACAATCCAAGAATTGTTCGCGTTTGAATATATTTTTTCAGAAGGAGCTTCTATAAAATTTGGTATCGGCTCGAGAAGCTTATCACCCGCGATTCCCAACCTAGACGCGCCCTGTAGCGCGCCCGTACTTGATTTAGTTCTTGCGGCTACTGGATCTACTCCAGCTTGCTGCACGGCATTTTTTCTTATATTTCGATTTGGCATATTTTACTCCTATGCAAGTTCCGTCGTACTAACAAACCATGATGGATTTGCTTTTGAAACCTTCGCCCACTCAGCCTTAGTCTTTTTCGAACCTGGACGTCCAAAATGATATAATGTCTTAGCGTCAAACCAGTGAGAAGGATATTTTCTTTTACCTATGTCGCGCATTTTTGCGCTAGGTGTTGGTGACCAGACCAAATTCTTTTCCCCATTCACTGTAGCCTTCTCACCCGAACACATCGCCCCCACGGTTGCCCAAAAAGCATCTTTTGGATCCATGCCGCCTGCGCGAGCCAAACAATAATATACATTTGACCAACCATCATAATGACCACTATTTCGCCCATGACAACTAATTCCTCGTGGTTTCATTGTTGCGATTTTGTTTTTAGGAGTGTGATTCGGTTTATAAATGGACCACCAAGCAGATGCAGAGCGCGGACTAGGATCGCCCTTTCCAACATAGTTCGTTGGGCCGCCGTTCCATTTGGTGTACCAAAACTTTCCTTCGCCTTCTCTCACGCAAGGAAATTCTATCGGCACATCAATCACAGTTTTGCTATTTGGGTCATCTGGATCTGTCTTTCCAGAAAGTCCATGGACATATAAAATAGTTTGCCAAGCTGTTTCATATTGCACGAGTGTGCTAAGCATTTGCGTTCCGCCTTTAGGACCGCGAGATGGGGCTACAGCACAAACCTTTCCCGGCTCCACCGCAATATCTCCAAATCCTTTGCCCTTGTGTGTTACATAATGTATGCCTCTGCCCATCAATTGTTTTATTGTTGCTTGCGAGCTATGGTTCCCAAACCCACATACCTCCATTCCACAACTATAAGGACTACCGTTGTTGCCGTGGTTAACTCGTCGTGTCACAGGCATACATTGAATTAATTCCCCGGCGATCGGTACCCAGTAATGACAACCTGCTGAATAATTATATTCCGACACATCTTTTGCATTAACTTTCTGAATCATAGTATTGACTTCAACAGGGTGCCCGCTAGTTTCATGCAGCATAAACATTTGCAAGCGATGCATCGTTTTGGCTCCTTTTTCGGGATGTACGCCAAAGCCCAAACCCTTCCCCGGAGCACCAAACGTTTTGGGCTTGCCTCCGCCACCGGGACTAGGAGAAAATGATACACCTCCTGTATATGCACCGCCGCCTCCAAAGCCTCCGTTTGTGCTCACGCATGGAGAAGGGGCAGCGGATGAAGGAGAAGAGCTTAGACCAGACGGAAGCTGGGAATTCTTTGACCCAATGTCGGTCACTCTAACTGCCATGTCTTGAGTGAATTCTTGACCGCTGGAATATGCGGCATAAGGTAGACGAAGCTCCCAATGCCAGGGCTCTTTTTTGTATGGTGTGAGTCCAAACCTATGGGCGTGGTCTTTCATCCATATGAACAAATCAGTTTTTTCTTGCTCTGCTTTTGTGCCGGAACCTCCCTTCGAAGCATACACTCCATGTGCTTTAACATCCATAGCCAAGCCAAGCTCGTGCGGAGAATTGAAGGCTTTCCATTTTCGCCCCTCTTTCACAGAACCATATTCGGCTATCATCTTTGCTTCATAGGATTCCCGACTCTCCCAGGTATGTTCTCTCCACCCAGAAGAAATTTTAAAATCCTTAAACCCTGCTGCTATAGCCGCCTCCTTGAAAGCGCGATAACGCTTGGCAGCCAATACATGCAGTTTCACGCCTGGTTCAACCGGTACTAGCAATTTATCTGCTGCTTCTCCGAGTAGGGAACCTCCGTAGTCAGCAACCTTCACTCTGTTCTCTTTATATCCCACCGCCGCTAAAGATTTAAAATCGGGTGATTCGGTTTCGGCGCTCGGCAACTCACCAGTCATTTCTAACTGTTTTAATAAATTTGCTTCCGCAGTCGCAGTAGGGTCATCTCCAGTCTGGTCGGAGCCAACAGAAGAATTTTTAGAATTTTTTGACGGAGCCTCTGGAGGCTTTTGAGATGCCGGTGGCTCGCCACTTTCATTCTTTTTTGGTGGTTCCACTGGTATCTCACCAGCAGCCTTCATCTGTTTTAATAAATTTGCTTCCGCAGTCGCAGACGCATTCTCCTCGCCTTGGTCGTCGCCAGGTTTTGCTTCTTCCGCAGCCGCGCTGGTTTCCTTTGCCTTTTCCAAGAATTTTTTTCTATGATCATCAGATATAACACTTAGAGCGTTATTGCCGCACCACATATGGGATTTGTTTGTTTGAATATGATACACGGGGCGGTCAGCTATTTCTTCTTTCTTTCCGAGAAAAAATTCTGTTGCCAATTTTCTGGGTGTATGACCATTAATTGTCAAAGCAGTAAACCACACCTTCTCCTTATTTTTAACATATTTTTCCCAAGTGTGACCGATTGCGCCGCCATTGTGATACCCCCAACCATAATCCGAATCGGAAAAGAAAATCCTTCCCGGCTTCACCTTCTGAAGTGCTCCTTCGCTCGCTGCTTTCGCAATTGCCGAACCCCCATTACTATGCCCATATATGCTAATAAGCGCAGATTTTTCACCAGTAAACCACCCCCTCGCTTCAGATGGCAGTCTTCCCACAACATCATCGTGAAAAGCTTCAAAATTTCCGCCCCAGGTAGATGCATGGCTTTTTTGCCACGCGCCTCGTTGTCGCTGCCCCCCCGTTTTACCAGAACCCCGAATCGACCATGGAAGCTCAGGTTTGACAAACACAAAATTTCTTCCCTCGTTAACCATTTTTTTAAGTTGAGGAACAATCCTTTTTTCAAAATTCTTTTTTGAAAAGCCCTCTAAGCCGTGAAACCAATAAATTAATTCCCATGGTTGGTTCCAGTCTACCGTGGACGCATACCATATAAGTGACATACGATGTTGGTGCTTATGTTTAGAATCGTTTGGTCCATTATGTTTACTTCCCCACATTATTGAAGTACCGGGTGGCAGCCCAGCGCTGGCTTTTTCCCAATCAGTCGCAGACACAGAGTCAACATTTGAATCTTTTGTAAAAACTGGCTTATGGTCGGCGCTCGGCTTTGGTATACGCTTAAGCCGTGGCAGCCCAGCAAATGCCTCGGCAGGAAGATTTGAACCGGCTACTGAATCTCCGGTAGGTCGTTTTGCACTATAAGAATTCCCGGCGCAATTTCTAAAGGAATCAGCCGCGCCTGGTGCTCCTAAATGTGGTGCATTTCCCACCCCGACCTCAAGCACTGGTCTGATATAATATGCGTCAGTCAAATTTTCTCTATTGCCCCAATCAACCCATACGATATCCCCTGGTTCTGGTACTTGCACCCCGGTACTCTGAGCCACAAAGGTTGGGTACATATTAATAATTTTATGGTCGCCCTCTGGACCGAGAGCGTTCGGTATGGGCAACATCGAATGGACCTCTGGTACTCGTGCTTTAATTTTTACCAAAGTTGGAGCTTCCACCCCTTGTGGATTATCACCAGCGTAGAAATTCTGCCACCAAGACCCTGGTTCCGTTTCTGGGTTTGGGTCCGTAACTCGAAGCACAATTGCTTTAAACTGACCGCGACTCTTCAGAGAGTTTGTTGTGTATGCTTCGCCAGCCGCCACCGCCATGGCTTCAACAGTATTATCCGACATAGGATTAAATCTCTTTCGTATAGAAGGTTTACTTACATCGTTAAGCACACCAAATCCTGTGGCCTCTGCTGGATTAGGGTTTGGGTCTTCAGCCATCGGAATCACCCCCAGAATCAGTACTGCCAATAATATCAAATATATCCTCTCTATCCCGCTCAGTCAACCCTTGCTTTAGGTTATCTTCCCTCTTCTGTAGTAAATTGGCAACCTTCACCAGTTGTTCATTAGAACGCTGCAAAGTTTCTACATATTTTGCCGCTACTCCGCCAACCTCTTTGTGGTTCTGCTCATTCTTCTTTAAAAGCACGACAATATCAGCTAGAAGCGCTGATGTAATCGCGCGGTCGTCGCGTATATTTTTAACTGCTTCTTCTAAGTAAGATTCTAAATCTTTTATATCTCGCCTTCGTTCCATCTTGTTTTAAATTGCCTGTATTTTATTCTCAACTTATTTAAGTTATTCACAACCTGTTTTGTGTTCAGGCCGGTCAACTCTCTAAGATATAAGTAAATAGCTTTTTTGTTGAAAATTTCTATGTCATCACAACTAGCTAATAACTCTTTTACAGCATTTAAAACCTTTTCTTCATTTGGCTTTAGAGTTCCCGTGTCCCAACTATCGATTTCCTTCCCCAAAAAATGCCAGAACTCGGCAACCTCTCTGTTCCTAGTATAATGATTGGATGTGGATAAATGTGTTTGTTCTATTTCTTTTGCTACGTTCTCGTATTGCATTTCACGGCGTAGTCGGGAAGAATGCTTCTTCACTTTGTGAATAAACCAATTCTTTGTTACCACACTGAAATAAGAAAACGCTTTGGACCCTTTGCTTGCATCATACTTATCCAGAATGGTCGCTAGCCAAGCCTTACACTCGTCTTTTAAAATATCAATGTTTGGAAGATTCGTAAATTTATATGTGTATACGATCTTGTCAACCATCTCGCTAAAGACTGGCCCAATATATACGCCATATAATTCTTCTTTTTCTTTTCGGACGTCAGTGGAGGAATATTTTATTATAGCATCTTCATGTGCTTGGGTAAAATAATAATTACTCTTCTTCCGGCGTCCCTTCTTCTTCTTTGTTTCTGTCAACCTTTCCTCCTATTTCGAATACAAACCCGTCTCTGTACTCTTTGATGTATTCCACGATTTCTTTAGAATGACTTAACAAACCTTTTATCGTTTCATCGCCATAAAAGAGCGGCAATTCATTTACCTGATCTACGTGTTCTGAAAAATCCTCTAGCGCAACCAACACATCGTTTGTTGTTTCGTGCATTAGCGAAGAACGCACCATCACACGCCTAATATACCAAAACAAAACGATATTAGCTACAATGCTCGCTAGCGCCGTCGCTCCCACGAAAAATAAAATACTTTCAATCATTTTTTTCACCTTCGCGCAATTCTGCGATCCTTTGAGAAACCGTATGTATAACTTCATTATAAGTTTTATTTCTCAATTGAGTAGAAACCAGCGTAGGGGATTCTTCTCTCTTGAGAGCGGTAATCTTTTCGGAAACCAAATCCATCACCTCATTCAGAGTGTGCATTCTCATTTTATATAACTCGCGCTCTCGTTCAGACCCGCGCACGATTGAAGAGCTGTCCACAACTCTTTTCAGTTCTTCGTAAGTGGAGGTGGATTGTCCTACCATTTTTTTTATTTGTATGAGCAGAACCACGCTGACGACAATACAAGAAACGGGCACGACGATACCGCTGAACAATAAAAAATGTTCTATCATCTCTTCTGTTCTCCTTTGATTTCCTTTATTGTGCCAGTGACGCCATCCCATATATCTAGCAGTTCTTCTGTTGATTGAAGAACGTTATTCATTGATTTCCTTGCGTATACAAATTTAATGCCCAAGTAAACATTTATGGTCAAACTGATAACCAGCAATGCAGTAACGAAGGGTCCATATTCTTGTAACATCTCAATCAACATCATACATACTCTTTTCCTTTATTTCTCTCTTTTTCACTTTTCAAATCTTCCCTGGCTTCTTCAATAAATTTTTTGACCAACTGTCCGGTCTTTGTTGATTTTCCCTTTTCCTTTTTTATAATAATTGGCATCGCTGGAATGCGCTTTAAGCTGTCCGGGTCAAAACACAATATACACTTTTCCAAATCCTCTTTTATAGAATGTCTGGTTTCAAATGCCTCTTTACAGGCTCCACACTCATAAACGTACAAAGGCACTATTCCCATACCTCAACTTCTGGTGTATCAACCTGCATCTGAAACCTTGGTGGGTTTTTGACCACCAACTCTCCTGTTCCGCCCCACCGTTTTGTTTCGGGAGCCTTGTCAAACTCAAAGTCCTTCAAAATGGGAACAATGTCACTTTGTTCCAAAATACATTTTTGTAATGCGCCCATAATAGCTGTCATAGCTTGATCAGATAATTTCATTTTATTTCTCCTTTTATAAGTTTTAAATCTTCTTCGTACATCATTTTAGCCAACTGTGCGAAACTCACCTTTGGCTCCCACCCTAAAATCTTTTTCGCCTTAGAACGGTTGCCCACCAAGTAAGGCACCTCTTGCGGTCTGAATAGCCTCTCGTCAAGTCTCACATGCTTATCTCGGTCTAACTCTGCCATATTAAAAACAAGAGCCAGAAATTCTTTAACAGCGTGAGTTTTCCCAGTCGATATTACAAAGTCGTCTGGTTTCTCTTGCTGAAGCATCAGCCACATTGCCTCAACGTAATCACCGGCATAGCCCCAATCTCTTTTTGCACTTAGATTACCAAGATACAATTCTTCTTGCAATCCTAATTTTATTCTAGCGGCAGCCAACGTAATCTTTCTTGTTACAAAGGTTTCGCCGCGCCTCGGAGATTCATGATTAAACAAAATACCACTACAGGCAAATATTCCATAACTTTCCCTGTAGTTCCTAACCAAGTTGTGAGCGAATACTTTCGCGCAAGCATATGGGGAGGCTGGCATCAACCTTGACTCTTCATCAAAGGGATAATTTGGATTATCGCCAAACATTTCAGAAGAAGAGGCTTGGTAAAATTTACAAGATGGGAGCGTATTTCTTATAGCCTCTAAAATTCGCAGAGTTCCCATCGCGATTCCATCAACCGTATTTTCCGGTATATCAAACGAGACTCTAACGTGAGACTGGGCTGCTAAATTATAAAATTCGTCTGGTTTATATTCATTCAATAAGCGGTATATACACCCCACATCATTCAGGTCAAAGTATTTCATTTCAAAGTTCGGATGGTCATATATATCATCCACGCGGTCGGTGCAGATAAGGGATGTCCTCCTTTTTGCACCAACAACAAAATAACCCTTATCTAGAAGCAGTTCTGCTAGATAAGAGCCATCTTGACCTGTAATCCCAGTAATGATTGCGGTTTTCAACCAATTCCTCTAATAAGTGGATAATTCATTTTATACCATTTGCACACTTTTTTTAATCCTTTTAAAAAGGGGGTATAATTTTCCTTTTTCCATCCGAGTTCTAGCAACTTCGCGTTGCTGCTTGGTTTTCTATATTGTCCCGAAGGTTTACTCGTATCCCATATTACTCTCCCGTCATACTCTAATATTTGACAAATCATTGTAACGACTTCTTTGATAGAGTGCTCTTCGGGGTTGCCGATATTGATTGGTTCCGGCTCATTATAATGTTCCAAGAGAAAGAGAATAATATTTGCTATATCTTCTGCGTAAGTAAACTCTCTCAATGAAGATCCGTCGCCCCAACACTCTACAAACGAATGGTTGTTTATTTTAGCTTGCCAAACCTTTCTTATCAATGCTGGAATTACGTGACTGTTTTCTAAATCAAAATTGTCATTCTCACCATAAAGGTTGTTCGGGATAGCTGTGATAAAATTGCAATCATATTGTTGGCGATAAGCCCGACTCATAACATCCACCATTCTCTTTGCATACGCATAGCCGAAGTTTGAAGTGTGGGGTGGCCCCATGTGTAATTGTTCTTCAGTGAGAGGGTAGGTTATATAAGGAGCGTCGGGGTAAACACACGTTGATAGTAGTGATATTACCTTCTTCACTCTCGCCTCTTTTGCCGAATAGAGAATGTTGTGGTTTATCTTCATATTATCCAAATAGAAGTCACCTATAAAATCCATATTCGCTTTTATCCCGCCAACCCTAGCCGCAAGGTGGATAATGTTTTTAATACCTCTAAAATCTGTAACCTTTGTTAGATCTAAATCCTCTCTGGTGGGATACATAGCACCTGGCAAAACGCGCTTCATCGCACTGCCGACCATCCCAGAGCCTCCTGTGACAAGCGTGGACATTATGCACACTCCTTATATAAAGTAATCAGTTTGTTAGCTCGGACGTCATATGTGTGCCTCTTTGCCAAATCGTGCCCTGCTGCTGCCATTACTGTAATCTCAAGCGGGTTACTCAAACAATATTCTATTTTTTGGCATAACGACTCAACGTCTTTATAAATTAAACAATTTTCACCATCGACAAATCCAAGTTTCTCATATTGTGGATTATAGTTCGTGAGGAGCAGAGTGCCACAGCCAATAGTCTCAAAACTTCGGTAATTTATATCATTCGCCAAATTGACGTTGAAGTGTACCTCATAAGAAGATACCGTTCTGACCATTTCCTCGCCAAGTACCAGAATATCTTGCTGGAGTTTATATTTGTCGGATAAAAAATCCAAAAGCTGTTTTCTATTCAACATTGATCCGCAAAATCCTAAAAATGTAGATTTTGGAGCCGAAGGTTTTATTACCGTATGGTCGTAGCAATTC
>Ga0163108_10000201_pt1 | contig 45355 bp, 37 predicted proteins | sample Fk1155metaG_FD_109644 | JGI IMG/M metagenome (GOLD analysis project Ga0163108, IMG submission 109644) | Marine microbial communities from the Central Pacific Ocean - Fk160115 155m metaG | ecosystem: Environmental > Aquatic > Marine > Oceanic > Photic zone | place: The Central Pacific Ocean...
CCGCTGATTCCATCCAGAATCGTCGGCCATGCACCCGGCGGAAGTTCGTGGCCCATTCCGTCGATCCATACCAACTCGGCTCCCGCTATGGCGTCGGCGGTCTCCTGACCCCCCTGGGGCACCACGAGCGGATCATGGGTGCCGTGCAGCACGAGGGTGGGCAGGTCAACCGATCGCAGTTCCTCGGTTCGGTCACCGTCGGCCACGATGGCGGCCACCTGGCGCGCCTGTCCCTCAGGGTGCCATGACCGGTCGATGTTGGCCGCCACATGCTGGCGGACGAGGTCCTCGTCGAACGGGAAGCCACCACCTGACGTCATGCGTGCGCCGTCAATGCCGGCCTGAATCCGACCCTCGAGGGTTCCGGGATCGGGCCAGTTGAACACGGCGACCACCTCAGGATCAGCCGGAATGAAGCGGGGTGTCGAGAAGATCGACGTCAGCGACAGAGCACGCTCGGGATGGTTGATCACCAGCCTCTGGGCGATCATGCCACCCATCGAGGCTCCGACGATGTGGGCCGAGTCGTGGCCAAGGGCATCCAACAGCCCGACCGAGTCGGCAGCCATGTCATCGAGCGTGTAGGCCGCGTCGATGGCCTCGCCGGCCATCGCTGCACCGAGGGCGGCCATGGAGTCCGCTTCACCAAGGTGGTCCATGTGGCTGGACAGACCGATATCACGGTTGTCGAAGCGGATCACCTGGTGGCCCCGGCCAGCCAGCTCCTTACAGAACTCCACAGGCCAGGTGGTCATCTGGGCACCCAGGCCCATGATCAGGAGCAGCGTCGGATCGGCCTCGTCGCCGAACACCTCGTACTCGATCTCAATTCCATTTGCCGCTGCACGGGCCATGCCGCCCCCTTGGTCGCCGAGTCACCTCGCCGCATAGGTTGCCACCATGACCAATGAACTGTGGACACGGGCGGCAAACGAGCTGGCGACGATGATCGCCGGGGGCGAGACCTCCAGCCGGGAGGTGGTCGACGCCCACCTGGCACGCATCGACGAGGTGAACGGAAACCTCAACGCGGTCGTGCGCGTACTGGCTGACGGAGCCAGGGCCGGAGCCGACGCGGCAGACGCGGCCGTGGCCGCCGGCGACCCGCTGGGGCCATTCCACGGTGTGCCGATCACGATCAAGGAAAACCTCGACTGCACATGTTCACCTACGACGCAGGGCGTGCCGGCAATGGCCGAGGCGATGCCACCCGTCGACTCACCGGTCGTGGAGCGCATGAAGGCTGCCGGAGCGATCCCCCTGGCTCGAACCAACCTTCCAGAAATGGGCCTCCGCATCACCACCAACAACCCGCTTCACGGCCTCACCCGCAACCCCTGGACACCTGACCTGACCGCTGGCGGATCCAGCGGAGGCGAGGCAGCCTCGATCGCTAGCGGCATGTCGCCCTTCGGGCTGGGCAACGACCTGGGTGGCTCGCTGCGCAACCCTGCCTACTGCTGTGGGATCACCTCGCTCAAGACCTCGTTCGGACGCTTCCCGAGCGCGGGAACCATGCCGCCGGCGAACACGCCGACGCTGGGGAACCAGTTGATGGGGGTGGAGGGGCCGATGGCCCGCCACGTGGCAGACCTGAAGCTGGGTGTAGAGGTAATGGCAGGCCGCCACCCGCGCGACCCGAAGTCGGTGACTGTGCCCTTCGACGGTCCACCTGTTGTGAGGAGGGCCGCAATCCTCTCCGAGGTTCCCGGCGGTCCGATCCACCCGGCTGTGGCCGACGCTGTCTCAAAGGCTGCCGGTGCCCTCGAGGCGGCCGGCTGGGAGATTGTCGAGGCGGCCCCGCCCGAGATGGAGCAGTGCCAGGAGGTCTGGGCACGAATGCTGAGCTGCGACATGCCGGCAACCGTCGCAGCAGCGGCCGAAATAATGAGCGACGAGGCCCTGGGACTGCTCAACGAGCTGATCGAACGCTTCCCACCCGACGATGTGCCGGCCATCCTGATCCACACCGAGTACCACCGCCTGGGTGCAGCATGGGCCGGATTCTTCGCCGAGAACCCGGTGCTCATCGCTCCGACCTGGACCCAGCCACCGTTCGCACACGACGCCGACGTAGCCGAGGGTGGAATGGATCTGATGCTCGACATCATGCGCTGCATCACCCCGGTGAACCTTCTGGGAATCCCGGCCTGTGCGGTTCCGGTCGGTGTAGCCGACGGCATCCCACAGGGGGTGCAGGTCATCGCAGACCGGTACAGGGAAGACCTCTGCCTGGCGGGCGCCGCCGACATCGAGGCAGCCCTCGGTCAGATCACCCCTGTCAACCCGGTCGCTGCCTGAACCGACCGCTGCTCAGGCCGGCCTGACTGCCCGGATCAACTTGACAGGAACACCCGCCGCGACGGTCTTCTGGCCGGTCGCCTTAAGACCCAGAGCAGTCAGCGATGCGGCGATCTCGTCCACCTCGACACTGGTCATCTCGTCCTCGTGACCGTGGTGGGTCTTGTGCATCGGATGGTCGGGGTGGGTGAAGTCCTCGTCCATCAACACGATCCTTCCGCCCGGCGCGAGCACCCTTGCCAGCTCAGCGAAGGCCAGATCCAGGTCCACCCAGTGGTGCACCGAGTTGACCGTCCAGAGGCCATCGATGGAACCACCGGCCACAGGAAGGTTCTCGGCTGTTCCGGCCTCGACGGTTATCCGGGAACGACCACGCTGGAACAGGCGCCTCACCCCGCAGATCGACCTCATCAGGCCCGATGGGTCCACCGCCACCACCGATGCACCCCGGGCCGCAGCCAGCACCGTGGCCGGACCCATACCGGCACCAACGTCGAGCAGGCTCTCACCCGGCTGCGGGTCGACCATGTCGACGATTGCCCGGTTGGTGTCGGCCTGCCAGAACTTGTGGATCTTCAACAACCAGTGGACGTTGGCCATGAAGCCCTTGTCGTGGTCGTGCCTGTGGTGGTCGTGACTCATTGTGGCCCCCTGGCTACAACAACTAGTTCGGCTGCGGCAGCCTAGAACCCGGTACGAATCTCCCAGAGGTCGGGGAACGCAGGGTTGAACAGCGTGGACTGCAGGTACTCGACACCCAGCGACCCCCCTGAACCGATCTTGGCTCCGATGGTGCGCTGCACCATCTTGACGTGTCGGTAGCGCCACTCCTGGAGGCCCTCATCCAGGTCGGTCAGTGACTCGCACATCTCTGTTAGGTCCGGGCGGGTCCTGTAGATGTCAGACAACACGGCTTGCACGCCAGACGACGCAACCGTGGGTGCGGTGACCTCACGCTCAAGGATGTCGGCGGGGATGGCGAACCCTGCTGTACTGAGATGCACGAGAAAAGTGGACCAGATACTCGGTGAGTTGTAGCGCTCCTCAAGGCGGACTCGCTCCCTGGAACCCTCGTCGAAACGCTCAAGGTGCTGTGCGTCCTTGATGCCGAGGGCGTACTCCAACTCCCGGAACTGCGCCGACTGGAACCCGCTGGCGCTCTCGAGGAAGCTGCGGAATGACTGGAACTCCAGCGGTGTCATGGTCTCGAGAACATCCAGTTGGGCGACAAGGGTCTTGAGGATCTTCAGGATGCGCTTGAGCTGGTGGGCTCCACTGTCCAACCGACCCGCCTCGATGTTGGTGACGAACATGTCGGCCTCGTGGAGGACCTCTTTGAACCAGAGTTCATAGACCTGGTGGATGACGATGAACAGCATTTCGTCGTGTTCAGGCCCGTCGGAGCGGCACTCCTGGAGGTCCAACAGCTCATCGACCTTGAGGTAGCGGCCGTAGGTGAGGTCCATTGTCATGCTCCTGTGTCTGATGCCTGGTTGAAGTCGAGTTCTGAGACCATTCTCTCCGCCGCCGCCCAGTCAACCTCACCGATATCGGTCAGGCCGACCGTCAACCGCTCGAGGACCTCTCCCTGCAGGGCGGCCCGTCGTTGTACCTCGGCATAGGGAATGGTGTTGAACATGACCATTGCGTACCGGGGTGTGAACTGCTCGGGCCACAGGCGGTCCAGCTCCAGAGCCACGGCACGCCTGAGCTGGTAGCGCTCATCGACCACGCTCGTGCTCATCTCCACGTAGTTGGCGACAGCCATGTCGGCGATGGCGTCGGTGTCGGGTTTGCGGCCCTGTTCGAACTCGGCAAATGCCGTGGCCCAGTCGCCCGGGTGGTCACGCATGCAGGCGTCAAGCACGATGCATGACTCGAAGGCCGCGTTCATCCCCTGACCGTGGAACGGCACCACCCCGTGTGAGGCGTCACCCAGGATCACCGCCCGGTCACCGTGCGCCCAGCCTGTGGTTCGAACCGTTGCGAGGTGACCGTGGGGGTGGGTGGTGAACTGGTCGGCCAGGTCGGGCACCAGGGGGGCAAAGTCGGCAAAGTGCTCCTCGAAGAAGCCGGGAACGTCGCCACCCGATGCCAGGTGCTCGAAGCTGTCGGTGGGTCCCTCGTTGGCCAGGAACAAGGTGACCGTGAATGTTTCCTCAAGGTCGGGCAGGGCGATGAGCATGAAGTCACGGCGGGGCCAGATATGGAGGACCTCCCTCTCGATCTGGTACCCACCGTCGGCGCCCGCCGGCATAGTCAGTTCCTTGTAGCCGTGCACCAGGGGTTCGAGGTCCACTCTGCCGCCGTTGACCTCCACCAGCGCGTTGCGCACCGCCGATGCCGACCCGTCGGTGCCGAAAACCGTCGTGAACGCAACGTTGCTCGCCTCGCCGGAGACGGTGCCGGTGAACTGGAGGGTGTTGGCCTCAAAGTCGACACCGCGACAGCGCATGTTGAAGTGGATCTCGACCTGCCCGGTGGCCTCTGCAGCATCCAGCAGGATGCTGGTGAGCGCCGTGCGTGAGACCGAGCTGATGTACTCGTGGGGGCGGCTGCCGTATGGCTGCATCGAGGTGCCGCCGTCGTCGTGGACCAGCCGCCCCATCATGGGGATCAGGATCTCCTCAACCTCAGACATCACCCCGACCTCCCTGAGCGCCTCGATACCCCGGGTGGCGAGCGCCAGGTTGATGGAGCGTCCAGCCCAGATGTCGGTGGTGCGCATGTCCGGGCGGCTCTCGTACATGGTCACCGACAGGCCCTGGCGGGCAAGCAGGATGGAGAGCATCGACCCGGCCGGCCCGGCTCCAACGATGGTCACGTGGTCGGTCATGACAGGATCCCGTCAAGGACCTGGACGAACCGGTGGATGTCGGCAAACGAGTTGTACAGCGGCACCGGCGCAATCCTGATGACGTCGGGATGTCGCCAGTCGCAGGCAACACCTGCCGCATCCAGGGCGTCAAAGACCCCCCTGCCCGAATGACCCGGGGCAACCACCCGTAACGAGAACTGGCATCCCCGCTCTGTCAGGGACCTGGGGGTTATCGACTCGACACGACCCTTGAGCACCTCGTCCAACAGGTGGTCCAGGTAGGCGATCTGCTGCTCACTCTTTCGCCGCAGCGGACCCATCCCGCCAACCCTTTCAAATACCTCGAGCGAGGCCCGGATGGGTGCCATTGAGAAGACGGGAGGGTTGGAGAGCTGCCATGCCTCGACTGTCGGGATCGGGTTGAACACTGTCTCCATCTGGAAACGGGTGGCCTTATCGGTTCCCCACCAGCCCTCGAACCGGTTGAGGTCGGTCCTGCCGAGGTGGCGTTGGTTGACGAAGCATCCGGCGGTGGCACCCGGACCGGAGTTGAGGTACTTGTAGGTGCACCAGGCGGCAAAGTCGACTCCGCTGTCGTGGAGGCCCAGGGGAATGTTTCCGACGGCGTGGGCGAGGTCGAAGCCGACCATGGCACCCGCCCGGTGTGCCGCGTACACCAGATCGGTCAGCGGAAGCACCTGGCCCGTGTAGTAGTGCACCCCCGGCAACAGGACGAGGGCCAGTTGATCGCCATGCTCGGCGATTGCCGCAATGAGGTCCTCGGCGTGGAGCAGGTCCTCACCGGGCCGGGGTGAAACGGCAACCAGGGCCTCTTCGGCCGACCTGTCGTGATGGCGTACCTGGGAAGCCACAGCGAAGTGGTCTGACGGAAAGGCGTGCTCCTCGATGAGCACCTTGAAGCGTTCCTGCGTGGGGCGGTAGAAGGTGGTCATAAGCAGGTGGAGGTTCACGGTCAGGCCGTTCATGACCACAACCTCTTCGGGCTCTGCTCCCACGACTGCAGCCATCTGGTGGTTGAGGGACTCCTCGTAGGACTCCCACGGGAAAGTCGGCTCCCGGTCGACCTCTGTGTGGCCCTTCACCCCCAGCCTGCCCCACTTGTCGAGCTCGGCCTCAATGTAGGTACGCACTGCCCGGGGCTGCAGCCCCAGCGAGTTGCCGACCAGGTAGACCTCGGCTTCTCCGTTGGGGCCCACCGGCATGACGAACTCGTCGCGCATATGCGCCAGCGGGTCCTCGGCATCGAGGCGCTCAGCGCAGGCATAGGTGGTGTCGTACTGCTCAGGCACTGCCGACCTCGGAACTGTTGTGCGACGGGATGTCAGTCTCCACTAGCCGTCCCGCGACGGGTGCAGGTGCCCGCAGGATCCGCAGGTGCGCTTCTCCTCGTCTCCGTAGAACGCAGCGAACAGCGGCGGCAGGTCGGTGACGATGGACTTCAGTAGCACCTCGGCCCGGTAGACGAGCTGGTAGCAGTTGGGGCAGTACCAGTCGAAGCCGTCCGGCGCGCCCGCCGGACGCGCCGGCTCTATGACCAGACCGATGCTTCCGGCCTCCGGGCGCTGCGGAGAATGCCGGGTGTGCGCCGGCAGGAAGAACACCTCGCCCTCCCTGATGGGGATGTCGACCGGCGGGCTACCCGGCTCCTCCATGACCCGCAGGATCATGTCGCCCTCAATCTGGTAGAAGAACTCGTCGACCGGGTCGTCGTGGTAGTCGGTGCGCACGTTGGGCCCACCGACGACGAATGCCATGAGGTCACCATCGGTCCAGATGAGCTTGTTGTTGACAGGTGGCTTGAGTAGGTCGCGGTGTTCGTCGATCCAGGCCTGGAAGTTAAAGGCCTTCATGCTGTTGGCTGCGGGCATCGCCTACTCCTGGTTCTCGACGGGCCGGTACGCAGTGGCCCGAATCTCAATGATTATGTGCGGCTCCGGAAGTTGGTGCACTGCGACCGTGGTACGAGCCGGACCTGACTCGTCGAAGAACTCGCTGTAGGCCTCGTTGTAGCCCTCGAAGTCGTCCATGTCCACAAGGAAGGTGGACAACTCAACCAGATCTGAGAGGCTGGAACCGGCTGCCTCCAGGACTCCAGCGATGTTGCCGATGACAGCCCGGGTCTGTTCCCTGATGTCGAACACGATGCCACCAGAGCCATCTGGTTCGGCTCCGACGAAGGTGTTGTCGGCCCTACGCGAGCTGGTACCGGAAACGTAGATGTAGTCACCGGCACGCTTGTAGTGGGGGTACATGCCGAGCGGCCTGGCCCTCCCCGGAATCACCCCTGCATCAGACACCGTGCTCCCTCTGGTTGGTTCCGCCCCCCCCAGGGGCCGACCCTACCGGGGCTCCCCCAGCCCCAGGTCACGGCTGATGACGAGTCGCTGGATTTCGCTGGTGCCCTCACCGATCTCGAGGATCTTGGCGTCACGGTAGAAGCGGGCGACGGGGGTCTCGTCGATGAAGCCGTACCCGCCGAACACCTGGGTCGCCTCACGGGTTGCTGTAACGGCTGCCTCGGTGGCGTGGAGCTTGGCGATCGCCGCCTCCCTCTTGTAGGGCCTGCCCGCATCGCGGAGCCCGGCTGCGTGGTAGGTGACAAGTCGGGATGTCTCCAGCGAGGTCGCCATGTCGGCGCACTTGAAGGCGATGGCCTGGTACGAGCCGATTGGTCGCCCGAAGGCGGTTCTCTCGTTGGCGTAGCGGACGCACTCGTCAAGGCATCCGGCGATCAAGCCCACTGCAAGAGCGGCAATGGCCACACGCCCGTCGTCGAGGGTGGAGAGAAACTGTGCGAAGCCCCGGCCGGGTTCGCCCAGCAGGTTCCCTGCCGGTACCCGGCAGTCCTCGAGGACAAGGCCGTGGGTGTCAGAGGCGTGCCAACCCATCTTTCTGTAGGCGGGTTCGACCGTGAGGCCCGGTGTGTCAGCGGGGACGACGATGGCCGAGACACCCTGGTCGGTCCTGGCGGTAACGGTGACAAGGCTCGTTATATCGGTTCCTGAGTTGGTGATGAACGTCTTAGCCCCGTCGATGACCCATTCGTCTCCGTCCAGCACGGCCCGGCTGGCGGTGGCCCCGGCGTCGGAGCCACCACCCGGCTCGGTGAGCCCGAAGGCGGCCAGGCGGCGGCCAGCCACCAGATCCGGAAGCCACTGCTCCTTTTGCTCATCGGTGCCGTACTCGGCGATCGGCCTGGCCCCCAGCGACACCCCTGCCTCGAGAGTTATGCCCATCGACTGGTCGATCCGGCCGACCTCCTCGATGGCGATGCACTGCGTGGTCAGGCCGGCATCTGCGCCACCCCATTCAGATCCGAACATCAGGCCGAAGAGGCCCAGATCACCCATTGCCAACACTGTTTCGGTCGGGAAAGTGTGATCCCGGTCCCATGCCTCGGCATGGGGGGCTATCTCGGCCTCGGCGAACTCGCGGACCACGCCACGAAACGCATCCTGTTCCTCTGTGAACTCCAGCATCGGTGCCCGGATCCTGACACAGCACGGGCCTATTGGGCACTACCGAAAGCGCACCCCTATGCCAAACTGCGCCGATGCAAATCGGCGGTGAACAGACGGGACCCAACCTGGCCCCCTACTACCTGATCGTCTTCGGGATGTCTGCGGGCCTCGGTGGAGTGGTGGCCCTGCTGGCCGAACTGAAGCACGAGTTGGGATTCTCAGACTTCGGCATCGGAATAGCCATCGCTACGGGATTCGCCACAGCCTTCATAGCCAGCCTCGTGATGGCGCCGCTGGCGGACAGGGGCAGGTCACCGCAACTCCTGAAGTGGGCCCTCGTCATTGGTGCCGGTGCCCTGATTGTGCTGGCCGTGGGCGACCAGTTGTGGCACTACGTGCTCGGCCGTGCGGCGTTCGGTTTCGCCCTCGGCGCCGGCAGCCCGGCTGCACGGCGAACCGTGATCGTGGCAGACCCCGACAACCTGGGACGCAACCTGGGCCGGCTCGGAGCCTTCGACGTCGGCGGCTTCGTCGCCGCCCCCCTCTTGGCCGTCGCCGTCACCGCCATCGGTGGCTTCCGCTCATGGTTCTGGGTATCGGCTCTGTTCCTATTGCTGCTTCTCCCCGCCGCCTTCAAGGCCCAGCCCGACACCGCCGCGCAGGACACCGAGCGCCTAGGCATGACAGGCCTGCTGCGGATCAGACGCCTGATCGGCGCACTCTGCATCGGTTCGGCCTACTTCGTCCTGATCGGGGCGTTCGAGTCGGTCTGGGTACTGGAACTGGACTCCAGAGGTGCCTCTCAGGCACTAATCGGGTTTGCGCTGACCATTGCCGCTATGCCACTTCCAATCTTCTCACCCGTCGGAGGCGTTCTTGCCCAGCGCTACGGCGCCCGCCGCTGGTCGGTGGGGACACTTGGCATCATGACAGTCATGGTCGCGTTCTACGGCATCGTCCCCGGTGCCTGGGCCCTGATACTCCTGACCTCGGCAACCTCGGTGGCCGAGGGCTTCGGCTTCCCATCGACACCGATGCTGGCATCAGCTGCCGTGCCCGAGGAGCGCCAGGCCGCAGCCCAGGGTCTGATGACAGCGGTCGAGGTGGCAACTGGTGCCGTGGCATCCCTGGCATTCGCCGCCGTCTACAGCGCCACCAGCGACAAGACCGTCTGGTTCACCGCCGCCATTGTCATGGCCCTCCTCCTGGTGGTGGGGGCGGTGCTGACCCGGCCTGAGGACCACAAGCCGGTCAGGCCGGGCGTACCATTTGGCACGATCAGGAGGCTCTTTCGATGACCAACGCATTGCTGCACCCGTTCTCACCACCAGGCAAGCCCGAGGATGACTACCTCAACATTGTGAGGGGCGAAGGCTCGCTCGTCTTTGACCCGGATGGCAGGGACTACGTCGACGGAATCGCCAACCTGTGGCTCTGTCAGGTAGGCCACGGCCGCACCGAGATCATCGACGCCGTCACAACCCAGATGCGCCAGATCGAGGCCTACAACACGTTCGCACCGTTCACCAACGGACCAGCCGCGCAGGTTGCCGAGATGATCGTGGAGCGGTCACCTCACCCTGATGGGCGGGTGTTCCTCGGCTGCTCAGGGTCTGAAGCGGTCGACACCGCCCTCAAGATCGCAAGGCTGGTTCAACAGCGTCGCGGCCACGAGGGCCGCCAGGTGATCGTGAAGCGCACCAACGGCTACCACGGCACCAACTTCGGCGGTACGTCGGCCCAGGGCATCGCCTTGAACCGTGAGGGTTGGGGCGACCTCGTCCCCCACTTCGTCGAGGTTCCCCACGATGACCTGGAGGCGGCGGCCACGGTATTTGCGGAGCACGGAGGGCGCATCGCCGCTGTGCTGACCGAACCGGTCCAGGGGGCCGGCGGCGTGTACCCGCCTGTCGACGGCTACTTCGAGGGCCTGCGTCGTCTCTGTGACGACCACGGAGCGCTCCTCATCTTCGACGAGGTGATCTGCGGGTTCGGTCGCACCGGCAACTGGTTCGGCGCCCAGACCTTTGGGGTCATCCCCGACCTGATGACCTTCGCCAAGGGCGTGACCTCCGGCTACCAGCCACTCTCAGGTGTGATCGTCTCGCGCGATTTGTGCAGCGAACTTGAGGAGCCCGGCTTCCTGCTCCGCACCGGTTACACCTACTCGGGTCACAACGCATCCTGTGCCGCCGGTATAGCCAACATCGAGCTGATGGAGGCCGAGGGACTGGTGGACCGTGTCGACAGCATCGGTGAGCGTCTGCGGGCCGGCCTCACGGCCCTCGAGGGTGACGGCCTTATCGAGTCGTGGCGCGGCATGGGAGCCATCTACGCAGCCGAACTGGGCCGCGATGCCGTACCGGCCCGCGACAAAATGCTCGAGGCCGGTGTCATCGTGAGGCCAATGGGCACCTGCCTGGCCATCTGTCCGCCTCTCGTCATCACCGACGATGAGATCGGCCGCATCATCGACGCGATGGCCGACGCCCTGCGGTAGCCCCCCGGGGGTCGGTCAGCCCGTACCCCAGGAAAAGACCAGCTTCTCCATCTTCAGGATCGAGAACACCTCGGTGGAGGTGACCCCGTCGATCGAGCGGATCCGGTCGTTCACCAGTTCCAGCAGCGCCTCGTTGTCGGTACAGATCACCTCGGCCAGCACGTCGAAACGACCCGCCGTGATGAGCACGTACTCGGACTCCTCCAGAGCCGCAACGGCGGCTGCCACGGTACGCACGTCGCCCGTGACCGCTATCCCGACCATCGCCTGGGTCGACAACCCGAGGCTGAGCGGATCGGTGACCGCGACAACCTGCATCACGCCCCGCTCCGTCAGGCGCTTCACCCGCTGCCTCACGGCCGCCTGGGAGAGCCCCACCTTCGGGGAGAGCTGCGCGAACGGGATCCGACCGTCAATCTGGAGTTCGCTGATGATCGCCTTGTCGACGTCATCCAGCAGAAACACCTCGCTGTCGTCGGAGGCCATGGCCGGTCAGCGTCCCATCTCGGCCATCGCCCCGGTGAGGGCCTGGCGGAGCTTGTCGTTGATCTCGTCAAACTGCTCGGGCCCAGCTATGAGCGGCGGTGAAAGTTGAATGACCGGCTCACCACGGTCGTCGGCACGGCAGATCAGGCCCAACTCCAGCAGGCGGTTGGAGAGAAAGCCCCGCAGGAGGTGCTCGCGCTCCTCGTCGCTGAACGACTCCCGGCCTTCACGGTTCTTTACCAACTCGATGCCATAGAAGTAGCCGGCCCCGCGGATGTCACCGACGATCGGCAGGTCCGACAGATCATCGAGAGCGGAGCGGAAGACTGCCTCGTTGCGCTGCACATGCCCTATGACGTTCTCTTCCTCGAAGATCTTGAGGTTCGCCAGCGCCACCGCACAACTGACGGGGTGGCCGGCGAACGTGATTCCGTGCAGGAAGGAATCGCCCGTTCCCACGAAGGGTTCGGCAACCTTGTCGCTCACGAGCATGGCGCCGAGCGGCGAATAGCCGGAGGTGAGCCCCTTGGCCGTGGTGATCATGTCGGGCTGGTAGCCGTAGCGCTGACATCCGAACATGTGGCCGATCCTGCCAAAGGCACAGATCACCTCGTCTGACACCAGCAGCACCCCATACCTGTCGCATATCTCGCGGACCCGTTCCCAGTAGCCGGGAGGTGGCGTGAAGCAGCCACCAGCATTCTGGACGGGTTCCATAAATACGGCCGCAATGGTCTCCGGGCCCTCCCTCAGGATCGCCTCTTCGATGGCGTCTGCTGCATGCAGGGTGCAGTGCGGTTCGTCCTGGCAGGTCGGGCACCGGTAGTGGTTCGTCTCAGGGATCTTCACTGCACCCGGTACGAGCGGCTCGAACACCTCCTTGATCGAGTCCAGGCCCGTGATCGACAGCGCACCCATGGTCGTTCCGTGATAGGCGAGGTTTCGGCTGATGACCTTGATCCGTTCAGGCTGGCCCTTCAACTTGAAGTACTGGCGTGCCAACTTCCAGGCCGATTCGACCGCCTCGGACCCACCGGTCGTGAAGAACACCCGGTTGATGTCTCCGGGCGCCAACTCGGCCAACTTCGCCGATAGCTCGATCGCCGACGGGTGGCCGTATGTCCAGATCGGGAAGTACGCCAGGGTCGCCGCCTGGTCACCGGCGGCACGGGCCAACTCGGGTCGACCGTGACCAAGCTGGCTGACGAACAGGCCTGCCAGGCCGTCCAGGTAGCGGTTGCCCTCTGCGTCCCACACGTAACAGCCGTCGCCACGCTCGATCACACGCGTTCCGTCGATCGTGTTCTTGAGGACGCTGAAGTGCCCCCATAGGTGGCGCTCGGCCAACTGGGCGAGGCGCACGTGTTCGCTGACGGTTCCGGTCACTGCTGCGACCTCGTTTCCTTTTTTGGGGATGATGGTTTGGGAGCCAGCAGTGGCCCCGGGGTCGGCCTCTCGACCGACACCCGGGGCCGCCGGATCGGGGAGGATCAGGAACGCGCCCTCGACAACGCGTCCGTGTACTCAATCTCGAAGTCGCCGGTGTCCTTGATGAACTCCAGCTTCGACATGTCGGTCGGGTAGATGATCGGGTTGTCGAGGACCTCCTGGTCGATGAACGCCTCGGCAGCCGCGTTGGGGCTGGCGTACCAGTTGAAGTTGGTCAACTGCGCGCCGTTCTCAGCGTCGAGCAGGAAGTTCATGAATGCGAACGCCGTACACGGATGCGGGGCGTCGGTCAGAACCGCCATGTTGTCCACCCAGATGGTTCCGCCCTCGTCAGGCACGAAGTAGTCGTAGGTGCTCTCGCCCTCCTCGAAGTCCCAGAGGAAGTTTCCGCTGTAGCCATGGCCCACGACCGTCTCGCCGAGCACGATCAACTCGCTGTACTGGTCCGAGTCAAATGCAGCCACACGGTCGACGGCATCGGCGACGACCGCCTCGGCCTCAGCCAACTCCGACTTGCTGGTCGAGTTGAGTGAGTAGCCCAGGTACTTGAGAGCAGCACCCATCGTCTCGCGCGGGTCGTCCAGAATCGAGATCTTGCCAGACAGGCCGTACTGGTCGGCAACTGCCTCATCGAATAGGAGACCCCACGTGTGCGGTACGTCCTCACCCGTCACGCCCGTGTCGACACCGATACCCGTTGTACCCCACTGGTAGGCAGCCGTGTAGGCGGCGCCCGGGTCATAGGGCGGGTTGGCGAACCGCTCTGCAACATTGGACTTGTTCGGCACAGCCGCTTCGGAGACAGGCTGGATCATCTTCTCCGAAATGAGGATCGAGACCATGTAGTCCGAGGGGATGATCATGTCGTAGCCCGAACCACCCGCTTCGACCCGGCCGAACATCTCTTCGTTGGACGGGTAGAAGTCCTCGGTAACCGTCACCCCGGCCTCCTCCTGGAAGGCGGCGATCAGTTCCGGGTCCATGTAGTCAGACCAGTTATAAAAGGCTAGGTCGCCATCGGTCTGACCAACCTCACAGTCCGCCTGGACCACATCGTCGTCGTCGCCGCAGGCGACGGCCACGATGGAGAACGCCGTAATCACGGCTACCAGGCTCATCCACTTCTTCATTGGGTTTCCTCCCCACTTGTTCCGGTGGCCAGGCGGTTACCAGGCCACTTCACCTCTTTCGCGAGCTGGTAGCCCGCTCGAGGACCAGGGACGCCATGACCAGGGTCATTGACGCCGCAAGGATCACTACGGACACTGCGTTGATGAGGGGGCTTACCCCCTTGCGCAGCATCCCGAACACGTAGACCGATACGGGTGTCGCCCCCACTGCGGAAACGAAGCTTGAGACAACGACGTCGTCTAGTGAGAGCGTGACCGCAAGAAGTGCGCCACCCAGCACACCAGGCATGATCTGTGGAAGCGTGACGCGCCGGAACGCCTGCCAACGGCTGGCATACAGGTCGGCGGCTGCCTCCTCCATGGCCTCATCAAGGTTGGCGAGGCGCGCCCTCACAACCACAGAGACGAACGAGATGTTGAAGGCAACGTGCGAAAGCACCAGCTTCTCCAACCCGTCGGTCAGGTCGACACCCGGTATGACGTTGAACAACTCCGCCGTCTCACCGAAGAAGACCAGCATCATCACGGCCATGGTGACGTCTGGAATGATGATCGGCAGGTACAGGACTGCGTCGAAAACCTTTTGACCCCACCAGCGGAAACGCTCTATCGAAAGTGCGGCAAGGGTACCCAGCACCACCGAGATCACGGTCGAGGCGGCACAGATCTTGACCGAGACCCATAGCGAAGACTGGATGTTGTCGTTTTGGAGGAACGCCTCGTACCAGCGAAGTGAGAAGCCGCTCCACCTTCCGACCAACTGGCTCTCGTTGAACGAATAGAAGGCGAGGACGACGATCGGGGCGTAGAAGAAGGCGTAGACGAGGGCCGAATGTCCGCGCAGTAGCCATCTGGTTGCCCCCATCGGCTCGGCTGTCGAGAGTGCTACACCCTTTCCCATCAGCCCATCGCCCCCATGGCGAGCCGTGACTGCATCACAGGCTCCTTCCACCCTGACGGAAGTAGATGAGGGTTCCCATCAACATGACAACCAGCACCAGCACGGAAAGCGACGATCCCAGCGGCCCGTTTCTGGCATCCATGAACTGGTCGACTATGTAGCTGCCCATCAGGCCCTTCTTGTTGCCGCCGAGGATGGCGGGTGTGACGTACGCACCGAACGAGGGAACGAACACGAGGATCGAGCCTGCTATCACACCCGGTTTCGACAGTGGCCAGACCACCCTCCGGAAGGCCGACCAACCCGAGGCGTAGAGGTCGCGGGCACCCTCCACGAGGCTCCAGTCGATCCGCTCGATAGCCGCGTACAGCGGCAGCACCATGAACGGCAGGTATCCGTAGACGAGGCCGAGTATCACGGCGTTGTTCGTGAACAGGATGCGGCCGTCGCCCAGGCCCACCCCGGACATGATCCTGGTGAATATGCCGTCGCTGTCCAGCAACACCCGCCACGCGTAGGTCCGAATGAGGAAGTTGGACCAGAACGGGATCATGACCCCGACAAGGAGCATGTTCCTCGTGGCCGGCCTGCGGGTGGAGATGAAGTAGGCGAGGGGGTAGGCCAGCACCAGGCTCAGAAGGGTTGTGACAGCAGCGATCCAGAGCGATCTGAACGCCACTGCACGGACAACGGCCTCACCGAGCCGTTCATACGCCTCGAGATTCCATCCTGCCAACTCGGTGCGACCGGTGCGGGTCCGAGTCGCAAACGAGTACATGACCACGAACCCGAGTGGAATCACGAAGAAGACGAACAGGTAGATGATTGCGGGCAACCCCATGAGGAAGCCCTGTCGCGACCGTGCGCGCTCAGCCTGGTGTTCCAGGCCCGGATCGACCACCACGTCCATCAACCGATGACCACCGATGCGTGATCCGGATCGAATGAGACCGTGACCTCATCGCCCACGTACTTCCTGTCACCCGCAAGCGTGGCCGGGCAACGGACGTCCAGGTGCATCCAGTCGACCGAGATCGAGTAGTTGATGGCATTACCCATATAGATGACCGAATCGACCACCCCGTCGAGACGATGTGTTCCCCCGGGTGCTTCGCCACGTCCGTGGACGGTGAGGCGCTCGGGTCGGACCGTGACGGCAACCGGTGTCCCTCCGGAATGTTCGGTCGACAGGCGGAGCCGATCGCCGTTGGCAAGGACCACCTCGTCGGCTGCAGCGACGGTGGCCTCGAGGAAGTTGGTCTGGCCTATGAAGTCGGCCACGAAACGGGTTGTTGGGTGCTCGTAGATGGTCTCGGGTGTGTCGACCTGAAGGAGTCTTCCGTCATGCATGACGCCGATGCGGTCGCTCATCGTGACCGCCTCTTCCTGGTCGTGGGTCACATAGACGAAGGTGATTCCGACCTCCCGCTGCAGTTCCTTCAACTCATGCTGCATCTGCTGGCGCAGCTTCAGGTCGAGTGCTCCTAGCGGCTCATCCAACAGCAGCACCTCAGGCCTGTTGACCAGCGCACGCGCCAGGGCGACGCGTTGCTGCTGTCCGCCGGACAGTTGGCCGGGCTTGCGATGGGCCATTCCGCCCATCTCGACGAGGTTGATGGCCCAGGCGACCAGGTTCTCCCGTTCGGCCTTGTCGACCTTGCGCATCTCAAGGCCAAAGCCGACGTTTCGGGCGACATCCATGTGGGGGAACAGGGCGTAGCTCTGGAACACCGTGTTGACAGGACGTTTGTTCGGGGGACGAATGCCCATTTCCTCGCCGTGGATCTGCACGGACCCGGCTGTCGGGAGTTCCAACCCGGCAACCATCCGGAGTGTCGTCGTCTTGCCACACCCTGACGGACCGAGCAGGGAGAAGAACTCCCCGTCGTGGATGTCGAGGTCCAGGTTGTCGACTGCGACGACGTCGCCAAAGTGCTTGGTCACGCCCTGAAGCCCAACGGCAACGCTCATGTCGCTCCCTACCAAGACCACTCTCCCCCTGATCACCCCGACTCGACGCCCACACGTCGACCTACTGGGCTGTACCCTCCGGTCGATGTCTAGACTACCGATTCAGCAGACTATATGACACAATAGCAACTGATCTAGTTGATAGATGACCATATACCAACTGATTCCGTTGTCAAGGGATGAACGATGAGAGGGAAAATCCACGAAGAACAGAGCGCTGCCTCCCAGTCGCTGGCCGGCACCCTCGATGCCGTGTTCTGGCTGGACCGACCCGATACACCCCAGCCGGTCGACGCACTCAGCGGCCAGACGACAGCTGACCTCGTCATCGTCGGTGCCGGATTCACGGGCCTCTGGACAGCACTCGTCGCCGCCGAAGCCGATCCCGGCCGCCGGATCGTCGTCCTCGAAGCCGAAACGACCGCCTTTGGCGCCAGCGGCCGCAACGGCGGCTTCTGTGAAGCCTCCCTCACCCACGGCCTCGCCAACGGGCTCGCCCACTGGCCCGATGAACTCGACACCCTGCTGAGGCTCGGCGACGAGAACCTCGATGGCCTTCTTGACACCATCGACCGTCACGCAATCGACTGCGATGCTGAGCGGACCGGCAGAATGGACATAGCCGTCGAGCCCTGGCAGGTCGACGAACTCCTACAGTTGGCCGAGGCCTCCTCCAGGCTCGGTGTCGACCACGCCATGCTCGACACTGAAGCCATCCGCGCCGAGATCGACTCACCCACCTACCTGGCCGGCCTCTGGCACCGCACCGATGCAGCCATGGTCGACCCGGCCCGTCTCGCCTGGGGGTTGCAGAGCGCTGCAAGGTCACTCGGGGTGGTGTTCCACGACAACTCCCCCGTATGTTCTGTCAAACGGTCAGGCACCGGAATCGAGGTGCTAACCGACCGTGGCAGGGTCATGGCCGACCGGGCCGTCGTCGCCACCAACGCCTACCGCAGGCCACTGTCGCGGATACGACGCCACGTCATACCCGTCTACGACCACGTGCTGATGACCGAACCGCTCTCAACCGATCAGTGGTCGGCCATCGGTTGGGGAAATCGCCAGGGGCTCTCCGATGCGGGAAACCAGTTCCACTACTACCGGCGTACGGCCGACGGTCGAATCCTGTGGGGCGGCTACGACATCATCTACCACTTCGGAGGGCGCGTCGGCCCCTCTGTCGAACATCACGCTCCCACGACGCGTCGGCTTGCACAGAGCTTCTTCCACACGTTTCCCCAACTTGGAGGACTCCAGTTCACCCACCGCTGGAGTGGCCCCATCGCATCAACGACTCGGTTCACCTGCGCCTGGGGAACAACCCACGCCGGTCGCGTCTCATGGGCCGCCGGCTACACCGGCCTCGGGGTCGGCGCCAGCCGCTTCGGTGCACGTGTCGCCCTCGACCTTGTCGACGGCCTGACGACTGAGCGCACCCAACTCCAGATGGTGCTACGACGCCCATTCCCCTTCCCGCCAGAGCCTGCCCGTTGGCTGGCAGTCCAGGCGACACGTGCCGCCATCAAGCGGGCTGACCGTCGGGAGGGCAGGGAGGGGCTGTGGCTACGCACCCTCGCTCGGTTCGGCATCGGGCTCAACAGCTAGCCTGAACACCCTGTCCTCCATGTACAGCCAACTCTCCTTCTGGCACGAGACCCTGCCGGAACCCGTTGCGCCGCGACCGGCGCTACCCGGTGACCGGGACTGCGACGTGGCCATCATCGGTGCCGGCTTCACCGGCTTGTGGACCGCCTACCACCTGGCCCTCATCGATCCGTCGCTGCGCATCATCGTGGTGGAACGCGACGTTGCCGGCTTCGGCGCATCGGGCCGAAACGGCGGATGGGCCCTCGGCGAGTACGGGGTCAGCCCGATGGACATCGCCAGAGCGTCATCGCCCGAGGCGGCCGTTCGACAGATGCGTGCCCTCTACGACGCTGTCGACGACATCGGGCGAGTCGCCACCACCGAGGGGATCGACTGCCACTACGCCAAGGGGGGATCCATCTCGTGGGCCCGCAACAGGGCACAACTCGCACGGCTGGAAGCGGGCGTCAGTGCCCGTCACGCCGTTGGCCTGACCTCCGACGACATCTCGATGCTAGGTGCAGACGAGGCCCGAGCTGTCGGAAACGCCACCGACATCCTGGGTGCGCGCTTCATGGCCCACGTGGCCGCCGTGCATCCCGCCCGCCTGGTGTGCGGCCTGGCCCACGTGGTCGAACGCCTCGGGGTGACGATCCACGAGGGAACTGCGGCGCTCTCCACCGGAGCGGGTGCCGTGCTCACCGAACATGGAACGGTCACAGCCGAGGTCGTGGTTCGGGCTACCGAGGGGTACACCCGCGACCTGGAGGGGCAACGGCGCACAATCGCCCCCTTCTACTCACTCATGGTCGCAACAGCGCCCCTGTCACCAGAGGTGCTGGCCGAGATCGGCCTGGCCGACCGACCCACCTTCGCCGACGGCCGGAACATGACCATCTACGGCCAACGAACCGCCGACGGCCGCCTTGCCTTCGGCGGCCGCGGTGCCCCGTACCGCTACGGATCCAGGATCGATACCACAACGGAGCGAAACTCCCCCACCCACGACCTGATCGTGGCGTCGCTCTGCGAACTGTTCCCCGTTGTGTCAGGCGTCGAGATCACCCACCGCTGGGGCGGTGTGCTGGGAATACCCCGCGACTGGTTCCCATCGGTGGCTCTGGACCGACGGACCGGCCTTGCCCGTGCCGGTGGCTACGCCGGCGACGGTGTAGCTGCCGCAAAGTTGGCCGGCCACACGCTGGCAGAGTTGATCACACGCACCGAGAGCGAACGCACCGACCTGCCGTGGGTGGGCCACGTGTCACGCCGGTGGGCACCCGAACCCTTCCGCTGGGTTGGAATCAACTCGGGACTCTGGGCGGCACGGTCGGGAGACCGGGCAGAGGCAAGGACCGGCCGACCGTCCCGCCGCGTCGAACTGCTCCACCGCCTGTTGCACTGATCCCCGCAGTCGCCAGGACCGGTTCCTACCGGTGTCGTTGCAGGGCCACCCCACGTGACCGCCAACGCGTGGAGCGCTGAGACCTGGAGGCCTGATACCGGTACCGGTCCGACTCCCCACGGCTCTCGTCCATGCCGGGCATTGCACGACCCCGAACCACCCACTGTGCAGGTCGTGCCCAACGGCCACCGGCAACGAGGCGGTGCCTCTGGGAAATGATGCTCATGCACCCGCCGCCGCCAGGGCCCGCTCGGTGAGAACCCGTACCAGGTGCTCACGGTAGGCCGGGTCGGCATTGTTGTCAGACGGTGGCTCGGTTCCATCGGCTGCCACCGCAGCAGCATCGGCGGCACCTGCACCGCCCGCAACAGCGGCCTCGACCGCAGACGCCCGCAGCGGTGTCGAACCCATGTTGACAAGGCTCACGCCCGCACCACCCTCGGCAACGGCTACCCCCACGATCGCCCAGTCCTGGGCACGCCGGTTGAACTTCTGGTAGGACCAACCACCCGTGGAGACCGGCACCCGGACCCCGGTGAGCACTTCGTCGACAGCCAGGGCCGACTCCAGGAACCCAGTGAAGAAATCGGTTGCAGCAATCTCACGCGAGCCACCCGAACCTGTCGCCACGAGGGTTCCGCCGAGGGCTAGCACGGCCGCCGGAAGGTCAGAAGCCGGGTCAGCGTGAGCCAGAGACCCACCAAGGGTTCCCCTGTGCCTGACCGCCGGATCTCCGACCTGGGATGCGACGTGTGCAAGCAACGGGCAGGCAGCCACCAGATCTGTCGAATGCTCAAGGTCACTGTGGCTGGTCAACGCCCCTATGGACACCGTGTCTCCGTCGATGCTGATGCCGCGCAGGTCGTCTGCCCTGCCCACGTCAACCAGCATGCTCGGCCTGGCGAGGCGGAGCCTCATGAGCGGTATCAGGGACTGGCCACCTGCGAGCAACTTGGCCTCGTCGCCGTGCTCGCCAAGTGCCGCTACCGCCGCCTGGGCGGAGTCGGCCCTCACGTATCCGACCGCTACGGGGATCATGATGCACCTCCACCGGCAGCCTCGATGGCTCGTCGGACCGTCATCGGCGACGCCGGCATCGCCATCCCGGTCACACCCAACGGCCTCAGCGCATCAACCACGGCGTTCATCACGGCCGGCGTTGACGCAATGGTCCCGGCCTCTCCTATCCCCTTGACGCCCATGGGGTTCGTGGGCGACGGGGTGACGGTGTGGTCCAACTTCATATCGATGCACTCGGCTGCCGATGGCACCAGGTAGTCGGCCAGGTTTGCCGAGCGACACTGGCCGTCCTCGTCGTAGACCGCCTCCTCCCAGAGGGCCTGGGCAACCCCCTGGACAATGCCGCCTTGGATCTGCCCCTCGACGATCATCGGGTTGATCTGGTTGCCGCAGTCGTCACAGGCCGCGTAGTCGACAAGGTCGACCGCACCGGTCACCTCGTCGATCTCAACGACGGCGATATGGGCACCGAACGGGAAGGTGAAATTGGGTGGATCCCAGGTGACCTGTGCCTGGAGGTTCGGCTCGACACCGTCTGGAAGGTCATGGGCAGTAAAGGCGGCAAATGCCACGCCAGCCAGAGGCACCTCTGCGTCCGGACTGCCCTTGACACTGAACACGCCTCCCGTCAACTCCAGGTCCTCCGGGTTGGCCTCGAGCATGTGAGCGGCAATGGTCGCCGCCTTCTCGACCACCTTCTCGGTGGCCATCCAGATGGCGGTACCACCAACGGAGAGCGACCTTGAGCCGTATGTGTCCATTCCCAGCGGTGAGATAGCCGTGTCGGAGTGGAGCACCTCGACGTCGTCGGGGTCAACGCCGAGACGGTCAGCGACGATCATGGACCAACAGGTTTCATGGCCCTGGCCGTGCGGCGTGGCACCGGTGACGACCTGGACCTTGCAGGTAGGGAGAATCCGCACGGTTGCGGACTCCCAACCGCCGGCTCCGTAGTTGAGCGAGGCCAGAACCCTGCTGGGGGCCAGGCCACACATCTCCACGTACGTCGAGATACCGAGGCCAAGGTGTGTGGTGGACCCTGCTGCCCGACGCTCAGCCTGTTCTGCCATCCGGGCATCCCAACCGATGAGTTCCTTGGCTCTATCCAGGGCCGGCTGGTAGTTGCCCGAGTCGAACACCAGACCCGCCGGTGAGTCGTAGGGGAACTTCTCTGTCGGAATGAAGTTCCGGGAGCGGATCTCGTCGGCACCTACACCAACCGCCACTGCCAGGGCATCCATTCCACGCTCAATGGCGTAGGTGGCCTCAGGCCTTCCGGCACCCCTGTAGGCATCCGTGGGCGTGAGGTTGGTGAACACGCTCTTGCATGTGAACGCGTAGAGGGGCACGTCGTAGAGCCCGTGGTACAGGAATGCTCCGAGCAACGGCACGCCGGGCGCCACCAGTTGGAGGTAGGCACCCATGTCGGCCAGAAGGGTCGCACGCACCGCGGTCAACTTCCCATCGGCGTCGGCAGCCAGCTCGATGGTCTGGCGTTGCGCCCTTCCCTGAATGGTCGAACCTGCCGCCTCGGTGCGACTCTCGGTCCAGCGCACCGGTACACCGTGGCGCTGTGCGAGGGCCATGCAGAGGATCTCCTCGGCGTAGACGTTCAGCTTGCAACCGAACCCACCACCCACCGAAGGTGCGATCACACGCAGTTTCTGCTCTGGCACACCCAGGGTGAGAGCCGCCATGACCTTCAGCACGTGTGGTATCTGGGTCGACGAGTAGAGCGTCATGTCGCCGTTGTGAGGCGCCGGAACCACTGCCACACCGCGGGGCTCCATCGGCGCCGGTATCAGGCGCTGGTGGACATAGGTCTCGGTGATGTGGTGTGTCGCAGCCTCGAACGCTGCATCCACCCCCTCGGGGTCCGGAATCAGAGGCCACTCATACGAAACGTTGGTCCCCAGGTCCTCATGGATGACAACCCTGTCGGATTCAGCGTCCTCGACGGACACGACGGCATCCAGCGGCTCGTAGTCGACAACCACTCCCTCAAGGCCGTCGGCCGCCGCGTACCGGGAGGTTGCGACAACCACGGCGACGATGTCGCCCGCATAGTTGGCCTTTCCCTGTGCAACCGGAAAATGCGACGGGTTCTTCATGTCGTCGGTAACCGGCCAGGCACACGGCAACGGCGCAACCCAGGTCTCTGCAAGGTCCTCGCCTGAATAGGCCGCGACCACACCGTCGACGGCCAGCGCCCCGGAGGTGTCGACACCGTTGATGTGAGCGTGTGCATGGGGGCTGCGCACACATGCCACCCAGAGTGCACCGGGCAGGTCAAGGTCGTCTATGAACTTCGCCTCGCCGGTGAGCAGGGCGGGGTCCTCCTTGCGAAGGCGGGCTTCGCCGACGATGCCGCCGGCGAATGGTGTGTCTGTGACAGTCACGATTCGTTCCCCCTACTCGGACACGGCCATGACGGCCTTGACGATGTTCTGGTAGCCGGTACAGCGGCAGAGGTTGCCTTCGAGGCCCTCGCGCACGCCGTCAGCGTCAAGATCGGAGTACTCGTCGACCAGGGAGACGGCAGCCATCACCATGCCCGGTGTGCAGTAGCCGCACTGGAGGGCGTGGCACTCGTGGAAGGCCTCCTGCATCGGGTGGAGGCCGTTCTCGCCAGCCAGACCCTCGATGGTCGTCACCTCTGCTCCATCGGCCTGAACGGCCAACATCGTGCACGACTTTGCGGATCGGCCGTTGACCAGGACGGTGCATGCACCACACGAACTCGTGTCGCAGCCGATGTTCGTACCGGTCAGCCCCAAGTCGTCGCGCAGAAAGTGCGCCAGCAAAGTACGCGGCTCTACGTCAGCGGTGCGTACCTCACCGTTGACCGTGACAGATACCTCCATCACAAACCCCCATCTTGTCAACAAGTCGGGCCACCCCTCCCCCGATGGTGGGGTTCCCGGCATCCGACCAGACAGCGATGGTCGCGCATTTTCGGCCGCTCCGCCAATGCCAGGGCCTCAGGTGCCAGTCAGCCCAGGAAGAAGGCGCTGGTTCCCGTCGTCCGGGTCGGCCTCATGGGCCTCGTCATACGCGAGCCGAACCTACGGCCCCGGGAGACCATCGGACCACCACCACTGGTTTGCCCAACTCCGATGCTGCTTCTAGATTCCGGCCATGACCGACCTCGTACAAGAAGCCCGTGAGTTGGGGCCGTCGATCGCTGAGAGATCCGAACGGATCGAAGCCGACCGGACCCTCCCGGGTGATGTCGTTGACGACCTGCGCTCAGCCGGCCTGTTCCGCTTCTTCGTCCCAGCAGAACTTGGTGGCCCGGAGGTGGACGTCGCGACGGGTATGGCCACGATCGCCGAGGTGGCTCGACACGACGGTGGTTCCGCCTGGTGCGTGATGATCGCCGGGACCACGTCCCTCCTCGCCGGCTTTCTCCCACCCGATCACGCCGCGACCATCTATGGCCCCGCCGACTCCTGTACCGGTGGCTACTCGGTTCCAGCCGGTACGGCACGACCGGTCGACGGTGGACTCGTGGTCTCGGGCTCCTGGGAATGGGGTTCGGGCACCCGCCACTGCACCTGGATAGGTGGAGGTACCCGCATCGTCGACGATGACGGATCACCGACCCGCAGGGCCGACGGGCTCTTCGCCCCGTTCGTGTTCCTCGAACCAGAAGACGTCGAATTTCGAGACACCTGGCATGTAACTGGGCTCTCGGGCTCAGGTTCCACCGACTACGCGACCAGAGAAGCATTCGTACCGGAGGGTCGATGGGTCCAGTTGGTAGGCGCGAAACCGCGGCTTGACGGTCCCCTGTGGCGCTTCCCCTTCTACGGCATGCTCGCGACCGGAGTGGCTGCTGTGGCCATCGGCCTACTGGATGGCGCCATCGACAGGTTCGCCGAGATAGCCGAGGCCAAGACCCCCCAGGGCTCCGGGCGCACCCTGGCTGAGCGGGCGTCCGGACAGACTGCCATTTCCACTGCAGAGGCCACTGCCCGGTCCGCCAGGGCATTCCTCGAGGACGCCCTGGGAGTCGCCTGGGAAACGGCGTCCGCCGGCGACCCGCTGAGCATCGAACACCGTCGCGTCATCCGGTTGGCTGCAGCCGATGCGGCACAGAGGTGTGCTGATGCCCTCATCAACCTCCAGCGACAGGCCGGCGGTACCGCCGTCTACCTGCGAGAACCCCTCCAGAGGGCGGTACGGGACGGCCAGGTCGCCGCAACCCACGGCATGGTGGCCGAAAGAATCCACGAACTGACCGGACGTATCCGACTGGGGTTGGACACCGACACGACACTGTTGTGAACTCACCGACATGACCAGCGACGACTTCGAGTACCTGCGGTTCGAATACGACGAGGACGTCCTCATCGTCACCATCGACAAAGTCGATGACCCCCTCAACAAGGTTGACAACCGGATGCACCACGAGTTGACGAATCTGTTCCCACGCCTGCAGGCCGAACGAAGTGCCCGGGCTGTCCTCCTAACCGGTACCGAGTCGGCCTTCTCGGCCGGCGGCGACTTCGCCTGGTTCCCCGAATTCCAAGAACCCGGATTCGCAGCCAACCTGCGACTTGACGGAAAATCGCTCATCTGGGACCTGCTCGATGTCCACCTACCAGTGGTCTGTGCCGTAACCGGACACGCAATGGGCCTGGGAGCCAGCATCGCCCTACTCTGCGACGTGGTGGTCATGTCCGAAACGGCACGGCTGGGCGACCCCCACGTCAGGGTCGGCATCGTGGCAGGCGACGGTGGCACTATCGCATGGCCGCTCGCGCTGGGCCCCGTGCTCGCCAAGCGGTTCCTCCTCACAGGGGACGCAGTCGGAGCACAAGAGGCCGCCCAGCTGGGCCTGATCACAGAATCGACACCCGACGCGGAGACCTGCCGGGCCGCAGGCCTGGCATGGGCGAAGCGCCTCGCCGCCGGCGCACCACAGGCGGTGCAATACACCAAGCAGGCCGTAAACGCCTGGATCAAGCAGACAATGGGATCGTCATTTGACCTGTCCACGGCCCTGGAGATGCTCACGTTCACCTCAGAGGACCACGCCGAAGCTCTCACAGCTCTGGCCGAAAAACGCGAACCCCGCTTTACAGGCAGGTAGGAGGACAGCAGCATGGGCGAAGAAACCGAATCAGAACCGGGTCTCCTTGAGGGCCTGATGACCCACCGGGCGATGCGCCGGTACACCGATGATCCGGTCAGCGAGGAAGACATCTGGACGTGCCTCAAAGCAGCGGTCCAGGCACCGAGCGGAGGCAACATCCAGCCCTACCAGTTCCTCATCGTGCAGGACCCGGACACGAGACTGGCCCTAGCCAAGATCTACAGACGTGGATGGGCGCGCTACGGCGCTGCCATAGCTCCAACCGAATTCCCAGACGATGCCACCAAAAGCAGCTGGGAACGCAACAACCGGGCCACGGTCCACCTGGCAGAGAACCTCGAGCACATACCGGTGCTGGTGCTCGTACTAATGCCATCCATCGACATGACGGTCGAGGACGACGAGGGCCCGATGCCAGTCGGCCCCACCCACGCCTCCGTGTACCCGGCAGTCCAGAACTTCATGCTGGCAGCACGCTCACTGAGACTCGGAACGACCATGACCACGCTGCATCGAATCTACGAAGATGAGGTGCGCCAACTGTGCGACATACCCGCGCGCTACGAGGTCCTGGCCCTACTACCCCTCGGCTATCCGACCGGCAACTGGGGTGTAGCCCCGCGTCCCAGGCCAGCCGAGCGCATCACGTCATGGGATCGATTCGGACAGAAGAAGACTCCGTGACCGGTGAGCCGGTTCGGGTCGGTGTCTCAATCCCTCCAGCCGGCTTCAAATCGCGTGAGGAGGCAGACGCGTATGTGAACGCCGCCGCCACCGGTGGCCTCGACCACATGATCACGTCGGACCATGTGGCATTTCAGGGAGGCCAGGGCCGGGACGGCCTCATGACCATGGCCTGGCTGGCGGGACTGCACCCCACAATCGGTCTCTACATCGGCGTCTACCTGCTGGCCCTCCGTCATCCCGTGGCAGTGGCCCGTCAGGTCTCCACCCTGGCCGAAGATGCTCCGGGCCGCCTCACCCTCGGAATCGGGGTGGGCGGTGAGGACCGTCACGAAATGGAGTCGGTCGGAGTGGACCCTGCCACCCGGGGACGTCGGACCGACGAGGCCCTTGACGTCCTCCTCCCACTTCTGGACGGAACTACCGTCAACCACGACGGCGAGTTCTACCAGGTGCCCAACACCTCGATCCGGCCCGAACCTGACCCTCCGGTTGTGGTCACGGTTGGTGGCCGTTCGACGGCCGCCATTCAAAGGGCCGGAACACGCGGCCAGGGCTGGCTGGCCTCATGGTGCTCGCCTGACCGGTTCGCTGCCGGGGTCGCCCTGGCCGAAGAAGCCGCCATGTCGGCTGGTCGGACCGACGTGAACTGGAGACACGGGTATCAGGTGTGGGTGGGGCTGGGAGACACACCGGAAGAGGGGGCGGGACTCCTGGGTCCCAGCATGGAATCCTTCTACGGCGCTCCCTTCTCGGCGTTTGAGAGGTATTCACCGGTCGGCACGCCATCCGAGATAGCCGGGTGGCTGACCCCATTCGTGGATACCGGCGCCGTCGACCTCAACCTGGCACCAGTGGCCGGTACGGCGTCGGAGGCGATAGCCGGGATTGCCGAGGTGAAGCGCCTGCTCAAGCGCTGAATAGCCGGGTTGGCGACATCATGCGCTCTGCTTGAACCGGTCCCACCGCTCCTCGAGAAGGTCAACCGACGGATAAGCGGCACGACGCCGGGGGACCTGCATTTGCTCTCCATGGAGGCCTTGGAGCGAGTAACGAAGCGTCGGTCCGTCCTGTTCCATCAACACGTCGGACCGAAGTCGGATCACGCGATCCGGCCTGATCCCGAGGATGTCGCTGTCGTAGGCGGCATGGTGGATCTTGCACATTGAAATGCCATTGGTGACGACTGGTTCGCCACCGTCCGCGTCGGCCCTGATGTGGGCGGCGTCGAGGAGTTCACGGCGACGAAGGTTGCACAACGCGCACCGATGCCCGTAGGCGTCCAGTACAACCGACCTGAACACGGGCTGATGAACCCGAACCTTCGTGGCCCTCTCCGCGTACTCCCGTCTGGTGGCAAGGTCGATCACGTTTCTGTTGTCCCAGTAGCCGGCAGACACCTCGTCGAGGGCGACTACGAACTGTCGGGCAGCCACCTCCTCACCGACGAGAGTTACCGGAAAGATCGGCTCATACAGACCCTTCGCAATCGCCCTGAAGTAGATGAGGGGGAGACGTGCCTCCATTGCAAGGCGCATTCCCCTGTTGCGGTAGTGGTCTGGGTCGGTGCCCTCCCACTTGTACCGGAGCAGGCCATCTGGACCCTCATGGTCGTCGTAGGGTCGGTAGCCACTGCCTGAGTATCTGGTGACAAAACTGAGGGCGGCATCCAACTGCCTCGGCTTCAAGATTCCCTGCTGTGTCGGCATCAACCGGTACTTCCCGCCACGGAACTCAAAGAACCCCACGTCGGCCTGCCTGACAGGCCCGCCGGTACGCAACTGGACTGCGCGCAAGAAGGCGAATGCCCGCTCTCGAAACTCCCATTCAAGGTCCAATCCGGCCATCACTCCAGGATGACAGCTTTCCTGGCGGATCGCTGGGGGACTCTCAGGACCTGACAGGAACCAGGGGGGCTGGCTGGCCGGCGGCCGGCATCACGGCATCAGGTCCCAGCAGGGTGAGCTGATCATCGGGCTCGAGCACCAGATCGGCGTCGATCGGCATGGGCACCCCGAACCTGGTAACCGAGGCCAGCTCAACCCCGTCAAGCCATTCAATGTCGCCGACACGCTCACCGATCAGGCCGACGTCGCTTCCCTCCGGAAGGAGGGTGTACTGGCGAAGGGTCACACCCGGCAACAGTGCCGACTTCACCTCGGCCTCGCTGGCCGCCGCCCCGATCTGTCGCGAACCGCCGTGCAGGTAACCGGCCAACTCCCCCGCCAGGCGCAACGAGCGACCAGGATTGGCCGCTGTTCCAGCGAGGAAGAACAGGGCGTTCACCCGCTCCCCCGAACCGCCCCATGCGGCTGGAATTCTGATGCCGCCGGCCGCCCGCACGATCACCAGCTTGTCGTCGTCGATCGCGTCGAACAGGGCAACCGGCGTAGCTGTCGGGTGCTCGTCAGACGGCTGGATCCAGAGCGAACCTGTCTCGAGGAACCGGTCACTGACCAGATCGGCGGAGAGGCCGATGCGGTCCGAGAGCACCGTGGACACGCGCTCGGCAGCCTCGCCTATGTCCGTTCCAGATGACACGCTCAGCACCACGGCCCTCGCGATCAATCCCGTGTAGTCGTCATCTGAACGCAGCCCGTGGCCCGCCATCGCTGCACTCATCTCGCGGTCCAGCCCACGGTCGACGCCCTCGCCCCAGCGTTCGAACACGTGGCGGATGGCACCGGCCCGGTTGGTCCGTGGCGTTGCGTACAGGTGGTGCCAGACCCAGGCGACCACCGTGACTACGCCGATGAAGACAAGCGGCACAAGACCAAGTTGGGAGATGAGGAGAACCGAGACGGCGATACCGGCGAACTGGGTGAACGGGTAGAAGGGGGTGCGGAAGGCCGGTGCGTAGGACACGATCTGTGAGGCCCGCAGTACCAGTACGGCCAGGTTCACCATGCCGAGGGTGAGCAGAACGAACGCGCTCGCCAGCTTGGCAATCGCCTCTGTGTCAAATGCCACGACGACAAGGGCGATCATCGCACCGGTGATCACGACCCCGACCGCCGGTGTGCCGTGTCGGCTCAACCCGCCAAGACGCGCCGGCAGCAACCCGTCGCGCGCCATCGCCATCGGGTACCGGGCTGCCGCCAGGATGCCTGCGTTTACCGCCGACGCGAATGCAGCCAGAGCCGCCACGACAACCAGCCAGGCACCTGCAGTCGGCAATACGGCGACCGCAGCGGTGTGAATCGGGGCCAGATCCTCGTGGAGTATCTCCGGCGGTACAACCACGACAGTCACAAGCACCCCGAGGGTGTAGAGCAGCGTGGCCACCCCCAGCGACAGCATCATCCCCAATGGAATCCGGTGGGACGGGTCCTCCACCTCTTCAGCAGCGCTGGCGACCTTGGTGAGGCCTCCGTACGAGACGAACACCAGGCCCGTCACCGCCAGCACCCCCGACCAGCCCGAGGTGAAGAACGGGTCAAGCCGCGAGCTGTCGATGCCGTTCGCCCTGATATCCCAAAACCCCCCTACGAGAAACCAGGCCATTACGACAAGGATGAACGCGACCATGATCAGTTGGACCGACGCACTGGCCTTGGAACCGACGACGTTGATGAGCGTGAACAACCCGATCAGAACGAGAGCCAGGGTCCTTCCGTCGACATCGACGATCAGCACCAGATAGGCGCTCATACCGACCATGGCGAAGGCGTCCTTGAGTATGAGCGAGAGCCATGTGCCAAAGCCGGCCACTGTGCCGACAGCCGGGCCAAGCGCTCTCTCCAGGAAGTAGTAGGTGCCGCCGGCCTTGGGTAGGGCCGTCGACAACTCGGCGACGCTGAGCATCGCCGGTATGGCAAGGGTTCCCGCCAGCAGATAGGCGACGATTGCAGCCGGACCCGCCTTGGCGACTGCCAGGCCGGGGAGGAGGAACAGGCCAGAAGAGAGCATCGCCCCCGTGGAGAGAGCGAAGACGTGGCGCAACTCCAGCGACCGGGTCAATTTGCGCACTGCACCTGCCGCCATCCGCACAACCTAGGCGGTTCCGGGCTCATGGTGCAGCAGTCCGGTCACCGACTCCCGGAGCCCGGGTTCCGTCAGGGGAGACCTGCCAGGAACTCCAGGAGGACGGCGTTGACGCCATCGGCATCTTCCTGCTGCATCCAGTGCCCCACGCCGGGGAGGATCACCGAGGCGTGGAGGCCGGGAAGCGTCTGTGGGAACCTGCTGATACTGCCAGCCCCCCAGATGGTCGGTCCGTCGTTCTCACCACCGATGAACAGCGACGGCTGCCTGATGGGAGCGCCATGCCAGGCCCTCAGGTCAACCCAGTCCAGGTCGACGCACCTGTACCGGTTGAGGCCCCCGGAGAACCCGGACCGGGCGAACTCAGCTGCGTAAAAGACCAGGTCATCGGGTGTCATCCAGGCCGTCGGCTGACCCGGGTACCTGAAGGAGTCGCTCATCTTTCCGCCAGGTGCGATCAGACCCATCGGCTTCTCGTCAGGGGCAGAGGGGGGGCAGTCGCCCGAGGCGGTGAAGTAGAAGCCCTCCAGCCAGCGGACCGGATCGACGGCGATCTCGGCCTCGGCGCGGCCAGGTTCCTGGAAGTACTCGATGTAGAACTCATCGTCCCCGCCCATCATCTTGAACACGTCTGTTGGGCGCGGGTCGCCCCGCGGGTCGTAAGCGACTGAGAGGAGTGCCACGGCGGTGAACACGTCGGGTCGAAGGCGGGCTGCGGCTGCCGCAATTGGTGAGCCCCAGTCATGTCCGACGATCGTGGCCGTTCGCCCGCCAAGGGCCTCGACCACGCCGACGCAGTCTCCGACCAGTTCCACGAGTCGGTAGGCATCAACCTCGTCCGGTTTGTCCGAGGATCCGTAGCCGCGTACGTCGATGGCAACTGCCCGCATACCGGCGGCTGCAACGGCAGGCAGCTGGTGTCGCCATGAGTACCAGGACTCGGGAAAACCGTGGACGAACAGGACCATCGGGCCTTCACCGACCTCGGCCACGTGAATACGCGTTCCGAACGCATCCACCTCGTGTCGCCTGAGGCCTTCGATCTCCATCATTGCGACCCGTACTCCTCCCAGTTGACGGGATCCTCAACCACCAGGCCCCGCAACACAGTTCCATGCGGGAGCGCCTCGGTCAGCAGTCGGCCGCACCCGGCGGTGGCAGCCGCCTCGACGGCCAGGGCGTCACGGACCTCCAGGTCGTGTCGGTCGGCAGTGTCGGCTGCTGCGGCAACCAGGTCGTGATCAACCTGAACTACCGCCAGATCAGCCAGGTCGGCCAGGGCCCGTCCGGCCACTACCCCCGGCAGGGGACGGGCAAACTCCCTGGTGACGATGTCGTAGAAGTCGGCCATGACCCGTGTCGAGATCACAAGTGTGGCGCCCTGGATGTCGCCGATGACGGCACGTGCAGCCGCCTGGCGACGTGGCTCGTCGTCGTCGAAGAGGCGCACCAGCACGGACACGTCCACGAACACCCTGTTGGTGAGGGAGCCGGTCATGTGGGCGACCTGCCTCCTGATCCGGCTATGGAGGAGATCGATAGCGCCACCAGCCGGCGGCGTGCCGAGTCGACCCGATCGGTGGCGGCGAAGCCGGTGATCAACTCCCGGACCACGGCGTTAACCGAGGTGCCCTGCTCGGCGGCCCTGACCCTCGCCCGGGAGAGGAGGTCGTCATCGACTGAGAGCGTGAGGTTTGCCATATATATATGTGTAGCACATATTACGTGCATCACATATATCAGAAATAGACTGCAGCCCGGAATGCCTGCACTTCAGGTCCTTCCGATTGGTGGCGGACCCCACCACTGACCTAGGTTTCGCCACAACTCAGCCACTATTTCCAATCCCACAACGAGGAACCCATGCCGATCGGACCCGGACTCCACATCGAAGACCCGAGCGACACCTCCATGAACCTGGCTATGTCGGAGGCGGCGCGCCCGCTCTACGACGCCGTCGTGGACTTCATCGCCACCGAGGTTGAGCCGGTGACCCGTGAGTACCACGACCTGGGTGCCGCCCGCGAGGACCACTGGGGCTACCACCCCGGCCAGATCGACATCATCGAGACCCTGAAGGCAAAGGCACGCGAAAAGGGCCTCTGGAACTTCTTTCTTCCCGATGCCGAGACCGGCGAGGGCCTCTCGAACCTGGACTACGCATACATAGCGGCCGAACTGGGCAAGAACCCCATTGCCTCCGAGAGCCTCAACTGCTCGGCACCCGACACCGGGAACATGGAGGTGTTGGAGCGGATCGGTACCCCTGAGCAGAAGAAGCAGTGGCTCGAGCCCCTCCTGAACGGTGAGATCCGGTCGGCCTACGCCATGACCGAACCCGACCTGGCCTCGTCTGATGCAAAGAACATCGCCTGCAGCGCCGTACGCGACGGAGACGAATGGGTGATCAACGGAACCAAGTACTACATCTCCGGCGCAGGAGACCCCCGCTGCAAGATCATGGTCACCATGGTCCAGACAAACCCTGATGGACCACCACACCATCGCCAGTCCCAGATACTCGTACCAACTGACGCCCCGGGGCTCACCATCGACCACGCCATGCACGTGTTCGGCGATGACGACGCCCCCCACGGCCACATGCACTTGACCTTCGACGACTGCCGCGTTCCCTACGACAACCTCCTGCTCGGCGAGGGTCGCGGTTTTGAAATCTCCCAGCTGCGCCTCGGCCCGGGCCGCATCCACCACTGCATGCGTTCAATCGGTGCCGCCGAGCGTGCCGTCGAACTGATGGCCCGCCGTGGCCTCTACCGGGAGGCATTCGGCAAGCCCATAGCCCGCCTCGGCAAGAACATGGAGGTCCTCTCACGGGCGCGAATCGACATCGAGTCGATGCGCCTGATGGTGCTCCGTGCCGCAAGGGCCATGGACACAATGGGCAACGCCGAGGCCCGGGTCTGGATCAGCGCTGTGAAGGCAATGGTCCCGGAGAAGGTCTGTCACATCATCGACGAGGCGATCCAAGTCCACGGCGCAACGGGTGTCTCCCAGTGGACACCCCTTGCATCCATGTACACCTCCCAACGAACACTGCGCCTAGCTGATGGGCCAGACGAGGTGCACCACTTCGTGGTCGCACGGTTCGAACTCGGCCGCTACGGCGACGGCCCCGGCGAGGTGCCGATTCACGAGACCACCGGACCGGTCTTCACGGGACCATGACCCTCCGGCCAGGTAGAAGCCGATGACCGACGACCCTCGGACCCCGAGGCCGGCGACACAACAGACCAGGGCCGACCTTGACGCCTTTGCGGCCTCCCTCCCCCCTGACGACGGAAGCGACGCCGCCAACGTTGCACGGGGCTTCATCGCCACAAGGGCCGAGCCGGTAATCGACAGAATCGATCCGAACCCGTGGATGCCGATCGCCTGGGACCTCTCCCGGTCCGACTTCGTGGAGGGCCCGGCACCAGACACAGTCAACCCGGCCCTGTGGCGCCAGGCCGGCTTCAACGCCCAGCACGGCCTCTACGAAGTCTGTGACGGCTTCTACCAGGTTCGCGGATTTGACATCTCCTGTGTCACGTTCATCCGTGGTGACAACGGATGGGTGGTCATCGACCCCCTGACCACAACCGAGACCGCCCGCGCCGCATACGACCTGGTTACCGAACACCTGGGCGACCGGCCCGTCACGGCGGTCATATACACCCACTCCCATGTCGACCACTACGGCGGCGTGCTGGGCGTGGTCGACCTTGAACGGGTCGAATCCGGCGAGGTGCCGATTGTGGCACCCGAGGGGTTCCTGCGTGAAGCGGTGGCCGAGAACGTGGTCGCCGGACCGGCCATGAGCCGCCGGACCACCTACCAGTTCGGGCTGCTCATCCCGTGGAACGAACACGGCCATGTCGACCAGGGGCTCGGCAAGGGCCTTCCCACAGGGTCATCGGCCCTGGTGCCCCCGACCATCGAGATCACAGAGACCGGCCAGGAACTGGTGCTGGACGGAGTTCGCATCGAGTTCCAGCTCACCCCGGAGACAGAAGCCCCGGCAGAAATGCACTTCTACTTCCCGGACCACCGCATCCTCTGTATGGCCGAGAACTGCACGGCGACGATGCACAACGTGTTGACCCTGCGTGGCGCACTTGTTCGCGACACCCTCATGTGGAGCCGTTACATCGACGAGGCTCTGGACAGGTGGGGGGACCGGACCGACATCGTGTTCGCCAGCCACGGCTGGCCCCACTGGGGAACAGACGCCGTCAGGAGCTACCTGACCAACCAGCGCGACCTCTACCGCTGGCTGCACGACCAGGCAATGCGGCTGGCCAACCTGGGCTTCACCCCTAACGAGATCTCCGCCCGCATCGACCTCCCTCCGGGTCTGTGGAACGACTGGCTCTGCCACGGCTACTACGGCACGGTCAGCCACAACGTGCGGGCCGTCTACCAGCGCTACCTAGGTTGGTACGACGGCCACCCGTCCAGCCTCGACCCTTATGAGCCAGTAGAGGCCGGTGCCCGGTACGTGGAGTTCATGGGCGGAATGGAGAACCTGCTCGAGCAGGCACGGGCCTCATTTGAGGCCGGTGACCACCGGTGGGTTGCCGAGGTCCTCAGGCACGCCGTGTTCGCCGACCCGGGGTGTGAAGAGGCCAGGTTGCTCCAGGCCGATGCCTTCGAGCAGTTGGCCTACCGAGCGGAGTCCGGGCCGTGGCGCGACATCTACCTCACGGGTGCGCAGGAGTTGAGGAACGGCTCGATCGACCTTCCGGCAATGCAACGACCCAGGCCCGAGGTGGCAAGGGGAATGACCCTGCAGCAGGTGTTCGACTACCTAGCCGTGAGGGTCGACGGGCCTCTCGCAGCAGACCTGGGCCACCTGAACATCAACTGGTTGCTGCCCGACACTAACGAGGTCATCCGCCTGGAACTTTCGAACGGAACCCTCCACTCTGCCCCGGGAAGACCACATGAGTCGCCCGACGCGACCGTCACCTGTGACCGGGCAGCGCTGGACGAACTGGTGGCAACGGGGGGCCAACTTGGCGACTCGGTCGGGTCGGGTGCAGCCACGGTCAGCGGCGACGCTGAACGCGTGCTCGCACTCTGGGAGACGTTCACCGACTTCCCGATCTTCTTCAAGATCATCGAGCCCTAGATCTCGCTGATCTCGCTGCGGATCTCATGGCCGTGTTCGTCGTTGGCTGGCGGCGGCCTGGAAATCCCCGGCGGGGTGGCCGACATCCTGATCGGCGATCCGACCGACCTGAAAGAATCCGTGCCGTCACCCATTACCCAGACGGGATCGAGGCCCAGATCCTCGGCAGTGGCAAACGCCTCACGCACGCTGTTGATCGGGCCCGCTGGAATCCCGGCAGCACGCAGCCGGCCTGTCCACTCGGCAACGGTTCCCGGCGCCAGCACCGATTCAATCTCAGCCTCGAGGGCATCGGCGTTCTGGAGGCGCGCGGCGTTGTCGACAAAACGAGTGTCAACAGCCAGGTCTAGACGGTCCAGAACCTCACACAACCGCTGCCACAGGACCGGGCTGGCTGCAGCAATCACCACCTGACCGTCAGAGGCCCGGTACGACTGGTAGGGGACGATCGACGGGTGCCGGTTGCCGTGGCGCCCGGGGTCGGCACCGGTTGTCACGTGGGCGGATCCCACGTTCAACAGACCTGCCAGGGCCGCTCCCATCAGAGAGACCTCGACGTGTTGGCCAAGGCCCGTCTCACGCCGCTCTTCGACGGCGGCCAGGATTGCGACGGCGGCATAGAGGCCCGCCAACTTGTCAACGACAGCGGCGCCCACCTTCATCGGCTCACCGTCTGCCTCGCCGGTGATCGCCATGAGACCGCTCATCGCCTGTACGAGAAAGTCGTAACCGGCGAGGCTCGCACCGTCACCGGTACTGCCGAATCCGGTGATGGAGCAGGTGATCAGATCGGGTCGATCCTCAACGAGGGAAACCCTGTCGAGACCGAAATGCTCCATCGTCCCGACCCGAAAGTTGTCGACCACCACGTCTGCGTCCAGGCACAGCCGACGGGCCATCTCCAGGTCTGCAGGGTCACCCAGATCCAGGGCGATGCTCCTCTTGTTGCGGTTGAGGCCCAGGTAGTAGGTGCTTGTCGGTTGTCCGTCGACCTCCCACCACGGCGGCCCCCAGCTGCGGGTGTCGTCGCCCACACCGGGTTGTTCGACCTTGACCACATCGGCCCCGAGATCCCCCATGACCATCGTTGCCAGCGGGCCGGCCAGGATGCGGCTGAAGTCGGCGATCCGCAGGTGCCCCAGTGCACCGCTCTCGGCGCGCTCGCCAGTTTCTGACATCAGGTTCCTCCCCAGACCGGATCTGATGTGATCAGGATGCCAGATCCGGGTTGTTCCAAACGATGAGGACGGCGTTGTCGCCGACGGCCGGGTCATCCAGATAGTTCGGGATGGCACCCCGGGCCTCGAAACCGTTCTCCAACTGGAAGCTGAGGGTGGGGTCGTAGAGCTCTCCGGCCATGACCCTCTCGATGTACTCCGAGGCCGACATCTCATTGATGTGATCCGCGTACCCGGGTATGACACCTCCGGCGACAATCCCCTGCTTTCCGAGGCGCCTCACCGTCTCCTTGCGGAGCACATACAGCTGCTGGCCGATACCCAGCCTCCGGTAATGCGGATCGACGGCGATGGTGACGCCGTAGTACCAGTCGGCATCGTCCCTGTGGTTGCCACAGGAGTTCTCGCCGCAGAGGTCGTCGAGGGAGTGGTGGGGCTCGTCGAAGTCGAAGTCGATGAGTATCCCGACTCCCATTGCAACGGGCCTGTCGCCGTCGAGTGCCACGAAACCACCATCGGGAAACACTCCGCAGAGGATCTCGATGTCCTCGGCGGTGAGGAGGTCGACGGCTCCGACCGTCGGGAACGCCGAACGCTCGATGGCGGCCAACTCGGCCGCCCACCTGGCTTCGATCGGGGCGTAGGTGATGTCGGGCATGCGCACCCCTCAGCCGCCGAACGGAACGTGGACGTACTCATTCTGGCTGGGGATTCCCCAGACGGCCCAGAAGTCGAGGGTCCTGGGCCGCATCACGGCTCCGCCGCTGGATTCGATGTGGAACGGGTCGGTGGACACCTGACAGATCGCCTCCGGATCCCGGGTGAGCGCCATCAGGTCGTCGCTGGTGATGCCGTTGCGGTCGAGCAGTTCGGTGGCCCTCGCCAGACGGCGGATCGAGTTGGCCATGAGGCCTTGCGGCTTGGGGCCTTCCACTGCCGACGCATCCGGGTGAACCGTGTGGTTCGTGTGGGCGAGGGCATGGTCACCAAGCGACTCGAAGGGTCTGGCTGTCGGCATTGCCTCGACGACATGGCCCACACCGTCGGTGTCCATAATCAAGAAGCTGTGGCCGCCAGCCAGGTCTGCTTCGAGTAGCGCCTCAAGTGCCTCGTCTGCGCTCGACCTGAGCAGCAGGTCCCTTACCACCGAGGGCCACATCACACCATGGCATCCATCGGCGGCAACCAGGTTGTTGATGCCCACGCACACGCCAGCCTCGTTCATTCCGATCTGGCCGAGACAACCGGTCGTGGTGAACACAAGCGCCGCGGGACCGTCAGTGGGCCTGACCCGCAGCAGGACGACGTGCTCGGTAGCCGAGTCGTGCATGTCCCAGGTCTGGGCGAGGAACCCGGATCCGTCGGCGAGGCTGTCTGGAACAATCGCGGCGGTGCAGTCATCCTCGATCACCTGGTCCGGGTGGGTACCGCCGACCTCTGACCTCACCGTGTCGACGAAGTCGGTGAACCCGCCGACCACCACGGCCTCCTCACGAGTTATGCCTGCCCCGTCAGCGAGGGCGCACATCTCCTCGTAGAGATCAGGCGAGTGCACCTCGTGGGCCGGCAGGCACTCGCGGGCGATCTCCAGCACGGCGCCACGGTCCAGTTCGCCACCCGCCCAGAAACTGGTGCCGGCCAGCCTTACCCGCTCCTCGGCGTAGCTCCGGATCTCATCGGCGTGGGCCTCGCCATGGATATGCCCCATTGACCCAGGGCTGCCGGAGAGGTCCAGGATCCGCATCGGGGGTCGCTTCATCTGGCTGATTCTCGCGAACCATGTTCAGGTATGCAAGTGATCCAGTCGTTGTCTTGACTATTTACAACTGATCCCGTTGCAATACGCCTCCCATTGCAACTGATCCGGTGGTCGAAAGCCTCAGGAGGGAACACCGACAAGGTTCCCGAAGCGGTGGAGCGTCCGACTGATGGCCTGCTCACGGAGGTACCACCTCAATTCCAGACGCCCACTGGCGGTGACGGGCGCATCGACGAGGTCCACCTCGGCAGAAATGGCCGCCCGCCTAACAACGTCGCTGACCCCACCGTCACCGACGTACCTGATTCGGCCGAACCTGTGCCCGGAAAGCGAAGAAGCGAACGTCTCATCGGCCACATCTTCCTCACGGCTCACCTCTGGTTGAACGCCACACAACCGTGCCGCAGCGAGCACCCGTTCCACCTCGAACTGATCGGCACCGCTTCCCACCCGTACGATCACGTCCGGTTGTGGGAGGTACCGCAGGACGTTTGCCTCACAGAACAACCCGGTCGGGTCATGCTCAACCCCGTAGTGGCGCTTCCACCACCCGACATCGCTCTCAACGGCAGCAGCCAGGGCGACAGCGGACCGGACCGGAGCAACCGGCCTCCATGATCCCAACTGCAGGAGGTAGTCGGGGCCGCCGGCTTTGGCACCGGGCCCCACGACGGAACGCTTCCAACCGCCGAATGGTTGGCGCTGCACGATCGCTCCGGTGATCTGGCGGTTCACGTAGGCATTGCCGACCTGCACCTCATCCAGCCAGCGGTCCACCTCTGTCGGGTCCAGCGAGTGGATCCCACCGGTCAACCCGTAGTCCACCGCGTTCTGAAACGAAATGGCCTCGTCAAGGTCAGTTGCCGCCATCAGCCCGAGCACCGGCCCGAAGCACTCCGTCTGGTGGAACGACGAACCGGGCGTGACGCCGATCTTTATTCCCGGCGTCCAGGCTGTACCGACCTCATCGAGACAGCGAGGCTCCAGCAGCCACCTCTCCCCGGCCTCAAGGGTGGTGAGGGCGTCGGCCAACTTTCCGGTGGCCGGGCCGATCAGCGGACCAAAGGTTGTCGCCGGGTCCGTCGTCGCTCCGACCACCAGGGACGCCGCAGCGTCCACGACCTGTCGCAGGAACCGCTCGTCCCGGTACGCCTCGCCCACGAGGATGCCGAGGCTGGCCGCCGAGCACTTCTGGCCCTGGTGCCCGAACGCGGACCTGACGAGGTCGTTGGCAGCCAGGTCCATGTCGGCCTGCGGTGTGACGACGAGGGCGTTCTTCCCGCTCGTCTCAGCAAACAGCACCATGTCGGGCTTCCATGACCTGAACATGGCTGCTGTCTCAGCGGCACCCGTCAAGATCACCCCGTCCACGGTGGTCACGAGGTGGCGGCCGACCTGGTCGTCGGGAGTGCGGACGAACCTCAAGAGGTCGGTTGGCACACCCGCAGCCCAGCAGGCTTCGGCGATGACCTCGGCGCAACGCGGGGTTTCAGGCGCCGGCTTGAAGATGACGGCGTTACCGGCAGCCAGGGAGGCCATGACGCCACCGGTGGGGATCGCCACCGGGAAGTTCCATGGTGGGATGACCGCAATCACCCCGAGCGGGGTGAACTCGGCGGCGTCGGGACCGTTTCGGGACAGCTCGTTCAGTTCCAGCGACCGGTCTGCGTACCAGCGGGCGAAGTCGACCGCCTCGTTGATCTCCAGATCGGCCTCTGCCCATGTCTTGGACGCCTCCTGTGTCATCGACACGAAGAGGTCGTCGCGTCGGGCAACCAACTCATCGGCAACTCGGTGGAGAACCTTCCACCTCTCATCCGGAGACGTGGCTACCCACCTGTTCTGGGCTTCCCTGGCATCAGCAACCTCCCGGTCAACCTCAGCCAACGATGTGGTGACCGGGGTCTCCACCTTGGCCATTGCGCGCCCCACCAGCCCACGCAGCCAGACCTGTGTGTCGGGAAGCGCCGGATCCGTGTCCGGCTGGTTCGCAAAGGTGCCGGCCACCTGCTCTGCCCCTGACGGCCCCCTGCGGGAACCCACGTACACCGTCGCGCTGTCAAGCACAGACTTTCGGAACTTCGCGGCCTCATCCTCGAAATCCGAGGTCCCGGGTCGGAGGCTGAACAGGTGTCGAAGGAAGTTGTCGGGGGAGGCGTTCTCCTCGAGGCGCCTAAACAGGTAGCTGATCGCCACGTCGAAGTCGTCACGGGCCACGACCGGCGTGTAGAGAAGCATTCCGCCGGTGTCAGAGCGAACCGTCCTCGCCTGCGACGGCGCCATGCCCTGGAGCATCTCGAACTCGATCCGATCCGAGACCCCGCGGGCGTCGGCAAGAAGATGCGCCCAGGCCACGTCAAACAGGTTGTGGCTGGCCAGGCCGATCCGGACGGCTGCAGTGTGTTCAGGCCGTAGAACCCAGTCGAGGCAGCGCTTGTAACTGGCGTCAGTCTCACCCTTGCTCGCATACGGGGCCTGGTCCCAGCCGTGCATGGCGGCATCCACCTGCTCCATCGCCAGGTTGGCGCCCTTGACCAGGCGGACCTTTATCTGTCCGCCACCAGCCCGATGACGCGCATCGGCCCATGCCGTCAGCCGCTGGAGCGCTCCAAAGGCATCAGGGAGGTAGGCCTGCAGGACAATCCCCGCATCGATGTCCCTGAGGGCCGGCTCGTCCAACAACTCGGTGAAGGCACGAATCGTCAGCTCGAGGTCCCGGTACTCCTCCATGTCGAGGTTGACAAACGTCGGGTCCCCACCGCCCGACCCTGGATCTGAGGCCCTCTGGTAGAGGAGACACAGGCGCTCCTTGATCCTCCCGAGGGTGTCGTCGAATGCCCAGAGGTTCACCTGGCTGGCGATCGACGAGACCTTGACAGACACGTAGGGAACCTCAGGGTCGTCAATCAGATCCAGGGTGCGCTGGAACCGGCGGCCGGCTTCGGCCTCGCCGAGGACGGCCTCCCCCAGCAGGTTCACGTTCATGTCATAACCGTCATCTCGCCGGCCGGCCAGGTGTGTGTGCATGGCGTCGGGTTCGGCGTCAACCACCAGGTGGCCGACGAGGCCCCTCATGCGCCATCGGGCGATCGGCATCACGAGTGCTGGGAACAGTGGTGCCAGACGTGCTCCGACTGCCAGCATCAACTTGTCGATCGGCCCGAGGAAGGACGGAAGCACCTGACCGCTGACCAGCCTCGACAGTTGCCGCGCCGCCAGCCTGTTGTGGCGGCTCCTGGCAACCCTGTCCACAAATCGCATGGTGAAGGCGACACCGTGCCCGTCCTCGACGAGTCCGAGCAGTCGATCGGCCAGATCACGCTCATCAGCCGTCTCGACGACACTGGCCGCGTCCAGCCACCTGCCGACCAGCCGAACCGCGTCCTCGACAAGTGCGCCAGGAACCGGATCGGGAGGAGAGTTGCCGGAATCGGATCGTGCCTCCGTTTCAATCATGGGTACATGATCTAGGACCGGCCCCGGGGGGTCTTGTACGATCAGCGCCCTGATGGCGGCCGAATTCGACAAGAGCCCTGCCAGCCAGCCGGTATTCGGCTGTCGACAGGAGATCCTGGACCTGTTTGACGCACTTCCCAACGTCATGTTCTGCATGAAGGGGACAGACGACCGCTACGTGGCGGTCAACCAGGCATTCGTCCGACGCTCAGGTCGCCAGTCGAGGCGAGACGTGGTTGGCACCCGCGCGTCTGACCTGTTCCCCGAGGCCCTGGCAGAGCACTACGAGGGCCAGGACGCCCAGGTATTCGCCACCGGCGAACCGCTGAGAAACGAGTTGGAGTTGATCCGGCGACCCGACCTGTCAACCGGCTGGTACCTCACGACGAAACTGCCGGTGGTCGAGAGCGGTGAGGTTGTGGGACTCGTCAGCGTGAGCCGCGACCTGGAGACCCCGAGCGAGGAGGGAATCGCCATGGAGTCCCTGACCCGGGTCGTGGACCTCGTCCAGGAACGGTTGGCCGACCCGATCCGGGTGGCGGACATGGCCGCGGCTGCCGAGTGCTCCGAGGACCAGTTGGAACGGCGGATGAAGAAGGTATTCGGCATCACGCCCAACCAGTACGTGCTGAGAGCGAGGGTCGACAGGGCTGCAGCCCGCCTGACCGACTCGGACGACCCGATCGCTGTCGTGGCGACCGAATGCGGGTTCTACGACCAGGCCACCCTCACCAGGCAGTTCGGGCGCCTCACTGGGGAGACACCAGCACGCTTTCGTACGACCCACAACGTCTGAGAGGGTCGCAAACCGGCGAGACTGACTGCAATGGACGACTATTCAGAATCCAATCAACCGATCCGGCTCGGCGACGAGGTGGCCGAGGCGCTGAATGCAGGTACACCGGTCGTGGCATTGGAGTCGACCATCATCGCCCACGGCCTCCCACGTCCCCGAAACCTGGAAACCGCACATGCCATTGAGGGAGCCATCCGCGCCGGTGGAGCCGTCCCAGCGACCGTGGCACTGTTGGACGGAGCGATTCGTGTCGGTCTTGATGGGGCCGACCTTGCCTGCATAGCGACTTCAGATGACGTAGTGAAGGTGAGCCTGCGTGACATGGGGTGGGTTCTGGCCGCCGGTCGTCCGGGAGCAACGACGGTCGCCGCCACCATGCTCGTAGCCCACAGGGCCGGAATCAGCGTGTTCGCTACAGGTGGAATCGGCGGCGTACACCGGGGCGACTCCGGTGATGTCTCTGCGGACCTGACAGCCCTCGGAACGATTCCCGTGGCTGTCGTTTGCGCGGGTGTAAAGGCGATCCTTGACATCCCCCGGACGCTCGAACACTTGGAGACACTCGGCGTGCCCGTCATTGGGCAGGGAACTGACGTATTCCCCGAATTCTGGACCCGTGGAACCAACCTGCCGACAACCACCCGTTCAGACGACGCTGCCAAAACCGCTTCGATCCTGGAGGCTCACTGGTCCACGGGCCTCACCAGCGGTGTCGTGGTCGCCGTACCTGTGCCAGCCGACCACGAGGCCGACCACCGGGTGATTCACAAAGCCATCAAGCTCGGCTTGCAAGAGGCAGCAATCGGTGAAGTGAGCGGGAACGCGATCACGCCGTTCCTCCTAGCCCATATCGCTGAATCCACAACCGGGGCGAGCATCGACACCAACGTCGCCCTGGTACTCAACAACGCCTCTACGGCCGCCCGAATCGCCGTCGAACTACAGACAACCCGAAGGCGGCACTGAGCGCATCTGATATGACCCACGAAAGAGTCATTGGTCGCAGGTGGCCCTAGTCAACTTTCAGGTGATGCCCTACCTGGTGTCGGTGCCCTCGAGTTCAGCGAGAGCTCCTAGTAATGGGGGAACTCCGAACTCTGTCACGTCGTGCTCGAGGAGTTCAATGGCCTTTGGACTGCCCTGACAGATCTCTTCGGCCAGTAGCACGTGGTTTTTCGCGAAGGTATCAACGGTGTGGGCACGACCAAGAAAAGACAACATGAACTGGAGGTCGTCCTGATAGCGGTCGTAAGTGTCAAGGAGACGGCTGTTCCCTCCTGTGGCGACGATGGACCGGTGGAAGTCGTTGTGGACCTCGATGACGGTGTGCCAGGGCGTGGTTTCGTCAAAGGATCCCAACAGCTTGGCGTGGGCCTTGAGCTCGGACAAATCAGCCCCTGTGCCAAGGAAGAGTTGCAGGGATCCCACTTCAATTACCTTCCGGGCCTCGAAGAGACGCTTGACTCTGTCAGGTGAAATCGGAGATACAAAGGCACCGCGATTACGTTCGTGGACCAGTAGGCCGACACTGACCAACTGTTCGATGGCAGATCGGACTGTGTAACGCCCGACCTCGAAGCGTTCCGCTATCTGCTCTTCGCGCAGCCAAGTTCCAGGCGCGATCTTGCCATCAAGCAACTCGTCTCGGATCTGGACCATGACCTTTTGGGCTGCACTATCTTTTCGCAAAGTGCCCCCTAGTCCCAGTAGCGGCAACGGCAGGACAAGTATTGTGTCACAAACTAAACCGTGTCACAATAGCGGATATGTTGAAATCGCTTCGGGCTGTAGTCCGGTTCAAGAAGTTCGAATCTGATCCCATCAAACGGCGCCTCTCTAAGGTGGCCAACATCGAGGATCTGAGAAATCTAGCCCGCCGGCGCCTCCCCTCAGGTGTGTTCGACTACATAGACGGAGCGGCTGAAGACGAACGGACCTACGACCGCAACGAGGCTGGATTTGCGAAGATCGGTTTTGCTCCCCGGGTACTACGGGGCAATGCTGAGATCGACACTTCTACCACCCTTATGGGTAAGCACCTGCCTGTGCCCCTTGTGCTGGCTCCCACCGGTTTTACACGGATCGCTCACTCTCAGGGCGAGCTTGCCGTGGCCCGCTCGGCAGCCCGCGCCGGGCTGCCCTATGCACTTTCAACTTTGGGGACACGCTCAATCGAAGAGGTCGCTGAGGCCGGAGATGGTGACAAGTGGTTC
>Ga0163108_10000202_pt1 | contig 45265 bp, 43 predicted proteins | sample Fk1155metaG_FD_109644 | JGI IMG/M metagenome (GOLD analysis project Ga0163108, IMG submission 109644) | Marine microbial communities from the Central Pacific Ocean - Fk160115 155m metaG | ecosystem: Environmental > Aquatic > Marine > Oceanic > Photic zone | place: The Central Pacific Ocean...
AACAGGTGTCACACCAATACCATAACCATAGGACATGGTGGCTTTTCCTATATCCCCCCATTCTGTGTGATGATGAAGTTGACCTCTGGATTCTCCAGGAAACCCATCGGTCACAAGAGATCCGAAGCCAAAATCACTCATCATTTCCCATAATTTATCAGATTCAAGGTTCAGAGCTATCCTACTCATCCCAGCATTTGATGATCTTTTCAGAACAGTAGGCAAATCAATAAAACCTAATTCATTTTTGTCCCTTATGGTTTTACGCCCAATTGTAACGGGGGAAGTATCAATAACACTTGATACATTATAAGCTCCTGTTTCAATTGCCCTAGCAATCACAAAAGGCTTAATACTAGACCCAGGTTCATACATATCTAATATTGCACGATTCCTCACTAATCCAGGGTCTATATATACTCGTTCATTATTATTAAAAGTGGGATGATTGACGATAGCTAAAACTTCACTGGTTAAAGCATCTAAAACAATAACACTCCCTGAATTTGCTTTGTACTCCAATATAGCTGACTTTAAGGCTTTATAAGCAATATACTGCAATCTTAAATCTATGCTTAAACGTACATCTTTGCCAGGTTTCGGTGACTTGATAACACCAACATTTTCGATATGCCTATTATATTTATCCTTTAAAACCTTCTTTCTTCCCGGTATTCCTTTTAACCAACCATCATACTGCAATTCTATTCCTTCTATTCCTTCTTCATCTGTATCCGTATAACCAAGTAATTGAGAAACTATTTCACCTGCAGGATAAGATCTTCGATACTCTCGATGAAAATTTAGATTGGGTATCTCCAGAGCCTTAACTTTTTCAGAGGTATTTATATCTACCTGTCTTTGTATGTAATGAAAATTTTTAGCTATTGAAACTTTAATAGAGTTACTTAGTTGCTCTGGATCTTTCTTTATTAGGTCCGCTAAATCATTGATTTGATCAGAATTAGCATTGAAACTTTTTGGCTTTATTGAAAGGCTGTCCACCGGAATACTAATAGCTAAAGGTTTGTCATTTCTATCGGTAATCATTCCTCGATATGCAGAAATTTCTACCTCTCTTACTTGTCTTAGATTACCTTGATTTATAAGAAAATCTTTATTGAGCACCTGCAAATAAGCTGCCCTCAATATTAATGCAAGCGAAAAAAAAATAAAACACCCAAATACCCAAAAAGAACGAACAATGAATCGCCTAGAAATCTCTCCTTTAGTCTCAGCGCCTCGTTTCATTGTTTTTTATATATATTCATTTTTTCTATAGATGGTTTTTGTAAGTTCAGGTATTCAATTGCCTGTTGTTCTACTCTCGCTGGTATCGCCCATTTATTTTCTTCAGATCTTAATTCACTCCACTCGATATTAAACTGGTCTCTGTCTGTTTTTAATGCTTCAAGTTCAATAAATAATTCTCGCGATTGATGTTTAATATAAATCAATGCTATTGCTGAAGATGAGCATAAAAAAACACTTAATAACAATTTAAACAAAGATTTATATATATTCATCTTGCTTAACTTCTTATAGGCAACAGTCAAATTACAAATTGAGAATCTATCCCAATACTGAGAATCACATCTAATTCATGCAAAATTAATCTGCTTGTCTTCTCAGAAAGGCAGGTACATTTAGCATGGATTCTTGATCCTCAACACCATCTCCTACAGCCTTTGGTCTTTGATTTATAGGCATATCAAGATCGTTATAATCCGGAATCTCTTTAGAAACCTCTTTCTCATCTTTCTTTATAATTCGCATCGGGGCTGACTGCGCCGCATGCTTTCCAAGGCCTGTTGCGACCACAGTTACTCTTACTTCATCCTTCATGGAAGGGTCAAGAGCTGAGCCAATAATTACTGTCGCATCAGAAGCAGCAAACTCTTTTATAGTATCTCCAATCTCTGAAAATTCACCAATTGTTATATTTGTATCAGAAGTCACATTCACTAAAATTCCATTTGCACCTGAAAGATTTACATCTTCTAACAACGGGCTTGAAATAGCAGCTTCTGCCGCTTCTCTGGCGCGACCCTCCCCAGATGATCTTCCTGTTCCCATCATAGCCATTCCCATTTCAGACATAACTGTCCTTACATCGGCAAAATCTACATTCATTGTCCCAGGAGTTGTTATTAATTCTGCTATCCCTTGAACTGCACCTTGAAGAACTTCATTTGCCGATTGAAATGCATCGATTAATGTACATTCACCGCCCAATACAGCAAGTAGTTTTTCATTAGGAATTGTTATCAATGAATCAACATACTTGCCAAGCTCAGCAATCCCATGATCAGCAATAGTCATTCTTTTTGAACCTTCCATTTCAAACGGGCGCGTAACAACCGCAACTGTTAAGATCCCTAGTTCTTTTGCAACTTGTGCCACTATCGGAGCGGCACCAGTACCTGTTCCTCCTCCCATGCCTGCTGTAATAAACAACATGTCTGCACCTTCTATTACTTCTACTATCCTGTCTCGATCTTCCATGGCAGCTTGTCGCCCAATATCTGGATCAGCACCTGCGCCCAGACCTTTAGTAATATTGCATCCGATTTGTAATGCCGTCTTAACCTTCGCTGTATTAAGCGCTTGCGCATCAGTATTCGCACAAACAAAATCAACACCCTCAATACCTGTATTCACCATGTGCGAGACAGCATTACCGCCACCGCCACCGACACCAATTACCTTAATTACCGCGCTTTGACTGTGTGCATCCATTAATTCAAACATGTGACAATCCTCCATTATCCTTTAATATTATATTCGCTCTGCTACTCTCAATACCGCACTACGACTTCTTACATTTACATTAATTTCTTCTATTGATGCTCTTACTGCTTTACCTATTACTCTTAATTTAGGTTGAAATTCAACTGGCACATTTGGCATGCCTCTATATTGTTCTGCTTCTTTTGCTGCATTCCTCATAAATCGCTTAACAATCCGATCTTCTAGAGAATGAAAGCTGATAACACAAAGACGTCCTCCTTTCTTTAGCACCTCAAGGCTAGTGCTTATCGCAAGCTCCAGTTGTCTTAATTCATCATTGATAAATATACGAATAGCTTGAAAAGTTTTTGTTGCCGGGTGTTTTTTAAAGTGTATTTTTGGGATAGCTTCTGTTATCAAATCTACCAGATCAAGGGTTGTTCTTATTGGCTTCGAGGCTCTATTCTTTATGATGGTCTTTGCTATTCGAGATGCAAACTTTTCTTCTCCATACTCAAATAAGACACTTCGTAACTCTCGTTCAGTGACTTTTGAAAGCCAATCAGCTGCACTTTTCCCTTTGGTGGGATCCATTCGCATATCTAATGGCCCATCTTTCTGAAAACTAAATCCACGTCTTGCTTGATCCAATTGAGGAGACGACACGCCTAAATCAAGCAAAACGCCATCAACCTTTTCCGTCAAAGATCTCTCTCTTACTATATTGCTTATTTCCGACATGTTTTCCTTAATTAGTTTAAAACGAACGTCATCTTTAAATATTTGATCTAATTCATCTATGGCTTGAGGGTCACGATCAATTCCAATCAAAGCGCCATTTTTGCCAAGAATCTTTAATATTTCCTTACTATGGCCCCCTCTTCCAAAAGTTCCATCTATATAAAATCCATCTTTTTGTATTTCTAAACCCTTTATTACTGCTTTAACTAATACCGGGGTATGAGTTTGCTTTTTCTGTTTAGTCACTCGAACTTCTAGAGAGACAATGTATCAAGCTCATTAGAAAGACCTGCCTCATCCTCCATACTCAACCAAGAATCTCGTTTTTTATTCCATGACTCGTCATCCCATAACTCAAATTTATTACCCTGGCCAATCAATATGGATTGACGGTCAATACTTGAAAACTCTCTTAATTCTTTTGATAACAATATTCTGCCATTACCATCCATCTCTATTTCAGTTGCATAACCCACCATCAATCTTTGTAGTCGTCTGGCTTGTTTATTTAGACTGGGTAAGCGCATCAATTTTCTTTCAATCTCCTCCCAATCTGGATAGGGATAAACAAGCAAGCAATAATCCTTATCAACTGTGACTACCAGTTGGCCGTCACAACGAGAAATAATACGACCCCTGTAACGAGTTGGCATAGCCAACCGTCCTTTCGCATCTATCGTTACTTTTGTTGCTCCACGAAACATCATTTTCATCTAAAATATGTTGGTTTAGATATAACTTTAAACCATAATATCCCACTTTTTTCCACATAATGACACTATATTGATGACGATAATGTGCGTCAACCCATCAAAATGGAATATTCCTTTTTAGTACAGTAACTTAGGGTATTTTTGATGAAAAATTATCAAAAATACAGAATAGATTTGGAGCTATAAATCAATCACTTAAAGATTATACCTAAACTACAATATTTAATTGATTTTGCTAGAGAAATTTAATTACTATCAAAAAAAATCCAACTCATTTGTACAGAATTTTGCGCGAATTATAACTTCATACAAATTAATTAATAGATAAGTTATTGATTTATTTATTAAAAGTAAAAGTAAGAGTTGACCATAAGCCGGGTTCTGTCTAGGGCAATCATTCATCTGGGATAGTTGTCACCAACTATCTCTAGCAACCTACCCAGGAGTTCGTTCGGAACAGACGATTTGATATTAAATCAATAACTCCTCTATTTGGTCTTGCTCCAAGTGGGGTTTTCCATGCCATAAATGTTACCATTTATGCGGTGCGCTCTTACCGCACCTTTTCAACCTTACCGGTACAAAAGTACTTAGGCGGTATATTTTCTGTGGCACTTTCCATGAGTTTGCACTCTCCAGGTGTTACCTGGCACCTTGTCCGAAGGAGCCCGGACTTTCCTCTATTGTTTCAAATGAAACAGCAGCGATTGCCTGGTCAACTCTTACAAATTATAGATTACCTATTTAGTAATAAAAAATATAGGCTTGCACCCAAGAATATCAACTAATATATATTCTCATTAATTACCAAGGTATCTGCTCGCCATTGTACCTATAAAAAGCACCTGATTTATCAAGAGTTAAGTCTATAATAAGCTTTCTCATTCCTGAAACACTGATTTTAGGGGTTATTGGGGCTTTTTCTCCACCCATCCGAGTGCTGACCCAACCCGGACAATATATCCCAATCTTTATTCCTTCTTCCTTAAGCTCCTTGGCAAGACTCGCCATAACCATATTTACAGCGCATTTAGAAGTTCTGTATGCATTAATTCCTGATTCAGCCTCCAATAGAGAAGCAACACTACTAGATATAGTGACAACTTTCTTTTCACTACCAGCTCGTAGATGCTCGATAAATGATTCGGTAATCTTAAATGGTGCCAAAGTATTAATATTTAATATCTTTCTCCATATATCATAATCCATATGCCCGAAACTCTGACGCAGGTCATTATCGGTCATTGCTTTTGGGCCAAACAGGCCAGCATTATTAATTATAATATCTATTGGAAAATCCTTTAGTTTCTCAGATAACACATCGATACATAAGAAATCTGATACATCTGCTATCTCAATACGGACATTTCTATCTTTTGAGAGTGAATTTAGAGCACCTATATCGTCATCAGTCCGAGAAACAGCAATCACAAAATTTCCTTCTGAGCTATATTGTCGAACAAACTCCAAACCAATCCCTCGGTTTGCTCCGGTTACGAGAACTGTTTTCATTAATTATTCCTTTGTATTAAATACAAGTATTACATTCCCTGTTATTTGACCGTATAAATCATAACCTGATGTAACGATTAGATGATTACCTGCAATTATTGGGCCATCAGAATCTATAGAACCTCCATTGGCAACCACTTTATTCACTGTATCAAAAGATCTAGCCGTATTATATGACCAAAGAATATCGCCATTATCCGAAGAAATAACTTCAATCATACCATTCATACTTCCAACCAATATCATACCTTCTACGCTTGATGCTGCAGCTGAATATGAAGCATAGCATTTAAATGCCTCTTGTTTACAAACTGGAAACGCAGGTTTATACCATTGATGATCTCCATTCTCGATGCTTAACGAGTGCAGTCCAGGTCTTGGCTCTCCTTGAATATCAATCTGTTCCGGTAAATCACCAATTGGAACATAAACATTTTTTGAATCAACGGTCATGCCCCAGTGAATACCACCCTTTTTTCCACCTCGCCCCACACGTTTTTGCCAAAGAATATGTCCGCGCCGATCAGGGTCAAGACCATATACCATTCCTGATTTTTGTCCTACTAGTAATATGTCTCTACCCTCATCGAGTTTCGAAAGGATTATTGATGCACCGATATCAAAGTCAGGACCATGTTCTCCAGGACAGTTTATTTGATTGGTCACACATCCTGCATTCCATATATCATTAGAAATTGTTTGCTGAGACCATACAATTTCACCAGTACTCATTTTAACAGCAACAACCGCATCACTAAGCTCACTTGAAGGGTGAGAGTAATTCTGTCCAACACCAATATACAAAAGGCCACGCCTAACATCTATAGTTGGTGTGCTCCAGACTGGTGCTCCAGAAGGTCCGTATAATGAAGTACCTGTAATATTAAATCCGGTTTTTTGTGGCTCTGGAACTGTATACATTCTCCATACCTGATCACCATTCTCAATATCTAGTGCTATCATGCCTCCACGGAAAGAACAGCACTCATATTCTGAATTAATAGCGCTTATTACCTCCGTAGACGATAAAGGAATAAACAAGAGGTTTTGATATGTTGCCATGGATCCAGTAATTGTAGTTGTAGGGTGATCAGCCACATTCTCTTTCCATTGTAAATTTCCATTTCTTCTATTTAATCGATAAATATTTGAATCAAAATCCGAAAACAATACACTGCTCTTGTCATGGGATAATACAATTGAGCCTCTTACTTCAGATTCAGCTTCGTATGACCACCATATGCATCCATTCTTAAGTGACAATGCATAAACATGACCAGATTGACTGCCAACGAAAATTGCATCTTCGGTAACGAGAGGTTGCGAACGCACTCTCACTGCATCCTTGAATCCAAATGCCCAACTTAGATGTAACTGTTTCAGATTTCCTGTAGTGATATTGCTTTTTGACTGTAAACGAGAATTTGACAACCCATTGCCCCATCCAGACCACAAGACCTCTGAGTTGATTTTAGGAGAACCAAGACAATTATTGCTGTTATTTGACTTACTGATTGATTTCTTATCCATAGATAAGAAATCAATCAAGGTATTTAACTCATACTCTCTTAATTTATCGCCTACTTCTTGCATTGAGCCAGAAGCTAAAGAATCTTGAATCCCCGCCTTACCCAAAGACTTTATAGCATTAATATCAGGGGCTCGGAGTAATTCATTCTCATGACAACTTGCACAATAATTTTTATATATCTCTTCGCCAGGATCATCGGCAAATAGACTAGAAACAAAGAAAAGACTTGCAAAAAATAGACAAAAAAAATGTTTTACCATGGAATCTCTGTGCCATCATTATTTAAGAAGACCCCAGTTCCAAAATTATCCAATGAGTCAATAACCGTCATCATTTTATTGACACTTTCTGCTGGAGTTAAAGATTCAAAACCATAATCAAAATCCTTTTTCTTGCTTGCCTCCTCAATTGACATTCCAAATGCTTGGTGCATCATTCTCGTTTGAACTGAGCCGGGGAACAACATAGCAACAATCACACCTTGATCTTTTAACTGCATAGCAACAGTTCTCATTGCCATATTTACGGCTGCCTTGCTAATTGCAAGGGAAGGTAATGGGGTGGATGTATCGCGCAAACCTATTGATCCAATAACACTGGACAGTACAACAATTTGCTTCCTCTCACTGATGAATATATTTTCAGCAAAGGCCTCTGAAACTTTCAACGGTCCAAAAACATTTACTGACATAAGCTGATTAAATGTTTCTCTATCGATATCACCCCAAACTTGTTTATCTCTATCTCCTAATAAGCCGGCATTATTTATGAGTAAGTCAATCGGTTGATTTTTCATTTTAACTGCCAAAGCATCAATTTCTTTTTGATCAGTAACATCTAATGCCTCAATCAAAATATTTTCATATTTATCTGCCAGGGCTTGGAGGTCATAATCATCTTCAGGTGAGCGACTTGTGGCTATAACTTTCCAGTCACGCTCAGCATATTGAGCAACAAACTGAAGCCCTATACCCCGATTAGAGCCAGTTACAAGAACTGTTTCTGCAGTTGCTATTTGGCTGAAAATAAAAAAATAAAACAATACAAGCTTACGAATCATGAATCCCTCCTGTTTGCCCTCCATTTTAAGAAGGAGTGAATATTAATAAAGTAAATTAAAATCTTATTTTAAGTTAAGAAATAATGCATTACTTCTTTTTCTGAGACAACGTCACCATATTTGGCATTCATATCAAAAAGGCTTGCTTCATGAGGAGCATGATGTCTATCGCCACATGCATCTTCAATAACAATCGGTCTAAAACCATAAGAAATAGCATCAACGCAAGTAGCTCTTACGCAACCGCTTGTTGTTAATCCTGTAATAATTAATGTATCAATATTTAATGTTGTTAAGTTTGATAGTAATGATGTTCTAAAAAAAGCACTGGGAAATTGTTTTGAGATAATTTTCTCATCAGGCCTAACATCTAAAGAAGCTGGCCATTCTGCCATCGGACTTCCAATAATAAAATTACTTAAAACAGGAACTTTTTTAAAGAAGGCCCCACCATTCTTGCCATCTTTCTCATAAATAACATTAGTATAAAAAATTGGAATATTCTCATCTCTAGCTGCATTACGAATACGTAATGCTGATTCAAGGGCTTCTTCTACATCAGCATATAGTGGACACGCTTCATCAAAATACGCTTGTACGAAATCAATCAATATTAGAGCTGGTCTCTCTCCAATACCAAGGGAATTAGCAAAAGCAAAATTATAATTTAAATCTAATTCTTCATTCATTTCGTTGCCTTATAGCTATCATAATAAGGATCATAACAGTTTAATTCTTGAATTAGCAGACAGTATTATGCAAAAGAAATACAAGCAAATAGTAAAATTAATCTTAATCAATACAGAACAAATTGATAACATCTAGTATGTAACCAAAATAAACACAAAATCCTAATGCATCAATCACAAGTCATCGCAATTACATTAATTTTCTATCAATTCTTATTAATATCTATTGGTTTATGGGCATCAAGAAGAATAAAAAATAATATTGATTTCCTGTTGGGTGGAAGGCAACTTGGTGCGTGGGTTGCTGGATTGTCCTATGCAGCAAGCACCTCTTCTGCTTGGGTGCTACTTGGATTCAGTGGCTTTGTATTCAAATATGGATATTCTGCGCTCTGGATGATGCCGGGAATTTGGGGTGGTTATGTCGTTATGTGGCTTATGCTTGGGCCAAGAGTAAGAGAAGAATCAAGCAAAAAAAAATGGGTTACACCCACTGATTTTATTTGTGCAAATCTTAAAGATTCCGAAAAAAAGAGAATCGCTAGCCTAGCTGCCCTGCTAATAGCATTTTGTTTTATTTTCTACATAGCAGCGCAATTTGATGCGGCTGCTAACGCGTTTATAAGTAACTTTAATATGACTCCAGGAACAAGCCTTCTTCTTGGCGCTACGATTATCCTTATCTATTGTGTTCTAGGAGGTTTCTGGGCTGCAAGTTTAACTGACACAATGCAAGCTATAGTGATGATATTTGCAGCTATTACTGTTTCAGCGGTAACAGTAATAAAGGCTGGAGGATACGAAACAATAGTCAATTCCCTATCATTAATAGATAAGGATTATACTGATTGGTCAGGAGGATATTCTGGTTTTCTGTTACTCGGATTTCTTGCAGGTGTAATTGGAATTGGTAGTGGAACTTTTGGTCAACCTCATCTATTGGCCAGATTAATGGCAGTTAAAGGTGAAAAAGAATTAAGAATGGGTTTTACTATAGCTATTATTTGGGTAATTATTATCTTTTGTGCCATGGCTCTCTTAGGCCTCTCTGCTAAAAGCATACTTGGTGATATCAATTCTGGTGAAGAAATATTTTATTTGATGGCAGAAGATCTTCTTCCACCTATTCTCGCTGGTATTGTAATTGCATCAATATTATCTGCGGTAATGTCCACAGTGGACTCATTACTCCTTGCGTCATCCTCAGCAATATCTCATGACTTAGGTTTATCAAGAATATTTAAGTTAAATCGATTAACAATATCAAGAATTGTAATGACAATGATTGTTTGCTCTTCAACTATCCTTGCATGGATGATTCCAGACAGTATTTTTAATCGAGTCTTATTTGCTTGGAGTGCTCTAGGAGCAGCATTTGGTGCAATTGTAGTCTCAAGGGTATTCAATTATGAGCCGACATATAAAGCGAGATTATGGAGCATAATCATTGGTTTTAGTAGCACTGTATTGTTTTATACATTCGGAAACATCCCCCCTGAAGAAACCAAAAATCAAATATATGGAATATTGTCAATACTCGGCAATCTTCCTGGTGATCCATTTGAACGATTGATTCCATTTCTATTATCTTGTTTTGTTATTTTATTTCTTTTTAAGAAAAGAAGAGCCTAAGAAATAGAATTTTAGATAATTAAGATCAGCAATACTGAAAAGATATTTATTATTTAGATGAATTATTTATTTATGACTAAAATCTCTATATTTCCCCAAAAATAAAAGAGGAACTGCACCCACAATAAATAAAACTGCAGAAATTTTCAGCATTGTGTCATAGCTTCCTGTTGCGGAATAAGATCTCGCAAAGAGCCATGGGCCAAAACCGGATCCAATTGCAAAAAAGCCATACAGCAGCCCATATATAGAAGAATAATTAAGTTGACCGAAATACCGGGAAACAAGATAAGCCATCAAATCGTATTCAACACCAGCTGCTAAGCCCAACAAAAACATTGCAAAGAACGCTGTCATTATGGATAAATCAGGTTGCACCATTAAAAATAGTGAGAATGCAGGTAAACTAAGAATTATTGCAGCTACAGCAGGCGCCCAGAAATAATCCAACAAGAATCCCCCCAAAACTCTTCCTATAATGACAGAAGGGAAACCCACAAAACTTGCTAAAGCTATTGCCTCTGTCACAGTAAAACCTTTAGAGCCAAACATTTCTTCAAGATTCGGTATTGGGCCGCCTACTGCAAATGAAACTGGAAGGAAGGAATAGCCAATTAACCAAAAGCGCCAATCTCGGATAGCTTCATAAGCTGTCATTCCGCTTAGCTTTTTCACCTCCAACTGATTTCCAACACTAACATCTTGAATATCCAATTGCTCTTCACTTGCTTCGTGCAAAAAGAACCATGCTACGGGAAAGGCAATCAAGAGTGGTAATAACCCTACTCCAACATAAGCCAAACGCCATCCAAATTGGTCAATTAAAGTTGCTGCATAGATCTTTGCGAGAGGTCCAAATATTCCAGTCCCAATAAGAGACATACCTAAAGCCAATCCACGTCTTTTTGTAAACCAACTGTTAACTGCGCGTGTCCATGTAACAGGCAGAGTTCCAGCGCCTGTGACGGCAATCATAATCCAGCACAAAAGATATACACTTATAGATCCAGTATTAAGTGAAAACCCCATCATCGCTAACGAAAAGAGTGGTATAGATGTTAATACCACTTTTCTTACTCCGTATTTATCCGCGAAATAGCCTGCCACAGGACTCATGACTAAAGCGCCCAGTATTAAGATTGGCAAGCCACGCATAATCTGCTCAACAGACCATCCAAATTCATTTGCAAGAGGAGCAACAAATACACCAATAGTATAAAAAGGTAACGGAGACAGACCGAAACCAATGCCCAATGCAGAAGCAAATACTGACTTCCATCCCAAACGAAACTCTCCAAAACCTACAGCCATAATTTATACTCTTTATTTAATTACTTAGAAAAATATTTATCTTTTTTAGAAAACTGGCTTAAAAACACCAAACCAAGCCACTGTAGCTATACCAATCCAATAAAAATAGGCAAGAAGTCTTCCAAAGGCCAGAGATCTTGATAACCGATTCTCAACCTCTGAATTTGGGCCCTCAGCATCCAGTATCCTAAATAACACTACCCACTCTCTCATTATAAATCTCAGTAACAAACCAATAACAAGCAATAAAGCATAAATTATTGCCTTTGCGGCATACCAAGATGCAGTAAATGGCCAACCTGTCATTAAAGAGTAACTTCCGAAGCCGATCAAGAGAGGAATAATCACATAACGAACAGCTTCATCTATTTTTGTATAATACAAACCCTTATCGGTGCCACGATAACGAAACGCAGTAAACGTAATAGATAACCAAATAATCACGAATAGCCACATTGGTATAATCCAATCTGCTCCTAATGGGTGATATGTCATTATACTACCCATATGCAAACCAAGCGGTAACAACAAAATAATTCCAGTTCTCGGAAGAATATCAATCAAGTAAGCAGTTTCCATGTGGCGTCGTCTTTCTTCAAGGCTTAATTTAATGTCTGTGACTGGCCGTGATGCATTAAAAACACCCCATTCACCTCCTAACCAATATGCCATTGCAAGTATGTGTGCCCATTTTAAGAAAAGATATGTACCCATAAATTATGTCCTTTAAAAATTATCTTTAATCTAATTCCTCAAAAAATTCTAACCAGATTCCACCAGGCCCTCTCACTGCCATTAGATTAACCTCTCCATATGGTTCAAGTTTAACTTTTATCGGAGAGTAAATAACTTCAATTTGTTTCTCCATAGACAGTTGATAAACAGCGCCAATATCAAAAACTGGAAATCTTAGCATCAGAATTCCTAAATTAGGTGGAATTGCACGTGAAGAGAAGTCTTTTCCATTTGCACCATCAAAATTGAGAATTTCGACTGAACCTTCGTTCGCTCCATTTGGATGAAGAATAAATACTTCTCTGCTTATTTTAGTAGTAAGGTTATGTGGCAACCCCAAAACATTAGGTCCTTCTTTGGTACTGGCGCCTTTGTGTTCAAGGTAAGTTTGAAAACCCAGTTTATTTATATAGAAATCTTTAGCTTCTTCTATGTCATTTACAACCTGAGTGGCATTGAATATTCTACTCATCTCCTTTAAGTTTGGCCAACCTTCAAGTGGCGGTTGTACTCGCTCTATCATGGCAAAAACAATCCCATCAGGACCTCTCGGCAGCCACTCTTTTACAATAAATGGACCGAAACTAAATTCAACTGGATCATTAACTGATTGCCAATTATATTGTTGTAACTCCCTGAACTTTTTTTCCATATTAAGCACACGGAAATTCACATCAAAGATTCCACCCGTGTCCCAACTTTGAGCGCTGGATCTAATTTGAGCTTGATCGACTCCCTTAAACTTGACGAGTCTAATAAAACCTCGATCGGCTCCCGAGTTACCCATGACAACTTCATTCGCACTGGCATTCTTTGACAAGGAATAGGCATCTAAAATTTTCTCAGAGACTTGACCTTTGCTGAGAATGTCCCATCCAGCAACTTTCTGATAAAACTTAACTGCGGAATCAATATCTGAGACACTCAATACAGCCTCTTTATATCCTTCGGAAAAAATAGGATGTGTCTCTGATGTATCAGGCAACACATTTCCAAAGACAAATAAGTTAATAATAATTAGGAGTAATTTATGACGCATTCGGTCTTATCTCTTCAGCATTATCCCATATTACTCCACCCATCCAAGAGCCTGCAGCAGGTGTGGCATTGAGTATTCTCAATTTTCCATATAATCCGCGATTAAAATATGGATCATTATTAAGAAAGCTTCTTAATTCATTTTCATTTTCTGAAGTGACAAGAAAGAAACTACCAATAATCTTTTTCTTATCCACAAGGCGAAGTGGTCCACATGTAAGATATCGCTCATAATTCTGTTCAATAAATTCCAAATGCCCATCTAATGATGAATTTCTAATATCTCTATGATTCTCATCATCATAAGCGAGCACAAGAAACACCTGATCTGTTATTTTTTCTATCGAGGGAGCAAATTTTGCCATATTTATAACCGAGTTCCATTAATCTGTGAAGATGGCATAATGTTATATCAAAATACTATTTGATATAACAGCATTCTAGAAAATAATTAATTTACGATTAGATATAATGACTGGTATCTCAAAAAATCTTATAAAGAAGAGCTATACTTCATGGAGGCACGGGCAATTACATTGCAGGGGCATCTATCCTTCAGATCCAGTTAAACCACCTGTTGTCTGTTTACACATGAGTCCGAAATCGGGTCAATCTTATCACGAGATTCTTCCCTACATATCAGATCGACAACGAGTTGTAATCGCACCAGATTATCCCGGACACGGTGAATCTTCCTTACCGCCAGCAGATCCTCATGTAACTATTGAAGATTTCTCTGAATCCATTTGGAATGTTATAGATGATTTGATTGGTGATCAGCCAGTACATCTAATTGGTCATCACACCGGATCAATGGTTTCTGTGGAATTAACAACACAACAATCTCATCGTGTTATAAGTTTGATAAATATTGCTGCGCCTTTGTTTTCAGATGAAGAGCTTGCAGAATTTTGTGCCATGTTTGCTCCCATACCAATAGATGAGAAAGGAAATCGATTCAGAATCATGTGGGAAAGAATTATGTTTCATAGAGGACCAGGAATGACGCTCCAAATGTGTGCTGATTCGATGGCTGAAAATTTGAGAGCGGGAGATTATTATGAATGGGGGCATGAAGCTGCTTTTGCTTACGCAAAAGATTACATATCCAACCTATCTGAAATTGAAAAACCCGTTTTAGTAATGAATATTAATGATGATACATATGAACATACAAAAAGAATTGATCCTATTTTAAAGAATGGAAAACGAATAGATTACCCACACTGGGGGCATGGTTTCCTTAGCGCTTTTCCTGAAGACGTGGCATCAGAAATAAAAAGATTTCACACTAAAATTGAACAACAAGATTAAAGAACCTTTATTTAACATGAGATATATCAATGAAAGTACGTAATCCAAAAACAGGTGATTATGATTATGAAATAAAAATCGCTCAGAGCGAGCAAATTAATGATCAAGTCAAGAAATCAAGAATTGCACAAAAAGAATGGTCGAAAAGACAACTAAGTGAAAGGATATCAATACTGCATGATTTTAAAAATAAACTGAAGAATAACAACGAAATGATTGTAAGTACCCTTAGTATTGATACAGGCAGAAACGTTATTTCTCAACGGGAATTGGATAGTTTATGTGGAAGCATTGACAGATGGTGTAATAGCGCTCCTTTGTACATTGATGATTCCGAGAATGCCGCAAAGTCGCTACCACACATTTCTATAAGGAAACATCGAGATCCATTTCCTATTTTAGGAATTATAAGTCCTTGGAATTTTCCCTTATTATTATCTTTCATAGATGCTATACCAGCGCTACTTGCAGGATGTGCTGTAATAATAAAACCCAGCGAGATCACACCCAGATTTGCAGACCCCCTCAAAGAGACGATAAATAAAATCAGTGAACTTGAAAATATAATTTCATTTGTTATGGGGGGTGGCTCCACAGGTGCAGATCTAATAAGTTTTGTCGACATTATTGCTTTTACAGGGAGTGTTTCTACTGGAAAGAAAGTTGCTCAATCGGCTGCAAAATCATTCATTCCAGTATGTCTCGAACTTGGTGGAAAAGACCCAGTTATTGTTATGGATGATAGCGACCTTGAGAGAGCAACAACAGCAATATTGAGAGCTTCCACCGTCGCAACGGGACAAGCTTGTCAATCACTTGAAAGGATTTATGTCGACACATCATTGCATGATGCTTTTATTAATTTAATTACTGAAAAATCAAAGAAATTAGAATTAAACCTATCTGAAAATGATAACGGCGTGATAGGCCCCTTAATCTTTGAAAAACAAGCAGAAATTATTTCGAATCATATTAAAGATGCAATCAATAAAGGTGCAATTATCCATTGTGGCGGTGAAATCGAAAATCACATGGGGGGTTTATGGATTAAGCCAACCGTTATCAGTAATGTCAATCATGATATGAATATCATGACAAAAGAGACATTTGGACCAATCATGCCAATAATGGCATTTGGCTCAATTGATGAAGCGATTAACCTAGCAAACGACTCTAAATATGGGCTCTCTGGAGCAGTGTTTAGTGGTGATGAAGATCGTGCAATTAGTGTTGCAGAACAAATCCATTGTGGAGGAATGAGTATTAATGATGCTGGATTGACCTCGATGATCTTTGAGGAAGAAAAAAACACATATAAAGAATCTGGTATGGGTCCCTCCAGAAACGGAGCAGAGGGTTTCACGAGATTTTATAGAAAAAAAGCGCTGTTTATAAATCGAGGAGATGTCACCTCGATGGAAGACATGTATAAACGATAGAAAATGAATATAAGGGGACAATAATGAAATATTCGAAAGTCATAACGCTTCTAATTTTCTTAATAGCAGGTAATTTAAACGCTGAAGAAATGGAGCTTAGTGGTGAAACAGCATTTTTCGCCTATCAAAAGATGATCTGCGGAACAACTGATGAAGGTATTACTAGATACGGAACTTGGGAAGGCAAAGCATACAGTCGTGTTCAAGGTGAAAAAGACAGACACATCTTCAACGTTATAGGAATAAATATTAGACAATGCCTTAAAACGAATGATGAGATCCAAGGTAGAGGATTCAAAAGTGTTTCACGTGAGATACAAATGTATCTTGATCCAAAAACGAATCAAATTATTGACGTATGGAAAAATCCCTGGACTGGTAAAGATATTTCAGTTCTTCATGTCGCTAATGACCCTGTTAACATGCGTGCCATCAATTATGAATTCGACAAAGAAGGTCAATCAACAAGAACAATGAAGGTAAGGAGGTATGCTGATGTAATTGCTTCTCCAGCCGAAATACCTCTTTTTTATAAGAACGCTTTAGGTGGAGAATACCAAAAATATGTTGGCGGTATGTATCATGCAATGGAAATATTCAATAGTTTCTACAATGCAGAAAAGCTCTTAGATAATACTATTAAAAGTATCGAAGAATCCCACGGAGGTTGGACCCGCGTTGCGCAATGGCTTCCATGGATGGAAATGGGCGATAAGCCTGGTTTAATGATATTTAATGCGAGTGTGTTTAATACTTTTGAATTAGATAGAGTGCCTGAGAGATTAATTAGTGTAATAGAAAATCGCTATCCACTATACATCAATCCGCCCCCTTTGAACGATGGAAGACCTAATGAAACTTCTTGGACTGTTTTCAAAAAGAAATTGATTTCTGAAAACTAAATTAAGTGAGAGAAAAATGAAAAATATTATAAAAAGAACCACGCTCTTCGTTCGCGATATGGAGCTGTCTAAATCATGGTATGAGGATGTACTCGGTTTAAGTGTCTGGATGGACGATGTTGTTACGCTATCAGGTACTGGTATGCCAGCTGGTGGTGTGGGTGACAAAGTTAGACTGATAATAATGAAGGCCGAGGATTCTGCCATTGGAATGATTGGCTTACTTCAATGGATCGACCCTAAATTACCAGCCCCTGCAAAAATTCCAAAGACTGTTACCTATGGTAATCCAACCTTTGTTTTGTCATCAGATGATGTTCAAGTTATTGCTGACAAAGCAATTGAATACGGAACTCACGTTCATGCTGGACCAACAGAATGGTCAATACGAGGTCAAAACGGGAAAATGAAACATTTTCTTGGATTGTTTTTATTTGATCCAGACGGTTATTTTTACGAGATCAATCAATTAGTTCGTGAAGAGTAACAAAATTTTGACATCATTAAATGAACAAAAAAATTGTCAATGGAGAATTGCTAAGAGACCTAATGGGAATGTTATGGAGGAAGATTTCGCTTATCACGAAGCAGACATCCCTTCAATTAATAACGGTGAAATATTACTAAAAACACTGTATCTGAACATAGCTCCAGTGATGAGAATGTATATGTCAGGGGATGAAATTGCTGGTGAACATCGACTTGACATAGGTGATGTTATTCATGGCCGTGGAGTTGCTGAGATCGTCCAATCTAAACATCCCAAATATCAAATTGGCGATATATTGCATGGCCAGATTGGATGGCAATCATACAAGAAAACAAAAGTTACAGAAAAAGAAAAGTTTCGAAGACTAGGTGATTACGGTATTTCATACTCTGTTGGTCTAAGTACTCTCGGTATGACCGGTTTTTCTGCTTATTTTGGCTTCATGTCATGCGGCAACCCAAAAGAGAATGAAACCGTAGTAGTCTCAGGTGCTGCAGGGGGAGTTGGCTCAAACGTCATACAATTAGCAAAAATGATGAATTGCAGAGTTATAGGAATCGCTGGGAGTTCGGAAAAATGTGATTTAATAAAAGAATTGGGTTGCGATGAAGCCATCAATTATAAGAATGAAAATGTTCGCGATGCAATAGAAGAATACTGTAGTAGTGGAATCGATATTTATTTTGATAATGTTGGTGGTGAAATTTTATCAATCTGTTTGGATAATTTAGCTCAAAATTCAAGAATAGTTTTATGCGGCTCAATATCAGAATACCTTAATAAAGAACAATACAGCTTGAACAACTATACAAAATTAAGAAAAACAAATTCATCCATGCGTGGATTTTTTATTTACAACCACGTAGACGAATTTGATAAAGCAGAGGATGATCTTATCCGGTGGATTAAAGATGGAACTATAACGCCTCTAGAGTATATTTATAATGGTTTTAAGAATATGCCAAATGCTCTGGCTGGCATTTACAATGGAAAAAATTCTGGGGTAGCATTATGTCGGGTAAGGCGAGGCCCATACGATAAATAGAAACAAGTAAAGGAAGAAGGAAATGAACGAAGATACTAAAGAGTACGTGAGATTTCAGCGATCAAATAATATTGTCTCTGATCTAGAAAAATCTTTGAAATTGTATTGTGATGTTCTTGGGTTTAGTAATCAATATGAATCAGATGCTCCCGATGATTCTTATTCTTACAATGTATTTGAGATAGATAAAGAAAAAAAAATACGTTGGGCTGTCTTGGGAACGCCAGATCAATTAAGGGTTATGGCATTAACCGAAATCCAAGATGCAGAGTTACAAGATGTGCCTTTGCCAAGACGCAGCGCCATCGTGATTGAAGTCGGAAACATTGATCGAGTTGTGGGCGAAGCAACAAAACTTGGATGTGTAATTCATCCTGAAGATAGGTTAGAAACTCATGATGGGCGTATCGGTAGAGAAGTAGGAATTATTGATTTCGATGGCAATCTTATCGTCATTTACCATATTCCCAAAAATACAAGTTAAACATAAAGGAGAATTCTTTTGAATAAAGAAGGCAGAGATTATCCAAGCGGGAAGTATGCATGGTATATGGTTGTCATACTAACCATCGCTTACATTCTCTCATTCATCGATCGCTACATACTTGGACTGTTAATTGAACCGATAAAAGCAGATTTAGGTCTTACTGATACTGAAATTGGTTTGTTACTCGGATTTGCGTTTGCGATCTTCTATGCCACTATGGGTCTGCCATTAGGGTATTTAGCGGACAGAAAAAGAAGAACATGGTTAGTAGCTGCAGGAATCACAGTATGGTCTGCCGCCACAGCAGCTTCCGGTCTAGTAAAGAATTTTTTACAACTTTTCATTGCTCGCATGACAGTTGGTGCTGGCGAAGCGACTTTGAGTCCCTGTGCAATGTCTATGATTTCAGACAGCTTCCCACCAGAAAAAAGAGGTAAACCAATCGCTTTTTATACCGCAGCATTATCATTAGGTGCTGGAATAGCTTCCCTCATAAGCGCGGGTATTCTAAATTGGGCTAAATCTGAGCCTAATCTGGTATTTCCAATGATTGGTGAAGTCGCTCCGTGGCAATTCACATTTCTCGTGGTGGGCCTTCCAGGTCTTCTGTTAGCGGTCCTATTCCTATTTATGAGAGAACCTAAACGCGTTGGAAAAAATGCCGCAGATGATAAGAGCATCACTTTTGGTGAAACTTTCAAGCATGTTAAGAAAAGATGGAAAATCTATGGCAGTTTTATTGTGTTTGTCTGCTTAATGATTGTTTGTGCTTATAGCCAAGGATTCTATGCGCCAATGTTTCAAAGGACATGGGGATGGGAGGCCGAAAAGTATGCCGTTTGGAACGCAGTTGTATTGCTCGCTGTGGGGCCCTTAACAGTGAATGTTGCGGGGTGGCTAAGTGACAAGATGCACTCTGAGTACAACCGAAAAGATGCCCCTTTATTAATTGTTATATTTGGTGCTTTCGTTCTGGTTCCAACTGGAATCGCTGCGCCTCTTATGCCAAGCCCTGAAATGGCTATGGCTGTAATCGCTTTGAATACCTTGGGTATCGCCGCTACCTCAGCAACATCTGTAACGGCTCTACTTAATATTACGCCTGGAGTAATTCGTGCCCAAACAGTGGCACTGTATTATATGGTAATTAGTATTACCGGACTTCTTCTAGGTCCATTTACAGTAGGCTGGTTATCAGACAATGTTTTTGGAAATGAAAACCTTAATTATGCTTGCGCTGCAGTGCCTTTAGTATACGGAATACTGGTATTGCCATTTGCAAGATTTGCAATCAAATCATACAACCAAGAATTAAATAAGATTGAACAAGAGGTATGAGTTTTTGAAAAGACGCTATCTAAAAAATAAGCAAGAGCAAATTCATATATATGAAATTGAGGCTTCGGAAGCTGAAAGGCACTACCCTATCTTGTGTTTACATCCGGCGCCATACAGTGGCTTATTTTTTAAGGCAATAATGCCAATGATTAACCAGCATAGAAAGGTGATCGCACCTGACTATCCGGGATACGGCGGTTCATCACCAATCGAATCTCCGCCATCGATATCAGATTATGCTGCTGCTATCAATAATGTACTAGATCAGATTGGTGATTACGATCAATATGAGCTAATTGGATTCCATACAGGATGCTTGGTTGCAAATGAACTTTGCCTTCTAGATCCTAAGAAAATTAATCATACAATTATGATTGACATCCCCTACTTTTCTGGTGATGCCCAGAAAAGGCTATACAACCAAATGTCAAAACCCTTAGATTTGACGAAAGATCTCGAATCACTAAAGAAGGCGTGGGATTTCAATGTAAAGAATCGAATTGGGAAAACGCCAATGGAGCGTTCATTTGAGTTGTTCATTGAAAGTCTAAGACCGGGAATAAAAGATTACTTCGCTTTTCACGCTGCCTTCACTTATCAATGCGAAGAAAAATTCCAATCCAATTCTAAACATGTGAATGTTCTTGCAACCAGATCTGGATTACTTGATGCAACACATGCTGCCGCTGAAACTTTAAATAAATCAGAAATAAGGGATATTCATGATATTTCATCAAATGTATTTGAAGAGGGAGCAACAATAATTGCAGAGCATGTCATGGAAATATTGAGCATTGACTGAACTAGGCATTTTAAAATTAATTCATATTTTATGCCTAGTCTACTGGCTTGGTGCTGACCTTGGTGTTTTCTACTCCAGTTATTTTTTGGTAAATGAAGAATTACCCAGAAAGACAAGAATAACAATCTCAAAAATCCTATTCTTCTTAGATCAAAGCCCCAGAATTTCAATGATCTTGATTTTTCCATCAGGTATTCATCTCTCAAAGATACTTGGTTATCTTGATATTTCATACTTGCTAGTGAGTATAATTTGGATTGTCGCTAGTCTATGGCTTGCTCTGGTTATTGTTTTGCATATTAGAAGTCAATCAGTTAAAAATTTAGCCGCGCTTGATTACTGGTTGAGAGTATCTTTTGCGACAGCAATGATTATCGCTGTCGCTTTCATAATAATGTACCAGCCAGAATATACTTGGGCTGGAAAAAAGATTTTCATTTTTTCATTAACGGTTATCTGTGGTCTAATAATCAGGCACAAGTTAAGAATGTTTGAGCCAGCATTTATAGCGCTCATCGAAGAAAAAGAGACCCGAACTTCGAATCTAATTATGAAAGAGAGTATTGCAAGCTCAAGACCTTTTGTTGTATTCATTTGGGTTTGTCTTTTATTGAATACCTCGCTTGGTCTTCACCTAATCCAAGTAACTTAATAATCAAAGGAAAACCAATATGAATGCATTAATGATCATACAGGCATCAATTACAGATCTTGAAAAGTTCAAAACCTATAGCATGAAAGCACCGGGCTTAGTAAAACAGTTCGGAGGAAGATATGTATGCATTCGAACTGAATCTGAACAGCTCGAGGGTGAGCAAGATAATCGGAAGATCGTTATCTCTGAATGGCCATCAATGGACGCTGCAAGAAAATTTTGGCATTCTCATGAATACAAAGAGATCAAAGAACTCAGGAAAGGTGCAGCAATAATTAATGTTTATATTGTTGAAAAGAATTGAAGGAAATTATGACTAAAGAAACCAAACATTACATGGCACTTTGCCTTCAATTAGACTGTCAAACTATAAATGAATTCTCAATTGAAGAATCCAGAAATAGCATAATGCAAACTATCGAAAAGGTTAGTTTCCAACTCAATGGTAGTAAAGCATTAATTGGAAATGACACAAAGTTGGTGGTTTTACCAGAATATTTTATGACGGGATACCCTCTTGGTGAATCAATCGAAGAATGGACCGAAAAGGCCGCTATAGATATTGATGGCGAAGAATATAATGCCCTCTCATCCATTGCGGAAAAAAATAATATTTTTCTGTCTGGCAATGCATACGAGAAAGATTCAAAATTTCCTGGATTGTACTTTCAAACAAGCTTCATCATTAACTCCAGTGGTGATTTGGTATTAAGGTATAGAAGACTCATATCGCTCTATGCGCCTACCCCACATGATGTTTGGGACAGGTATCTTGAAGTCTATGGTTATGATTCAATATTCCCTGTTGCAAAGACAGAAATAGGGAAATTATCTTGCTGTGCTTCTGAAGAAATCCTGTATCCAGAAATTTGTCGAGCTCATGCCCTTCGAGGCGCTGAAATCATTCTTCACTCAAGCAGTGAGGTGGCCAGTAATGATTTAACTCCAAAAGATATCGCTAAGAGGGCCAGGGCCATAGAAAATCTTGCCTATGTGGTGTCTTGTAATAGTGGCGGAATAAATGATTCACCGATACCAGTAAATTCTGTGGATGGAATGTCTAAAATAATTGATTATCGTGGCAAAGTTATGGCGTCAAGCAGTATTGGAGAAACTATGGGCAGTAATGCAGAAATTGATTTGTCAGCATTGAGGCGATATCGAAACCGACCTGGCATGAACAACCTATTATCAAGACAAAGAATGGAGCTCTTTAATGATACCTATAACTCAGTATCGATTTATCCGGCAAATAATTTATTAGATAAAAAAACAGGTAAGTTTTTTATTCCAGAGCGAAAGCATTTCTCTGAAACACAGAAACAAGCAATAGAAAGTCTTTCAAAAAAAGACCTTAATTCTTAAGAAATGTTGAATAACATAGCCATTGTTACCGTTATGGTTAAAAATATTGAGCTGATGGAACAGGCTTATCAAGAAGAGCTAGATTACCGTGTCGTCGACAAAGGCAAGATTACAAAAGAACTTGCCGTAAGCTGGGGAGCTGAAAATGTTGCAGGTAACGCATTCCTAATAATGTGTCCAAAAAGCAACGATTCTGTTTATATTAGATTTATAAAATCGACACAATTTGATGATCAATTTAAATCATTAAGAACACGCGGTTGGAATGCGATTGAGATTCTTGTTAAAAATATTGAAAATTTATCTGCCAATCTCGATAAAAGCCCTTACTTTAAAGTCATAGGTGAGCCAGTATACATAAGCGAGGAAGAAAGTATAAAGGCTATGCAAGTACTTGGCCCTGCCAATGAATTAATTTATTTCACCAGTATAGAGAAGCCAGAAAAAACAGATTTAATTATTAAGGAAGCAAAAATCGAAATAGATCGAATCTTCATCATAATTCTTGGTGTCAGCGATATAAATGCATTTAGAAAATTTTATTTAGAAAAATTTAAAATAAATACCTCAGATCCAATGCCGTATCGAATCAGAACACTTGCAAAAGAATACTCTTTGCCAATTGATACAAAATTCCCAATATCTATCGCACAACTTTCTGATGCATCTTTACTTGAAATCGATGAATACCCAAATGAATCATCGGCAAGACACGTAACGTCTGGAGAACTTCCGCTAGGTATCGCAATGGTCAGCTTTTATTCAGAAAAAATCGATGAAAATTTACCTTATATAAATCCATTAATCAGGAGCAGCAAAACACCTTACAAAAATAGAAAAAGCGGAACCTTGAAAGGCGTATGTGGTGAATTAATCGAAATCATTGAATCAAATTGACTAATCGTCTTTATCAATTAATCCGAGCGCGCCTGGATTAATTGATCTCTGTGGGTCGACTGTATCTTTAATGCTCTCAATCATATCCCATGTTTCAGTTTTTAGCCCTTGTTTGAAATTATAAGATTTTCCGATCTGCATATGCACACCTCCAATGCTTTCAAATAAATCAAGTAACTCTTGCCTCAGTGTACTTGTTAGCTGTCTGGCTCCTGGATTATCTTTGAAACCCTCAATATTATTCAAAACACTGTCCTCGACCACTTCTCTATGGATTTCATCAATTGAATCTGGGGTAAAGAATACCGGTTCGATAACAAAACCATTGTTTGAAATCACGGTATAAAGAAAACCAACGCCTATCTTATTTTTATCCAGATTATTTTGATGCTTCTCAAGTAATTTCTCTATTGCTTGCATTGAGTGACTTGATTCTGAGTGAGGCACAATGACATGAATTGGCATCCACCTTTCTCCTTTTGGACCTATTACATTATTTAAAGGAGCGAATGGATTGGATCGAAGAATTTTTGGAATACTTGCCTCAATCTCAGTACCGCTATATTGATTACATATTCTCTTAACCTCGCTCAGCGAAAATAATGCCAACTCTTCTGTTTTTTCCTCAATCATCAAGTGAATAGAATATTGAACATCATCCATATAACTTCGACCTGAAAAAGCAATTTTTGCAGTATCTTTTATGGCACCCGCTATGGTCTTATTACTTCTGATAACACCAACTAACTTCTTTAAATCACTGCTAAGACTTTCTCTTTGCATCCGTATTTTTTGCAAATATGGATCAAAGCCAACGCATGCATCAACAAGTTCATTCTTAGATATCTCGCTCATTGCCTTAAAGAGTGAGTGGTAGTCAGAAAAATTAAAGGAGGCGAATTCATGATGTTTCCTTTTGGGTATCAATCTCAATGTTGCCTCAGTTTTGAACCCCAAAGAACCATTATCGCAAGTAAACAAACCAGTTAAATCCGGTCCATAATGTCGAAAAAATGAAGTGGCGTTTTTTTGTGCCTTTGATCCTGTCGAGACAACGGCTCCATCACCCAGAACAACCTCCAAACCAATAACCGAATCAACCGCAGAACCAAATTTTGTAGATCCCCAGAATATGCCATTTTGTGATAATGTGCCCCCAACGGTTGCTGTTATTCCGGAAAGAGTTCCCCAGAAAGGGGTTCTCATATTTGTATTCTTTAATGCTGCATACAATTGTTTCCATGTACAACCGCATTGAACTGTTATGTGCATGTCTTCCTCATTGACTTCGAGAATCTTGTTCATCCGACAGAAATCTACGATGATGCTTTCTTTCTTTATCGGAACATATCCTTTTGAATAGGACATACCTCCTCCCCTAGCAATAATTGAATGACCATGATTGGTGGTTATTATTATTGCCTCAGATAATTCTTCTTTATTCTTTGGGCGAATTACTGCAAGTGCTGGAATGGTCTTTGAGTAGATATCTTGAGCATAAAGAATACAGCTTTCCTCATCAGATAAAACATGCTCTTTGCCATGAATTGCTTCTAATTTTCCCACAAATTCATTTGATTTATTTTTTTCTTCAGTCATTAATTAACCAGCTAAATACAAGATTGTGTAGTATTAGTTTATTATATCAGGCTAAACATATTTTATGATGAGGGATTTAATAAAATGCCTACCAACACCAAAATTTTATTAAAAACACAATGCGTTGGACTTCCAAAAGAAAGTGATTTTGAGGAAGCTAAAGAAATAGCACAAAACCCAAAAGAAGGTCAGATTAGATGCGAGTCTCTGTATCTGTCACTTGATCCCTATTTAAGAGGTAAAATAAGCGGTCGTCATATTTCTGGTGCAATATTACCTGGCGACACCATGACTGGTGAGGCCATTAGCCGTGTTCAAGTTTCCTCTGATCCTAAATTTAAGGAAGGAGATCTCGTAATTGCACACAGTGGCTGGCAATCTCACCCCGTAATTGATGTCGCTGTGGCAACAAAAGTCGCCGATCGAGAAATTCCAGTTTCAACTTATCTGGGCATTATGGGAATGCCTGGATTGACTGCATATGCGGGATTGTTAAGGCTCGCAGAACCAAAAGAAAATGATATTGTACTGGTATCGGCAGCATCTGGCGCTGTGGGTTCCATGGTTGGCCAAATTGCTAAAATAAAAAATTGCCATGTCGTTGGAATTGCCGGCTCAGATGAGAAATGTGAATGGGTAAAGAATGTGGCAGCAATGGATAATTGCATTAATTACAAATCACAAGACTTGAGCGAAAAGATCAAGGAATATTGCTCAAACGGGATTGATGTTTATTTTGATAATGTTGGCGCTGAGACACTACAAGCAGCAATGGAGCAGTTAGCACCTTATGCCAGAGTGGTTTTGTGTGGCCTGATGGCCCAATACAATAGCAATTCAATGCCAGCTGGACCCAACCCTGCCTGGATCATAAAATCTCGAGCAACAGTCAAAGGAATGGTGGTTTATGATCATGAGGATTTGAGAGAACAATTTATGAATGATGTAAGCCAATGGATAAAAGATGAACGGATACATTATCTAGAGGATGTCACCGAAGGATTAAATAAGGCGCCAAAAGCATTTACTAGATTAATGCAGGGTTTGAACCATGGAAAAACAATCGTAAAAATTAATGACTGAAGATATTAATTTGGAGCACCAATGAAGCCACATAAAACAATCAAAGGGAAACTGCTCTACACAAGCAAAGCCCCAGATCGAAAGGGCGTGGAAAGAGGGCGTGAACATTTTACGATTACCGTGCATCAAGATGGAAGAAGGACATTAAGAGCGCTTTGTGAGATCGATGATGCACCTAATGTAATGAGGGATGTAGTACTCACTATGGACAAAGATTGGGTGACTCGAGATGCCTTCGTCAGAATTTCTGTTGGTGATGAAACAGTTGGAAGTAGTTGGTTTAGATTTGAGGATACTTTTGCAGAGTGTGAAGGTTTAATGAACGGGAAAGAGAGAATTTCTGAACGAATAGAATATGACAAACCTTCACCTCTATTTGGAGCACATCCGATTCAGGGTGATGCCATGCATCTGCATATGATAGATCGCAGCAATGGGCCAAAAGTGGAGATTTATAAAGATTTCCTGATGAGTTCACTTGATCACCGGGGTGCGACCGGTCCTTCATTGGTGACTTGGAAAGATCCTTTGACAATTGAATATATCGGTGAAGATAAAGTCACTGTAGGTGCGGGGACATTTGATGCATTGCATTTTTGTTATGGTGAGAGAAATAGCAATAGACCAGGCTCGAATGAAACGGGCGAACACCCTCCGTATGAAGCATGGGTATCAGCAGATGGAGAATTCATTATGCTAAAAGCATCTGTGACAGGTTATATGATGACTCATTATGAGTTAACAGAACTAGAAATTATCGAAGGTGATTAGATAATGCTTCAAATAGTGATGGAAGCTGATGATCACCAATAATAATTGATATAATGTTATATTTTTATATCTTTTGTATATAATACGATATATGTCATCAACATTATTTGAAAAGATTTGGAAATCACACTGTGTGTTTCAGGGTGAATCTCAGCCTAATCTTATTTATACAGATCGAGTCTTCTTACATGAAAGGACGGGAAGTTTTGCTCTAAAAAGTCTAAAAGAAAGAGGATTAAATTTAAAAAATCCAAAACACGTGTTCGCGACCATGGATCATATTGTAGACACCTTTCCAGGTAGAGGCGATGAAACCTTAATGCCTGGGGGCAAGCAATTTATAACAACGATGCGTGACTTAGCGAAAGAGTTTAATGTCACATTATTTGATATAAATGATCCAAGGCATGGGATCTCGCACCTCATTTCAGCTGAACAAGGTATTACTTTACCTGGAAGTATTGTTACCTGCCCCGATAGCCATACCTGCACTTTGGGCGCCCTAGGTGCTATTGGTTGGGGAGTTGGTTCCAGTGATTGTGAGCATGCACTTGTAACTAGCACTCTCATCGGAAAAAAACCAAGACAAATGAAAGTCTCGTTTTTAGGCAAGCTCAATGATGGTGTTAATCCTAAGGATATGATGCTGCACCTAATTGAAAAGTATTCTGTATCCGGTGGATCAGGATATGCAATCGAATTTAGTGGTGACACGATAGAAAACATGCCGCTAGAAAATCGTTTCACACTCTGTAATATGGCAGTTGAGTTTTCTGCTTTTACTGGGATTATTGCACCAGATCAAAAAGTTTTTGATTACCTTAAAGATCGCCCTTATTCACCAAAAGAAAGTTGGTCAGAAATTACTTATCATTGGGCATCATTAGCAAGTGATGATGACGCTATCTTTGACAAATATATAGAAATTAATGCATCTGATATACAACCCTCTGTAAGTTGGGGTTTAAGCCCAGAACATTCCATACCAATTAATGGCAATATTCCTGAGCTCAGCGACATAAAGAATCCTGAGAAGAAAGAAGAAATAGAGAGTTCATTAGGTTATATGGGCCTAAAAACCGGTCAATCATTAATGAATCTTCCCATAGATGTCGCTTTTATTGGTTCATGCACCAATGCCAGACTGGATGACTTAAGAGCAGCTGCAAAGATATTAGAAAACAATAAAGTTTCTCCAGATGTTTTAGCAATCTGTACGCCAGGATCAGCTGATGTAAAGCGGAATGCAGAACGAGAAGGCATTGACCAGATATTCAAAGACGCTGGATTTGAATGGCGTGAACCAGGTTGCTCTCTGTGTTTCTATGCTGGTGGTGAAGGTTTTCTGCCTCAACAAAGGGTTATTACCAGTACCAACCGAAATTTTAGAGGCCGTCAAGGTCAAGGTGTTCGATCTCATTTAGCCAGCCCAGAAACAGTAGCTGCCTCAGCTGTTGCAGGAAAAATTGTCTCCTCAATAAAAGTGATAAAACAATGAATTGGTCTACTCCTTATGAAGGTATGATTGCCCCATTATTAATTGATAATATCGATACCGATCAAATTATCCCTTCTCGTGAAATGAAAACCATTTCAAAAAAAGGATTAAAAGAAGGTCTTTTCGCAAACTGGCAATACGAATATGCTGATGGCGAGAAAGTTGCACTAAATAAAGAATTCATTCTAAATAAAAAAGGATTTTTAAACGCCGAAATACTTCTTAGTGGAAAAAATTTCGGTTGTGGATCATCACGTGAGCATGCGGTCTGGGCACTCAAAGATTCTGGTATCAAGGTTGTTATAGCTAGATCTTTCGGGCGTATCTTTAAGAATAATTGTGCTCGTAATCAACTTTTAACCATAGAACTTAGCGAAGATCAAATAGAGCACATAAATAGTCTAATAAAGAGGAACTCTAGAAACAACAAAGTTAAAATTTATTTGAAGAAAAAATTAATAATTACGTCGGATGATGAGAATTATGAATTCGATATAGATCCATTTGTGATGAAAATGTTCCTGCTAGACCAAGATTTCATTGAACACTCTCTAAGTAAAGAGAAAGAAATTGATGAATTTGTAAAAACAGACAAAAATAAAAGATCTTGGGCTTATTTATGATGCATCTGTCGCAACAATTCCCTTTTCTATAAATGCATTAATTTCCGCTTCTTGGTATCCAGATTCTCTTAAAATTTCGCTCGTATGTTCGCCAGATTTAGGGGGACTTTTTCTCAGCGGAAATTTCTCCTGATTCATTTCAATCGGAATGGCAGGCAGTTTAATTGTTTTCTCATTGTCCAATGTAACTTCAACTAAGCCATTTGAATCAAGCATATGAACATCATCTGATAAATCTTGTGGTCGTTTGATGGGTGCAAATGGCAAGCCGCTCTTCTCAAGCTTTTCTAATAACACATGACATTCCATTTGAGAAAAACGGCATTGAATAATGGGTATTATTCTCTCCCTTTGTTTTACTCGATCATTATTCTTTATTAAAGACTCATCTTTACTAAATTCATCAAACTTAAAGTCTTTACAGAAAGTCTGCCATTGTGTATCACTCACAACACCGATAAAGACTTTTTTTTCATCAAGAGTTTCAAAGATATCATAGACAGCCCAAGCTGAAATTCTTTCTGGCATTGGTGGTGCCGGCTTTCCGGTCACACCATACTGAGCTATGTGCTGACCTACTAAAAATACCGTGCTCTCATAAAGAGAGCTCATCACATGCTGACCTTCTCCTGTTTCGTGACGCTCTTGAATTGCTGCCATTATCCCAATCACTCCGAACATACCACCCATAACATCTATGACCGATGCGCCGGCTCTAAGTGGCTTTCCAGGGGGTCCAGTCATATAAGCCAATCCTCCCATCATCTGGGCTACCTCATCCAATGCTGTTCTATTGGAATAAGGCCCTGAGAGAAAACCCTTGTTTGAACAATAGATAAGTTTAGAGTTTATTCTTTTTAATGACTCATAATCTAATCCAAGCTTCTCCATTGCTCCAGATCTGAAATTTTCAATTAGAACATCACTCTTTGAAATTAGATTTTTAGCAATTTTAACCCCATTCTCTGTTTTAAGATTGATTTTCATGCTTCTCTTATTGCGATTGTACATAGGAAAATATCCGGCACCTGAACCCCTCAATAATCGGGTTTTATCTCCTTCAATCGGCTCTATTTTGATTACATCTGCCCCGAGATCAGCCAAAATCAATCCGGCTGAAGGGCCCATGACCATATGTGAAAACTCAATAACTTTTATGTCTTTTAGTGGAACTTTGCTCATGATTTATTTTTATTTTTCTGATTATTACTAACAAGATGAAAACCGATACAAGATAAGTTATATTAATATAACTTTAGTATGTTTTCTATAAACTGAAAGATATAAGTAAACTAAAAATCTCTTTCAATAAAAATATTCGTCAAACATAATACACTCATGGAAAATAAACAAATACTTGTTAGTGAAGTTGGCCCAAGAGATGGTTTACAGAGTATTGATGCAATCTTACCAACAGAAATCAAGAAAAAATGGATTCTTGCAATGGTGGATGCAGGAATCAGGGAAATTGAGGTTGGGTCATTCGTGCCAGCTTCAATTATACCGCAATTGGCCGATACGGCAGAGGTTGTAGAATATGCCATTACAATTCCAAATCTTACTGTAGCAGCGCTTGTTCCTAATTTAAGAGGCGCTCAGAATGCGATTGAATCAGGTGCTCATAAAATTTCAATTCCATTTTCCACAAGTGAAACTCATAGTATTAGGAATGTAAATCGCACACACGAACAAATGTTCAATGAGATTAATAAAGTCTCAGAATTTATAAAAGAACAAGATGAAAACAATACCCATCTTGAAGTAGCTCTAGCAACTGCTTTCGGGTGCTCTATCGTGGGAGATATACCTGAAGATCTTGTTATCAAATCAGCTGAACGTATTATGGAGTCAGGTAGTAATGAAATTGTGCTATCTGATACAACAGGTTACGGAGATCCAGCAAGAGTCAAAAGCTTAATACGCAAGCTTAAATCTGCGATAGGTGATGATAAAATTACTGGAATTCACCTTCATAACACCAGAGGTCTTGGGCTCGCAAACGCATTTGCTGCAATTGAGGAGGGTATTACAACTATCGACAGTTCAATTAGTGGTATCGGAGGCTGTCCATTTGCTCCTGGAGCAAGTGGAAATATCGTTACTGAGGATCTGGTATTTATGTTAGACGCAATGGGTTATGAAACTGGAATAAATTTAGATAAATTATTTTCCATCAGAGAGATTCTAGCAAAAGCTCTTCCTAATGAACCTCTTTATGGTTATACAGTAGATGCAGGATTGCCTGTAGGTTATAAACATTAAGGTACAATTATGAGCCAAACAAAAAACATTAAAATAATTGATGCAGTTGTAAATATTTGGACTAAGGAAGCGCTTTCAGTTAGACCGGACTGGGGAACTGATTTTTTTGTAAATAAAATGAAAGCCAATGATAATATCATGAGCGGTCTATCACTCGACAAAATGATTACCAGAATGGATTCTGCGGGTATTGATCACTCATTCTTAATTGCGGCCAAAGCGGGTAGACCAGGATTGCCTGGTTGTTATCATATGCCACCTCAAATAGTTGCTGATGCTGTGAACAAGCATCCAAATAAGTTCTCTGGAATTATTGGTATTGACCCTTGCACAGGTATGCAAGGAGTCAGAGAGCTTGAATATGCTGTTAAGAAACTTAATTTTATAGGAGCACATATATATCCTCATTGGTTTGAGTTGCCTCCAGATCACGCTAAGTTCTACCCTTTTTACTCCAAATGCTGTGAACTTCAAATACCAGTTCAGATGCAGGTTGGACAATCTATGATCTATTCAAAAGAATTCCCATGCAAAAGTGTTGGCCGACCAATAAATCTAGATGCTGTTGCTTGTGACTTTCCTGAATTAAAAATAATTGGAATTCATGTTGGAATCCCTTGGACAGATGAGATGATCGCAATGTCCTGGAAGCATGAGAATATCTTTATTGGCAGTGATGCGCACAGTCCTAAATATTGGCCAGAGAGCTTTAAACGTTATATCAATAGTTATGGTCAAGACAAAGTTATCTTTGGCACTGATTTTCCAGTATTAGATTTCCAAAGAACCATCAATGAAATATATTCGCTAAATTTTAAAGATGATGTTCTAGAAAAATTACTTAGAGAAAACACAAAGAAAATATACTCAATCGATTAACCCATATGAACGTTGCATCGATTGTAAAGAAAAATGCCGAAACCACTGGCGATAAAATTGCAATAATCTATCAGACCAAGCAATACAGCTATGCTCAAGTATGGTCAATGATAATTTATGTGGCAGAAATACTTAGTTCTCATGGCATCAAGAAAGGGGATCGCGTTGGTCTTTCGATGAAAGATCGCCCACTTCACCTTATTAGTCACTTTGCTGTTGCGGTTATTGGTGCTGTAATAGTTCCAATCGATCACAGATGGACTGTCAGTGAAAAAGAATCTGCTTCACACACATTTAAAACGAAATTAATCCTAAATGAAGGGGGGGAAATTGGTAATGCGAAAACTATTTATCTAGATGAAAAAAACATACCCAGTAAAATTACATTAAAATCGCAAATAGATCTTGATTGTGACCAAGAATTATTAATTTCATTATCTTCAGGAACTACCGGAAAACCAAAAGGTGCTATCTTATCTCATCGTAATCTATATGAAAGGTTTGTTAGTCAATGGAAATCTATTGGTTTTGGTGCAGAGGATTGCTTTGGGTTACTAACACCTTTGTTCTTTGGTGCCGGAAGATCGTTTGCCATGAGTATGTTAGTGGTAGGTGGAGCTATAGAAATTTCACCGCCTCCACACACACCAAAAGAAATAATCAAAATCTTAAATAGTGGTAATATCAATGCAACTTTCCTTCCCCCCACTTTGCTTCGTCGATTAATCCCACTCGCGAAATTTCCTCAACCAATTCTTAATAAAATAAAATACCTCCTTTATAGTGGTGAACCTCTACATAGCAAAGAAGCTTTATTTTGTCTTGAAAAAATTTGCCCTAACTTAATAGGTTACTATGCTTCCAGTGAGGGTGGAGGAATCTCAGTCATCAACTCTAGTGAATTAAAGAAATATTCAAGCACAGTCGGAGCACCTATCTATCAAACTGAGATTGAAATTGTTGATGAAAACAACCAAAAGAAAGACGTTAATAATGCAGGAAGAATACGCTATAGAGGTCCTGGTGTTGCAACTCGTTTCATTGATCATGATGGAAAAGAGTCATCTAGTAATGACACTGGAGGTTGGTTTTATCCTGGTGATTTAGCTAAAGAACTCCCTACAGGTCATATTCAATTAATTGGAAGAAGCGATGACGTAATCATTCGCGGAGGAGTCAATATTTACCCTAACGAAATTGAATCAATTATGACCGAAGACCCAGGAATAAATGAAGTGGCGATAATCGGCCATAAAGATAGTGAGCGCGGTGAAGTCATTATTGCATTTATTGAAACTAATCAGAATTTCGAATTATCCAAAACCAAGATCTTTTGCAAAGAAAATCTTGCTCCATATAAAATCCCAGAACAGATTATTGATATTGGGGTATTACCTAAAAAAGAATCAGGTAAAATTGACAAGCATCTTCTCAGAGAGAAATTAATCAAATCATAGTTAATGATCGTGATCGTGATGATGGTGTGTTCCATCCGCGTGAGTGTGACCTTTTCTCTTCATCGTATCCTCGAAATCTTCGGGGCCATGAGGATGATTGTGACTCTTATTGACGCACCATTTATAAAGAAATGGATCGCGCTTGGCTAATCTGGCCGCTGATCTAAGCTGATTCTCCTCAGGTGTGCTCCAAGGATTATAATGAAAATGATTATATAACTTTGAGTCAGTCCTTCCAAATGCAATGCAACCAAACTCGCTAGCAAATGCACCATGGTTTATATAAGGTGGACGCCAAAAATATCCGCCAGTAGGAAGATCTCCAAATTGCATCATCCATGATGTCCCCCATAGGTGGTAACCCTCTTCTGCACAATCATGATAAGAAATATTATCCTGATGAAATTGTGGAGTCATGCAATATAAAAAGGACATCGCGTGAGAATCAGGATTATAATTCAACAATTTGATCATACATCCCGCTGCCACTGATGGACTTACCACGTTTCCAGGGGCCCATACAATGTCTTTATAAGAATCCACATGATGGTATAGCTCTACTCTAGACAAATGATGATGTTCGTCACTTTCAATGTGATTGGGCTCGCTTGTATTGTACATCATCAATAAAAGTGCTCCCTGTTCACTCTTTATTTCAGGAAGCGCGTAACCAGCTGGCACAAAAAAATAGTGACCCCTATTACAAGTCATATCACCGACTTGAATCTGCCCTTCAACTACTACAATCTCAAGTTCGGAATAACTAAATCCAGGTGCTTGCTTATAACCGCCGTCTAGCTGAACGGTTAATGAACAGGCTCCAGTCTCATCATCCAAGCTTAATGTCTTATATCTAAACCCAGTTCCAAAGCCAGGCAGTATCATATTTTTAAAACTTACGTCGCGATCGCAAAATGGTTCAATATGTAGTCTAGACATTCTTCTTCTCCGCTACCTCAATATATTCATTATTAATAAACTACTTTATGGTCGGCGCCTGGTTTTACAGGCAAATCATTATCGGAAATCTTTACACGAGTATCACCATCCGTATTAAAACCTTGGGTTTGGATTCGTGAGAAGAAATCTTCATACCACTGGTCTCTTTCTTTATTCATTGCTTTCATTTCGGCTACTATTTTTTTGTAGCGTTGTAATTGCTCTGAAACTTCCTCTTCAAGCCATTTAGCAGCTTCTTCAGAACGTTTATATTCAATGCGTGTATTACGAAATGACATTTCTATCTCCCATTATGCAAGCCTTTATTCATTATAATTTATATTTATAATCCTACAAAATTTATCACAAATGCACACATCATTATCGATGCTCCAGCAATTGCATGTGAATATTTCTCTATTGAATTAAACTGCACAAATTGAAGACCTTTCATAACCACAAAGACAGCAATTAACATTGTAACAAGTGTCACGATACCAAATACTAAAGCAATTAAAATCACTAATTTCATATTGGTCTCAATGGTTGGATACATAAACAGTGGAATCAGCGCCTCACAAGGGCCTAATACAAAAATAATAAAGACTGCCCATGGAGTAAAATTAAACCTCTCTTTTGTCTGTTTCAATAACAAACGATCTTTATCGTTTTTATGTATGTCTTCCTCTTTATATTTATCGAATTGTTTGTGGAGGTTCTGCTGGTTACTCTTCCTCAAACCCCATACAAAATATACAAACCCAAAAAACAATAAAGCCCAGCCAGAAATAATTCCTCTTGATTCCTCAAGATTGACCAGTTTTATCAACTCAATACCCAAAAATATCCCAATCATCCCAATAATAATGGAGCTCATTATATGACCAATGCCGCATAAACTTGTGTATTTTAGTGTTTTCGATAGGCTCCAATTCCTTGCTTTCCCTAAGGCAACAAAGACAAGGTAATGATCTGGCCCTATTAATGTATGAAAAAAAGCAACAAATGCTGCAGTTGAGATCAAAACATGTGTTTCAGTTAGGGGCATGCTCTAAACCTCAATATCACTCTTAATGGATCGATTAAGGTATCTGCCATGCGCTGAACTCACAATATTGCCATTATGATAAATCACCTTTCCTCTTAGTATGGTTGATTTCACTCGTCCGGTTAACTCCATTCCTTCGAAAGTTGAGAATCCTTGCAACGACTCTGAATCCTCAGAGCAGACTGTAAAAGTTTCCTCTGGATCGAAAAGCACTACATCTGCATCATAGCCGATTGATATATCGCCTTTATTATTTAATCCATATCTATTGGCTGGGTTTTTACAAACCAATTCTGCTATATAATTTGGTGACAATCCCCTTTTACTTCCTTCACTGTAAAGCCCTGAAAGTAGATATTCCGTCCCCCCAAACCCTGCTTTAGATAACCATATATTTTTATCATCAGTATGTATTGCACCATTTGTCTTAAGTTCTTTTGAGCAACAAGCATGATCACTAACTACCCAATCAATCTTTCTTTCTAGTAGAGATTTCCAAAGAAACTCTACATCTTCTCTAGATCGAATGGGTGGATTCACTTTTGCATGACAAGCAACAGGTGTATCATAATCTAGCAATAAATGTCCTATCGTTACCTCACGCCTAAAATTTATGTGCGGAAAAACTTCTTGCATCATCAAAGCAGATTCAACGGCCTTCTTAGATGTTAAGTGCAACAAGTTTATATTTAAACATTCGGTCTCATAAGCTAAATAAGATGCAATCCATATAGCCAATCCCTCAGAATGAGGTGGACGCGCTGCACTGTAGGCCCTTAAACCACTTAAAGATTCGTCTTTTTGGACGATTTTAGTGTAAGCATTTAAAATATCAGCTAACTCACAATGCAAGCTAACACTTATTTGTTGAGCTAATTCTGGGTATTTTTGAATAAGTTTTGTGGCTGCCCGCATAACAAACTCAAAATGAGCTATATCATAACTATCATCATCACCCAACATTAAGAATTCTTTTTGAGCATTATTATCGGTTTTTCCGTGCAATCCATAACCGCCATAAAACATAAAGATTTTAAATGAGCTAACACCATAATCAACTAATAGCGACTCCATCTCGTCGATATGATCATTGGTGATTGGCGCCAAATGATAACCATAATCCACCCAGTAATTTCCTAAAGATTTCTCCAATACCTCTGGATAAAAATCAGAGTATGGCCCTCCTTTATTTAAGTAATATTGACCAGTCCTAAAATAAGTCAATGCTGATGTAACACCACCCATTGCTGCTGCTTTACTCTCACTAATCGCATCAACCTCTAATGGAGAATAAATACCAACATGCATGTGCGCGTCAACTAGACCAGGAAAGGCTAATCGATTCTTTGCATCGATGACTTCTTTAGCATCTTCAGATGGAAGATTGGGATTAATATCAATAAAAACACCATCTTTTATTGCAATATCTGCTTGCAAAACATCTTGAGATCCTGGTCTGACAACACGGGCATTTTTTATAAGCATGTCTATAGCCATAAGAATCTTTCCTAGTAAGGTTAATAGAGTGCTTCAATCAAGAGTTAACACCATCGAATAATTAAATAATCGAGGGTTATATAAACAATCAATAATATCGATGACTTCGTCACTCTTATTATAAGAATGACGAGTTATCGATAATAATGCATCCCCTTTGCTCATATTTAACTCTTGTGCAATATCGTCAGATGCATTACAAGCGCTTAGTGTTTGCTTGACTTCAGCTAACTTTATATTGTTCTCTTCTAGGATATTTAATCTTGGGGTACTCTCTAATCTATCCTTTGTGAAGCCCTTGGTGACACCAACCGTCCAACTAACATAATGAGCAAAAGCCATACCTTCTTCATCGCTTCTAACACGAACTACTTTCATTACTGTTTGATTTTCTCTTAAATTAAGAGTCTCAACAATTCTTGCTGGAGGTATTACTTCAGCAATTGAAAGCACTCTGACGATACTATGAATTCCCATCTCGATAAGATTTTCAAGCATATCAACTAATGGTGCAGAAACGGGTTTTGGTTTATATCTATATTTTACGTGAGATCCCTTCCCACGTTGCCTTGTAATGAGATTATCTGATGCCAATTCATCCATTGCTCTTTTGGCGGTTATACGGGAAACCTTAAACGTTGCCTCTAATTCTTGTTCTGTAGGCATCTGAATATTAAAACCGACAGTTCCATTAAGAATAGAGGTTCTCAATAAAGTGTATAACTGATGATAAAGCGGTGCTTTATACATGTGGCTATCTTTACTATGATTCCATTCATTTCTCATTGTTTGAAGATACTGTTTATTCATGCTCGTTATAACTGCAATTAGTTTTTTGGTGAAACTGGAGCTTCGAGATGTGTTTCTTTAATTGCTCGTGCTTTAATTTCATCTATAGTGCCTCCAAAATTAAATAGCTCAACATTACCTCGCTCACCCTTCAGTTTTTTACGCAGAGCTTGGGTTTCTTTGCTGTCAACTTTTCCTTTACTATCAAGCACTACTCCATACCTTCTTGCGCCATCAATTGACACCAAGCCTCTCAAGCAGTCATATTCAACTATACTGGAGTCTCTTTCATAAGGATCTCCCCATCCACCTCCACCCCAGGTGTTAAAGTATAAAATATCCCCTTCTTTTACGTCGATGCCTTCACATTTTGCTGGCAACCATTCTTCCGATCCATCAGAACGTGACAGTTTCTTTGTCGAGCGCATACCCGGATCTCCTCCATTTACACCCCAAGGATAAGTTAACCATCGATCATCATGTAGGGCAATTTGACCATCAACTAAGAATTCATATGCCACAGAAAGACCATTGCCGCCTCTATGTAGACCAGCACCGCCTGAATCCACAATGGGTTCATATTTTACAATTCGAAGAGGAAAATAAGCCTCAACAAATTCATTTGGGACATTTGTAAAACCTGGCCATAGTGAATGCCCATCAGGTCCATCTCCAATTGGTCTTCCAGGTATTCCACCAAACCCAATTTGGAAAAGCTGGAACCATTCCCCTTTTTTGTCATACCCTGAAAAGAAGAGATGTGGACTGTCAGAAAAACCAGCAGCATTCATAGCATCAGGTGCGCCTTGCCCTAACACACCACCCATAACATCGAAGATGCGTCCTAAGGCATGCGTTCTCCCACTTAAGGCTGCAGGATAATTTGGTTTTAATAAAGTTCCTTGTGGAATCCTTACGTCAACCAAATCATAAAACCCATCATTAAATAAAATTTGTGGATCAACAAGATTGATAGTGAAAGACCCAAAAAACATCTTAAACATTTCTTCATTCATGTAGAAATTTATTGAGCTCTCAGCCTGCGGATCTGTTCCTGTGAAATCAAAAATGGCTAAAGGTTTTTCCGGTGTGCCTTCTCGCCACATCTTACATGCGATTTTATAAGGTCCTTTACCAACACCGTCATCGCAAACATAATCTTCAAAATAAGCTGGTTCTTCAGGCACAATCATATTGATGATTGCTGTCATGGCTTGCATGTTCCTTTCTAGCATTATTTGCATTGTGCTATCGAAAACCTCGTCACCAAATCTATCTGCAATCTCGATACATCTTTTTGAAGCAGTTCTACATGAAGCAACGAGTGCATTTAGATCAAAACGATTCCATTCTGTTGTTCTTACATTGTGTAATATCAATTCAAGAATATCCTGCTGCATCACGCCTTTCTTGTAGAGTTTAGTCGGTGGAATTCTTATTCCTTCCTGGAAGATTGTTTGAGCTTTTATTGGTATTGAACCAGGCACCATACCTCCGTTATCTGACATATGACCAAACATTGCTGTCCAGGCAAGATGCCTGCCATCTTTAAAGACCGGAACCAAAACAATCCAATCCGGTAAATGAGAAACGGCTGCATTACACATGTAAGGATCATTCGTTAAAATAATATCCCCTTCCTCAATTTCATCATCGTAGGCCTCCAAAAATCCATGGATGAATGATCCAAATTGACCAACGACCATCTTGCCTTCTCTGTTGGCAACCATTGGAAAACAATCGCCTTGTTCGCGAATCCCTGGGCTCATTGCAGTTCTAAATAGAACTGCATCCATTTCTTCACGGACATTTTTTAAGGCATTCTCAATAATATCTACTGTCACGGTATCAACTTCCACTCTTTCAAAGGGTACGTTGTTGGTTTCTATAATTTTTGCTGTCATAACTAACCCCTTTATTTATTTGGATTGATTAATAAATTACCGACACTGTCAACAGTAGCTGAGTGGCCTGGCAGTATAACTGTTGTTGAATCCATCTCTTGCACTATACAAGGTCCTGGGACGATCGCTTCAATACCTATCTTGCTTCTATCGTATATGGTTGCGTCGTACCATTTTCCTTCAAAATAAAACTGGCTATCTTGAATCTGGGCATCATTTAAACTTTGCTCTTTACCTGCAATAGTAATATCTGCCATTCCTTCATTTTGAGCTTTTACCACTGCTCGCAACATTACAATTTCGTGATCCTTTCCATGGGCAAACGTAAACAACTGATCGTGTTGTCGATCAAATTCGTCAGTAAGTATTGTTAAACCTTTATTATTGATGGCATCAACAGATACGCCCAAGGATAATTGGAATGCTTGTCCTGCATAACGAATATCTGCTTGATATGTCACTTCTTGTTTGTCAGCTTCGATACCATCTTTTTCGAAAGAAACACTTGCTCGAGTTCTAAGTGACTCAAGCTCAGTTAAAAATTCTTCCAAATTAATATCATTCACTTTCCTAACATAAGTTTGAGAAGCTTCATCCCTCACTTGTGTTGTAGCATCCCCATAGGCACATAACACCCCTGGACCAGGTGGGATAATTACAGGCCATGATCCTGTTAGAATTCCAAGTGAGTTCGCATGTAATGGTCCAGCACCGCCAAATCCTACCAAAGCAAAATCTCGTGGATCATATCCTTGCTCAACAGATACCAATCGAAGCGCCCCTAGCATTGATTCATTTACAATCTTGATTATTCCTTCTGCGGCAGCCATAAGATCAATCCCCATAGCATCTGCAAGATTTTGTACTACGGAAACAGAGCTCTCATGATCAATTACCATATCCCCGCCTAATTTCACATCGGAAGGTAAATAGCCAAGCACAACATTGGCATCACATACTGTAGCTTTATCACCACCTTTTTTATAAGCAGCTGGACCAGGCTCTGCTCCAGCCGATTCCGGACCAACTCTAAGTGCTTTAGTTAATTCTGGAACAAATGCAATAGAGCCTCCGCCAGCGCCAACTGTTCTAACATCAACTGAAGGTGCTCTGACAGTCACATCACCAACCCTTGTTTCCCGTCTTACCCTTGCTTCACCATCTTGAATGAGTGCAACATCAGTAGATGTGCCACCCATATCAAAAGACAAAATATTATTAAAACCGCCCCTTTTACAAAAATACATGGCACCAGCCACGCCACCAGCGGGTCCGGATAACAAGAGATTTACTGGTGATTCTGCTGCTGCACGACCTGAAGCAAGCCCCCCATCAGAACGTAAGATAGCCAAATTAACTTCATTGCCCATTCTATCTTTTAAGGAATCTTGAAGATTTGTGACATATTTAGATACTTGAGGTCGTACGTATGAGTTAACGACTGTTGTTTCGGTGCGCTCATATTCTTGCATTTCAGGAACAACTTCACTACTTATCGAAATTGGTATATCACCGAGGATTTTCTGAGCAATATCCCGGGCCCTCATTTCATGGTCACCGTTAACATAAGAATTTATAAAGCAAATAGTCAACGCTTCAATCTTATTTTCTACGTTAAGTTTCTCAAGATCTTTTTTAAATAAATCTTCATCCAAAGGAGTGACTGTATTACCTTGTGCATCCATTCTTTCATCAGCCTCAATGGTCAATTCAAGAGGTGCTAATAATGGTGATTTAACATAACTGACCCAACCGCCTAAACCACCCGGGCAGAATGATCTAGCAACCTGAAGAACCTGACGATAGCCTTTTGTTGTAATTAATCCAACCTTAGCTCCTTTTCCGGTTAACACAGCATTGGTCGCTACGGTTGTTCCATGCATAACTTGAGTAACTTTTGATAGATCTATGTTTGAGTTTGTGCTAATCCTATTGATTCCATCCAGCACACCAATTGATGAATCTTCCGGTGTAGAAGGAACTTTTGCCGTATAAGTTTCCCCAGAAGATTCGTCAACCAACAATAAATCGGTAAAAGTACCACCTACATCCACTCCGAGTCGAAAAGTCATATTTATCCCTCTTTAATTAATCTAGATTATTGATTTCTTTTTTAATTCATTCAATTGATCTTTAGTTAGCTTTAACATTGATCCAAAAACTTCATCATTATGTGCTCCCAACTTTTCAGCTCCAGGCCAACGAATCTGTCCTTGTGATTTTGACATCTTTGGAAAAACATTCTGCATCTTTAGATGCTTCCACCTTTCTGATGGAACATCAACAATTGCTTCTCTTTCAATAAAATGAGGGTCATCAAGCATTTCTGGAGCACGGTATACTTTTCCAGATGGAATTGAGTATTTCAACATCCTAGCTTCAACTTCATTGACGTCTCTCACAGAACACCAATCATTAATGATCTGATCCAGAGTATCCTGATACTCCCCTCTACTAACGTGATCCACAAAGCGTTCATCTGAAGCAAGTTCTGGTTGCTCCATTGCGTCACATAACCTCTTAAAAATTGTATCTTGATTCGCTCCAATTACTATACTGCCGTTTTCACACTCATATATATTAGATGGCGCAATATTTGGAAGCTTAGATCCTGACCTCTTTCTTATGTAATTACTCACCGTATATTCAGGAATAGTGGCCTCCATAACCGTCAGCACCGACTCATATATTGAAGCATCAATGACTTGTCCTTGTCCTGTTTTTTCGCGGTGGTGGAGTGCTGCCAACGCACCCATACAAGCGTAAGTTGCAGCCAATGAGTCACCCAAAGATAGGCCGGCTCTACTCGGTTTACGATCTGGTTCTCCGCAGAGATAACGCATGCCGCCTATTGCCTCACCAACTGAAGCATAACCTGCACGCTTTGAATATGGTCCAGTTTGACCATAGCCTGAAACTCTTATCATGATCAAGCCAGGATTTTTTGCTGACAACTCTTCATAACTCATGCCCCATTTTTCAAGTGTTCCAGGTCGAAAATTCTCTACTACCATATCGGCTTGCAAGATCAATTTCTTAACAAGTTCCTGGCCGTCTAATTCACGAAGATTTGCTGTAACACATCTCTTGTTTCTTGCGCAGACACTCCACCAGAGTGGAAAATCACCTCTTCCCCAAAGTCTCATTGGATCCCCAGATCCAGGGGGCTCTACCTTGATAACATCGGCACCCATATCAGCCATCAACTGACCACAAAAAGGCCCTGCTATTAACTGCCCTAACTCAATTACTCTTATATCATTAAGTGGTCCAGTATTTTCATTATCTTTCTTTTCGTTACTGAGTTTCATAAAAATTAAAATCTCTCAAAGATTAATCTCTTGGTATCGTTTAGATTCTGGTCTGAATGAAAAAAATTACTAAGTTATATCAACATATCAATATAACTTAATACAATCAACATTCTATTTCTTGTATAGATAAGTTTTTTAATCTTTCTCTTTTTTTATTTCAAGTATTAATTTATAGATCTCATTTCGTCGTAAATCCATTGCTTTGGTAATAACATCAATTATTTCATTGTTAGAATTGATCTTCATTAATTCAATGATTAACTTTCTTGCCAAAAACAAAGATTGATTCTGGTTTTGATCTATTTTCCTCTTTCCTTCAACAATTAATACAAATTCACCCTTCTTTGGAATTTCTCCTTCTTCAATCATGAGTAAAATCTTCTTAAGCCGAACTCTAACGCACTGTTCGTGAAGTTTTGTCATTTCTCGTCCAATAAAAGCTTGCCTTTCGCCGCCGAAAATTAAAATCATGTCTTCTATTGAACGATGCATCTTATGCACTGATACCAGAAAGATAAGCGTTCTCTCTTCATTTACCAATTTCTCTAATTTTGCTTTCCTTTGGTCACTTTTGGGGGGTAAAAAACCTTCAAAAATAAAACGATCACTTGGCAAGCCAGACACAGATAATGCCGCAACAATTGAACTTGGTCCGGGTACTGGAGAAACGGTAATTCCATTTTCATGCGCCAATAACACCAATCTGTAACCGGGATCATTTATACAAGGAGTGCCTGCATCACTAATGAGGGCGATTGAGTCTCCATTTTGTATTCTTTTAATTAGCCTTTTAGCCACTTTCGATTCATTGTGCTCATGAAATGAAACCAATTGCTTCTTAACATTAAAAGAAGAAAGCAAATTAGAGGAATTACGCGTATTCTCCGCTGCAATACAATGGACCTCATTGAAAATCTCTATGCATCGTTTCGAGATATCACCTTGATTGCCAATGGGCGTGGCAACAATATACAATTTACCGGTTTCTAATTTTTTTTCCAAGATTTAAACAACTTTCATTGAAATTTTTTTTAATTAGCATAAGAATAACCTAATCATTTGTAACTTTATATGAATACGGAAAACTTTGAAAAATAAAATCACCCACTCAATTCTCTTTAGCATATTTTCCAGTTGTTTTTTATTTGGATGTGGCCCTTCGATTGTTCAAAATAA